>Ga0335085_10006832_pt1 | contig 17909 bp, 9 predicted proteins | sample Lox_Sample_45_FD_206712 | JGI IMG/M metagenome (GOLD analysis project Ga0335085, IMG submission 206712) | Soil microbial communities from Loxahatchee National Wildlife Refuge, Florida, United States - Lox_Sample_4.5 | ecosystem: Environmental > Terrestrial > Soil > Wetlands | place: USA: Florida...
AGAGGTAGGATTTGGCAAAGCCAAAAAACTCGGCTTCGTTAAACTCGTCATTAAATTCAGGTTTTTCTTTTGTCGTCATCGGCCTCCAGTCCTGGCATCAACTGCTCATTTTGAGCGGTTTGGGCAGTAGGTGGCAATGGCTTTCTTGATCGCGCTAGCTTTGCCTTGACGGCTCGCACCGCATTTCGGAATCTGACCTCCGCCGCATGGCCGGAGAGTCCGTAAACTGGTCCGATTTCGTCCCAAGTGAACCCTTCCAGCCGTCGCCAGCACATGTCTCTCTCCGTGAAGTCGAACTGGGCCAAACACTCGTCCACCAGAACTTTCATTTCCAACTGACGCGCCGGGTCAGCCAGTCTTTGCGCGAGGGTGTGCCCTGCAATGGCAGCATCCAGCACCGCGAGTTCTTTGTTTTTCAGCCGGTTCACCTCCCGCACGAACGCGCGGAATATATAGCCCGGCAGATTTTGTATGGGTTCGGGCTCACCCGGAGGGTCTCGGCGCGCAATCAGTTGTGATACGGTCGCTGCAACCTCCTCAAGCGTATTTGCTACAACGGCCGTGTCGCCGAGCAAATTCGTGCCGTACTCAAGCGCCCTCGGAAAGACAGTCTCAGCCGCCGCATGCACGGCTGGATCGATCTGTCTGCCCTGTCGATCAACAGAATTGAGCCGAAAAGAACTCGGAGCTGCGCCGCTAGCCATTGTGGTTCGTCCCGGAGCCGGTGAAAAATCGCAGGCTCACTTTGTGGGTCGTCGTTTGTGGACACCGGAGGAAAACCGTGCTGCGAGGTTGCTGACGACCTCAGGCGACGCCGCAGACGGTCTTCATGTCTGCGCTCTTATTAGTGGGCTGGGACGGGACAGCTCTTAGTCGGCGAGAACTGTTGCCGGCTTTTCGGAGTAAGATGCTGGCCATAGCATTGCGTTCAGCCGGAAAGTGCGCTGAGCGCAAAGCCTGTTCGTCTGGGCGGCTATATTCTGCATCAAGTTCCGAGTAACGGGGGAATAAAAATGCGCGATAGGCCATTGTCACTTTTTCTAATGATCCTCTCTTTCGCCATTTTTTCACTCACCGGCTGCGTTGCGCACTCGGATGTCTCCGGGGTGTGGAAGGGGACAATACAGGCGAGCGGCGCAGGCGGAAAAGACAAGTGGCAAGGGCCTGCGGAGCTGACGTTGAACCAAAATGGCGACGCGCTCACTGGAACACTGGTCTTCACACATCCGCAGGGTGGGCGCGTCCAGATTCCCATCACGTCCGGCATTGTTTCGAAGGATGCCGTGACTTTCTCCGGTCAAAATCAGTTTCCAATGGGCTCGATTGAGATCTCGTTCCACGGGACAGTCTCAGGCGCGTCTCTCACAGGCACCGCAGACATGACATCGCGCAGCATGCTGATCGGCCCGCAGGCGAACACTGCATCGCTCAATTTGAAAAAGCAATAGCCTGCTCCTGCTCGACAGACGAGCGCAAGCAGCCCCAACTTTGCCTTCGAAGCCGCCGGAATCTCCAAGTCTCTAGAAAATGAGCTAGTTGCGCAGTATTGTGTATTAGCCCGTAAATGGAGAGAACTTGAGCCAGATGCCCAGTCAAGGCGCTATTCCGTCAGAGAAACAATTTCCCGTCGGTCAGCGGGTCACACTGCCCGGACACTTCCTGGAGCCGGTCACGCTTGAGGCAGTGCGATTCATCGGCTCGGGATATGAGTGCCGTGTCCGCCTAGGTGATGGAACTCCAGACGAAGCCATTCTCTCGCTCCAAGAGGCGGAGGCACTTGCGGGTCAGGCTCTAACCACTCAGGCGACCGTCCATCCGGGTGACGCGGAAAAACTGCGCCTTCTCGTGGAGTCTGCTCGAATTCGCCTAGCGTATGCCCACGACAGGCAATTCGCAGTGAGCCTTTCCGGTATTCGTACACTGCCACATCAGATCGAGGCGGTATACATGAAGATGCTGCCGCAGCCGCGGCTCCGGTTTCTCTTGGCTGATGATCCCGGTGCCGGTAAGACGATCATGGCCGGCCTCCTCCTCAAGGAAATGAAATTGCGCGAGGCCATTGAACGCATTCTGATACTTTGCCCCGCGCCACTTACCATTCAATGGCAGGACGAATTGTTGAGGTGGTTTGGCGAGCCATTCGAAGTCATTTTTTCCGCCGTTGACCAGCAGCAGCTTGTAAATCCATGGCAGAGGGCGACACAAGTAATCGCGTCGCTCGATTACGCCAAACAAGAAGACGTTCGGGAAAGGGTTTGGCAGCAGCGCTGGGACCTCATCATCATCGACGAAGCTCATAAGTGCAGCGCGTACACCAAGCGTTCGTCGGGACGAGGCGACGAAGTTGAGAAGACCCGCCGATACCAGCTTGCGGAGCGCCTTGCCCTAGATGCTGACCACTTGTTGCTGCTAACCGCGACGCCGCACCACGGTGACGACGACCGTTTCGGCCATTTCGTCCGCTTGGTCGATCCCGATTTGTTTCCCGAACCAACACGCGTAGGCGACCGCGCGGGAGAAATCCGGCGTGACATTCTTAGCCTGGGGGAGAATTGCCCTTGGGCCTTGCGCCGACTAAAGGAAGACCTGCGTGACATCCAGGGCCATCGCCTCTTTCCAGACCGCCACGCACATACCGTCACATTCAAGCTGAACCAAGAAGAGTTTGATCTCTATAAGGCAGTGACGGCTTATATCAACGAGTTTCTCCCACAAGCCAGCGGGCGGAAAAAGCAAAGTGTCGCGCTGGCCCGTACTGTTCTTCAGCGGCGACTGGCCAGCTCAACGCAAGCAATAGCCGAATCTCTGCGGCGACGTTTTGAGAAGCAGGAAGAATTGCTAGAAGAGTTGGAGTCGCTCTCGCCAGCCCAACGAACGAAGCGCCTTGCGCAAATCCAAGGACGAATTACCGACGCGGAGCAAGATGAAGATGACCTCGACGATGCCGACCGCGATCTGCTCACCGATGAATTCACTACCGCTCTTGAGCTTGATCATCTGCGGACTGAAATCGCGGCTCTCCGCGACCTGCTTGCCCAAGCTCGCCGAGTTCGAGACCATGCCGCAGATTCCAAGCTCGCCGCGCTTCGCGACTGTCTGGCGAAGGCCGAGTTCAACGAACTGAAGGACGGCCGCGGGAAGCTTTTGATTTTTACAGAGCATCGCGACACGCTGAATCATCTTGTGGACCACCTTAATCGCTGGGGATATACGACTTGTGAAATTCACGGTGGCATGAATCCCCATGAAAGGAAGCGCGCGCAGGAGGAGTTCCGCACTTCTCGGCAAATATGCGTAGCGACCGAAGCAGCGGGCGAAGGCATAAACCTCCAATTTTGTCGCTTGCTGATCAACTATGACCTGCCCTGGAATCCGACGCGCCTGGAGCAACGTCTCGGCCGTATCCACAGAATCGGCCAGGACCGTGAAGTGCATGCTTTCAACTTCGTTGCAAACGAATCAGAGGAAGGCCAGCCAATCATTGAGGGTCGCATCCTTGAACGCCTGCTGTACAAGCTCGACCAAATGCGAGACGCACTGGCGGACCGAATTTTCGACGTCATCGGCGAGGTTCTCTCGCTTAACGACATCAACCTGCCAGACATTCTCCGTGAAGCCGCGAACGACCCTCGCCGCTTAGATGAGTACTTGGACCAAATTGAACGCGTTGATCCTCAGCTCCTCCTACAGTACGAGAAAGCGACGGGCATTGCGTTGGCACGGGCGAACGTTGACTTCTCTGGGTTTCAAGCGCAGAACGCCGAGGCTGAAGAACGTCGCCTGATGCCGCGGTATGTCGAACAGCACTTCTTAAATGCAGCCCGTGAAATTGGCCTGAAGGTCGAAGCGCGCGCCGATGGCTTGTACCGGATCGAACACGTCCTCGCGGACTTGCGTTCAGACCGGTTGTCCGCGATCCGTAAACTTGGGAAACCTGAAACTGCCTATCGGAAGGTGACTTTCCATAAAGAACATCTAGAGATGGACCAGCATATTGATGCCATGCTTGTTGGTCCTGGTCATCCCCTGTACGCTGCGGTTGACGAACGGCTGAACGAGTTGCTGGCTCCATTGTCAGCCGGCGTCGGAGTCTTCGTAGATACGAACAGTGAAGCCCCCTACAAATTGCATTTTTTTGAGATGGCGATTCGCGGCCAGAACACCAAAGGCGAACCCCAGACTCTCTTAGGTGAACTTGTTGCCGTGCGGGAGGAAATGGGGAACGCTGACAGCCGTTTTTCAGTCATTCCGTCTGATGTTCTACTTGACCTGCCCGCTCACCCGGCAGCACCACAAAACTTGATCGCAGAAGACGTAACCCGGGCAGCGGATTTTCTCAGAGGCACGTATCAGACCGAGCGTCGCGGACAGTGCCAACAAGAGCGCCAGCACTTCATCGAAGTGTGCCGCGATTACCTTCAGCAGTCCTTTGATGCCCGTGTGCGGGCTGCCCAAGACCGAGTAATGAATCTGAAGGCGCGCGAGATGCGCGACCCAGACGTGGCGATTGCTCGCCAGCGAGCCGAAAACGATCTTGCCGACTTAACGCGCACGAGAACCGAACGTCTTGCGGGGCTAGAGCGCCTCGGAATTGCAAAACACGGCCCTGTCCGCCATGTCGCCACGGCTTTGGTCCTGCCAAGCACCCGTTCTGTCGAAGAGCAGATCGGCGCCGCTCTCGACGAACTGGACCCCGAAGTGCGGCGGCAGTGCGAAATAGCTGCGGAAGATGTCGTCATTGCATACGAAAGCGGGCGGGGATTCGAATGCGAGCGCGTAGGCCATCTCAAGATCGGCTTCGATATTCGAAGCATGGGCCCGGCTGACCCGCAGACGGGCTATCGCGATCCAGTGACTGGCATTCGCCGTATCGAAGTGAAGGGCCGCAGACGCGGTCAGCCTGTTCGATTGACCACGAACGAGTGGTACAAGGCAACGCAGCTCGGCGATAGTTATTGGTTATACGTGGTGTGGGACCCGCTCGACAAACCTGATAAAGAGCCAGTCCGTATCCAGAATCCGGCCAAGCACCTCGACCACGCCAAACGCGAAGTCGTTGCAGCCCGGTATTACGACATCCCCGCGGATGCTATCAGCGAAGCAGCACGACTCTTGGGAGACCAGCCTTGAAGCGCAAGACTCGAGTTCTAATCGAGCGTGCCCAGGACTCTCTGGTGCTGGGCATAGAGCTTTTTAACCGGCCTCAAGAGGAGGGACGCACAGACGGAGTCCTTTTCTGCCTCGACCATGCATTTGAAATGCTGTTAAAGGCAGTGTTGTTTGAAAAGACCGGACGAATTCGAGGACCGAGGGAAAAGAAGAATTATGGCTTCGACAAATGCCTGAACTTGTGCCAATTCAGCCACAAAATCGTAGACAGCGACGAAGCCCTCATTCTGCGGAATCTGAATGGATTTCGGGATGCTGCCGTTCACGACATTTTGGAGATCAGCGAGGGCTTGTTCTACGGCCACGCTCAATCAGCAATTCAAATTTTTGCGGCGATATTAAAGAAGGTCTTCAACAAGGACTTGGCCAAGACCTTGCCACGCCGCGTCCTTCCGATTGCTACCGTCGTACCAGGTGACATCACGACAATCATTTCCGAAGACATGGATGCGCTAAAGAAGCTCCTGGTAAAGGGTAAACGACAGGAAGATAGCGCCGAGGCTCGACTGCGTGCCTACATGGTGATTGAAAGTAACATTCGTGAAACTCAAGGCCTTTCGCCATCGGCCACAACGCTGGGCAAGACGATCAAGAATCTTAAGGCAGGCGAATGGAAATCCGTGCTCCCAATGGTTGCCGGTCTCGTTCAATCAACGTCCGGTGGAATACCGATCAGCCTTCACGTTTCCAAACACGATGGATTCCCCGTGCGGATCGATCCCAAAGCTCCGACTGCTATTGCGTTCCGATACGTCAAACCCGAAGACAAGTATCCATACCTGACCGGAGAACTGGCGAAAAAGCTAGGCACTTCTCCTGCGCGCGTCGTCGCCCTCGTCAAGCTGTTCCAAATGAAGGGAAACGACGAATATCACACCAGCATAAAAGTAAGCTCGACCGGTCAAGTCCAGCGATATAGCGAAAAAGCTCGCGAAGTCATTGCGGTCGCAATCGCTAAGGAAGGCGCGGACAAACTCTGGGCTGACGCGCGGGCTGGCAAGACTCTCGACCCGATGGCATACACCCCTGAACTCAAACAGGCAGTTGCAGCTCAAGTTTTGGCCGCTGCGCAGCCCGCTCAGGAGCTTCCCGTATGAGTGTTCAGAACGACCGCAAGCGTTTGATCGAAGACTACTTGCCGGTCCGCGAGCTCAACGAGATCGCTGCGAAGGAAAAGAAGCATCCTGAGCATCCGGTCGCACTCATTCACTATTGGCCAGCACGCCGTCCGATCACCGCGTGCCGAGCAGCCATCTACGCCGCTTTGGTGGACGCACCGACCTCACCCGAAGACAGAGAGAAACTCTCCCGATTTGTGTGCAGCCTCGCAGGATTCAATGTGCCGCAAGCCTTAATCGAAAAGGCTGCTAACCAGATCAAGCTCCAACACAGCGGGCAGAAACCGAAACTTTTGGATATGTTCGCTGGTGGAGGTGCTATTCCCCTCGAAGCATCACGCCTGGGCTGCGACGCGCACGCAATCGAGTACAACCCAGTCGCTCATGTCGTTGAGTTGTGCACCCTAGTCTTCCCACAGCGCTTCGGACCGACGCTCGCAGAAGATGTCGCCTTCCGAGGGAAGCAAGTATTAGAGCGGCTGCGGATGAGGACTTCAGGGTGGTATCAAGCAGCGGAGTTTAGGAGCGCTAAGGCTGTCACCGACCAACTCGCGATGTTCGGCGTGACCGACGATTCCAAAAAAGTCAGCCACGATCCGGTTGCGTATATTTGGGTTCGTACTGTTCCTTGCCGAAATCCACAGTGCCGTTCGCTTGTTCCATTGGTGCGCCAAGCTTGGCTTCGGAAGAAAGGCAGTGCTATTTCGGCTGTCCCTCACTTAAAGGACGGCGGTGCCAGCATCCAATGGCATATCGTTGTGCAATCCGAGAAAGCGGCCGATGATGATCGCGAGCAGACCGGCGCTGGGGGTGGTGTTTGCATCGCCTGCAAAACCCCTGTTCCAACGTCATATGTCAAAGAATGTGGCTTGTCTGGAAAAATCGGAGAATCTTTAGCGGCGCTCGTGCTCCCGGGTCCTCGGTCTAAGGTGTATGTTCCCGGTCACCTAGCCCAGAGCGCGCCTGCTACCCCTGACGTTGACGCCATAGCCCTCCAATTCGGCATCCAGGTTCCCACAGAGGCTCTCAAGGGAAAACTGCGCGACCAGTTGCCGAGCTACGGATACGAGAACCACAGCAGTTTATTCACCGCTCGGCAGTTGGCAGTTCTGATTACTCTCGCAGGACTTATCAGGGAAGAACATCGTCGCATGATTGCCGAGGGCATCGATAAAGATCGGGCGACCGCAATTACTAGCTATCTCGCAATGGGCTTTGGTCGCCTTGCTAATTCTTTCACTCGGTTCTGCAGGTGGCAGGGCCAAGACCAAAAGACGATTGCGGCAATCGGAGACCGCCAGGCGTTGAAAATGGTTTACGACTTTTCCGAGATTAACCCATTCGCTGAGACGGCAGGTTGCCTCCCTTTCGCATTCGATAATGAGGTGCACTGCATAAAGGCACTGTCGATTGTATCGAACCCTACCACAGTGACGAGATGCAACGCAGAGCAGTTGCCCTATAAGGACGAAACATTCGACGCGATCGTGACCGATCCGCCTTACTACAGCAGCATCTTTTACTCCGACCTGTCGTCTTTCTTTTATGTCTGGCTTCGCCGAATCTTAGGTGATGTTTACCCAGAACATTTTGCATCCGAAAACCCGCCAAAAAAGCGAGAGGCCGTTGCTCAGGCGGGCGAACACGGCGGCGATGAAGCTCGCGCCAAGGCTCATTACGAGCAGGTAATGTCACGTGCGTTCGCGGATGCTCGACGTGTGCTTAAGCCGGGCGCGCCGTTTGTGTGCGTGTACGCCCACAAGAGTACAGCGGGATGGGCATCGCTCATCCGCGTCCTCGTGCCCGCTGGACTAACGGTGACAGAAGCATGGCCCATTCAAACAGAAGCCCGAGGGCGAACAAACGCCATAGGCGCTGCTGCACTGTCCGACAGCATCTTCTTGGTTGCAAGACGCCGCGATGGCGCGACGACTGGAGCGTTCGAGAGCACCGTTCAACCAGAACTTGTACAGATCGCGCGAGAAAGAGTGGAAACGCTCTGGGACTTGGGTTTCTCGGGTGCAGACCTGGTAATCGCTAGTGTTGGGGCGGGATTGCGCGCTTTCACTCGCCATGCCCGCGTGGAATACGCCAACGGCGAAGAAGTTCCCGCTGAGCGTTTCCTAACCGAAGTGGAAACAGTTGTCCTAGACAGTATCCTTGCCCGGCTGTCAAAAGCCGTGGGTGCGACAAGCGCAAAATATACTCTAGCAGGCGTAGACGCGCCTACTCGCTTTTACATTCTATGGCGTTATACCTACAAATCCTCGGACTTGGATTCTGGCGAAGCTTTCATTTTTGCTAATGGCACACACGTCGAACTCGACGGCATGAACGGCCTTTCCAGTGGCTCTCGGCCTTTGGTCGAGAAGAAGAAGGGCAGCTATCGCTTGCTCGACTACACAGAGCGCGGTGACGACGCCAAACTTGGAATGCCTTCGGACCACGGCCAACCCCCATCTCTGATTGACGCACTGCACCGGTTGCTCTGGCTGCTGGAGCGGCATCCCTCACGCATCGGTGAATTCCTGCGGGAAGCGCGCCCTAACACCGAACAACTCCGCCTGCTCGCCCAGGCTTTGTCCGGCCCGGCACTTAAGGGAAGTGAATTGGGTGAGGTTGCATCCGGCACAGAACTCGCAGCGCTTGCCAAGCTGACGGCAAATTGGCGCAGTGTGGTCGAGGATGCGGCAGAGGCAGCAGTTGGCCCTCTGTTTCGGTCGGCAGAGTTGAAGAAGTAGAACGGAACACTTATCGCTCCAGAAGGACAACTGAAATGAGCGCAACGCAAAGCGTCATCAAACCCTGGGTTCAGGTTGTGCAGGTCCACCCAGACGTGGACTCTCCAAGTTTCTCTGAAGACATTTTTGCGCTCGATTTGGGGCCGCTAGCAGACGGCAGCAAGAGTGTTCCGGCGGTTTACCGAGATCCCGAGCACTTCTTCCGCGTCTCCTACCTGACTAAGGGATTGCGATCCCTTCTTGAGGACGCACTTTCACGTTTGACCGGCGGAGAGGGTAATCGAGTCCTCAAGCTCTTAACGCCGTTCGGTGGAGGCAAGTCGCACACGTTGGCCTCTCTCTTTTACGCTGCGCGCAATCGCAAGGCGCTTGATGTCCTTCCAGAAGCTCAGAGCTTGCCCAGACCATCCAACGTTCGCACTGCCGTCTTCGACGGCGGATTCTTTGATGCAACCAAAGGCAAGGATATTCCAGGCGAGAAGTTGCGTGCGCAGACCATGTGGGGCTGGATCGCCTGGTCTCTCGGGGGAAAGAAAGGCTACGAGATGTTGCGCCAGCAAGATGAGGCGCGCGTGGCACCGGGGGCCGACGAAATCAAAGAATTGTTGGCGCAAGGTCCGAACCTGATTCTATTGGACGAAGTTCTGCAATACCTAATCAGCGCCGGTGGAATAAAGGTTCATCAGACTACACTGCGCGACGAAACGATGAATTTCTTGGACCGCTTAATACGAGCAGTTGGAAACACCCAAGACGCTGCATTGGTCTTCTCACTGCAATCCAGCAAACGCGAATCGCTCGACTATGTGAACCTCCTTCAGACGATTGACCATCTCGCAGCCCGTAAAGACCAGCTCCGTGAACCAGTCGACGGGAATGAGATTCTTTCTGTTATCCAGCGGCGCCTCCTTGCCCGAATTCCCGCACCGGAGGAAGCCGCTCCTGCCGCGAACGCTTATCAACAGATCATCACGCAGATGAAGCGCGGCTACGCCAAGGGATCCGCTGAGGAACGGCAAGCGGATGAAGAAGGCATCGCTTTGCGGCAACGCATGCTGGCAGCCTATCCCTTCCATCCTGCTTTGATCGACGTCATGAGGGAGCAGTGGGCGGCCATCCCCGAATTCCAGCGGACGCGCGGGGCGCTGCGTTTTCTAGCGGCCTGTCTCCGTGCGACCAAGCGCGAAGAGAGGAGCCGCGTAGTGCTGGGGCCCGGCGATGTACCGATCTACGATGCCGAGGTTCGGCTCGCATTCTTCAAGGAAGTGGGACAACAAGCAGACTTCCAGGCAGTGCTCGAATCGGATTTCATCGGCGCGAGTGCTCGCGCTAAGCGGATTGACGACAGGCGCAGCAAGGAGAACCCTTCCGAAACGGGTAAGCGTGCTGCGTTCCGCCTGGCAACTGCGATTCTGATGTACTCATTTGGAGGAAGAAAGCGCGATGGAGCAAATGGCACCGAGCTCCTGCCACCAGGCATCACCGAGCCTGAGCTTCTCTCAGTCTGTGTTGGACCTGATCTCGACAGCACAACCGCCCTCGCCTGCCTAAAGGAACTCAAAGAGCAGTGTCTCTATTTGCATTTCGACGGCGTTCGCTATTGCTTCAAAAAAGACCCGAACGTGACCCTCTTAGTTGAACAGGAGGCTGACGCTGTAGGTCGAAACGAGCGCCAAGTCGAAGAGCGAATCAAAGAAATGCTCGAAGCAAGGATTACTGGCCGGAATGCAGTCGTGTGGAAGCAAAAATCCGGTGAAATTGCTGACAAAGAACCGTACTTTCTCGTGGCCTACATGCCTCTCGACTTCGGCAGCCAGGCTCCCAGTGGCCGCGAAGCAGCCGCGAAAGAAATCTTTGAATACTACGGCACTACGCCTCGCAAGTATCGCAATGGACTTGGCTTGGCCGTGCCGGCACCAGACCAGATTGAAATTCTTCGCCGTTCCGTCCGGTACCTCATCGCAATAGATCACGTTCGCGAAAAGCCAAAGCAGCACAACTTGACAGATGAGCAGAAAGAACAATTGCGTGAGCGCGAGCGCACCGAAGCCGCCGCGGCGGAATCAGCGCTGCTGAAGCTTTATGGCGAGGTTTGGCTGCCAAAGGTTACGAGCGACGGCATCGTGATCGATGTTGTCGCAGCGGGCGGGCGTCCGCTGCAAACAACGCTCAACGAAAAGAAGCAGGCACGCGTCCACGACCGCGTGATGGAATTGCTTGTTGACGTGCAGCGTCGGGTCTTTCAGACCACTGTCCCGAACAAGATCATCGAACTGTTTAAGCTTGGCGAGGGCGCCCCGCCCACGCTTGGAATCAAAACCGCCGATGTGGTGGATGGTTTTTATTCGTTCCTCGGATTCCCGAGGTTAACCACTACCGACGCCCTAAAAAAAGCGATAGCCAAAGGGGTAAAGGACAAGCTGTTCGCCTATTATTCCGGCCCAACCCCGACGATGGGAGCTGACGGGAAGTATCAAGTACCCGTTACCCGTGTGCGGTTTGAGGCCGTCATCAGCGAAGACGAAATCGATCTAGATACTGGCTTTCTGATGATGCCGCTGACCTTGCCAGTTTCGGCAACCATTCCAACCGCAGGTGTTGTGGAGCCGCCCGGTACCGGCGTGGCGATTGCAGGCTCCGGCCCGTCCACAGGATCAGCGCCAGGCATTTCTGGTCCGTCTGCCACTGCTCCTTCAACGCAGCCCATAGCGCAAAAGACGGTGGAGATTAGCTTCTCAGCCGACCGTAATCAGCTTTTTACAGCTTGGAACGCGATCGCGAACCTTGCGGACCTCGCCGGGAAAGTCAATTTGACCGTTCGGGCGGACTCTGCCCAAGGTTTCGACCGTACGAAGCTTCAAAATGGGGTTCTCGAACCGCTTAGAGAATCCAATCTGGTTGAATAACCAAGCAGTCGGCTAAATTGAACACGGCAACTAGGCGGGGATTTCCGCTTTGATGAGAATCTTTCCCTCGGTAGGTGTAATTTCGATTTGGGCTCGGTCAAATTTGCGGGGTTTTTCGAATTCGAGCTTTAGCTGTCTGCGAAGAAGTCTCGGGCGTCCACCACGCTCAAGCTTCACAAGCATCCCTCTTATTTGAAACTCAATCTCCAGTATTCGCGCGATTTCAACAAGTACATCAACAGCTGGTGCATCTCGCCCAGTTTCGTACCGACCGATCATCTGCCTACTGACATCGAGTTCGTTCGCTAAATCGGCTTGCGTCAAGCCGGATGATTCTCGACCCTGTTTGATTTGGCGACCAAGTTCGTGCTTCCAGCTCATGTGTCCACTTTTGTTGTCAACAGGTCTTTCAATTCTGTGGAAAACTTTGCCACATTTTGCATAATTCCGATGCGACATGTCAACTATTGTTGGTACTAAAATCCTCGCAAACGTCAACAAAAGTTGGCACAATACCTCCTGGAACCGATGCTGCAGCACACTTTCATTCATATTCCTGGGGTCGGAAAACAGACCGAGATCGAGCTGTGGAAAGGTGGGATTCACAGCTGGGACGACGCCGATCTTTTTGAGAAAAGGTTCGGCGTCGTAGGTGCCCGGCTTCAGAAGAAGCTGGATGAATACATCCCGGCGTCCCGTGAAGCAATCCGGTTGAGAAATGCCGCCTTCTTCGAGCGGCTGTCGGCTTTGGGTGAGGCCTGGAGGGTATTTCCAGAATTCGCCGACCAATGCGTTTACCTCGATATTGAAACGACGGGGCTCTCCACGGTTTTCGACAGAATTACCGTCGTCGGGCTTTACGACGGGCGAAAGTACAAGGTATTCGTGGAAGGAGAAAATCTACAGGAAGTCCCTGAACATCTCAGACAGTACTCCGTGGTCGTGACTTTTAACGGGGCCACATTCGACATTCGGTTTCTGAAGCTGGCGTTTCCAGGCATCACACTCCCGCCGATCCATATCGACTTGCGCTGGATTACGCGTAGGCTTGGTCTCAAAGGTGGGCTCAAGGCGGTCGAAGAAAAGTTCGGGCTCAAAAGGGCCGAGGATGTAGAAGACATATCGGGATACGATGCAACCGTCTTGTGGGCAAAGCATCTGCGGGGTGAGAAAGGAGCTCTTGAGCAGCTAATTCAGTACAACACTGAAGATGTTATCCATCTGAAGGCGATCATGGAGATTGCGTACGACAGACTCTGCAAGAAAGCGGCTACCTACCTAGAGAATGCAATTGCCCCTATTTTTTCGGGGGTTGTGGCCGCCCCCCGTACCAGGAGGCGGAGTGTAGTGAGGCAGCTCACTGCTCTGTCTTCGGTAGAATCGCCTGTTTCGCGGCTGCTCAAGAGGTGCCCGAATTCGAGTACGGCCCCACGAATTGTCGGGATTGACCTGACGGGTAGCGCTAAGCGGGCGACAGGTTGGGCTCTCCTAGATGGCGCAATTGCGACAACGCAATGCCTCAGGACCGACGATGAGTTGATCGCCGCTACAACCGCGGCGATGCCGGATATGGTTTCCATCGATTCACCACTCTCGCTACCCGAGACTCACGGCGCTCCGGGAGCTCCGATCTATCGGAAGTGCGAACTGGCGCTGAAAAGAATGGGCATATCCGTATTCTGGTGCCTACTGCCGAGCATGGAGATGCTAACCCAACGCGGAATCAGACTAGCGAACGAACTGCGGCAGCAAGGATTGAGAGTTATCGAAAGCTATCCCGGTGCAGCGCAAGACATACTGGGGATCCCGCGGAAGAAAGCAAGCCTCGATGAATTGAAATGGGGCCTGGTCCGAGCGGGAATCACAGGAGACTTTGCAAGCGCAAAAGTCACACATGACGAGGTGGACGCTATAACATCCGCGCTTGTTGGGTTGTTTTATTTAGCCGATGACTACATAGCGCTTGGAACGCCCGCCGAGGAATATTTGATCGTTCCTCGATCGCTAAACTTTAACTATGCTAGGTTAGCTGAAATTATCCGTTCGACAGGCCTGGACCAGGTTTGAAATGCCCGTGGGCTTTTTCCTTTGTTCGAGAATGTACTGGTGGTTGCTCTTGGTCGAACCCGGTTGGCCGCCTAAACGAAATGGCTTCGGGCGTGAACCAATGCCAGCAGATTACTGAATGCGGGAAGCCTGTTTGTCCAAATTAAATTCCGCCAAAGCATCCAGTTCCGTATCGTGAGGCTTTTTCTCGGGGGTCGTGGCCAACGTAATGTAAGCCTTTGCCCACTCACTGATGTCTTTTTGGAATTGGTCTCTATTAATCTTTTGCAACGCTTGTAGCAGAGTTTCTTTTTCGGCTTTTCGGCGGATATTCTCAACAAAGCTTCGAAAGTCTCCGACCGTAAATAGGTCAAGTTGTTCTTGAGTTGCAGAGGCGTCCGCATACTGCTCCAGTAGTTTTCGCACTTGATCGATGTCGCCAACGGCAAGATCTTTGAGCGCCTGCTTCAGACCCTTTAGCTTTGCTTTCCAGCTGGGTGGGCCTACACAAAGTAGCAGATCAAACCTGCCCGGGCGAGTAATTGCCGCGTCTAAGTCCTTTTGGTGGTTGGTAGCCATGAAAAATATTACGCGAGCTCTGTCGTAAAGGTCTGCCAGCTTGGGCAGCATGCTGGTTGTCAGCAATTGACGAGTGACATCTAGGGCTGGATTCACTCTGGTTTGCGCCAAAGCATCCATTTCGTCAAACAGAATCACTACTCCAGACAAATCCATGAGATCGTCAAAAACCTCAGTTGCCCGGACGTAAATCTGTTCTAGGCCGCTGCTGAGGAACTCGGAGGGTGTGACTATGATCAGCGGCCAGCCCAATCGGCCAGAAATTCCCCTAGCGAACGAGGTCTTTGAGGTTCCTGGTGGCCCAAATAGGAGTGCAGATCGCCGCCCCTTCAGTGGCTCTTTTCTTAATGTTTGTTCATTTCTTTTCTGCGCGTGCGCTAATATCTGATTTTCAGTGATCTCCTGCAACGTTGTCTTTTCCTTGGGAGGAATTACGATATCGACATCGATTAGGTCTGTCCATTTGTCCTTTGATGGATGCTCGGTTCTGGAGAAACGCTCGCCGAGGATGACTTTCTGAATCCAGTCTGAGATGGCCGATTCGAGTTGCCACAGGAACATATGAACGCAGGCGGTTGCCCACGCTTCAGGCATCCCTGCGGCCAAAGTTTCTACCGCACCTCCCGCGTTCCATCCTGTGAATACCTCGTCATTCTTACGGAATGCGAATCGATTGTTCTCGCACCAGTGAACCGCTAACTCAATCCGTTCAAGAACCCCTTCGCGTGAGAGAATTCCGTCCTCGGAAAATTCTACGAGTATCGCTTCGAGAAATTCGAAGCTGAATGTGTAGTCGGCCGCACCAGACTTAGGGAAATGAAATAGTGGAAAGTATTTATGCCAGATTCCGGACTTTGTTTGATGTTCGAAAACCTGTTCAATCGCATAGATCAACTCCACCCTACCTGGCAGAGCCTCGACGTAACCCGAAAGCGAAGCACTGTTGTGAAAAGTTCTTCGCAGTCTGCTGATCAGACAGGCAGCCATTGCCAACGACGCCGGATCCATCAATGGATCGTTTCCAGCGACTACGTAGCGAAGCTGCTTGTCAAACTCACTTACGGCCCAACTCGCAATTAACTTCCAATACCCCGGCTCGATTTCTACGCCTGCTTTCGTGACTCCATCCACGAACCAGTAACCCATTGTGGTTTTGGGTGGGTAGCCGGGAACACTAAATGTCTCTGGAACGGCTTTCGCAATCGCAATGATTACATCGAGCAAGCAGGGATTCTCTGATTCGCCCAGGGACTCTTCCACGGGTCCTTTCTTGATTGGTTTGTCTGAGGGTTTGTCCTTTGGGCGTTTGTGAATGAGGTCTTTCAGCGCGGTCTTCAATTCGCCCGCAGCAGTCAAAAATCCCAATGTCCTAATCACCATGCACGCGGTGAATGCATTCAAGTCACGTAAGCCGGAACTCTCCCACGATTCTTCGACGATTCGGCGAAAAAGCTCATCGGGTGATTCCGGCTTTTTGATGGTCAAGCTTGACGGACCGCCTGCGGGGAGCACGTCCTTCTCAGGGGCATCGTTCTTGATGTTCTTTTGACTGGCTGTTTCGGAAGGGCTTAGGTCGCTTCGGCCCAACGTTGGGCCCTGGCCTTGGTCAGTGTTTTTATCTGGATCAAGCTTATCAAGTTCATTGGAGTCGATCAGTGCCATCAAGCCGGTACAGGTAGTAGCAACACTTATGCCCACCTTGTTTGAGATGGGCGAGGTAAAGAAAGAAAGGTCGTCTTTCTTTTGGAATGTACGGAGATCATCGACAAGTGAAGCCCTAAGCTGCCGCTCCGCCATTCGGAGGACGCGAAGGTCTTGGATTACCTCTTGCGAATTTCTCAAGCTGCCTCACTCTACAACGCAGATTAGACGTAAGCTATGAGTCCGACGCGTAAGTAGTTCACTGGCATCAGTTACAGCAAGGGACGCCACGGCCCTCTCAGGCGGCGCGCAAATTCAGTATCTTGCGGTAAGACGATCTCACTGTCGAACGTTACTTCTACAACGTGACTAGGTGTTCCGTCGAAATCAGCAGCAGACAAGAACGTATTGCGACCGCGTGGACTCTTTCGTCCATTTGAGCATCGCGGCGAGCCAGAGTTGTACCGACAAAAAAGTGGATTAGCCGAAGGATTGGTCCGAAGCAGCGATTCGAAGTCGAAGCGAAGCATTACTGGTTGTTCTTCCTGATAGTGGTTGAAATGGCGGACCCCGTAGCTTATGGGCCGGTCGCCGTTGCCTGGCCAAAAGAAGATTCTTCTATTAAGAGTCTCAATGAGGTCCTCGAAGCTAAACCCTCTAGGGAGGCTAGCGTTTCCTCTGTACAAGGGGGCTTGGTCACGAATGACGATCACTCTCCCCTGGACGGATAATCTCTCGGAACCTCGCCGTCGGGTCCTGATGAGATCAGCGCGCCCCGCACGCTCCATCAAAATAGCGGCAGGAATTAGACGGACTGTTTCGCGCAAATGGCGTAGGTTGTCCCTATGCGTGAGATGGTATAGGTACGGGCGTGCTATCGCAAAATGTTGTGGCAGCAGAAAAGTACCTCCACGAGGACCCAGTCGTGTTGTATCATCACATGCGCCAGGTTCTTCTGTCGATAATGCTCCTGAAATCGAAACGTGTTGAAATAAGGGACACAGGGGCTGCGCCGACATGTTCGACTTCTTCAATGAATCGAATTGTGTCCGACGAAAGTTGTTCGTATCGTCTAGCTACTGCGTTCGACGGATTTAAGTAGTCCGCGAAGGTAATAGCAATGTCTGTAGGGGCATTGAGTGCGGAGCTCTTTCTCAAAAGCACCCAATCGAAAGCGCCTACGCGCCGCTCGCGATTGGTCGTCGACGTGCGCTCGTTTGTCTTGATTTCCTTGGCGGGAACCTCGGCGCGTCTTGCGATTTCATCCCAGTCCAACTCTTGACGCAATGGACCAGAAGTGCCATTGGATGGGTTCTGGACTCTGATAGGGTACGTCCTGCATACCATGATTGTCTTGCGGACACGACTGGGCGAGATACCGGCCTCCGACAGGCATCCGCTGACGGTGGTGTCGCGGGAAGTAACGTAGGGATACGAGCCGTGAAAAAGACTCAGACCGGTACCCTGGGTCCCTTCGACGAGAACCCGTCCTCCGCAGTTGTACGTTCGTTCCAATAGTTCCCACGTATCGCGAATGAATGGCCGCAATTCCAGAACATCTTTTGCGAGCTTGACCCGCTTGCCCCGATTAAGAATTCGTCGCGCTGTTGCTACACCCACTCCTTGCCCTGTGGAGCTGATCCGTGCCTGGAGACCCGCTTCGGATTTGCAATCATGTTCGGCTATGATCATCGTCTGGGGATCGATCG
>Ga0335085_10006833_pt1 | contig 17907 bp, 14 predicted proteins | sample Lox_Sample_45_FD_206712 | JGI IMG/M metagenome (GOLD analysis project Ga0335085, IMG submission 206712) | Soil microbial communities from Loxahatchee National Wildlife Refuge, Florida, United States - Lox_Sample_4.5 | ecosystem: Environmental > Terrestrial > Soil > Wetlands | place: USA...
CTCGAGCAAAGCAAGACGATCGACCACGTGTTCGACGGTGCCCTGCACCGCCTCCAGCGAATCCTGGGTGCGGGCGACTTCGCGCTCGATCGCGCCGGCGGCAGCGGTCCCCTCGGTCGGGCCGTCCGCTGCGCCCTTGGTGGCGCGTAATTGCTCCATGAACACCAGCAAATCGGCAAGGCCGCGCTCGACCCCTTCGAGCAAGCCAAGACGCGAGTCGGAAGCATCCAGCCGCTTCACCAGCATGGCGATGCGATCTTCGAGATGCGCCAGCGCGGTATGGTCGGTCTGCGTCAGCTGCACCCATTCGAGCTTCTCGACCAGGCCGGCGAGCAGCTTCTCGAGTTCCCGCGGCACTGCGTGACCGGCTTCCGTCGAGGCTTTGAGAGCTTCGGCCAGCGTGTTGATGCGGTCCTCGATCGCCGCAAGATTGGGAGCACTGGCCGCACTCTTGGCGATGCCGTCGACGATGCCGGCAAGCGCGCGCACTTCTTCGGCGACCTTGCCCAGGGCCTCGCTGGAGGCGACATGGGCAACGACCCCGCGCAACGCGCCGATTGCAGCTTCGAGCTGCTGCAGCGCGGCCGGATCGTCCTTGGCGACGATGGCGTCGACTTTCTTGGACAGCCCAGTCACGGCCTCCTCGAAGCCGACGAGGCCTTCCGCCGGCGTGAGCTTGCGCAGTGCCTCGCCCACGTCGGCCAATCCGCGCTCAAGGCCGGCAAGCGTCGCCGCATCGGCGCCGGACGCGCGGCTGTGATCGATGCGCTGGCCGAGCGCCTTGATCTCGATCTCCAGCGACTCCAACGCGCGCCGCGGCAACGCCTCCGTAAACGACCGGCCGATCTCCGCGAGATCGGCGCGCAGCCCTTCGATCGCCGTCTCGAGCTCCTTCGCCGGCCGCAGCGCCTCGATCCGTGCCGTGATCTGACGCAGTTGCTGTTCGAGACGGCTGAGGTCGACCGGGGGCGCCGACGCGGGTACGGGTGGGACGCCGTCGCTGCCTGCCGGGCGGCCGTGCTCGGCCGACGACGACAGCGGTTGCGGGGGCCGGTCGCCAAAGGAAACTTCGCCTTCGAGCGCACGCTGCCGGGCCGTAATCTCAGCTACGGCTTGATCGACAAACGAGTCGCGAGTGTCCTGCGGCGGCTCGGCGGCGACGTGCTCCTCGTAGCGTTCGGCGGCGCGCGGGGGCTGACTGGAGCGTTCGCGCGGCGGCGCCTCGTAATACAGACCGCCGCGGCGGCCGGGTTCGTCGCGGTAGGGCCGGCCCGAGTGCCGCGGCCGCGGCTCGTATTCGCGTTCCTCGCGCCCGCGCCAATCCATATCGCGATACCGATCAATCTCACGGTCGTCGTCGGGCGCGTGCCGCCAGCGGCGATCATGCGGTGCCCAATCGCGCCGGAGGCGACTGCCGCCATGGCGGCCGCGCTCGTCGTCACGCAGGCTTTGGCGCCAGCGATCCTCCGAGTCGCGATCGAAGTCGCCGGACCATTCGCCATCGTCCTCGTCCTCCGGTCGGATCACGGTGTTGAGCCATTCGCCAACCGACATGCCGGAACGGCGCGCCGCCTCGCGCGCGGCCTCCCGCGCTTCCGGACGGAGACCTCTGAGATTCCACGGACCGCCCGATTTCATTCTCGCGTCCAAAACCACTACGGTGCGGATCAGGATGGCCCGTATAGCGAGCCGAAGCGTGCGAACAGACGACGCGGAAGGCGCGGTGCTCTGTTCTCGGCTCAAATGTTGAGGATCACGGTAAAGAAGCCGTTAAAAACGGGCGGTTCCGTTCGCCGCTCGTTCATTTGCGGCGGTGCGGCGGTGGCCCACCACCGGCAAATGCCGATCTCCGGCTTTAAGGGTCCGGTAACGGTTACGGTTACGGGCCGAGTCTGTCACGACGGCCGCAGCGTGTGAGAGGCTAGCGTTGCGGAGACTCTTGCATGGCAACGGCCATGGCGCGGAACGCGGCCATTACCAAGGCGAATCCGGCGGAGCATTCCGCCGGCCTCGACGATGGTGCTGCGCCGAAAACAACCGGGCCGCAGCGGGCCGAGGGCGCGGGCAACGAATGTCTCATGACGATCGCCGAGGTGGCGCAGGAATTCGGCCTGACGCTGCGCGCGTTGCGCTTCTATGAGGCCAAGCGGCTGATCAACCCGTTGCGCCGCGGGTCCACCCGGCTGTACCGGAACAGCGACCGCGAGCGCTTGTCCGTCGTTCTGACCGGGCGGCGGCTCGGATTCACGCTGTCGGAAATCGGCGAGCTCCTCGGCAGGCCTGCCGGCAAGGCATTGCATCTGACCCGACGGCAATGCGTGGCCCAGATCAACTTGCTCGAGCAGCAAAAGCGCACCATCGAGATCGCCATCGCCGAGCTGCGGCAGATCCACACGCAATTCTACCGCCGGCTCCTCGACGGCAGCGACGCTCGCTCGGACTGATGGTCAGGCGCTGTCCGGGCTCAGCCCGGCGCCGGCGACGCTTTATCGGACATTGACGCAGATCGGCTAGCCTATACCTTCTGGTCAGCCCCGACCGGCGGACGTGGCAGGGAGGACGACATCGTGCCGACCTACAAGGCCCCCGTTGACGACGTGATGTTCCTGTTGAGCGACGTGTTTCACATCGATCGCTACAACAACCTGCCGGGTTTTGCCGACGCTACACCGGACCTGGTCGAGGCGGTGCTCGCGGCAGCCGGGAAGTTCTGCGAGGACGTGCTCACGCCGCTCAACCGCGTCGGCGACAAGGAAGGCTGCAAGCGTCACGGCGACGGCTCCGTCGCCACGCCGACGGGATTCAAAGAGGCTTACAAACAGCTGATCGAGGGCGGCTGGATCGGCGCCTCGGCGCCGGTCGAGTTCGGCGGCCAGGGTCTGCCGCGTGTCCTGTCGCAGGCCGTCGGCGAATTTTTGGTCTCGGCGAACCTATCCTTCGCCATGTATCCAGGCCTCACCCAGGGCGCGGCCGCAGCGCTCCTGGTCCACGGCTCGCCCGAGCAGAAGGCGCTGTACCTGCCCAAGCTCATCAGTGGGGAGTGGACGGGCACGATGAACCTGACCGAGCCGCAATGCGGCACCGATCTTGGCCTGACCCGCACGCGCGCGGTGCCGCAGCCGGACGGCAGCTACAAGATCACCGGCACCAAGATTTTCATTTCCGCCGGCGAGCACGATCTCGCGCCGAACATCGTGCATCTGGTGCTGGCGCGCATCGAGGGGGCGCCGGAAGGCGTCAAAGGCATTTCGCTCTTCGTCGTCCCCAAATTCCTGCCGACCAAGGATGGCGGCGTCGGCGCCCGCAACGGCGTCTCCTGCGGCTCGATCGAAGAGAAGATGGGCATTCACGGCAATTCGACCTGCGTCATGAATTACGACGACGCCACCGGCTGGCTGGTCGCGGAGCCGAACCGCGGCCTCAACGCCATGTTCGTGATGATGAACGAGGCCCGGCTCGGGGTCGGCGTGCAGGGGCTTGCGCTGTCCGAAGTCGCCTATCAGAACGCTGCCGTCTATGCCAGGGAGCGGCTCGCCGGCCGCGCCTTGACCGGCGCCAAGTTCAAGGACAAGCCTGCCGACCCGATCATCGTGCATCCGGATGTGCGCCGCATGCTCATGACCATGCGCGCCTTCAACGAAGCCGCGCGGGCGCTGCTGCTGTGGACCGCGTTGCGCAGCGACATCGCGCACCGCTCCGGCGACGCCAAGGAGCGCCAGACCGCCGACGATCACATGGGCCTGATAACCCCGGTGATCAAAGGGGTGCTGACCGATCAGGGTTTCGCCAATACTGTCATGGCGCAGCAGGTTTTCGGCGGCCACGGCTACATCGCCGAGCACGGCATGGAGCAGTTCGTGCGCGACGCACGCATTGCCATGATCTACGAGGGCGCCAACGGCATTCAGGCGCTCGACCTGGTCGGCCGCAAATTGCCGCGCGACGGCGGCCGCGCCTTGCAAGCGTTCTTCGCCGAAGTGTCCGGCTACATCAAGGAGCACAGCGTCGACGAGGGCTTGGCGCCCTACGTCAAGCCGCTCGCGCAGGCGCTCGGCGAACTGCAGCAGGCGACCATGTGGTTCATGCAGAATGCGCTCGGCAATCCGGACAATGCCGGCGCCGGCTCGACCGACTACATGCATCTGTTCGGTCTGGTCGCGCTCGGCTACATGTGGTGCCTCATCGCCGAGGCGGCCACAGCCAAGGCGGGCGCCGGCGCGAACGGCGCGGGCGATCGGATGGCGGCAAAGCTTATCACCGGCCGATTCTTCGCCGAGCGGATGTTGCCGGCCGCGACCACGCATCTGGCGCGCATCAAGGCTGGCGCCGCCTCGACGATGGCCTTGCCGGCCGAGGCGTTTTAATTTTTTTGCCGCTCCTCGCGATCGCTCGCTGTGTCCGGTCTCCGCCTTCGCCGGGACGGCCGGCAACGGGACCGCGCAGGCTGCAATTCCCCAAGACTTGGCCTATATGATGGGTTCGGTCCTGCGAACCTTTAGCCCCGCGCCTGCGCGCCAGGAGGACATGCCATGCCGGACGCATTCATCTACGATCACGTGCGCACACCGCGCGGCCGCGGCAAAGTCGATGGCGCACTGCATGAAGTGACCGCGCTCAATCTGGCGAGCCAGGCGCTCGGCGCCATCAAGGACCGCAACAATCTCGATCCGGCGCTGGTCGATGACGTCGTTCTGGGCGTCGTCGATCCGGTCGGCGAAGCCGGCGGCGACATTGCACGCGCGGCGGCCCTCGTTGCTGGTTACGGCGACAGCGTCGCCGGCGTACAGATCAACCGCTTCTGCGCCTCGGGACTTGATGCGGTCAATTTCGCCTCGGCGCAAATCATGTCAGGACAGCAGAATATGGCGATCGGCGGCGGCGTCGAATCGATGAGCCGAGTCGGCATCGGCGCGTCCGGCGGCGCCTGGGCGGTCGACCCATCGATCGCCGTCGCGCACTACTTCATGCCGCAAGGCATTTCCGCCGACCTCATCGCCACCAAATACGGATTTTCGCGCGACGACGTCGATGCGTACGCGGTCGAGAGCCAGAAGCGTGCGGCAACGGCGTGGAAGGAGGGCCGCTTCAGCCGTTCGGTCATGAAGATCAAGGACGTGAACGGGCTGACCATCCTCGACAAGGATGAGCACATGCGGCCGGACACCACCATGCAATCGCTCGGCTCGCTCAAGCCTTCTTTCGTGCAGATGGGTGAAATGGGCGGCTTCGACGCGGTCGCGATCCAGAAGCATCCGGAGGTCGAATTCGTCAACCACGTCCATCATGCCGGCAATTCCTCCGGCATCGTCGACGGCGCGGCCGCGGTCCTCCTCGGCAATGCCCGCGCCGGCAAGAAGGCGGGTCTGAAGCCGCGGGCGCGGGTGCGGGCCTTCGCCAATATCGGCTCCGAACCGGCGATCATGCTGACCGGCCCGGTCGATGTGACCAAGAAGGTCCTGAAGCGGTCAGGCATGACGCTCGACGACATCGATCTTTTCGAACTCAACGAGGCGTTCGCGTCCGTCGTGCTGCGCTACATGCAGGCCTTCGACATCGACCCGAACAAGATCAACGTGAACGGCGGCGCCATCGCCATGGGCCATCCGCTGGGCGCCACCGGCGCGATGATCCTCGGCACCGTGCTCGACGAACTTGAGCGGCGCGATCTGTCGACCGCTCTGGTCACGTTGTGCATCGGCGCCGGCATGGGCACCGCCACGATCATCGAGCGGGTCTAATTTGCCCTCCGGTCCCGAGGCGTGCGTCCGGCGCTCCTCAAAGGACGTCGCCCCAGCCGCAGAGCATCCGGCGCCCGCGGCGCTTCGCGCCGCGGCCCGAGGATGAGGTAATCAGAGAACCCTTCATGCCGAAGATCGACATTGCCAGCCTCCCGGTCGACAGCCGCACCAATTATCCGGAGCCGTTCAACAAGGTGGTGCTGGGCCGGTCGCGCAAGCGGCTCGGCAATGCTGCCGGCCTCGACCAGTTCGGCGTCAACCTGACGACGCTCAAGCCAGGGGCGGCCTCGGCGCTGCGGCATTGGCATGAAAAAGAAGATGAGCTCGTCTATATCCTCGCAGGCGAGGTCGTGCTGATCGAGAATGACGGCGCGACCGTGCTCAAGCCCGGCGACGCTGCGGGCTTCAAGGCCGGCGTCGCCAACGGGCATCACCTCGTCAACAACTCGAACTGCGATGCCGTCTTTCTCGAAATCGGCACGCGCGCCAAGCACGAACGCGCCGAATACCCTGACGTCGATCTTCGCGTCATTCGCGACGACGGCGGGATGCGTTACACTCACAAGGACGGCACGCCGTATCCGAAATAAATTCTCCGTCTCCTGCCCGGGGCGAGATGAAAGATGTGACGGGAGATGTACATGAGTTATCAGAACTTCACCTTCGATATCGACGCCGACGGCATCGCCCTCGTTACCTGGAACATGCCGGGTCGCTCGATGAACGTCATCGACGCCGAAGTCACCAAGGAGCTCGAGGCGATCGTCGAGCGCGTCGCCGCCGATACGGCGATCAAGGGCGCGGTGCTGACTTCGGGCAAGGAGGCGTTCTGCGCCGGCGCCGACCTTGCGGTGCTGGAGACGTCGCGGCGGACGTTCGCGGATCTCGTCAAATCGCAAGGCGAGGACGCGGCGAACAACCGGCTGTTCGAGGATAGCCGCAGGTTCTCGCTGCTTGCCCGCCGCATCGAGACTTGCGGCAAGCCGTGGGTGGCGGCGCTCAACGGCACCGCGATGGGCGGCGGCTTCGAGCTCGCGCTCGCCTGCCATCACCGGGTCGCCTCCGAGAACGACAAGACGCGGCTCGGGCTGCCCGAAATCAAGGTCGGCTTGTTTCCCGGCGGCGGCGGCACCCAGCGCATCGCCCGCATGCTGCCGCCGGCCGACGCGCTGCAATTCCTGCTCAAGGGCGATCAGCTTCGGCTTGCTCGCGCCAAAGCGATGAAGCTCGTCGACGAAGTGGTCCCGCCGGCCGAACTCGTGGCCAAAGCCAAGGCCTGGATCAAGGCCGGCGGCAGCGCCAAGGCGCCGTGGGACGTCGACGGCTTCAAGCTGCCGGGCGGCCTGGTCTATTCGAAGGCCGGCATGATGGTGTTCCCGCCGGCGAACGCGCTGTACCGGCGCGAGACTTACGACAATTATCCGGCGGCGCGGGCGATCATACAGGTCGTCTACGAGGGCTTGCAGCTGCCGATGGATCAGGCGCTGCGCGTGGAGTCGCGCTATTTCGCCAAGATCCTGCGTTCGCCGCAAGCTGCGGCGATGATCCGCTCGCTATTCGTCTCCATGCAGGAATTGAACAAGGGCGCGCGCCGGCCGGCCGCGGTACCGGCCAAACCGGTGAAGAAGATCGGCGTGCTTGGCGCGGGCTTCATGGGCGCCGGCATCGCCTATGTCAGCGCCCAGGCCGGCATCGACGTGGTGCTCATCGATCGCGACCAGGAAGCCGCCGACAAGGGCAAGGCGCATTCGCAGAAACTGATGACCGACCAGGTCAATCGCGGCCGCGCCACCGCCGCCGACCGCGACGCCCTGTTGGCGCATATAACCGCGACGCCGGACTACGCCGCGCTCAGAGGCTGCGATCTGATCATCGAAGCGGTGTTCGAGGACCGCAAGATCAAGGAGGAGGTGATCGCCAAGGCGCAGGCCGTGATCGGCGACGGCACCATCTTCGGGTCCAACACGTCGACGCTGCCCATTACCTCGCTGGCGAAGTCGTTCAAAGATACGCCGCGCTTCGTCGGCATCCATTTCTTCTCGCCGGTGGAGCGCATGATGCTGGTCGAGATCATTCTCGGCAAACAGACCGGCGATGCGGCGCTCGCCATGGCGCTCGATTTCGTGCGCGCCATCCGCAAGACGCCGATCGTGGTCAACGATTCCCGCGGCTTCTACACCTCGCGCGTGGTCGGGACCTATATCCGCGAGGGGCACCTGATGCTGACCGAAGGCGTCCCGGCGGCGATGATCGAGAACGTCGGCCGCATGGCCGGCATGCCGGTCGGACCGTTATCGCTCAACGACGAGGTCGCGGTCGATCTCGCCTGGAAGATTCTGAAAGCCACCGAGGCCGATCTTGGCGCCGGCATGATCGATCCGCGCCAGAAGACGCTGCTCGAGGAGATGGTGGAGAAACGCGGCCGTTACGGCCGCAAGAACGGCAAAGGCTTCTACGACTATCCGCCGAACGGGCCGAAGCGGCTATGGCCGGGCCTCGCCGACCTGCAACCGGCCAAGCTCGATCCCGACACGATCGACATCGAGGAATTGAAAGCCCGCCTGTTGGCGATCCAGGCGCTGGAAACCGCTCGCTGTATCGAGGAAGGCGTGGTCGCCGATATGCGCGAGGCCGATGTCGGCTCCATCCTCGGCTTCGGCTTTGCGCCGTTCACCGGCGGCACTATCTCCTATATCGACGGCATGGGGACAAAGGCGTTCGTCGATCTGTGCGGCAAGCTGGCCAAGCGCTATGGCGACCGGTTCAAACCGAACAAGCTCCTGCGCGACATGGCGAAAACCGGCGACTGCTTCTACCGCCGCTTCCCGCCGGAAAAGCGCAAGGCCGCGTGACGACCATCGCCGCCCGGCACCTGCGATCCCATGGCGCGTGATCAAGTCGACCTGACGCCGATCGAGCGGCGGGACGAACTCGTCGATTGGCTGGCGCAGGGCGCCAAGCCGAAATCGCGCTTCCGCATCGGCACCGAACACGAGAAGTTCGCCTTCACCCTCGACGACCATCGGCCGGTGCCTTACCAAGGCCGACGCGGCATCCGCGCCTTGCTGGAAGGCCTGCAGCACCTGCTCGGCTGGCAGCCGATCACGGAAGGCGACGACGTCATCGGGCTGTTCGACGTGACCGGCGGCGGCGCTATTTCGCTCGAGCCGGGCGGCCAGTTCGAATTGTCCGGCGCCCAGCTCGAAACCGTGCACCAGACCTCGAGCGAACTGATGGCCCACCTGGCGCAGGTGCGCGAGATCGCCCGGCCGCTTCAGATCGGCTTCCTCGGCATCGGCATGACGCCGGACTGGACGCGCGCCGACATGCCGACCATGCCCAAGGGGCGCTACAAGATCATGACCGCCTACATGCCGAAGGTCGGCAAGCTCGGCCTCGACATGATGTATCGCACCTGCACAGTGCAGACCAATCTCGACTTCGCGTCGGAAGCCGACATGGTCAAGAAGCTGCGCGTGTCGATTGCGCTGCAGCCGGTGGCGACGGCGTTGTTTGCCAACTCGCCGTTCACCGACGGCCGCCCCAACGGCTTTCTGTCGTTTCGCGCGGAAATCTGGCGCGACACCGACTGGGAGCGCACCGGCATGTTGCCGTGGGCGTTCGAAGACGGCATGGGCTTCGAGCGCTGGGTCGATTACGCTCTCGACGTGCCGATGTATTTCGTCAAGCACGGCGACGCTTACGTGGATGTCGCCGGCCAATCGTTCCGCGACCTGCTGGCGGGCAAGCTGCGCAGCATGCCCGGTGTCCGCGCGACGATTTCCGATTGGGCGAACCACCTGTCCACGATTTTTCCGGAAGTACGGCTCAAGCGCTATCTGGAGATGCGCGGCGCCGATTCGGGGCCGTTGCAGAATCTGTTGGCGCTGCCGGCGTTCTGGGTCGGCATCCTCTATGACGACGTCAGCCTCGACGCCGCCTGGGATCTGGTGAAGCCGTGGAGCGCCGCGGAGCGGCAGCAACTGCGCGACGATGTACCGAAGTTGGGGCTTGCCGCCGCCGTCCGCGGCCGCGCCGTGCGCGAGATCGCGGCCGAAGCTCTCAAGTTGTCGTATGCCGGACTGAGCCGCCGCAAACATCTCGATATCAGCGGCGAAGATGAAAGCCGTTATCTCGAAGTGCTGGAAGAACGGCTCGCCCGCGGTACCACGCCGGCGCAGGAATTGTTGGAGAAGTTTCGCGGACCCTGGAACGGGTCGGTCGATCCGATCTACGCGGAACAGGCGTATTAGGCTATTAAGCCGCGCTTTGCTGCCAGCGGCGCACCTTCGCTCCGGGGTAATACCCGGGCCGGATTAGCCGCACCGCTTTGTAGTCGGCATCGGCGTGACATCGGACTGGACGCGCGCCGACGATCAGTTCGCCGAGGCGCGCCGCGGATGTTATTCGTGGGGCCGCCTGAAGCGGCCAGGCGGCGGGATTTGCAACCTACTCCAGCCCGTAAACGGCTTTCGCCTCCTGCAACGCCTTGGCGCAGGCATCAAGGTCTCCCGCAGCATCGGCCTGGCGCGCCCGAGCGAGCGCCGCCTGAGCGTCAGATCTTGCCTTGTCTTCGGCAGTCTGCACCGAGCCCGGCGTCGGCTGGCGGTGCAACTGGGCGCCGACCGACTGCTGCAGCGTCGGGCCGCTCGCGGGGCCGGGCGCTATGTGCTGGAGGCGCCGTTCAACATCGGCGATCTGCGCTGTGCACGGACCGGCTTCGGCGGCAATTGCGCCGCCGATGCAGAACCCGCTCGTCAGCAGCACAAACTGCAATCGGTGCATTTACCACCCCCGCTCAAATCGGCACGCCCGCCGGTTGACGTCCATACAAAATACCTCACCGGCAAAAGGCCGAGAAGAGATCAGTCAGCAAAACCCGACCGGCCCCCACCGGAAGCGCAAAACAAAGGTGCCGCGCTCGCGACCGCCGCCAGCCGCTCCTCGGCGCTCGCTAAAAACCGGCTTTCGACTATGTTCGTGATTCTGTAGGCAACGAGCGCGGGTTGGACGCTGCGATGAAACCCACAGGCCCGAGCGCGCGGCGCCCGTCGGCGAATGCCCTGGCGGCGTTCCGGCGGCAATTCGCGGCCGGATTTCTTGCCGGCGGGGTCGTTGCCGGGCTTGCGGGCTGCACCACAACGTCGGATCACCCTGCCGGGCCCGATCCGATCTTTGCACGCCGACTCGCGTCCTATGCCTCGCCCGAACCACCCGGCACGATCGTCGTCGATCCAGGCAGTCATTATCTCTATCTGTTGCGCGAGCGCGGGCAGGCCATCCGCTACGGCGTCGGCGTCGGCGGCGAAGGCTTCGGCTGGACGGGCGTAGCGACGGTTCACAGCAAACAGCAGTGGCCGGACTGGTACCCGCCGGCGGAAATGCTGGAGCGAAAGCCGGATCTCAAGGCGCACATGAATCAATTGCAGAGCGGCGTCGGCATGCCCGGCGGACCGGACAATCCAATCGGCGCCCGGGCGCTCTACCTGTGGCAGGGCAACAAGGATACGCTGTATCGGATCCACGGCACCAACGAACCGTGGACCATCGGCCATAACGTCTCCGCCGGCTGCATCCGCATGATCAACGACGACATCATCGACCTCTACGACCGCACGCCGGTCGGCACCAAGGTCGTGGTGCTGCCCACCGCGACCGCCGCCGCTTCATCCCAGTAGCGTTTACACACCGCCGTTGCTTGCGGGAGCGCACGCTCCGCCCAGGAACTTGCCATGGCTTCGCCGGTCAATGCCGTTCTCTGCGCGCTGATCGCCACTGCGTTCTGGTCGCTGCTCGGCTACGCCATCGCCCGGCATCTGTTTCCGCGCGCACTTGCTGTCGGCACGGCGGCGGTCGTGGGCTGGGCGGTGCACAGCGCGATCATGCTGCCGGTCTATGTCTGGATCGGCTTTGCCCCGCTGGCGGTCGCCGGCAGCGGCGCGTTGTGCATTCTCATTGCCGGATTTTCGCTGTCGCTCCCGGCAGCGGCCGGCAACGCCGAACCGGACCTGACCATTCCGGCATGGGCGTTCGCGGCTGCGGCGGTCGTGGCGCTGGTGCCGGCCGCTGCCATCCTGCCGAAGTTTGCCGGCGGCGGCGTACAGGTCGCCGAGCCGATCTTCGACCACTCCAAGGTCGCCATGATCGACACCATGGCGCGGCTCGGGCTGCCTGCCGTCAATCCCGTGTTCGGCGAGGCCGGCGGGATCCATCGCTTGGTGTACTATTATCTTTGGCATTTCAGCGCGGCGGAGTTGGCCTCGGCGGCCAGCGCCAGCGGCTGGGAAGCCGATATCGGCCTCACCTGGTTCACCGCGTTCGCATCGCTGTCTTTGATGATGGGCTTGGCGGTGTGGCTCGGTAAACGCTCCGCAGCCGCAACATGGGTCGTGGTGCTGTCGACCGCCGCCTCGCTGTGGGTAACGCTCTATCGGCTGTTCCGCGTCGACGACTTCGAGCCGGTGCTGTGGCCGCCCATCGGCATGGGCGGCTGGCTGTTTCAAGCCACCTGGGTTCCGCAACATGTGATGGCGGCCTCATGCGTGGTCGTCGCCATGCTGCTGGTGGCGCGCTACGCGCTGCGGCCAAGATTGGCGCTGACCCTGGCGCTGGCTTTGGTCGTGGTCGCCGCATTCGAGAGCTCCACCTTCGTCGGCGGCGTGACCTTGGCGATTGCCGGCGTGATTGCCGCGCCGATCCTGGTCATCGCCGGCTTGCGGACGCAGCGCCTTCGCTTCGTCGTCGGCCTGGCGGTCGCCGCCATCCTTGTCGCCTGCCTCGTCGCGCCGTTCGTTCTCGATCAACTGGCGATGGTGCGGGCCCGCGGCGGCGGCAGTCCCATTGCCCTTAGCCCCTATACCGTGTTCGGCGAGGCGTTCCCGCTGCGGCTTCGCCGCATCATGGACATTCCCGGCTATTGGCTCCTGATCCTGCCGGCGGAATTGCCGGCCGCCTACTGCGCCGGAATCGTGGCGCTGACGATCGCTCTGCGCAGCGCCATGCGGCGGCCGGAAAAGCTCGTCGTTGCGATTTTCGCCTGCTTGGCCGCCGCCGGGCTGGTCATTTCCTGGCTGTTGGCGTCGACGCTCGGCGGCAACAACGATCTTGGGCTGCGGGCGATCATTCCCGCCGAGATCGTCCTCATCGTCATCATCGCCGCGACGGTCGCGAGCATGCCCGGCCGCGGCGCGGTGATGGCGATCGCGCTTGCCGGATTGGCACTCAGCCTGCCCGACACCGCGAGCTTGATCCGCGACAATGTGGTCGGCGAGCCGAAGCCGGACGCCAAGATCTTTGCGCAAGCTCCGGAACTATGGGCGGCCGTTCGCCGCCATGCGGCGCCCGACATTCGCGTCGCCAACAATCCGCTGTTCCTTCAAGATCTGACGCCATGGCCGACAAACCTGTCGTGGGCTTTGCTGTCGGATCGCTCATCGTGCTTTGCCGCCCATGATCTCGCGGTTGCCTACGCGGCGCTGCCGGAGGCGCGCCGCGAGGCAATCAACGCGCAGTTCGTGCGCGTGTTCGCTGGCGAAGGCACCGCCGACGACGTGCACCAGATGGCGACGCAATATGATTGCGCGGTCGCCGTCCTCGTCCCGCAGGACAAAGCCTGGGATCGGGATCCGTTTGCCGCAAGTCCCGATTATCGCCTGGCCGAAAGCCGGCAAGGGCGCTGGCGGATTTACGTCCGGCGCTGACGGTGCTGCCGTCGTTGCCGATGTTTTTTTTCAAGGCAGTGGCCTTCGAGCGGCGTTCGCGAGCTAAATCCCGGCGAACCAGTTGAAGCCCTGCCTGCTCCAGAACGTCTCGGTGAAGGCATTGGTGACTTCGATCGTCCTGATCCATTTCGCGTTCTTGTAGCCGAGCTTGGTCGAGGTGCGCAGCCGCAGCGGATAGCCGAACGGGTCGGTGATGGTCTCGCCCGCGTACCGCGTGGCCAGGATGGTCTGCGGATGCAACGCCGTCGCCATGTCGATGCTCTCGGTAAATTCGTCGGCGCAATGGAAGTAGACATACTTCGCCGTCAGATCGGCGCCGACGCGCTGCAGGAAATGCCGGAGGTTCGGCCCGGACCATTGGCCGATATAATCCCAGCCCTCGACACAGACGTGGCGGATGATGATTTCCTGCTCCGGCAGCGCGTAGAGCTGCTCCGCCGTCCATGGCCTCTTGTCGGCGATGCGGCCGGCCAACTCCAGTTTCCAGGTGGCGCCGTCGACCGGTTTGAGGTCCTCGATATCGTAATAGGCGTTGAACCGCGGCGGCTTGACCACCTGCGCTGCGCTAAAGGTCGGCGCCAGATGATCGGGCCGGAACATCGCCGCCTGGACGCGGTCGTTCCAGGCCGACACCGTGCGCAAGGCCCGCTGCACCGGCTCCTCCTCGGAGACGTCGCAGCCGGTCAGCAGCGTGAGCGCGCCGAGGCTGATGGCGCCGCGCAGCACGTTGCGGCGATTGACGTCATCGACAAGTTTGCGGTTCGCGGACAATACGCCCTGATCGACGGGCCTGGTCGGTCGAAATATCGATGGCCTGCGCGTGCGAAGCGGCATCTGCTACGGCGCTCCTGTCGCCGGCACATCGGCGCCATCTGCCATGGCCGTCGCCGTGCCCGGCACCACCGGACCGCCAGTCAGCATGGCGACCAGACTCTGCGGCACCAGGAGCGCCAGCGCCACATGCACGAGCAGAAACAGAACGATCGCCGCCATGCACAGAAAATGCACCAGCCGGATGGTCTGAAAAGTGCCGAACAGGGACGCAAGTTCAGAGAACTGAACCGGCTTCCACAAGGCCAGCCCGGAAATGACGATGAGAATACCGATCAGAATGATGCCGAGATAAAGAACCTTCTGCACTGCGTTGTAATGCGTCAGATCGTCGTGCCGCAGCCGAAAGCGCAGCGCAGCGCCGACTGTGGCGAGCGTTTCGCGCACCGAGATGGGAAACAGCTTCTGCCGGAAGCGCCCGCTGGCGATGCCATAGCAAAGGTAGGCCAGCCCGTTGAGCACGAAAATCCACATGCCGAAGAAGTGCCATTGCAGACCGTACTGCGCCCACTTGCCGATGACGACGGCGTCCGGGAAATGCAGCCAGCCGAACAGCACGTCGTCATTATAGATCTTCCAGCCGCTGCCGATCATGATGAAGACGGCCACTGCATTGGTCCAGTGCATGATGCGCACCGGCAGCGGGTGCAGGCGGCGCTCGTGACCGGGATTTGATTTGACCGACCCAGCCGGCATCAAAGATGCTCCTCGCGCCGCTTCGCAGTCGCGGTCCGCGGACACTACGTTCGTGCGGATTTGTGCGCAACAAAACGCGCTTCACAACCTCGCGCGGCAGGCTTGATCGGAGAACAGTGCAATGCGAGCAAACCTGCCGGCAATCGGCTCGGCGATCGCCGCGCTCGCGGCGGCACCTGCCGCAACGGCCGCCGCGGCGCCCATCGCGCCGCCTGTCGCCGTCGCCCAGGCCATGGTGCCGCCGACCGGCATGAACGATGATGACAAGCCGATGACGCCCGACCAGCGCATGCAGGCGCGCTTTCCGCAGAACGTCCGTGTCGGCGACCTGATCGGCCTTCCGGTCCTCGACGATAATTCCTCGACCCTCGGCCAGATCCGTGAAGTCGCGCGCACGCAACAGGGCAAGATCGTGCTGATCGTCGCCTATGGCGGCTTTTTCGGCCGGGGCACAAGGCCTGTGGCCGTTCCGATCGAAGTGGTCGGCATCCAGGGCCGCGAAGTTGCGTCGCTCGACATGACGCCGGACGAGTACAGGACGGCGCCGACGTGGCACGATGCCGGCGCGCAAGCGCTTCCTGCCGATGCCACCATCAAGATCGCCCTGGCGCGGCGCTGACGGGCCGCGATCACGACTTGGTGAAGTCCATAACTTTTTGGTGTTTACCGACTTCTTGGCAGTGAGCCGGATTTGATTGGCGCCTCGCGGCGCGGTGCCGAACACTGCGATCCATCGTATACCGATTTCATTCGTGTCTTCAGCGGCTCTCTTGGGGGCGTCGCATGGATGAGGCAAAGCAATCCGACGGCAACCCGCCCGAGACGGCTGCTGCCGGCGAACGCCGCGCGCAAGCCGGCGTTGCCTGCGGCATTGCGGTGATGGCCAAGGCTTCGGCCGCCGGGCGCACGAAGACGCGGCTGGTGCCGCCGCTGACCTATGACGCAGCGGCCGCGCTCAATACGGCGTTCTTGCGGGATATCGCCGACAATTTGCTGCTGGCGGGCCGGCATGCTGCTATCGTGGGTTATGCGGCGTACGCGCCGCTCGGTTCGAAGGATTTCTTTTCCCGCATCTTGCCCCCCGCGATCGGCCTGATTGACGCGTGCCTGTCGAATTTCGGCGATTGCCTGCTGCGCGCCACTGAGGAAATTCTCGCCCGCGGCCACGGCGCGGCCGTGGTGCTCAATTCCGACAGTCCGACGCTGCCGACCGCGCTCCTGGTCGAGACCGCCGACGTGCTGGCGCAGCCGGGCGAGCGTGCCGTGCTCGGGCCTTCGAGCGACGGCGGCTATTACCTGTTGGGGCTCAAGACCGCGCACCGCCGCATGTTCGCGGATATCGCCTGGAGCACCGAGCAGGTCGCCGCGCAGACGCTCGAACGGGCCCGCGAGATCGCGCTCGATGTCCACGTGCTGCCGGTCTGGTACGACGTCGACGACGTCGATGGCCTGCGCCGGCTCGACGCCGAATTGCGCCGGCCGCGCGCCAGTTCGCCGCGGCTCGATCGCAACGAGCCGTATTTTCCCGCCGTTACCGCCGCACTGATGGCGCGGCTTTGCACCGACGGCGAATTTGCCGGCGGTCGCGCCGGCGTCGCAACCGAAAGCGCGTAGACTGGCTCCACCGCGAGATTTGGGACACGGATATCATGGCGACGACGGCAGCAGCGAAGACCGCGATCGATCCGCGGCGATATTTCGAGAGCGTGTCCGCCGACAGCGACGCGCCCACGCACGACCCGGTCTGTCTCTATCTGGAGACGACGAACCGCTGCAACCTGCTGTGCACGACCTGCCCCCGCACCTACGAGGAACTCGAGCCGCCGGCCGACATGAGCTGGAACCTGTTCCGCTCGATCGTCGACCAGATCCCCAATCTCACGCGCGCCGTCCTGCACGGCGTCGGCGAGCCAATGCTGGTGAAGAACCTGCCGCGCATGGTGCGCTACCTCAAGGACCGCGGCACCTACGTGCTGTTCAACACCAACGGCACCGTCCTCAACGAGAAGAACGGTCGCGCGCTGATCGAGGCCGAGCTCGACGAACTGCGCGTCTCGTTCGACGCCGCCGACGCCGAAACCTACCGCGCTATACGCGGCAAGAATTATTTCCATCGCATCCTGAAGAACGTGCGCGCCTTCCGCGTCTTGCAGGAACGCGAAGGCCGCGACCAGCCCCGGGTGTCGGCCTGGCTGACCGGACTGCGCGAGACGGTCGAGCAATTATCAGACTTCGTGCGCGTTGCGGCGGAAACCGGCGTCAAGGAAGTCTATCTGCAGCGGCTGGTGTTCTTTGCCGATGACGCCATCGGCATGGCGCGTCCGGATCAGGCGCTGTACGAGCAGCTGTCCCGCGAGGAGGCCGAGCACATCGATCGCGCCGCGGCGCTGGCGCAATCGCTCGGCATCGCCTTCAGCGCTTCGGGCGCCGCTTCCGAGCCGGGCATGAGCCTCAAGCGCCGCGACAACGGCTCGCCGTGGTCGCTGTGCCGCCGGCCGTGGACGGTCATGTACATCACCGCCAACGGCCGCGCGCTGCCATGCTGCATCGCGCCGTTCTCGCAGCGCGGGTACGAGAATTATACGCTCGGCGACGCCACCCAACAGACCTTGCGGGCGATCTGGACCGGACCGGCCTACCTTAGTTTCCGCAAAGCGCTGTTGTCGGACGCGCCGCCCGCCGCATGCGCCAGTTGCGGCTTGCGCTGGAGCCTGTAGGGCGACATGCGAGGAGAAGGCGACGCAGCATCCCGCCGGGGCGGCGCCGCCGCCTGGTCCGGTTGGCTCGCATGACAAAAGAGGGAGGCTGTCACGCGCGTTGCCGTCGTCATCCCGACCTTCAATGAAGTGGAATCGATCGGCGCCCTGGTTGCGGAACTGCCGGGAGACGTCGTCGATCGGGTGATCGTAGCTGACGGGGGC
>Ga0335085_10006834_pt1 | contig 17904 bp, 15 predicted proteins | sample Lox_Sample_45_FD_206712 | JGI IMG/M metagenome (GOLD analysis project Ga0335085, IMG submission 206712) | Soil microbial communities from Loxahatchee National Wildlife Refuge, Florida, United States - Lox_Sample_4.5 | ecosystem: Environmental > Terrestrial > Soil > Wetlands | place: USA...
TTTTTTTGCTGTATCTGCGGGATAATTTTTGCCGCTTAATTTTTTAAGATAATCGTAGCTCAGAATAATTTCCGTTTTTGTTTTTGGTACAGGATATTCATCTACTATATCAGATGCAATTTTTCCACCTGCTAATTTTTTCATCAGCAACGCAGCTCTTTTTAATGCAATAACGGTATTGGATATATCCATTCCTTTTTCAAAATGGGTTGCTGCATCTGTGCGAAGACTATGTCGAAAAGAAGTTTTTCTGACAGCTACCGGATTAAACCAGGCGCTTTCAAGAAAAATATTTTTTGTAGAATCATTTATCCCACTATTTAGACCTCCAAATACTCCGGCGATACACATAGGTTCTTCTGCATTACAAATCATCAGGTCGTCTTTGTGCAGTGTTCTTTCTTTTTCATCCAGAGTAACAAATTTTGTTCCTGTGGGCAGATTTTTTACAATGATTTTATTTCCTTTTATTGTATCTGCATCAAATGCATGCAGAGGCTGACCAGTCTCATGCAAAACAAAATTCGTAATATCTACAATATTATTGATGGGCCTTACACCAATAGCTTTTAATTTCTGTTGCATCCATTCGGGCGATTCTGAAATGGAAATTTCAGAAATACTAAGTCCTGAATATCTTTCACAATCTTTTTTGTTTTCAATACTGACACGAATAGTCAGGCTGTGATTGTCCACCTCAAAATCGTCCAGGGTAGGCATTTTCACTTTATAATTTTTATTCTCATGATGTGAAAGATAAGCGCAAACATCCCTGGCGACTCCGAGATGACTCATTGCGTCCATATGATTTGGAGTCAGTCCGATTTCAAAAATATAATCCTGGTAAGGATGAAAATAGGAACTTGCAGGAAGACCAGTTTTTGCATTTTCTGTGAGAATAATAATACCGGCATGACTATTTCCCAACCCGATTTCATCTTCGGCGCAGATCATTCCCTGGCTTTCAACTCCCCTTATTTTAGCAATCTTAATTTTTATCGGATCACCCTTTGAAGGAAAAATAGTCGTTCCAACCGGTGCAACAATTACTTTTTGGCCACTTGCAACATTTGATGCACCGCAGACAATTGATAAAGGTTCGGAAAGCCCCACATTTACTTTGGTTAATTTTAACTTATCAGCATTCGGATGTTGAGTGCATTCAATGACTTCTCCAATAATTAATCCTTCCAAACCTCCTTTTACAGATTCATATTTTGTCAGGCTTTCAACTTCGAGTCCGATAGAAGTCAGAATTTTAGATAATTTTTCCGGAGATGGTTTGGACAGATTTTCTTCGCTGCCAGGCAGGTATTCACACAGCCAATTATAGCTAATGGTCATCGATAAAAAACACTTTGTTGTTCGCAAAGATAGTTTTTTGAAACCAAGGAAATCGAAGAGCCTATAATACTTTTTAGGAGGTTATTACGTTTTAATTAATATATATAGACAGTCATTTAACCCTTTATAATTATCATAATGTAATGTTAATCGTTATCTGAATATTATACTTAGCATAAAAAATGCAGTCCCAGATATACGCTCTTATCAATCATTATAATAAAGCTGATTTATGAAAAAAATACTTTACGCTATTCTATCTATTGTATTCGTATCAACTGCATGCCATCCCACCTATGTGGTACAAAATGATCCTGCGCCTGCCCCGGCTCCTCCTCCAGCCGAAGTCTCTTATCAGGCTTTTTATGATCAGTTGAGTCCATATGGTCATTGGATCGATTATCCAGGATATGGTTATGTTTGGATGCCGAATGTTGGTCCGGATTTTAAACCATATTCTACAAATGGTTATTGGGTATATACTGATATGGGCTGGACCTGGGCTTCCAATTATAATTGGGGCTGGGCTCCTTTTCATTATGGAAGATGGTTTTATGAGGGTGGTTATGGATGGATGTGGATTCCCGGACACGAATGGGCTCCGGCATGGGTAAGCTGGAGAACAAATACTGACTATTATGGATGGGCTCCGCTCGGACCTTCTGTTAATGTAAATGTTTCGATGGGTGCGTATAATCCTCCTTCAAATTATTGGTCTTTTGTTCCCCACCAATATATAGCAAGTCCACATATAAATAATTACTATGTGAATGAAGCCAGGAATGTAACTATCATTAACAATACTACAGTAATTAATAATGTTACATACAATAATGTGAACAACACTACAATCAATAATAACCGAAATATATATAGAAGCGGTCCGGATCCAAGAGAAGTAGAAAGAGCATCCGGCTCTCAATTGAGGCCAGTGCAGATCAGGGAAACCAATCGACCGGGCGAACAATTAAACAATAACCAATACTCGCTTTACAGACCACAGGTAAATGCTGCTCCTCAGCAAGCTGCGGGAAACCAGCAACAGAGGGTCGCTCCATCAAGAGTCGAATCGCTAAGAGATATCAGGCCAATGCCTGCTTCATCTGCCAACAATAATGTCAACGCACAGGGAAATAATAATCCTCCCGTGAACAGAACCGCAGAAAGTTTTAACAATAACAGAGCAAACGAGAATCTGCAAAACAATAATCAAAGACAGGAACCGGAATATAATAACGACCGTTCTTTCAATAATAATAACAACACGCAAATAAACAGGTCCAATAATAACAATCAGCCTGAAATAAGACAGAATAACGGAAATACAAATGCATATAACCCTTCCGGCAATACGCAATCGGTCAATAACAGTGTTCCGGTAAATAATAATAATACACAGTTGAACAGATCTAATAATAGTCAACCGGATAATCGGAACAACAATGGAAATAGGAATAATAATTCCATGAATACACAGTCAGCGAATACAAATGCTGCCGGTGTGAATAATAATCATCATGTCAATAACAATGCGAGGTTGAACAATAACAATAATGTACAGGCAAATAATCATCCTAATAACATGAATCAGGCAAGCAGGGGAAACGGAAATCAGTCGAATGAAAAAAAATTAAATGCCTCACCGAATAATATCAATAAAAAACAAAACGCGCCAAAACCTCTCGAAAAAAAGGAAGAGGTAAGAAATAAAGATTAAAAATTGCTGACCGATAAATAATCAAAGGTTGAAATCCCGCTCTGCTAGCGGGTTTTCTTTTATGTAAGTGGATATAACACGTATTAAAATCCCGTGAAACCCCATTCTGTAATCTCGGCAACCTGGCAAAATTTTCGGGTGAAAATCTTTCTGCACAACAAGTGTGTATTTAAAATACAAAAGAGAGAAAAACTTTTTTAAATTGTGGAAAGCTTATCGGTTAATGTGAACAAGCCACAAAAAAAAGTAGATAACCTTGTGCATCACATAAGGATAAATATAAAAAAGGAATTTTTTTTTTGAACGGATAATTGAGTTTTATATTCGCCGACTGACTCAAAGGGATAACGTTCCGTTCATAGTGCTATAACAATTTCTTAATACAAGGCTGGAATACTGACCCGATGAGCCTGGTTAAAAATTGAATCTTTAACCAATTGGCTTTGATATTTCCTTGTGCGCATGAGCAAAACTGAAATATTTTTTGCTGCAGCTCTAAGCAATCGGAAAGATGGTATTGAATGAAGGTTGGAGGTTTAAAGAGGGAAACCATTTTTTTTAACTTTTTATGGACGGCTCTACATGGATTTAACGAATTTAAACAAAGACAGAAAACTCAGGCGCAAAGCTCCTGTCGACCTGGGTACCATGGTATATGGAAAAGTTCCTCCCCAGGCAAAAGATCTCGAAGAAGCTGTACTCGGTGCAATTATGTTGGAAAAAAGTGCTTTTGATACAGTAGTCGAAATATTAAAGCCCGAGTGTTTTTATCTGGAAGGTCATCAACGTATTTTTAGATCCATGCAATCATTGGCTCAAAAGAGTCAGCCGATTGATATTCTAACGGTTGTTGAAGAATTAAGAACCCGGGAAGAACTCGATGTTATCGGAGGCCCCTACTATGTAACCAAATTAACCAATGCAGTAGTTTCCTCAGCCAATATTGAATCCCATTCCCGAATAATCCTGCAGAAATTCATACAGCGTGAGCTAATCCGTATCAGTGGTGAAATTATCGGAGATGCATATGAAGATAGTACTGATGTTTTTGACTTACTCGATGACGCGGAAAGCAAATTGTTTGAGATTACCAATAACCATTTGCGGAAGAATTTCGACAGTATCGATACGGTATTGGTAAAAACCATTCAGCGGATTGAAGATCTTCGGCATAAGAATGAAGATATTTCCGGAGTTCCCAGTGGTTTTGCTACTCTAGACAGAATCACATATGGCTGGCAACCGACGGATCTTATTATTTTAGCTGCTCGGCCCTCGGTTGGTAAAACTGCTTTAGCACTGAATCTTGCACGAAATGCTGCATTACATGCCAGCAAAGCTACTCCGGTAGTAGTTTTCAGTCTTGAAATGAGTGCAAGCCAATTAGTACAGCGTATCCTTTCCGCAGAAAGTGAAATATGGCTGGAGAAAATAGCCAGGGGTAAACTGGAAGAGCATGAGATGAAACAGTTATACGCTAAGGGTATTCAGCGTTTGGCACAAGCTCCCATATTCATCGACGATACGCCCGCTTTGAATATTTTTGAACTGAGGGCAAAATGCCGGCGTCTAAAAAACAAACATCATGTAGGATTAATCATTATTGATTACCTCCAGTTAATGAGTGGAACAGGCGAAAATCGCAACAGCAATCGTGAACAGGAAATCAGCAGGATATCCAGGGATCTCAAAGGATTAGCGAAAGAATTGCAGGTACCCATCATTGCTCTTTCACAGTTGAGTCGTGAAGTGGAAAAAAGAAAAGAAGGAAATAAAATGCCTCAATTGAGTGATTTGCGCGAATCAGGAGCGATTGAACAGGATGCTGATTTGGTGATGTTCATGTATCGTCCGGAATATTATGATATCACTGCCAATGAACTTGGAGAAAATAATAGAGGTGAAACTCATGTCCGTATTGCAAAACATAGAAACGGGTCGCTTGAAACAATAAAATTGAAAGCCCAGTTGCATATTCAGAAATTTGTTGAAGATGGAGGAAACGATTTTGGAGGAATTGGATTGCCGCCAGGTAATTGGAAGCCTGTGGAAGGAGATGAAGCAGGAGGAGCTAAATTATATATACAAGCGGGAAGTAAAATGAATGATCTTCCTTTTTCGGAAGATGAAGATACCCCGTTCTGATAACTTTGTTTGAGGTCGTTAATTCAAAGTCAGCTCCGGATTAAACCGGAGCTTTTATTTTATAAGACGCTTGCAAGCTTTTGCAGTAACCTCCGGGGTTCCACGGAACCCCGGAGGTTCAAGGGTTTTCAATCAGATATGTTTGCTACTCTCCGTATCCATTCAATCAATTTATTATGATTGTTTACAGTTATTAATTCAGAATCGGTTCGGATTAGTTCGAAGCTTTTATTTTTGCAATTACCTCCGGAGTTCTTCGGTACCCCGGAGGTTCAAAAGGTTCAAAAAACTTTCTAATCAATATGCTTCCATATTTTCATATCCCTTCCATTGAACCTTCCCAAACAGATTTGCAGCTGGATAAAGATACTACCAGGCATGTGATACAGGTGCTGAGAATGAAACGAAATGACAAATTACTTTTGACAGATGGAAGGGGGAATCTGCTGACGACTGCAATAATTGATGATCATAAGAAGAAATGTATGGTTCGGGTAGAAGAAAGGGAATTCGATCCAGGTCAAAAAAGAAAAATTACCATTGCAATTTCGCTTTTAAAAAACAATAGCCGTCTTGAATGGGCATTCGAGAAAATAACGGAATTAGGAATTTCTGAAATTATTCCCCTTGTCTGCGAGCGAACGGAAAAACAACATTTTCGTTTTGACAGGATGAAAAATATTTTAATCAGCTCTATGTTACAGTCGCAACAGGCATGGCTACCCATTCTTCATGAGCCTGTTGATTTCGAACAAGTAGTTGAGCAGTCTCACCAGGATCAAAAATTTATTGCACATTGCGTCGAAGAAGAGAAGAGAAATCTTTCCGATCTTGTTAACGAAAATCTTTCATCACAGATCATTCTCGTTGGTCCTGAAGGCGATTTTACCAATGAAGAAATTGAGTTTGCAATCAGATATCATTTTACTCCTGTTGCTTTGGGGGAAACGAGATTGAGGTCAGAAACTGCCGGCATTGTTGCGGCTGCAATTTTGAAACTGATTTCCTGAGAGATCATTATAACTGTAATTTAAAAAATCTTCAATCTAAAATACGCAGTTCCTGGGCCAGGCTAACCAATGTCCTGGTATCTTGAACATTAAATTTCTGAAGCATATTTTTTCGGTGGTATCTACCGTATAGTTGCTTAGAAATAATTTCCCAGCTACTTCATGGCTTGTAAAACCTTTTGCAAGCAGTTGCAGGATTTCTTTTTCACGTCTGGTAAGTGTGGGAACCTGATTGCCCTGCAAACCATAAGCCTGTAAGCACTGGCGAAGAAACAAATCAAACTGCTGTGGCTCAGAATAATCTTTATTCAGTCGGATTGAATAATCGATATGGAGCCCCTATCTACAATTTTTTTGTTGAACTGCTTTATCAGAAAAAGGGGTTGGCAACACCAACTGAAGCACTCGAAAAAGTTTTTAAGGTTCCTGATGATAGTGAAATCGTTGTTTCATCTGTGAAGTGGAGCGCCGTAAATCCTAATACACTCAATTTCGGCGGCGATTGGCGTATAAGCCGCAATTTGGTTCTTAACTATGGTATGCGCTGCATATTCAATAGCAACTGGAAATTTCAAACATTCACACCAGTGGTATCTGTATCCTGTATGATGAGGTAATTTTTTTTAAAATCATCACTTAAAAAATAAGCAAGTATGAAAAAGAATTCAATCCTGCTGATCGCAATCAACATGCTCACTATTCAGATGATTTGTCGGGGACAGGAGGTCCATCCAAAAATTAATCTTTTCACAAAGGAACAGATGAAAGAAAACTGGGCTAAGTTTTCAAGTGATGAAGGATTTTCAATTTTACAGAGAGATGTTAAGACAAAAGGGTATGAAAAAATTGAGGGTGAAAACAATTCCTGGGGCTTTCAAGGTATTCTAAAAGATGCGAACGGAAAAGATCAGAAGGTGACTTTCTGCGCTTATGATTTTTACAATCCAAAATCTTCGCAATATGGCAGCAGATGTGACTTTTAATGCGATTGGCAGACCTACCGGTAATGAACATACGTCGAATATTATCATGAAGTCAAAAGATGCGATTGTAGGGGATGAGGAAACCTGGTATTTCTTTAAAATTTCAAATAACACATATGCGATCTTAGACTGGAATACGCATAAAGTTATCGAAGCTAATAATAATTGTCTGTCTGCTAATTCGTGTAATGTGAATGAAGCGAGTGCCAGGAGCAATGACCCTACACAGGTTTGGGTTTTGGAGGCTGTAAACTGATCAATTTAATTTTTAAACATTCAATTTTATTTTTGCCGGTTCGTTCAGTTCTTCAATTCCAGACAATTTTTCGCATTCCATTCATTTTAGTCTCAAATAAAACGCAATAGCATATCGGCAAACTGATTGATGATGGAACCAGACGAACCGGTCTTTTTTAGGTAGATTTTATTTTTCTAAAATTTTTTTTACAATTGCAGGACCTTCATAAATAAAGCCCGTCCAAACCTGGATCAATGAAGCGCCTGCTTTTAATTTTTCTTCCATATCATCACTTGTAAATATTCCGCCCGAAGCAATTATGGGAATTCTTCTTCCGGTTTTTGCATAGATATATTGAACAATTTCTGACGCCCTTTTTTTCAAAGGCAATCCGCTCAATCCACCTGGTCCGATGGCTTTGATGGTATCATTGTCAGTTTGCAATTCTTCCCGGCTAATAGTCGTATTTGTGGCGACAAGCCCATCCAGCTGAATCTCCAAAGCCAGTTCAATGATATCATCGATCTGTGTCCAGCTTAAATCCGGAGCGATTTTTAATAATATTGGTTTTGGATTTGTTGCTTTATTTGCAGCCAGCTGCAGATTTAGTTTTTGTAAATGAGTCAGGATTTTTGTCAAAGCATCTTTTTCCTGTAATTCCCGAAGTCCAGGTGTGTTGGGAGAACTTACATTTACGACAAAATAATCTACCCAGTCAAATAATTCCAAAAAACAGGTTTCATAATCTTTCCAGGCATTTTCATTTGGAGTGATTTTGTTTTTTCCAATATTTCCGCCGATGATTAAACGATTTTGTACGGGAAGAACAGAGGAATTTTCTTTCCATTTTTTCAATCTGGCTCCAATAATTTTTACTCCATCATTATTAAACCCCATTCTGTTGATCAGTGCTTTGTCTTTTGGTAATCTGAATAATCTTGGTTTTTCATTTCCCGGCTGTGGAAGTGGCGTTACAGTTCCTACTTCAACAAAACCAAAACCCAATGTTTCGAGTTCTGAAAGATAGATGGCATTTTTATCGAAACCAGCTCCCAGGCCGATGGGGTTTTTGAATTTTAAATTGAATAATTCTTTTTTCCATTCTTCTTTTTGTGTGCCCCATTGCTTACTGATTATTTTTTTGATGAACCGGATCCTGCACAGAACTTTCAGCATATTCATTGAAAAGTGATGGACATTTTCGGGGGGAAATAAGAATAGAAAATTACGAAGTAGTTTATACATAAGTCGTTGCGAAGGTCAGGAACCTTTTTCAAAGTATAAAACTTTGAGGATCATTTTCAGTTTATACCAACTTTGATTGCTGTATGCAAAGGATTATTTTTGTATAGCTTTTCCAAAGTTTTAAACTAAAAATTATTGTATGCAGGATGCGTATATAGTTGCGGGTTACCGCACAGCAGTGGGTAAGTCAAAAAGAGGAGGGTTCAGATTCTATCGCCCCGATGATTTGGCTATTGATGTCATCAAAGGTTTATTGGCTTCCGTCCCTCAACTGGACCCAAAGCAGGTGGATGATGTTATTGTCGGAAATGCTGTTCCTGAAGCGGAGCAGGGCTTACAGGTAGGCCGGATTATCTCAGCCAGGGCCGTGGGTATTCATGCGCCAGGTATGACGGTGAACCGGTATTGCGCAAGCGGACTCGAAACCATTTCTATTGCAACAGCAAAAATCCGCAGTGGTCAGGCTGAGTGTATTATCGCCGGTGGAACAGAAAGCATGAGCATGGTTCCTACTGCCGGATGGAAAGTTGTTCCCGCATATTCAATTGCAACTGATGATCCTGACTATTATCTGAGTATGGGATTGACAGCTGAAGAAGTAGCAAAAGAATATAAAGTAAGTCGCGAAGACCAGGATCAGTTTTCTTATAATTCTCATTTAAAAGCTCTCAATGCTATTAAGAGCGGATATTTTAAAAACGGAATTCTTCCAATAAATGTGGAGGAAGTTTATCTCGACAATAAAGGGAAAAAACAAAAAAGAAATTTCGTAGTTGATACGGATGAAGGACCCAGGGCGGATACTTCCCTGGAAGCATTGGCAAAACTGAAGCCGGTATTTGCAGCAGGAGGATCAGTGACTGCAGGTAATTCTTCACAGACGAGTGATGGTGCCGCATTCGTGATTGTGATGAGCGAAAAAATGACGGGTCAGCTTGGTTTAAAACCAATGGCCAGACTGGTAGCATCAGCAAGTGCGGGTGTTCATCCCCGTATCATGGGTATTGGCCCTGTTGAAGCAGTTCCGAAAGCGTTGAAAATTGCAAATATGAATCTCGGTCAGATTGATCTGGTGGAATTGAATGAAGCATTTGCTTCGCAGGCGCTGGCGGTTATAAGAAAGCTGGATATGAATCCAGATATCGTAAACATTAATGGCGGGGCAATTGCATTGGGTCATCCACTTGGATGTACAGGATGTAAATTGACCATACAAATTGTGCATGATATGAAAAGGCTCAACAAGAAATACGGAATTGTTACGGCCTGTGTAGGTGGTGGACAGGGAATAGCGGGGATCATTGAGAACATGAATTAACAATATGAATTAACAATATGTTATCAGTGTGTTAAATGCATGAAGTATATATTTGCAACATAGTCGCAAAATGTTATCCAGGCATATTATCATAAGAAAAGTATTGGCTGTTTTTGTACTGCTGCTTTTTGCTTTTTGTATCACGCCCAAAATGCTTTTGCATGATTTAATTGCTGACCATAAGGATACTCCATTCACGTCGTCGAATTCTTCAAATCAACAGTTCGAATATTCCGGCTTTCGGTGTAATTGTGATAATCTGGTAGTGGAATCTCCTTTTGTTTATTATCATATCTCCCAGGAAATAATTCATCCGGAATTTAGGCCGGACCATTCTGATTTTTTTAGCAGCAATCCGCTTGTTTCTTGTGCTTTTTATTTTGAACTCCGCGGTCCTCCTTACAGAGTCTATGCCTGATTTTTCTAAATAGCAGGCATGGTTCATTACCTGCATTCTCCTACGATGAATGTAATATTTATTCGAAGAGACAATTCATCTTCCTTACGTAGCATTAAAACGGCTATTTCATGAAACATTCCAGGCTTCAGATAATTTTAATTTTATTTTTTTGTACATCTTCCGGGCAATTTGCATTTTCACAAAATGCATATGAGCCGGATTTTAAAAAAACTTCATTGCCAGGTAATGGTTCTTTGTCGGGGAAAATTTCAGACAAAACCAAAGGAAATCCTTTGCCCGGAGCTTCTGTTTACATCCCCGACCTGAAATTGGGAGCCATCGCAGATTCAAATGGACATTACCAATTCAATACACTTCCTACCGGTACTTATCTGGTAGAAGTACATTCGATTGGATATAAAACATTAACTGAAAATATTCTAGTCGGGCAATCTACCATCATTAATTTTCAGTTAATGGATGAATTTTTTGAAGAAAGCCCTGTTGTTGTAACAGGTTTGTCAAAAGCGACACAAATCAAAAGAAGCCCGGTACCCATTGTTGCAGTAAACCACGATTATATTTCTACCAATCTTAGCACTAATATTATTGATGCCATTGCAAAAGTGCCCGGAGTGAATGCATTGACAACAGGACCCAATGTGTCGAAACCATTTATCAGGGGTTTGGGTTACAACAGAATTTTGACATTGTACGATGGTGTCAGGCAGGAAGGCCAGCAATGGGGAGATGAACATGGCATCGAAGTGGATCAATATGGAATAGACAGGGTCGAAATCATTAAGGGACCGGCAAGTCTTACTTATGGATCTGATGCTTTGGCGGGAGTTGTCAATTTAATTCCAACACCCCCTGCCCCTGAAGGAAAATTAATTGGAGATATTGTCGGAGAATATCAAACGAATAATGGTTTGTTTGGAGGATCTGCCATGGTTGGATCTACAAAAAAAGGATTTGAGTGGATGGGAAGAGTATCTCATAAGCAAGCCACCAACTATCAAAATAAAATCGATGGCAGGGTTTATAACACTGCATTTAATGAAACGGATGGAAACCTGTCACTCGGCTTGCACCGTGGTTGGGGTTATTCTCATCTCAATCTTTCTTTATTTGACGATTTACAGGAAATACCCGATGGCAGCAGGGACTCGGCAACAAGAAAATTTACAAAACAGATTACTGAAATAGATACGTTCAGACCAATTGTTACTCCTGAAGAACTGAGATCTTATACCATGACTCCTTTGCATCAGCACGTGCAACATTACCGGATTTACACAAATAATAATTTTACAATCGGTGATGGAAGACTGGCCGTTAACCTCGGATTCCAGAGAAGCGTCAGGCGCGAATTCAGTCATCCGGAAGTCCCTTACCAGGATATAGCAGGATTATACCTGCAATTGAATAGTTATTCTTACGATTTTAAATATTTTTTTCCGACCTATGATGGATGGGATATAACCGCAGGGGTTAATGGTATGTATCAGGATAATAATGTAACAAAGGGTACCGAATTTGTGATCCCATCCTATCACCAGTTTGATATCGGCCCCTTTGCAATGGTTAAAAAGACTTTCAATAAACTGGACCTTTCCGGAGGAATCAGATTTGACAGCCGTTCATTTACTAACAGCGAGCTATATACGAAACCAGATCCGGTTACAGGTTTTGACACTCCTGTTAATGGAGCCGATACAGTCGGCGCTTCACAACCTTTTTATAATTATCATCATATTTTTTCCGGGATTTCAGGAAGCATGGGAGCTACTTATAATTTTACCGAGAAGCTTTCTTTGAAAGCCAATCTTTCCAGGGGTTATCGCGCTCCGAATATTGCTGAGATTTCATCCAATGGGGTTCATCCCGGAACTAATATTTACCAAATCGGCAATGGCGATTTCAAACCCGAATTCAGCTTGCAGGAAGATATTGGTTTTTCATTTTCTTCCAAATATGCTGTCATCGATCTTAGTGTATTCAATAATTTGATCTCCAATTATATTTTCAATCAACGCGTGCTGAATAGTGCAGGTGGAGATTCTGTCCTGGTACCCGGCAATCAAACTTATAAATTTCAACAGGGAAAAGCACAGTTATATGGTGGCGAAATCAGCATCGATATTCACCCTGTAAAGGCAATTCATTTTGAAAACAGTTTGTCGGCAGTATATGGTATCAATAAGGATATCGATCCCAAATTAAAATCAGACAGCAATAAATATGTTCCGATGATCCCTCCATTGCATGGTGTTTCTGAACTGAGATATGATTTTAATATTAAATCTGCACATATCGTCAATGCTTTTGCAAAAGTTCAACTGGCTTATTATGCAAAACAGAATCGGGTATATCTCACCGACAATACGGAAACACCTACTCCCGGATATACATTGTTTAATGCCGGACTCGGTGCAGGGTTCAGCAATAAAAAAGGGAAGACGATTTTCAATCTTTATATTATGGGAAATAATTTATTCGATGTGGCTTACCAGGATCATCTGAGCCGCTTGAAATATTTTGAACCATACCCCGATGATCCGCGGCCCTATCATGGAATTTATAATATGGGAAGAAATATCAGCTTCAAACTGGATTTCCCGCTTTCTTTTGATTTGAAATCAGCAAAAAGCGATACTGATTAAAAAAGTAACTGATCACCATGCTGATTCGAAGGTTTCTTACCCAGATGCTCATACGCTTTTGCAGTTACTTCACGGCCCCTGGGGGTTCGCATAATAAATCCTTCCTGTATGAGGAAGGGTTCATATACTTCTTCAATAGTTCCGGTTTCTTCACCGACTGCTGTTGAGATTGTAGTGATCCCCACTGGGCCTCCTTTGAATTTTTCTATGATGGTAGTGAGAATACGATTGTCCATATCATCCAACCCGTGTTCGTCAACATTCAGTGCACGTAAGGAATGTTGTGTGATTTCCAGATCGATGATTCCATTGCCGAGCACCTGTGCAAAATCACGAACGCGACGAAGCAATCCATTAGCAATCCTGGGTGTTCCCCTGCTACGGCGGGATATTTCATGGCATGCATCCGAAGTAATTTTTGTATCCAGAATCGAGGAAGAGCGATGGATTATTTTTTGCAATGTTCCACTATCATAATATTCGAGCCTTGCTTTGATGGCGAAACGCGAAAGCAAGGGAGCTGTGAGCAGGCCGCTGCGTGTGGTTGCTCCGATCAAGGTAAAAGGATTTAGACTCAGTTGTATGCTTCTTGCATTGGGACCACTATCAATCATGATATCAAGACGATAATCCTCCATTGCGGCATAGAGATATTCTTCCACCACTGTACTCAGGCGATGGATTTCATCAATAAATAATACATCATTGGTTTCGAGATTGGTGAGCAATCCGGCAAGATCGCCCGGTTTTTCGACGACTGGCCCTGAAGTTTCTTTGATATGAACACCCAATTCATTTGCCACGATCCTGCTCAATGTTGTTTTACCTAATCCGGGAGGTCCGTGAAAAAGAATATGATCCAATGCTTCTCCCCGCATTTTTGCGGCCTTGATAAATATTTTCAGGTTTTCAATCAATTGAGACTGACCGGCAAATTCCCCGATGACACCTGGCCGGATGGTATTTTCAAATTCTTTGTCTGCAGTTCCCAAAAAATTTTTATCAGTATTCAGATTAAGATTTGGCATGTGTAAAATTAGGAAATATTCAGGTTGATGGATTCGCCGTTCGGTAGATTACAATAGAAGAATATACAGGTAAGCCTTTATCTTTGTTTTATGAAGGCATCAGATAGCAGGTATCGAAAATGTCTATATTTTTCCGCCGGAGCCCTTTCCAGAAAAGTAGAAAAACTGGCAAAAGAATCGTGGAAGAAAGTAAAGTTGTCGCCGAGCCATGCTTATTTGTTAATGGTAGTATTGGACGAGCCGGGCATTCAGCCAACCATATTGGGAGAAGAACTGGTATTGGCTCCAAGTACGATCACAAGACTGATAGAAAAACTGGAAGAAAAAAAATTGGTTCATCGGGTCACAGAAGGAAAGACCACAAGTGTTCATCCTACGGCAAAAGCTAAATCTATGTATCCCCATCTTCGCCAATGCCTGTATGATTTTTATGACAAATATTGCAGCATACTGGGCAAAGAAGAAAGTGTCAGAATGGTTCAGGCGATCAATCGTCTTACCGACAAATTATAATATTCTTTTTGGGGTTTATATTTGTATATACAATTAAAACGAAATTATATGAAATATGTAATTACAGGTGGCGCAGGTCATATCTCAAAACTATTGACTGAAAAATTATTGGATGCGGGTCATGAAGTAACCGTGATCGGCCGCAATGCAAAAAATCTTGCAGGTCTTGTTACGAGAGGAGCGAAAGCTGCTATTGGTTCTGTGGAAGATCTGGATTTTCTCATAAGTTCATTCATGGGAGCAGATGCAGTATATACGATGGTTCCTCCTCCTGGTTTTGCTGTAAAAAATTGGAAGGCGTTGATCGGGCAAATTGGAAAAAATTACGCCCAGGCAATCGGGGCCAACCATATCAAATATGTAGTTAACCTAAGTAGTGTAGGAGCCGATATGGAAGATGGTGCGGGACCCGTCAGCGGATTATATCATGCAGAACAGGCCTTGAATGAATTGGGAAATATCAATATCAAACACCTCAGGCCAGGTTTATTTTTTCAATAACTTACTTTCTAATGTCGGCATGATCAGGAACCTGAATATGATGGGCGCTAATTTTGGAGGACCTGATATGAAATTGGTCATGGTGGCTACGGAGGATATCGCTCATGTCGCAGCTGAGCAATTGCTTGCATGCGATTTCAAAGGACATTCGGTTGAGTATATCGCGGGTGATGAAAGGACTGCAGATGAGATTGCCAAAATATTGGGGACTGCCATCGGGAAACCTTCTTTGCAATGGATGGTTTTTAATGATGAACAGGCCTTGAATGGAATGATACAGGCCGGTTTACCAATGGAAATGGCAAAAAATTTTGTCGAGATGAATATTGCTCTGAGAAATGGAACAATGGCTGCTGACTATTGGAAAAACAGGCCGGCAAACCTGCAAAAAACAAAACTGGAAGATTTTGCAAAGCTATTTGCAAAAATCTATAATGAAGAAGAAATTGCGGTAAATCATTAAATCTATTTGTTATGAAAATCGGAATCATCGGCTCGGGAGTTGTCGGCCGGGTACTTGCTACTTCATTTATCCGGGAAGGACATGAAGTAATGTTGGGAACCAGAAATGTTTCCAAAGATGAAGTAGTAAAATGGAAAAAAGAAAATCCTTCCGGGCAGACAGGCAATTTTACAGATACTGCAAAGTTTGGAGAAGTCCTGGTGCTTGCGACCAACGGATCTGTTACAGAGTCAGTCATCAAACAAGCCGGTATCGATCATTTCTCAGGCAAAATTGTAATCGATGCTACTAATCCGATAGCAGCTGCCCCGCCTGTAAATGGAGTATTAAAATTTTTTACAAACCTCGATGAATCATTGATGGAAAAAATCCAGCGCCTAATTCCGAAGGCGAAGCTGGTAAAAGCTTTTAACAGTGTAGGAAATGCATTTATGTACAAGCCGGTTTTCAAAGAAGGAACACCGACCATGTTTATTTGTGGCAATGATGACGGAGCAAAGAAAACTGTTACTGATATTCTGACTTCTTTCGGATGGGAAACCGAAGATATGGGCAAAGTAGAAGCAGCACGAGCCATTGAACCACTCTGCATTCTCTGGTGTATTCCGGGAATGCTGCGTAACCAGTGGACACATGCATTTAAATTATTGAAGGCTTAAAAAAAACCTTTGATGAATCTGTCAGAATTCAAGTCAAGTTTATCATCAGATATTCCCCCTTCAGGAATTTCCGAATATCTGAAGGCCTTATGGTATGATGCAAAAGGCGACTGGGAAAAATCTCACAATATTGTCCAGGATATACATACCCGCACCGGATCCTGGATACATGCTTATCTTCATCGCAAGGAAGGAGATATTGGGAATGCCGATTATTGGTACAATTTGGCTGGGAGAAAAAGACCAAGCGTAACACCCGGACAGGAATGGGAAGAGATAGCGGGAGAAGTCGTTAGTCTTTAGTCAGGAGTCGGTAGACTTGAATCGTGAGAAGTGAAATGTGAAAAATGGAACTACTAAAAATAGAAATATTTATTCTCAATATATTTTTTTACTTAAATACTCAGGTCTACCGACTCCCGACTAAAGACTCCCGACTCATTTGCAACACCAAATCAGGATCGGGACAGTTGCTTAGCCATTGATCTCTCTCAGAATATTTACAAACGCCCGGGTAATCTCCTTCCCATCCCTGCATGTCTTTGATCAATTGGAAATGCAAATGAGGTGGCCAGTTGCCATTTTCGAATCGCATCCCGAATTCGGTGAACACATCACCTCTCCGGATATTTTTGCCTTCATGCAAATTTTTCAAAGAATTCAGGCTGAGATGCCCGTATAAAGTGTGAAAGCTGATACCATCAAGGATATGAGTGAGGATGATGGTTGAACCGTAATCGCTGTCATTATTATTGAAGGCAAAGCTATGAACAAGACCATCCATCGGAGCCATTACCGCAGTTCCAGCAGGTCCCCAGATATCGATTCCAAGATGCAGTCTCCGGGGTTCTGCCGGTGTTTCTTCTTCAACCCAATCCATTAAATGGCTCTGTGCCTGAAAAGATGAATGGACTTTGTCATAATGTTTACTCCGGGCATACAAGGTTCGGTGTTCATTGTATCCGCCGATTCCATACCTGCATCCATTTTCCTTCAGTTTGGAATTGATATAATTTGCAAATTGGTCGGTATTGGCAATTTGTTCTGCAGTCAGCTCTTCATTTCGATCGGTGAAATCAAATAGCCATAGTTTATCCTTCTCCCATTCAAATGGAACAACGGGATGAAAGAGAGTTGCATATTTTCTTAGTTTTTCTTCAAGCATAGCAAACACTGCTGATAAAAAATAATACAAATATTATTCGCGATTGTTTGCTGTTATGATCCGGACTTGATAAAATCAGCCATTAGTTTCATCCTGAAATAGAGATTTCCCATCATCAGCGATATATTATTTTTGACATCTTTGACCGAACCACTATTCATTTTTTTGATATTTTTCAATTCCACAATTTTTTCATCGATCTTATCCATCAATCTTTCTGTAGTCCATCCTTCATATTTTTTATTTCTTTCATCATAAATAAAGCGAAGCCGAATAACACCTGATTTCAGTTTTTTAAATGAAAAATTCTCTTTGATAGCTGATTGGAAAGCTTCATTGGTCAGCAGATCGATCATCATATCGTATGAGGTATTATTTAAAAAACCGTTTTTGAAAACATTCAGGTTATTGCGCAGTTCCATGAGCAACTGTTTTTTATGCACATCGTTGGTCTTTGACTTTTTATATAAAAAAGCAAGCAGATCTTTCAATGGGGCAATGCTGCTGTT
>Ga0335085_10006835_pt1 | contig 17904 bp, 17 predicted proteins | sample Lox_Sample_45_FD_206712 | JGI IMG/M metagenome (GOLD analysis project Ga0335085, IMG submission 206712) | Soil microbial communities from Loxahatchee National Wildlife Refuge, Florida, United States - Lox_Sample_4.5 | ecosystem: Environmental > Terrestrial > Soil > Wetlands | place: USA...
TTGTTTTCTCACAGTATTGGGATCAAAATCCCAGGCATTGGATGACCTTGAGAAAGCGGTTCAGTTAGATGAGAACTTAAAGTCTGCTGCAAAATCAGAATCAGATTTTGACAGCATCAGAGAAGATACCCGGTTCACTAAGATAACTTGCGATGATCTATTAAGAAGCTAGTTGCGGTACCATCGGTCCTACCTCCAGTATTAAGACCCAGAGGATTCCAACGCGCGCTAACACAGCAATATTCCGAGCCATTAAGATAAGTGTGACTTGAAAAACGAGAAGTACAAAGATAGACTCTATTCAATGTGTTAGATTAAGCAGTTTGGGTATTCCAACCCTGCTTACTTTTCTCACTGATGTGGATTCTTTTCAGGCATCCTTGCAATCCTTGCCAAACAAGAATTGGGATGAGTTGTCGTTGGGTTATTCATTTCTTATAACTTCTGTCATCGAGAGACTCATCGATGCTATGCTTGCCGAACCTCCACTCTTTGGGCTGGAAAAAAATAGATTGGTGGAGAGAACCTTTCAAAAAGACTTTCCTTTTTCTGAATTTCCTGATAGATCTGATATTGGTAAAGTGATAAGAAATCTATCATCTCTTTACAGAGAACTTCTCTCAGTGAGAACCATCTCTGAATTGCGAGAGAAAATTAAACCTGTTCAAACTACTCTTATCCCAGTACTGGTACGGTGGAACGACAGCTTCCTATTTCTTTCAAAAAGTCACAACGGCTTTAATCGAAACAAGATCAGTAGTGTTTTCGCAGAGATGTTGATGCGCGATTACTATCACGATATAGCATACGTGAGCGTAGCTTTGAATCATACTTTCAACCGTGCCAAACTGTATCAACCACGATTCCATGAGCTGCCAATATTCATACAATCTCAAAGTTTCTTTGAGGGATTCAAACTGGGAGTATCTTATCTCTGGAATTGCTTACTGGGATCTGAGGCCACAAAATTCAGTTTCGTTTCGGCTTTGCTGAATGCAAGATCATGGAATGAATTCTATGATTTCTATCCCGCAGTGAATAACTTCCTCAAGAAGGAAGAGGAAAAACTACTAACAATTTCTTTTTCAGCTCCCAGGCGCCCCACCTTCAAATCTTTGGCGGAAATCCCTCGTCCAAAATCTGGGAAAAGTTTGACTCTAATGGACAGACTCGATGAGCGATTTGAAAGATTTGAAGTGAGGATAGTAAGCGAGATGTATACTGCGAAGGTAGCGACTGGTCTTTGGGAAGTCATTTTGGGTGCTCTTGAGTTCCGTAATGAGGATGTACGAATGATACGTTTCATTCACCCAGAACGAAGTGGAGGAAATACATACAGTTATGCTGTCTTCATTTACGCCCCGATAAGAATGGGAGACGAGTCTGAATGGTGGCTATTTTTTGATTTTTGTGACGATTATAGTGATAGGGGCGAATCTGCTTTCATTCCGATCGAGGCTTTGATTGCAAATAACAAACGAATCCACGTGACTAATTTCGCAATTAACCCCATGGATCTGTTGCGATACGTTCAGACCTATCCAGATTTTTCCAAGAGCATCATGGATCCTCTGATGAGGGATTTCAACAATTTGAGCACTCTGTCTGGTCTGAGAATTATGCTGGCAACCAACGAGGCGGAGCTGGGAGCCACAAAGGGATTCATGTTGGAGCTTCTCGCCACGAATTTGCTGATGCGAATGGGCTACAGTACGAAGTGGCGATTCAAAAAGTCTTTCATCGGTAAGGAAATTGATATTTTAGCCTTAGGAACCAACCAACAAAAAGAAAGTGAAGTGATCATTGTAGAATGTTCAACGATACTTTCATTGAAACTTGCACATGAAGTTCATGAGAAAGTTGCCCTGGTACAGTCAAGACTGGATGAAATCAAGACTATTTTTGGAAAAGAACTTCCTACTGCGACTCGTGTAAAAGGCTGGCTCGTTACTTCTAGCTTTCTCAAACTTGGCACAGTAACGATTCCAGAAGATGTTGAACTTCTCGATTGGCAGAAAATAATTGTGCTTTCCAACAGTATAAACTTCGAGATCCCAGATGGCGTAAGAGAGGTCTTGACTGCCCCCCATTTTGATCCCAGCTTCATACTGAGGCCATCTAGCTTAATCTCGGGGATAACTGCTCCCCCTGCTGGTGAGGATGAAAAACCCAAAGGCATTCAGCTTGTAGCGGACAGGTTCGTGGTTCCTCGAAAGTGGTCGAAACTAAGATTAAGGAAGCCGGCTCGGACAGGCTCACACAACTGAAAACAAAAGGAAGTTAGATCTTCACATTTCACGGTCCTCTTGAATCTCAAGTAGATGCAGCCCTCACAATCAATAATCGTCGCAGGAGATGGGGAGAAAGAATTACGTATTTGATATGAGGCGATCAGAATACGATGTTTGCTATCGTAGAACTTCCCTGAAAATCGTTGTTATCTATAATTATACGACTAGCAGTAGATCAATTCCGAGAATAGTCGAAAGCTATTATCAGGGCTCTTTCGGGCTCAGGTACATCTTCTTGGACCATCAATTTCGGAAGCCAACTCTCGTTAAGCTCGAATTTCACCCATCTCCTAATCATATTATTCTTCTTGAAAAAATCGAAATGTTTTATTTTCAGACCTTCGATTGAGTAATGGCCTAGCAACGTTCCTTCTTTAACTTCCTGTGTCTCCATGGAGTTCAGCACGAACCTAGGATCTAAAAGACGGAAAATCTCGTAATCTTTTTGCCAATAATTTGCTCCTTCTTTCTCTTTTTCAAGATCCAATGGATTAGGAAAACTCGAACCAAGACCAAAAATGATGATTCGGTCAAAATGTTCGTACCGAATTTTGTAGTTGGGCTGGGCCTTTTCGGACAAAACGTACCCAAAGAAATCGAGGGATTCAATCTTATGAAAAATATCTTTGTTTGTGTAGGTCATTTCAATTCCTACTCCTTCCGATTTTCGTAGCCCTTCCGTTAAATATCGGGTACATCATCTCATTTTCCATGTTGACACTATCATCATCTACGTCATAGGATCTTTCTCTAAATGTATCAGCAACATACTGCTTTGCTGATTCCCAAGCTCGTACTTGATGACACTTATTTAGTTCGGATAAACGGCAAATCTCCAGGTGAGCGTTGCCAACAGAATCTCCGCTCCCAGTCTTTCTCCCGTCCCAGACTCTAATGTGATGACGATACAGAATAAAGCCTTCAGATTTTTCCAAATGTGGGTTCTCTCTGACATTGTCCAGAAGACTGTGGACATGTTGAGATGAGGAAGGTGCGGCGGAACCCCAGCCAGCATTGCTTAACACTCTATCTAACTCATCGATTGAAATGTCCTCGAAAATGAGATTTATTGGATCTTTCAGAGAACATGAATCGTCGTGAGTCATTGTAGGGTAAAGGCTGGCCTTTAGGTTTGACATTGAAGACATAAACTCAGACATAGGCACTCCAAAAAAGAGTTTTGATATAGACACGAAAATAAGGACCTTTGGGTCGGGGTACTCCAGTTTTTGGTTAAATTCTCATAGCGCGCGCTAACTACCAATCCTCTGTTAGTATTCTTCCTTATCATGGAAATTACTGCTAACGTTTCTAAGGATCAAATAGAATTTGACTTGACGGATACGCCTACTTGAATTGTGGCGGTTCTACGTAAGTTGGGAATGTTTTTATTGAGCATGTAAGAGTAGACCTTGTAGACCACATAGAGCGGTCGTGGCTCGATGACCTAATAGGTCACATGGTCGTGTTGAGGATCCTCCGAGCCCAGTCCTCCTCGACCGGAAATTTGGGAAACAGAGCTTGATTCAAGCTCCTCCGGTCCCGCACGCACGCGCGTGCAAGACCCCCTAGGGGGTTATATATACTGGTATTTGAAGGGACTATTAATAGTCCGTTGATTTTCTCGAATTTCCGTTCGAGGAAATTTTCGATTTTTAGGATATCTTTTCGAGGGATGTTCGATTTTGCTCCGCGTTTTTCAGGGACCCGGATCATTTATCCTTGAGTGCGATAAGATCCGATATTGACGACTATTTAATAGTACGATTGATTTCTTTCTCGAAGCTCCGTTCTTTTCGTTTTTTAGGGCGTTGCCTTCTCGACAACCTCCGAAGGTTGACTTTCGGCTTCAGCGGGCTTTGCCTGTTCAGTTGACGCAGCGTCTTCGGTTGTCTTTGAGGCTTCAGTCTTTTTGTTTGCGGGATTTTCGTACTCCTCGACAAAGTCAACCCTGGCAAGTGGTTTGATGAACTTGAAGAGATCAGTGCTGATTCCTCTCTTGATGATCTGGAGTCCTTCGACCAGGAAGTAATCGCTCGGGATGGATATCTTGACCTCATCTTCTCCGACTGACTCGAACTTGATCTTCTCTTTCTCGACCGGAAGTCTTCTGTGAATCAGTGCTTCGATTTGTGAGTTTCGAGAGTCCAGTTTTTCCTTTATTGCAACGTTGTACTCTAGCGTTTTGCCAGCATACTTGTGATTAAAATCGACAATTGCCCTGCCCGACTCTAGAGATCTTACAATGCCGACGCGGTTGTCGACTTCTACTTCGCCACCTATTTCGAGCTCCGCAGCTTTTTCGCCGAACTTGCGAATCGGAATGCGCGAGACCTTGTTCGGGTCCCTTATTCCGAACGCCTTTTCCGGAGTAAGTTCAACGTCAATGGTCTGATTTGGTTCTGCCTTCTGCAGCGCCTCGTCCAGACCCTTAAGTACCCAACCCTCGCCCACGGCTATCAAACGTGGTTCGTACGTGCGCGTGGGATCCGCGTTTCCGGCTTTTTCAGCATCGTCTTTCCGTGTCGTGTCAATGATCTGACCAGTATCCTTGATCTTCGCGGTATAGTCCGCCAGGATCAAAGCGCCATTTTCCAATGCCATTTCAGAACTCACTTTCTTCAAATTATCGTTAAAACTTTACCGGTCATCTGGGATTCATTCTCTAGTAAGTTGCTGATTGCAAGCCTATTTTGCTCGATTTGGCATGAAATATTTCGAGCTGCGGAACTGATGTTTGATTCAGTGCTCATTCTGGGAGAGAGCTCATGATCTTCCAGGCTGCTTCGAGAGCCGTCGATTGATCGCAATTTAGTCCTAATGAGGACAGTGTTTCTGAAACAGCTGCAACGGTCAGGGTAACCAGTTTCTCGTTAATCTCTCCCATGCATCCGACCCTAAACATGCTCCCCTTGAGTTTGCCGAACCCGCCAGCTACTACGATTCCAAACTTTTCGTCCAGTGTTGCTCTAAATTTCTTGTCGTCAATACCAGCGGGATAATTCATTCCAATGACAGTGTGCGACCGGTACTCCGGACGCGCAAATGGCTTCAGTCCCAGCGACTCGAACGCATTATAGAATGCAGCAGCGCAGATCTCGTGTCTCTTGAACCTTTTTGAGATTCCTTCCTCCAAGACCATCTTGAGGGCCTCATCCAACGCAAAAAACAGGGTTACCGCAGGGGTCGATGGCGTCTCGTTGCGCAAAGCGAACTCGAAATATTTTGGCACATCAAAGTACTGATTTCTTGGTTTGGCACCCTGCATGGCTTTCTTTGCTTCGTCGCTGAAGGAAACTATCACAAGACCAGGCGGTGCAGCAAGGCACTTTTGACTGCCCGCTATGCAAATGTCCGCCCCCAGCTTGTCAACGGGAATATCTTCTCCACCCATGACGCTGATTGCGTCTACTACAAACAGAGCTCCGTTCGATCTTGCAATCTCTCCAAGTTCTTTCAACTTGCGCCAAGTTACGCCGGTGGAGGTTTCGTTAAAGACAACACAGAGAGCTTTCACTTTGCCTCCCGTCTTCATTGCAATTTCGACAGTTTCAAGTGAAGGTGCATCTCCGAATTCTGACTGTGGTCTCAGAACCTTGGCTCCGGTGTAAGCGGCAGAATCGCCAAGACGGTTTGAGAACTCTCCAAAGTTAGGCACGACGGCGCTATCATCTGACGATAGAATCGATCCAACGGCCGCATCCACACCGGCAGTCCCAGATCCTGAAAATACCACGATTTCGTTCGATGTCTGGAAAACTTTCTGCGAGTTCGCACGGATCCGCTGATAAAGTTCATGAAATTCATCACCGCGATGGTTAATCATTGGAGTAAGCATGGCATTGGTTACTCTGTCCGGGACGTTGGTGGGACCCGGAATCATTACGAGTTTTCTCATGTCTTTTTAGAAACTAGTCTTCAGACAATTTCTAAACTTTGCCTGAAACGATCTTGTGCTGTTGACTCACAGCCAGCGAAAGCTGATCGATGCGGTCTAGAGGTAGAGTTGATTCGGCAGTTATGATTACCAGACCGCCCTCGACAGGGATCAAGATGATCATGAACATGTCGTGACTAACAACGGCGTATCTGACTCTTCCAAAATAAAGAGACCATGACGACATTGCAGCTTTGAAAAATGTTAGATCTCTTACGAGTTGAGATTCGCCCGGATGGTCATCAAGTTTGTTTCGAAGCTCGCTGATCACCATTCCCTGACGGTTGTCCATGTACCCGAAATAACGGATCCGATGATCTAGATCGAAGACCGTGTCCTTCAGACTGAAACCGTCGGCGAGCTTCAAGCAACGGATAAGCGGGTTTGGCTAGGAGATAACGTTTGCCTTACTCCAGGCCGTTGAATCGACCTTTTGCTATTATCGGATCGATTATTTTGACGACGGATGTGGGGACGAGAGGCTTCCATCTTCCGCCATCAATGATTCTCTTTCGAACTTCAGTCGCAGAAAATATCGGCCTGTCCAGCAACGGGGGCTCGATGACCGGGACCCCCTTTTCCTTGTATAGCTGCAGAGTGAGTCTGTCGCTGGAAAAAACTACCTCATACTTGGGGACGACCTGATCGATGTTTGCTGTCCACACCGCGTGTCCACTCGCGTCGGGCACCGGAATAATGAGATATCTGGATGGATCGACTTGCTCGTCGTTCAACGTATTTCGAATCATGAGAATCCTTTCGCCCGCGGTAAACGGATTTCTGAACTCATGGCTTTTCTGTGAACTACCCACTACAATGTACAGGTGCCGCACCTGCTCCAATGCGTACTTGACAGTAGCTAGATGTCCTAAATGAAACGGCTGAAACCTACCAATGAATATCCCCGTTTTTTGTTGTTGTTTCATTTTCCAGATTCCGAATATTTTGCTAAATGTAGAAGGCTGCTGATTTCAGGTATTCTTGCAGTTGTGTTAAAAAGTGTGCCATCTTCTTTTTTCTAAAGTTTGCCTGTTATTGAGATCGATGGTTCGGTTGGTGAAGGTGGAGGCCAGATCCTTCGGACCTCTATCACTCTAGCATCAGTACTTGGAAAACGGATCAGGATTTCCAAAATCAGAGCCGGCAGAAAACAACCGGGCCTGAGGCCCCAGCATCTTCAGGCGGTACTTGCCGCAACTAAGATCAGCGGGGGCGACGTCCATGGGGCGAGTGTGGGCTCAACTGAAATTGAATTCTCTCCTGCGAAAATACCGAAACGGTACGCGGGCGTTATTGATACAGGAACCGCCGGAAGTATCCCGCTGATCGCCCAAACAATAATTCCGATTTCGATCTTTGGAGGAGTCGAGCTCGACGTGGAAATAGTCGGAGGAACCGAGGTGCCAAACTCTCCTTCATTTGACTATCTGTCCAGGATCGTAGTTCCGGTCTATTCGAGGTTAGGCGGTAGGATCGATCTCGGATTGAAGAGAAGAGGATACTATCCTCGCGGCGGTGGGTCTGTTATCCTTAGATCCTCAAAGATTCGAGAACCTGCATCATTCGAGCTCGATGCAGCGATGCAACAAGATGGAGTTAACATTCTCAGTGTTTCGAGATCCTTACCGCCGCATGTAGCTCAGAGACAGGCCGATATTGCGATGAAAAAAATTGAACTAGAAAAATTGAAGGTAAATCGCGTTGAAATTGACAGTGCCGGAGACTCGCTATCTCCAGGCTCATCGATTCTTGTTTACACCGGAGATCTTACTACGAAGTTTGTTGGAGCAACCTCGCTGGGTGAGAGAGGAAAAAGAGCTGAACTCGTCGGTGAAGATGCAGCTAACAATTTTCTAGAGGAAGAAAAGACTCATCCGGCGGTTGACTCGCATTTAGCAGACATGCTCGTGACGCTCTTGAGTTTGGTACCGGGCAGGAGCAGTTTCACGACTTCTTTTCTTACCGATCATTTTTCGACAAACTGCCTGGTTGCAGAAAAACTTACCGGCTGCAAAGTTAAGACAGAAAAATCCGGGGCACTGTGGCATGTAGAAATTGTCGGATTACCCGAAAAGCCTAATTAGCTAGAGAGAGGTTTTCTGATTTTAGTCGTATTTTTTATGGCCTTTAACGAAGCTTACATCCCAGGAGCTACTGTAGTCGGAATTACATACAAGGACGGTCTCGTTTTAGGAGCCGAGCGACGCGTTACTCTGGGTGGTTTCATCATAAGCAAGACTGCGAAGAAAACTTTCAAAGTTACTGACTTTGTCGGAGCAGCTTGTGCGGGTATGATTGCCGACATGCAGATTTTGATCAAAGAACTCCAGTCATACGTTAGGCTGCGTGAATTAGAGCTCAGACGTCCGCTTCCTGCAAATTCGATTGCGAAGCTTCTTTCCGTTATGATGTTTGAGAGGAGGTTTGCCCCAATGATTACACAGGTTATGATCGGGGGTGTCAGCGGGAAACCCTCTATCTGGATTCTTGATCCTCTTGGGTCTCTTATCCCAGACGATTACGCTGCAGTTGGTTCAGGCGCAGAAATTGCAATTGGTCTTGTTGAAAACGGCTATTCTGAAGACATGACCGAAGATCAAGCTAGGGATTTAGCAGTCCGCGCCATCAGATCTGCGATAAAGAGAGACGTTTCTAGCGGGGACGGCGTCGACCTTCTCTTCGTTACCAAAGACGGCATCCGGGAAGAGACTGCCTCGTTCGTCGCGCCTGCTTCTTCATAGGCGCTGGCAAGAAAGGATATATTCGCGAACCTCCTAGGTTTTCTGATATGTCGTCTTTAATCACTGGTACTTCCGAGCAGATCATTTTGACCGATTCTGCTGTTGATCGCATAAAGGCGCTTTTAGTAAAGGAAGGGAAACCGGAAGCGGGTCTACGCCTTTACATTTCTGGAGGTGGCTGCGCTGGTATGTCTTATGGGATGTCAATTGATGATTCTGTTTCCGGTGATGATGCGGTCGTAAAAAGCCGGGGCGTCAAGGTCATCGTTGACAAACTGAGCTTGATCTACCTGAGGGGATCGAAGATCGATTACGTCGAGAATCTCCAGACCTCGGGCTTTCAGATCGAAAATCCAAACGCTGCTTCGTCCTGCGGTTGTGGGCTCTCCTTCAAGGCAACAAAGGAAGCTTCGACTCAGGCAAAGACACTCGCCGGCAGTTAAACGCGATAGTTAACAGAGCTTGTTTCGAGCTCTGTTGCGCAAGAATTTGCACCGTTGCGCGGACTGTCGAGAAATGGCATAATTAACTAATGAATTAGTGGCTATTGCAATGTTCGGCCTTCACAGGTGTTAAACAACTCCCTGGTCTATCCAATTTGACAGGGGTGCTCTAACTCGAGCGCCTTCCGTCGAAAATTACCCTGAAATCTTTCTTGCGATCAGCGGGACGTCGATCTCCTCTTTACTCAACCCACCGTGCCTGCCAGGTACTCGATCCCCTTTGTAATCCAGAAGAGAGTTGTCGATGGCGTTGTCATATAGAGGGATTGCAATGAAGTCGCCGATTCTTCCTGGAGTCTCCTCCTTGACATCGCCCAGACCGTAGTATCCTTCTGAAAGCATCTTTGAGGACTCCTTGAGCTGGAACTGACCTCGAAGATTGGTATCAAAGTAATTCTTGACTTTTTCTGTCATTTCTGGTTTTACATTCAAGATCGAAGCTCTAGAATCTCCTGTTGGGGGCATCCTCAATAGCGAGAGAAGATCTGGGTGCCTTGCGACATCCACAAGTGAGTCTGGTTTGATAGTGACCGCTCCATGGTCTCCCGAAACAAGAAGTAGTGTCTTCCTTGCAACTTCACGATCCAATTTTTCAAACAGCTGCCTCTCGATCGTAGCAAATAGCGATTCTAGCTCAGCGGCAAACTCTTCGGTATTGGACCCTCTGGCGTGCGAAACCGTGTCCGGAGATGGGTAATACAAAAAGTGAAAAGAGCTCGCCTTTCTTTGCTGCAGATTTTTTCTTACTTTGATTACGCTATCTCCGAAGCTGAAACCTGGCTCGACCTGACTCCCTCGATAGGTTATCCTTGAAAGACCACTGTCTATGATGTGATTTGGCACGTAAATCGTAGACTGAACTCCTCCCTCAGCCAGACGCTCGTGGATCGTTCTGGCACCGAGAAACGTGGCAGGATCAAGACCAGAATCGAATAGAGATCTTCCACCTACAATCGGAGAAAATCTCAGCATCTGGCTGATCGTTCCAAGTGTGGAAATGAACATCGTATATCCAACTATTCCGTGCTCCTGCGGCGTCAGACCGGTGTGAAGAGATGACATTGCGGATGATGTAGTTGATGGGAAGACCGATGTGATTGGAATGTGATCAGCATGCGAAAACAGTCGGTCGAAGGACGGCACACCAAAGTTTTCTCTCGCAAAATTCAGCTGTGTTGATCCGAATCCATCCAACAGCAACAGAACGACATTTTCGACTCCGGTGTATTTTGAGAGCCTTTCGTCAGTCAGCGGACGGCTTGCCCTAATCCCAAAGAGCTTTGAAACGGTCTCAGGAATATTTGCAATGCTCTGTCCATCGTAGCGAGGTTTTGTCAGAGTTCTTGGGGCTGAACCGCCACCGATTTGACTCAAGATACAAAGAATTCCCTCGCGACTTTAATGTGCGTTATGGGGTATGAGAGTGGAGAGAACGGATTGAAGCAGCCTGAAAATGCACGAGGAAGTCGTCTTGCAATAATTCGCAAGTTGGGTTTTTTTGAGCGCGCCGCCACTCGAGAAAAAACGGAGATGGGTCCGGGTTATAGAGTCCCCGGAACCCGTTTGCTCGTTCGAAGTGGTACTTCCGAACTTAGGATGCTGCTAGACCTGATGCACTGGATGGAAGTCCAGAAATCGAGCCAAGAGCCGAGATGCTACCGCCCGAGACCGTGAATCCAGTAATGGAGGCCCCGTTGCGCACGAACAAGAATTCGCTGTTCTGAGCGAAGGCCATGTCCAGAGTTGCAACCATGGTGTGTGCTGCAACCGAGCTGAAAAGCACCAGCCCACCTTTCTTCTCTACTTTGTAACTCGATATAGTCCCGCCGTGAGCATTGGCAGCGAATGTATAGTGACCCGAACCGTCGACCACGAGCCAACATGGCGCTAGTCCGAAGTCAGGAATCGCTCCGCTAATGATCGTGAGCTTGCCCTGTGAGGAAACCAAGTATGACGAGACTGAGTTAGAAGCAGCCTCTGAAACTAGCAGTTGACCTCGACTGTCGAAGGCAAATCCGTACGGCCCCAAACCTGCAGAAATTTGAGAATCGGGCGCGCCCGGATGACCGGTCTTGTCGATCGTGTAAGTGTCGATAATGTTTGTGGCCTTCTCGGTCACAACCAAGACGTTCCCATTGTTATTGAACCCTATCTGCTCCGGAGACGGACTGGTCGCCCCACTCAGCGGCTGGATCGATCCGCTTATGAATGTCAATACTCCGACGTTACTCAGAGTGAAACCTGCAATGTTTCCGGTGCCGGCAGCATCGAGAACATAAACCAGGTTATCGTGAACAGCCAAGCTGATAGGATCGCTTCCCTGCGAGCCTGTCTTGCTTGCAAACGTCAAAGCCGTGCCTGAAACTTTGAACACCGAGATTTCATTGCTCCCGGCGTCGACAACCAAGAGCCATTTCCCGTCGTTGGTAAGCACGACTGCTCCTTGGCTACCTAGACCGGCACCTGTCCCCAGACCATTTGTTGACACTGGACCTACAGATGTCAGCGACCCGTCTGAAGCTCTTGCATAGACCAATACATTGTTTCCCGCTGAGGCATTATCAATTATGAAGACTGCCCCCGTGGTACCGCCGTAGGCGGCGGCGGAGACACTCACCGAAGCAAGTATTGCAACAATTGCGGCTAATGAAAGGATAGACATTACTGCAGTAGACAGACCCAACTTTTTATTTTTCGTTCTCAGATTAGTTCTCATGGTTCGACGCGAACAATGTCACGTTATTTAGGTAGATTTCTCACTGTATTACAAATCTCATCAAGATTTGTTACACATCGTACTCGGGACTGATTTCATCGTCTAAAGGGATTCTTCTATTCACGTTGAACAAATATTCGAATCTCGAGTGGATAAAGAAGCTTGAATGAAATCACGCGTTTCATTGAGTTGGATTAGTATCGCTGGGGGATTTGTAGTTTCTACAAGATCAATCAGACTAAAGAAAATGATCACAAAAACAAACCACCCGAATTTAGAGTGGGCGTGGAGAGATTCGAACTCTCGATTCCCGTTCCACTTCCGTTTAATGGACCTGTGTGAGAGCGGTGTCTTAGACCAGCTGGACCACACGCCCTAGGTAAAGATCCAGCCTTCAATCAGCGGTTTTAATTGTATTGATAGAATTCCATCCACGTTTAGAGGTGGAACCTAAAGCTACCGGTTTACTTTTTGACACCGAGCGCTCTGTTCTTCAATCTCAGCGCCTCATGCTTGCACTTTCTGCACCGTGTAGCTGAAATGGAGTTTTTTGCACCACAAACAAGGCATATCTTGAAGAACAATCTTCTTTTCTGAGCAATCTGTTTTTTCGTAGCATCTGTGATCGGCATTCAGTACACTTCTTGAATTATTGCGACTAAGAGATTCATGCTTGCGAATTCCAGCGCATTTAACCTTTAGCGTCGGATCGGATGTTTTTGGTTTATCTTCTGTATTTCCTTTTATGGGATTTTTGCATTATTAAAAACCGGTTCGACTGCATTTTGAAAATCCACGAGTATCAAGCGAGGGAACTTTTCGAGAAGGAGGGTATCCCGGTTCCTAGCGGATTCTTATGCGGGACGCCGGAAGAGGTCCGCGATGCAGCATCCAAAATTGGCAAACCCGTAGTGGTAAAGGCCCAGATCCTTGTCGCAGGAAGAGGAAAAGCAGGGGGTGTAAAACTGGCGCAAACACCTGATGAAGCGTTTCAGATTGCAAAATCAATGCTCGGATCAGTTATCAAGGGAATCTCTGTAAATTCTGTTCTCGTTGTCGAGGCTGAAAAAGCGCAGAAAGAACTTTACTTGGGATTTACGATCGATCGTGCTAATCGGGCTGTCACTTTGATTTCAAGCTCCGAGGGTGGGGTGGACCTGGAAGAGCTCGCAAAGACTGAACCAGAGAAGATTTTCAGAAAAGACATTGACCCGCTTGTCGGTCTCTTTCCTTTTGAAGCGAGACAGGCCGCATACTTTAACGGACTCTCTGATAAGACGGCAAACAGTTTTGCTTCGATTTGCATGAAAATTTACGAGATTTTCAAATCAGTCGATTCAGACCTGGCGGAATCAAACCCGCTTGCGCTCATGGCGGATGGGTCACTCGTCGCCCTGGACTCTAGAATTACGCTCGATGACAACGCGCTCTTTAGGCATAAAGAGTATGATCAGGTGGATGAAGAGCTCTCGCCGTTGGAACGCGAGGCTCATGAAAATGATCTTGCGTTTGTTCAGCTCGATGGCGACATCGGAATAGTCGGAAACGGTGCGGGGCTAGTAATGGCAACCCTAGATGTTGTAGCGCATTTTGGTGGTAGGCCTGCGAACTTTTTAGACATGGGTGGCGGCTCTAGCGCCGATAGTGTTTACCGCGCTGTGAAGATCTGCCTCGAACAAAAAAATCTGAAGGCGCTATTCGTCAATGTCCTCGGAGGAATAACAAAATGTGATGACGTGGCAAACGGATTGGTGAAGGCCTTGAAAGAATCCCGGCTCAAAATACCCATCACCGTCAGAATGGTCGGAACAAACGAAGAGGAAGGGAGGAGGATACTCGCCGAAAATGGGATCGCCTATCTTGATTCGATGGAGGAGGCGGCAGAAGCGGTTGTGAAATCCGCTTACCAAGGAAAGTGAAGTATGAAATGACAATTCTGGTCAGCAAAGACACAAAGGTCCTCGTTCAGGGCGCGACCGGACGAGAGGGTAGCTCCCACACGCTTGCGATGCTAAAGTATGGGACCAACATCGTCGCGGGCGTTACGCCCGGAAAAGCGGGAACCGATGTCGGAGGTGTACCTGTATACAATACTGTAAAACAGGCTTTGGACGCTCATCCCGAAATCAATTCGACCATCGTTTTCGTTCCTGCGCCGTTTAACGCAGACGCGGTGTTTGAGGCACTGGACTCCGATCTAAAGTTAGTTGTTGATATAACCGAACATGTTCCTGTCCATGATTCTTTGGAGTTCGTTAACTATGCAAGAGATCGTGGAGTGACGATAATCGGGCCTAACTGTCCTGGCGTAATGTCACCTGGAGAATGCAAACTCGGAATCATGCCCGGTCAGATTTTTTCGAAAGGAAATGTGGGAATCGTTTCTCGGAGCGGTACTTTGACCTATGAGATTGCGTGGGTTTTAACCAAAGCTGGTTTAGGGCAATCCACCGCGGTCGGCGTTGGCGGCGATCCAATCATCGGTCGTGACACCGTTGAGATCATCGAAATGTTTGAAGCGGACCCCGGAACTAAATCAATAGTTGTAATTGGCGAAATCGGTGGGGACGCAGAAGAACGGCTGGCGGCGAGGATAAAGCAAAAGGGAATGAAAAAACCTCTAGTTGCTTTCATCGCGGGAAGACAGGCCCCTCCAGGAAAGAGGATGGGTCATGCCGGCGCGATTGTATCGATGGGATCCGGAACTGCAGACGGCAAGATAAAGGCCCTAGAATCAGTTGGTGTTATGGTCGCGGAATTACCCTCTGAAATACCAAAGCTTGTCAGCGAAGCTATGACAAAAGCTTAAGCTGAAAGTTTCCTTCGATTGACAAAAAGTGCTTCTCAAAAATTCAAACACGACCAATAACGGTTTTATATATTGAAGCTCAATTCCCTTAATGCTTCGTAATTGAAAACCCCGATCTGCTCATTTGATGCTCGCATGGGAGTACTTTGCCCCAAATGCGATGCAAGATTGCGGTCGGGCCAGTTAACAAAGACTGATGTCGATATTTCGATCAAGCTCACAAAGGCTGCTGAAAAGTCTCCCGACATTAACCGGATGAGTCTCACGAAAGCGATTCAGGTAGATGGAGACTATGTGTTAGTCGTCGAGCCAGGAAGTTTGGCTCCTTTGAGGCGGGATCAATCTCTTCAGAAATCACTTCAGAACATTCTGGGGGGCAAGGTTTGGCTGACTGAGGCAAATACAACCGATCGAAAGGAGCTTGAGGAACTCTTCTTCCCGGTGAGGGTCGCGAACGTGAATACCGTATGGCTACCTGACGGCAGCAAGCTTACCAAGGTGGTAATTCCTGGCAAGAAGACGGACAGATTCCCCCATGATACAGAGATGATAACGAGGATTCTCAAGGAGACTAGGGGCATGGAGCTCATGGTCGAGTTCGAGAAGCAGTAAGACGTCGTATCCTTCTTACTCCGCTCTATATCGATAAAAGCCGCGCATCCTGAAAACTGGTTTTGGGCTTTGATCCGCACAAATTATGTGAACGAGTTGCTCCTAAACAAGGGCAAGAATGTTGTCATCGCAGGGTGGGTTGAAAACGTAAAGGAACTACCGAACTTGCGTTTTGTCATTCTCAGAGATCGAACCGGCCTCGCCCAGATAACCCTCAGCAAGAAGGAATCTCCGCAGGATCTCCTTGCCTTGACTGAAAGGTTGAATCTGCAGGATGTCATCGCGGTCGAAGGAATTGTTCCAGATAAACAGATTGCAAAAATCGGTCCGGAAATGAAACCAACTTCAATCAAGGTTCTCGGCAGGTCTGAGACCCCACTGCCGATCGATGTAACGGGGGCAAGTGAAACTCAGCTTGATGTACGCCTTGACTGGAGGGTTCTCGATCTAAGAAATCCGAGAAACCACGCTATCATGACAATTGAATCCAAATTCATGGAAGCAGCCGAGGAGTATCTCCGGCATCACGGTGTAACCCAAGTGGCAACTCCAGCGATTTTAGGCGGTGCAAGCGAAGGTGGTTCAGAAGTCTTCAAGCTAGACTATTTCGGGAATCCTGCCTTTCTCAGACAGGACCCTCAGCTTCACAGACAGCTTGCGATTGCCGGCGGGTTGGACAAAATCTACGACCTAGGGCCGAGCTGGAGGGCTGAAATGTCTCACACACCCCGCCATCTTTGCGAGCACCACACATTCGCTGTTGAGCTAGGATTCATCAGTGACGAAACCGATACGCAGAGATTCGAAGAGGAGCTCGTGGCTCATACGCTCGGGGCGCTTGTGGAGACCGCGAAACCCGAGCTGGAAATACTGGGGGTGACCCTGGAAAAGCCGAGCACACCATTTCCCGAGGTTCGGTTTCCAGAAGTTTATGACATACTGAAGGAATACGGCAAGGTCGTCCCCTTCGGCGAGGAGCCCGATCGCGAAGGAGAGTCGATTCTTGCTAAGCACGTGAAAGAGAAAACCAATTCTGACTTTTTCTTCATGAATAGGTTCCCATTCAGCGTAAAGCCATTCTACGTTATGCGCGTAGATGAAGATCCTACTTGGGCGCGAAGCGTGGATCTTGTTTACAGAGGAATGGAACTCTCTTCAGGAGGTCAGCGAGAGCACCGGCACTCTAAGTTGATGGAGCAAGTAAAGATCAAGGGATTGGACGAAGCTTCGATCGCCTGGTTCACGAACAACTTCCGATACGGGGTCCCGCCCCACGGTGGCTTTGCCTTGGGAGTTGAAAGAACCATCATGCAGATGCTCCGAGTTGAAAATATTAGGGAAGTTTGTCTCTTCCCTCGGACGCCTGAAAGACTTCGGCCTTAGAGCGCCTTAAAGTTCTCGGCCCAGTTGGCGTATGCCCTAAGCATCTCTGATGAAACGCTCGGCTTTCGCGATTTCAAGACTTCTCTGAAATCGTCAAGATCGATTGGTCTGGGCTGAACATCCTTGTTCTCAGCGTCTGCTGCGTCGAAGAGTTCTCCGACAACTCGCAGCTGGACCGACTGGCAGATGTCTCTTATGTCCGAACCTGAGTAGCCATCCGTCATCTTCGCAAGATCCTCGATGCTCAATTCGGAGTCAGTTTTCAAAGGTGTGGTATACTGGGTGAGCATCTGCGTTCTCGCCCTGATGTCCGGGAGAGGCACGTAGATCCTCTTTTGGAAACGTCTGAGAAACGGCCAATCGAGCGCCCAGGGTTTGTTCGTCGCCCCTATTACATAGAGGTGGAGGTGTTTTCCCTTGTCGGCGATTCCGTCCATTTCTTTCAGGAATTGATTTCTTACTCTTACCTCGCCTCCTACCTCATTCGAGCGGGAGCCGAGAATGGAGTCGAGTTCATCAATGAAAATAATGACCGACTTTGCATCTTTCTCTAACAATTTCCTTGCGGAGTTGAAGAGCTTGGCGACGTTTTTTTCACCCTCGCCCAACCACTTTGACATTATCGAAGCTGCGTCAACCGTGATGAAGTAACTGTCAATCTCAGAGGCCGTTGCTGCTGCGAGTAGAGTCTTTCCACATCCTGGCGGACCGTACATAAGCAGACCTCGCGGCCAGCCGAGAGGGAAGAGATCCGGCCTCTGAACCGGAAAGATGATTGATTCTCGGAGCGCCTTTTTGGAATCCTCTAGACCAACGACTTCGTCCCACCGGACGTGCGGTTTTTCCTTCATTATGAGATCGTTGTAGTTTGCTTTGAGCTGAGGAACGACCTGTGGCGTTGAAGGCGCGCTT
>Ga0335085_10006836_pt1 | contig 17902 bp, 13 predicted proteins | sample Lox_Sample_45_FD_206712 | JGI IMG/M metagenome (GOLD analysis project Ga0335085, IMG submission 206712) | Soil microbial communities from Loxahatchee National Wildlife Refuge, Florida, United States - Lox_Sample_4.5 | ecosystem: Environmental > Terrestrial > Soil > Wetlands | place: USA...
GTTCTACAATCGTCGAAATAATGGTCGCGTAGGTGGACGGGCGCCCGATGCCCTTCTCTTCGAGTTCTTTTACCAGCGTCGCTTCGGTGTAGCGCGGCGGAGGTTCGGTAAAATGCTGGTCGGGGCGGATGGTATCGAGGCGCAGCTTTTCGCCTTCGGTCAATTGCGGCAACCTGCGGCTGTCGGTATCGCCCTCGTCTTCCTTTTCCTCTTCTTCCTTCACCACCTGGTACACGGTGAGGTAGCCGTCGAACTTCACCACCGATCCGCTGGCGCGGAAAGTGTAATCGCCCGCGGAAATGTCCACGGTGGTCTGGTCGAAAACCGCCGGGACCATCTGCGACGCGACGAATCGCTGCCAGATCATCTGGTACAAGCGGAACATGTCATCCGGCAAATATTTGCGAACGCTTTCCGGTGTGCGCGCCACGTCCGTGGGACGAATGGCTTCGTGCGCTTCCTGCGCGTCCTTCTTGGACTTGAAGAAGTTCGGCTTCTCCGGCAGATATTTTTCGCCGAAGGACGAGCCAATATGCTCGCGGACTTGACCGAGAGCATCGTTCGACACGCGCACCGAATCGGTACGCATGTAGGTGATCAGCGCGACCGCTCCTTCCTCACCGAGATCGACGCCTTCATACAGGCGCTGCGCCAGCATCATGGTGCGCTTGGCGGTATAGCGGAGCCGGTTGTAGCCGGCCTGCTGCAATTTCGAAGTAGTGAACGGAGGCGGAGCGTAACGCCGCTTTTCTTTCTGCGCGACGTTCGCGACTTGCCAGGTGGCGCGTTCCAGGTCCGCCAAAACTTTCTTGGCATCGGCTTCGTTGCCGATTTCGATGTCTTCGCCCTTGTACTTCGCAAGTTTCGCTTCAAAGGCCGGCGGCGCGCCCGCTTCCAGCAGCGCGTGGATGGTCCAATATTCCTTGGGAATGAAAGCGCGAATTTCGCGCTCGCGCTCGACGATCAGCCGCAGCGCCACGGTTTGCACGCGTCCGGCGGAAAGCCCGCGGCGAACCTTGTCCCACAACACGGGAGAAACTTTGTAGCCGACCAGGCGGTCCAGCACGCGGCGCGCCTGCTGCGCGTCCACCAAGTGCTCGTCGATGGCGCCGGGCTTTTCGAAAGCGGCGCGGATAGCCTTTTGCGTAATCTCGTTGAACATGACCCGATAAAACTTGCCCCGGTCGGACTTCTTCTTGGTCAGCGCCTCGAGCAGGTGCGCGGAAATGGCTTCACCTTCGCGGTCAGGGTCGGTGGCCAGGTAGACGTTCTCGGCGCCCTCGGCAGCCTTCCTCAACTCGCCAACGACCTTCATCTTGCTGGGAATTACTTCGTAGGTCGGGTCGAACTCTTCGTCTGGCGTGGCGGCTATGGTCTTAATGAGTTTCTTCGGTTCAGCCTTGGCCTCCGCCCCAGCCTTGCCCTTCTTCGTCTTGCGCTTGGCGCGTGGCTTTACCGTTCCATCCGGGCCGGCGGGCAGCAGGATGCCGATGGTCTTCTTGGGCAGGTCCATCACGTGGCCGTAGGAAGCCTTCACCGTGTAGTTCCGGCCCAGATACTTATTGATGGTCTTCGCCTTTGCCGGCGATTCGACGATTACGAGTGATCTTGCCATTCTCTTTCAGTGTTCCTTACCGGACGCATCCTTTATTCTTACGAGCTATAAGATGCTTCCGAGAGCGTGCGAGAAGCTACCACATCCTAACCTGTTGTAAGCGCAATGATTACAAGAGGACTTTCAGGAATTGCTTGCCCGGTAACTGCCGCACGAGACCCTTCATCTCCAGATCGAACAGGCTAGCGAGAACTTGAGAGGAGTTAAGTCCCGATAATTCAACAATTTCGTCGATGTGGCGGCTTTTGTCCATGCTTAACAGGTCGTAAATCTGGCGCAGCTCCGCGGACAGACTCTTTTCGACAATCGCGGTACATTCTTCGCTTGACGCGGTTTCCACAGGGAGCAGTTCGGCCCGGACCGGAGTGGGCAGCTCCTCGACTACATCCTCCCAGCTCGTGACCAGCTTGGCGCCCTGCTTGATCAGCGTGTTTGGGCCAAAGCTCATCGGTTCGGTGGCGTTTCCGGGCACTCCGTAGACCTCACGGCCGAACTCCATGGCCAGCCGGGCGGTGATCGAAGAGCCGGAATACTGCGCCCCCTCGACCACCACCACCCCGAGAGCCATGCCGGCGATGATGCGGTTGCGAATCGGGAAGTTCTGTGGCGCGGCGAAGGTGCCCATGGGGAATTCGCTGATGAGCAGCCCCTTCTCCAGGATCTGCTCGTAGATCTTCTTGTTCTCCTTGGGGTAGACCACATCGATGCCACAGCCAAGGACACCGATGGTGGCGCCCGCGGCTGAAGTAAGGGCGCCGCGGTGCGCGCTGGCATCGATTCCACGCGCCAGGCCGCTGGCGATCACCACGCCGCGAGCGGCGAGGTCTTTCGACAGCTTTTCAGCCATCTGGTTGCCATAGGGCGTGGGACGGCGCGAGCCGACTACCGAAATTATGGGCTTGCTGAGAAGGTCGATGTTTCCACGGGTATAAAGGATAGTCGGCGGATCGTAGATTTCGCGCAGCCGAGCGGGATATTCGGGCTCATCCCAGGTGAGCAGCCGGCATCCCGCTGCCTGCACCTGTGCGATTTCCTTGGCCGCAGCGCTCATCGGCTGGCGCGAATGGATCGCCTGGGCCACGGAAGCGGGAATATGCTGGGCCTCGAGGGCGGTGAGTGAGGCGCTAAAGACCGCGTCAGGAGTGCCGAACTGGGATAGGAGCTTTCCAGCCGTGCGGGCGCCCAGCCCGGGGGTCAGGGCAAGCGCGATCCATCCCAAATAGTCGTGCGCGTCCATGGAGAGGGGAGCCGCGAGAGGCAAGCTCGCGGTGAAGCCTATGCGGGCAAGGGTGGGGAGGGCAAGTCCGTATTTCTACGTAGGGATGAAGCGTCTAGATCACCAAATTGTGGTGACGGCCTGGGAGTCCCGAATGGCCCGATCAGCAGTAATGAGTGGGATACCATTCACAATGGCAGTGGCACCAATGATGCGATCGGCCGGATCTTTGGGATAGTTTGCGGGCAGATGGACAGCCTGCGTACACGCTTTGGCGGTGATGGGCAGAATAATGAATCTGGAAACCACGTCTTGAAGAAAAGATTCGAGACCTAAGCCAACCTGAATTCGTCCTCTTCCTAACAGCATCGCCAATTCCAGTAATGTAAAGTCGCAAATGGCGAGGCCCTGCGCATCTTGGTGGGCCAATCGAATCGTATGTCGCGCGGCTTTTGACAGTTTGTCTTCTTCAAAGGCCAACCAAACCACTACGTGAGTGTCTACAAGGACCACTTCAGATCACCCCAGTCCTCGGGCGGGAGAGGGGAGACGATGTCTCCAGTCACTTTCCCTTTGCCTGCGAGAAAACCGAAAATGTCGTCCTCATCCAATGCGACTGGGACCAATTTCGCGACAGGTTTGCCACGCTTAGTGATGATGACGGCCTCGTGCTTCGCCTGAACCTCGTCCATGATGGCCAAGCAATTTGCTTTGAACTTTCCAGCCGGGATTTTCTTCATGTGCAGCTCTATGTGGCATGATTATATCATGGTCATTTCTTGGTGACCATAGTGGCAGCAGCGGCGGTTCGGTTCGCTATGCTATATTTTTGGGCAGGCAAAACATTGGGGAAACTGCGCATATCGATTGTTGAGTTCCTGAACACGGCGCCGCTGGTGTGGGGATTCACGGACGGGCCGCTTGCGGGCAAGTACGACCTTTCGTTCGCGGTACCGTCACAGTGCGCCGAGGCGCTGAAGCGCGGCGATGTGGATGTCGCCATCATCCCGTCCATCGAATACCAGCGCATTGACAATACGGTTGTGCTGCCGGGAATGTCGGTTTCCGGGGATGGTGAGATACGCAGCCTACTAGTTGTGTCGAAGCGGCCGATTGAGCGCGCCAAGCGCATTGCTCTCGATACCAGTTCCCGGGCGACGGTCGCCTATGTAAAAATTCTCGCGCGCCACTTCTGGCGCATCGACCCGGAATTTGTGGACGCCGCGCCGAATTCTAGCGAAATGCTGCAGAACGCCGATGCGGCGTTGATCATCGGCGACCCCGCGCTGCGGATCGCGATAGAGATGGACGCGCTCAGCAGCAGATCAAATGGGAAGTCAGGCGAGGGGTGCTGCGGCTGCGACGGCGCTCCCGATTTACCGATTCCCGGTTTTGAAACGCTGTACATCTATGATGTGGCGCAGCAGTGGCAAGAAATGACGGCAAAGCCGTCGGTAATGGCCGTCTGGGTAGGGCGCAAGGACGTGATTACGCCGGAAGTGGTCGCCGATTTCCAGGCGTCGAAAGAATATGGCGTGCAGCACGTGCGCGACATTGCGGAAGGCGCTTCGGTGAAGCTGGACCTGCCGGTTCCGGAACTGGAACGCTATCTCACGGAAAATGTGCGCTTTGAACTGGGGGATGACTATCTCGCGGGCCTGAATCTCTACTTCGAGAAAGCCGCAGCTCTGGAACTTATCCCGCGAAACAAACCGATTGAGTTCGCCGCATCTCCTGCGGTTTCAATGCTTCAACAAAAGGTATAAATGCGCAGGCAGATGCTAGAATACCGAGTCAAACAATGGGACTGACGCCAGAAGAAGCACTCGACCTTTTCAATTCCGACGATTTGCTGGGCATCGGCATGGCCGCGAACGAAGTGCGCCGCAAGAAAACCGACCCGCGCATTGCCACCTATCAGATCGATCGCAATATCAATTACACAAATTTTTGCACCGAATATTGCTCGTTTTGTGCCTTTTACCGGCCCTTAGGCGCCAAAGATGGTTACATTTTGCCACTCGAGACAATTTTCCAAAAAATAGCAGAAATGGTCGAGATGGGCGGCACAGGCGTGCTGTTACAGGGCGGTTTGCATCCGGATCTGAAAATCGACTATTACGAAAATATGTTGCGCGCGATTGGCGAACGCTTCCCGCAAGTTCACTTGCACTGCTTCTCCGCGCCGGAGATTACCTGCATCGCTGAAGTTTCCGGACTGTCTCTGCGCGACACAATCGCGCGTTTGCGCGACGCCGGACTTGTTTCTATTCCTGGCGGCGGCGCTGAAATTCTGGACGATGAAGTGCGGCATCGCATCTCGCGGCTCAAGTGCAAATCGGACGAATGGGAAGCTGTACATCGCACGGCGCACGAGCTCGGCATGCGCACTACCGCGACAATGATGTTCGGCTGCGGCGAGGAAATGCGCCACCGCGTGAACCATCTCGAGCGGCTGCGTCGCATTCAGGAAGATACCGGCGGATTCACGGCATTCATTCCGTGGATTTTCGCACCGGAAAATACACCGCTCGGCAAAAAGGTGCCGGAAACCACCGCGTACGATTACCTGAAGACGCTGGCGATCAGCCGCCTGTATCTCGATAACATCGACCACATCCAGTCGAGCTGGCTGACGCCGGGAATCAAGATTTGCCAAGTGGGGTTACAGTTTGGCGCGGACGATGTGGGCAGCATTTTAATTGAGGAAAACGTGGTCTATGCCGCGGGAGTGCGCAACCGCACCAACGAGGAAGAGCTTCGCCGGATCATCACCGATGCGGGCTACATTCCGCATCAGCGCGACACGCTTTACCGCTCGTATGTCTTGAAGCGCCCGCAGGAAATCGCAGCAGCAGCCCCCAAGAACTAAACGCCTACCACTTGCCGGTAGAGCGCATCAACAACGCGAGAACACCGATCAAGGCAAACATTGCCGCCACCGGCAGAAATAGAATGATGCCCTCGCCGGGCTCCTCTCGCTGCTGTCCGCTTTTCGTGTCCAATTTGCTCTCCAGAATTGCCGAATGATTTGAGACGACAAGCAAGTATAAATCGAATTGGCCGCGGCCGGAATGATCGAGTTCGAATCCGCGTGCTTTCACTCCTCGTCGTGGACGCGGATGTCCACATCCACCAGCGTGCCGTCGGGCAAATCGAGCGGATCCACCGGGACCAGCGCGCCCTTCAGCACATGAGCGCGAAAGCGCAAACGGGAAGCGGAATCGTCGCCAGGAGCTGCGATAGCTGATGCGGCGTGGCGCAGGCTCGGCTCTGCTTGCGGCGCTTCTTTCGTTTCCGGCGCAGCCTTTGCGGGTGTCAGCTCGGAGCGGGAAAGATCGCCGGAATCGAGCGCGACGTTGGCCAGGCCATCGGCGTCGCTGTTTTGCTCGCGGCGCACGTGCTCGATGGTGAAATAAGGAATTTGCTTCGACATGCGAATGGCGCGCTCGTACATCGGCTTCAGGTCCGGGCTTTTCACTTTGTAGCGGCCCTGCATCTGGCGCACGAGCAGCTCGGAATCGCTGCGGATGCGCAGCGCCTGGATGTGCCGGCTGGTGGCGAAATCCAGAGCGGCGAGCAGCGCGTAATATTCGGCGACGTTGTTGGTTTCGCGTCCGATGCGCTTGGCCAGTTCCAGCACGGTTTTTCCCTGCGCGTCGCGAATGACCACGGCGAACGCAGCCGGGCCGGGATTTCCACGCGAAGCGCCGTCGATATTGGCGAGATAGACGCCGGAAGGCGGAGCGGGCGAATGGAGATCGGAGTCTCCGAATAATTGGGCGCTGCGGGGAGGGGGAATCTTCATGACCAGTGGCTAGTGGCGAGTGGCTATTGGTGAGTGGCTAGAAAAGCCCGAAGAAATCGAACTGGGCCAGGCGAAGGTTCGCTTCAGCCGAGAGGGCCAATGGCAAAGAATAGGAATCATTGTAAAGGATGGTCGTCCTGCGGGGCGGCCGCGACGGAAGCGGGGGATTGCGCGGGTTCGGGGAGATAGATGATGCGGGTGCAGGTTTCGCAGTGAAATAACTCTTCGTTGTCGCGGCGCTGCATCTCCTGAAAAACGTGGGGACGCAATTTCATGCCGCAAGCACTGCATTTTTCGTCGCGTATTTCCGCGAGCGAAATGCCATTGTGCTTCTTTGAGATGCGATCGTAGTGATCGAGCAGGTTTTCGGGAATATCCGCAACGATGGCGGCGCGCTCGGCGGTTAATTCCGCGAGGCTCTTCTCGGCGGCGCTTTTGTCGTCTTCAATTATCTTGCGCTGGACGCGGGCGACTTCTTCCACTTCTTTCAGAAGCTTTTCGGCAGCTTTGATGCGGCGGTCGTATTCCTCGCCAGCAACCATTTGTTCCAGCAGGCGGTCTTCGGCCTTGGCGATTTCCTCCTCGGCCATCTGCACTTCGTGCTGGAGGGCTTTGTAGGCTTCGTTCGTTTTTACCTGCGAGGTCTGGTCGCGATATTTGCGGACGCGGTCCTTGTGCTGCTGGACGTCGAGCTCGTACTTGCTGCGATCCTTCACGGCGGTGAGCTGGGCGGCTTTATTCTGCGTCACATCGGCCTTGGCTGCGGTGACGCGCGCTTCGACTTCGGCGGTTTTCTTGGGAAAGATTGCCAGGCGCGCCCGGACTTCGTTCAGTTGCAGGTCGAGATGTTGCAGCTCGATGAGCTTTGAAAGGACTTTCTGCACGGTCCGGCCATTCTAGCACACCGGTTTGGGGCGGAAGGCGCGGGGGAAGGAAAGGAGGCAAAGGAGAAAGGCGAAATCTCGCGGGAAGGGCACCGCGAGAGGAAGGCGCATCGCGCGACGGGTCAGCCCTGGGCTACTTTCTGCCGTCCCTCCGGGACTGAGAGGAATCCTACCGCTCAAGTCAATTAAAGGAATTCTTCGCTGCGCTGGGAATGAAGACGGGCGGAGGGCTTTAGCCATGTTCGCGGCGAGATCGGCGCGCGAAGAGCGCCGAAACGAAAGCAAAAGCAAGATGGCGGACTGAAGTCCGCCGCTACAAAATCAACGGCAAGGCCGAATGCAGATCCTCCGACTCCCAGGGGGACGACGAGCGCAGGACAAAACACCAAATCAAAAGCGAAGAGAGATCCCTCGTCGCGAAGAAAGGCACTTCGCTCGCTCGGGATGACAACGCAGAAGAAAAGATTCGGGCGGAAGCCCCACCACTACGACCGCAAACGAAATGCAAAGATAGATTCGAGGACGCGCCCAGAATTCCCGGGGTGGGCCGGTTTCGTCGCGCCTGAGCGGCGTTAAGCATCGTGAATGCGCTGAGCAAAACGGACACATCGATTGAGTGGTTTCGGACGGCGACCAGAAACGGGCCGCCGATGGTAGCCGGAATGACGTTTACGGCGCGCACGCATTGCTGAGAAACGCAAAGCGATGCGGCACCCGGAATAATGCGCGCAGGCGCAATAGCGCGTGTGTGTAGGTCAAGAATCGCAGCCTACGAAGGATATCAAACACAACAATCAGGCAGGAGGCGATTAGGGAAGCGAGTGGATTTCCATGGTTTCGTCGATGGAGTAGCCGGTGCAGGGAGCACTTGGATTGGAGCAGCGGGCTTCGGCGCGGAAGCTGTTGCCGGAAGGCGTGACGGAATAGGTATAGCCTTCGCGTCCGGACTTACTCATCGACATGGAGCCGGTAGACCTGAGCTGGTCGAGCGTGGCATAGGAACCGTGCTCGGCCTGGTACAGGCGCTCGGCCTGGGCAATGGCGATGAGATCGTTTTTCGCGCCGGTCGAGGAAATGCTTTGCGCCGGAGCGCCACTGCCTGAAGCGGATTGCATCTGCGAGAAGTACATTTTATAAGCGCCGAAAGCGATCAACATAGTGATGACCAAACCAAGCATGCTGCGCATAAGAGCCTCCTACTTGGATTCCGAATCTCAACCGCTGAAAAGCCGTGCCCTGGCGGAAAGCGAAGAGAGATCCCTCGACTCGCTGAGAGGCGGCTCGCTTCGGGATGACACAACGGCGGACGGCGGCGCGAGCAGCGGATATATCTATATGAACACGGGAGGGGTCAAGCTGGCGAAACAACGTTGAAGAAGTATACGAATTGACAAACAGCTCGTTCGTTGAAAAAAGCCGCGCGTTTCGGGCTCGCGCGGGGGTGCCATAGATGAGGCAACAATTTCCCTGGGATTGCGTCTAAGAGCCAAGATGCGAGGATGGCCGCTGAGCTGCACGGGCTTAAGTGCAGCAGGGCCACATTCAGCGTACAATTTGGCTTCTGTGGGTGCTCGTCGCGGTTCAACTCACGTCGTGCGCAGCCGACGTCATACTCAACTGAGGGATTCATGAGAATTTCAAAATTTGCGTGGCAACACGCAGTCGCGTGCCTGGCGATGTTGTTTGCCAGCGCGGCATTCGTGGCGCCGGGTTCTTACGCGCAGCAACCAAGCGCGGAAGTGCGGCCGCCGAAGCTGAATTTCACCACGCACAAGCTTGCCAATGGGCTGGATGTGGTTCTGCTCGAAGAGCACGCGGTGCCGGTAATCAATTTGCAGATGTGGTATCACGTGGGCGGCAAGGACGAACTCCCGGGCCACACCGGCTTCGCGCACCTGTTCGAGCATTTGATGTTCAAGGGCTCGGCGCACGTAGGGCCGGATGAGCATTCGCGGATTATCGAGGCCGTGGGCGGATTCGATAACGCCGAGACCGGCGACGACACCACGAATTTCTTCGAAACCTTTCCAAGCAACTACCTGGAACGAGTTCTGTGGCTTGAAGCGGACCGCATGGGCAGCCTGAATGTGGATGACGCGAACTTCAAGTCCGAGCGGAAAGTGGTGGAGGAAGAGCGGCGGGTGCGCGTGGACAATGAGCCGTATGGCACGCTCGAAGAAGATTTGCGCTCCGCGGCGTTTACGGTGCACGGATACCATCACACGCCGATCGGGAGCATTCAGGACCTGGAAAACGCCACGCTGCAGGACGTGCGCGACTTCTTCAACACGTATTACAAGCCCAACAATGCAACGCTGGTGATCGTTGGGGATTTCAACTCCGAACAGGCGCTGGGCTGGACCAAAAAATATTTCGAGGGCATTCCGGCTTCCGCGCAGCCGATTCCGCGGCACGACACTCCGGAGCCAGTGCAAACCGCAGAGCGCGACGTGAAAAAATCCTATTCGAACACGCCGCTGCCGGCCATTGTGATCGGCTACAAGATTCCGGCGCGATTCCAACCGGACGCGTATCCGCTGGACCTGGCTTCGAACATTCTGGCCGGAGGCGAGAGCAGCCGGTTGTATCAGGCGCTGGTATATAAGGATCAGATCGCAGTGCAGGCCGGAGGCTTCGGCAATTTCAGCGAAGACCCGAATCTGTTCTGGGCCTACGCGATCATGAATCGAGGACACTCGGCGGACGAGGGCGACAAGGCCATCGTAAACATTCTGGACGGGCTGAAAGAAGCGCCGGTGGACGCGAAAGAACTGGAAAAAGCGAAGAACCAGGAAGTTGCCGGGTTCATCCTGGGCCGCGATACCGACGAGCAAAAGGCGGTGGCGCTGGCCTCGGCGGCGGTGATAGGAAAAGATCCGGGGCTGGTGAACACGGAACTCGACCGCTATCTGAAAGCGTCGCCGGCAGATATTCAGCGGGTGGCCAAGGACTATTTCGTTCCGGAGCACTCGACCGTGCTGACCATTACTCCCGCCGCGCGCGGGCCGCGCAACGCGCCTGGTGGCGCAGCGCCGGAGGAGAAATAGATGAAGCGCTATCGAGGATTGCAATGCGGTTTTCTGGCGGCGATCTTGACGTTTGCGAGTGCGGCGATGGCGCGGCAGGAAGCGACACCGCCGTCGCGCGGCGAGCAGGAAAAAAGCACGGAAACGCCGGCAAACAAGAACGGGACGGGAGTGTTGCCGCCGGGAGTGAAGCTCGAATCGCAAATGCCTGCGGCGGGCGGCCCGAAAGCATTTCATTTTCCGAAAGCGGCCATGAAGACGCTGCCGAACGGCTTGCACATCTTTGTGGTAAGCGATAGCGAGCAGCCTTCGGTAGCGGTGCAGCTCGTGATTCAAACAGCAGGCAGCGTCAAAGATCCCGCAAGCATGCCGGGCGTCGCCGAAATGACGGCGAACATGCTGACACAGGGCACCAAGACGCGCAGCGCGAAGGAAATTGCCGAGGCTATCGATTTTGTGGGCGGCTCGCTCGGAGCATCGGCGGGCAAGGATGGGACGAGCGTTTCGCTGAGCGTCGTAAAGAAAGACCTGGCGACAGGACTCGATTTGATGTCCGATGTGGTGCTGCATCCGGCATTTCAGGCGGATGAACTGGAACGGCAGCGCCAGCAACTGCTATCGAATCTCACGGTGCAGTATTCCGATCCGCAATATCTCGCTTCGGTGGTTTTCGGGCGCGTGATCTACGGAAATTCGCCGTACGGCTGGCCACAGGAAGGCACGCCGGCGACGGTGAGCAAGTTCGCGCCCGGCGACCTGTCGAAATTTCACGACGCGAACTATGCGCCCAACCAGACTTTGATGGCGTTTGCGGGCGACATCACGCCGGACGCAGCTTTCGCGGCGGCGGAAAAATATTTCGGAGGCTGGACGAAGATCGACGTGGCGTCGGCAGTGCCGCCGCAGGCGTCGCCGGTGGCAGGGCAGCACATCTGGCTGATCGACAAGCCCGACGCGGTGCAAACCCAGATTCGCGTGGGCGATCTGGGCATCCGGCGCAGCGATCCGAATTACATTCCGGTGGCGGTGATGAACCGGATTTTCGGCGGCGGCTACAACAGCCGGTTGAATACCGAAGTGCGCGTGAAAAGCGGGCTGACCTATGGCGCGTATTCTTCGTTCAATCCGCACCGATTCGCCGGATCGTTCGGCGTGGGCACATTTACGCGAACCGATGCTACGGTGCAGGCCACGAAGCTGGTGGTGGATCTGCTGACGAAGATGTCCAGCGGAGACATCAGCGAAGCGGAGCTGAATTTCGCGCGCGATTACCTGTCGGGTGTGTATCCCATTCAATCGGAAACGGCGGAGCAGGTGGCCGGACGCATTCTGGCGGTGGCGGAATTCGATTTGCCCGCGGATTACAACGACACGTATCCGGAGCGGATTCGCAACGTGACGCCGGAGCAAGTGAAGCAGATGGCGCAGAAATATATGCAAACGAAAGATCTGGAGATTGTGCTGGCGGGAAACGTGGGCGCGTTTCGCGATGCGTTGAAGAAGGAATTTCCGAACGCGCAGTACACCGAGATTCCCTTCGATCAAGTGGATGTAATGGCGAGCGATCTGCGGAGGGCGAAGGCGGCGTCGGCGGTTGCCGCGGGGCAATGAGTCTGCGTGAGAAGCATAAAGCCGTACTGTATTGCGCTACTTTACGGCATGGCTGAAGCCGTGCCCTGACGGCCATCGAAAGAGGCAGCAGATCCCTCGTCGCGAAGACCGATGCTTCGCTCACTCGGGATGACACGTTCGTTTGGTTTGTGCTTCATTGGTGAAACAACAATGGTGCTCTGTCGCTGCGATCGAATGCGGGGCACACGGTCACGCCGGCAGTGAGTTGCGACGCAGACTCTAAAGCGGTGTCCTTACGACGAAACCATTCGAGTTGGCGGCTAGCGAATGGTGAGGATCACTTTGCCGATGTTCTTGCGCTCGTGGATGTAGCGATGCGCGTCGGCGGCCTGAGCCAATGGAAAGCTCTTGCCGATGACGGGTCTGATTTGGCCCGCGCTGTAGAGACGAAATATCTCGTCCATCTCAGCTTGCAGCAGGGCGGGCCGCTTTTGAAGTCCGGTGAGGCTGACACCGATCACGGAGATGTTGTCGCCCATCAATTTCAGAGGGTGAAAGCGCGGCGTCTGCAGGAAAGCGGTCGCGGCGCTGACCCAGTTGGGCTTGCCACTTCCGCCGGTGGCAGCAGCGGAGAAGCCGAAGACGACCAGGCGTCCAGTGGGGCCGAGGCATTTATAGCTTTGCGCGAACGATTTGCCGCCGATGGGATCGAGGACCATCTCGATGCCGTCCGGAGCGAATTTGCGGACTGCCTCCACCATATCGACCTTTTCGTAGTCGATGGGATGATCGACACCGGACTTGCGCAGGAACTCCTGCTTGTTGCCGCTGGCGGTGCCGAAGATGAGCAGGCCGCGAGAGCGAGCCAGTTGCACGGCGGCCAGGCCGACTCCTCCGGCAGCGCTGTGAATGAGAAGGCGATCTCCCGGCTGCAGATTTCCCATGGTGAAGATGGAGTGGAAGGCAGTGAGATAGTTGACCGGGATGGCGGCGGCATCTTCGAAGCTCATGCCCTGGGGCAGCGGGTAGGCTTGCTCGGCGGGCACAGCAACCCATTCGGCATAGGCATTAAAACGGGTCAGGGCCGCAACGGCGTCTCCGGGACGAAGGCTGACGCTCGATTTTGGGCGGTCGACTGCGGAGACGCGCTCGACCACCCCGGCAATTTCGAGTCCCGGGACAAAGGGAAGCTTAGGCGCACCGGGATAGAGGCCCATGCGCTGGAGCAGGTCGGCAAAGTTGACGCCGATGGCACGCACGCGGATGAGCACCTCGCCCGGCTTAGGTTGCGGTTCGGGCAATTGCTGGAGATCTAAAACGTCCGGCGCCCCATGCCTCCTCACAACGATTGCGCGCATCTAACATTCCTTTGCTTGGAAGGGCTTCTCCGGCGGCGCCGCGGATCGAAGGTGTACCGCAGGGGAGCGAGTGTCAGTTAAAGATTCGGCCTTTCCATTTGGGACCTTTTCATTAGGGAATTCGAGCATCCTACTTTAAACTACAAGGCTTCGTGGACTCATGAAACTTCCAAAAAAAGCGCAAGCTTCTCTTGTTGTTGCAAGCATGTTGGCAGCCGCATGCGCGTCGGTGGCGGCGAATCGTCCGGCAGCTCCCAGCGGAACCAGCGAGACGCTTCTCAGCGCGATGAAAACGGAGCTGGACCGCTCCATGGCGGCGCTCTCGAAGGGCGACCCGCCAGTTTACTTTATCAGCTATACGCTCTCGGACCGGCAATACTCGTCGGTGCAAGGATCAAACGGGGCGCTGCTGGCAAGCAGCGACGATCGCGGTCGCTGGCTGGAAGTGCAGACACGCACCGGAAGCTACGAACTGGACGACACGCACAAGCTGGCGGATCGCCAGCCGAGCTGGACCAGTCCCGGCACGTCCGCGGTGCTGGATGACGATATTCCGGTGCTGCGCCGGGAAATCTGGCGGGAAACCGACCGGCAGTATCGCGCAGCGTCCGAAGCGCTGATCAAAGTGCAGACCAGCCAGCAAGTGCAGGTGCAGACGGCCGAAGGCTCGGCGCCGGATTTTTCGCCGGAGGCTCCGCGCACATCGGTTGGGCCGCGCGTGGAAATTCACGTGGACCGCAAACCATGGGAAGAGAAAGTACGGCGCTACACCGCGGCGTTCAGCAAGTCGCCCGACGTGCTGAATTCGATCGCCACATTCAGCGCGCAGGGAACGAACCAGTATCAGGTGACCAGCGAAGGCACCAAGCTGGGATTCGGATTGGTGCATTACCGGCTCGAATTGTACGTGCAGAGCAAAGCGCCGGATGGCATGGACATCAACCGCTTTGCGAATTTCGACTGGCTCGATCCGAAAGATGCACCGGATGACAAAGTGGTGTTCGCGCGCATCGCCACCATGCTGAAGGAAACCGAAGGGCTGGATCGCGCGCCGCTGATCGATCCTTATGCCGGGCCGGCGCTGCTGACCGGGCGCGCGTCCGCGGTATTTTTCCACGAAGTCTTCGGGCATCGCGCGGAAGGCTTCCGGCAGAAGGACATCAACGAGGGCCAAACCTTCACCAGCAAGATCGGCGAGCAGATATTGCCCGATTTCCTATCCATCAAAGACGATCCAACTGAAGCGTCGCTGGGCGGCCAGATGCTGCTTGGGAACTATCCTTTCGACGATGAAGGCGTTCCCGCGCAAAACGTGCAGTTGGTAGATCACGGCGTGCTGAAGACATTCCTGATGGGACGCTCGCCGCTGGTGGGCATTCCGCACTCGAACGGGCACGGGCGGCGCCAGCTTGGCTATGTGCCGGTGGCGCGGCAGGGCAATTTGATCGTGTCCAGCTCGAAGACAGTGACCAACGCGGAACTGCGGAAGAAGCTGATCGAGCTGGTCAAGGAACAGAACAAACCGTTTGGATTGCTGATCGACGATATCGCCGGCGGTTTCACGTTTACCGGCCGCGGCAATCCGCAGGCGTTTCAAGTGCTGCCGCTAGTGGTCTACAAAGTATTTCCCGATGGCCGCCCGGACGAACTGGTGCGCGGAGTAGATATCGTGGGCACGCCGCTGGTTTCCCTGACGAAGATCGTGGCCACCGGCGACACGCCGGACATTTTCAACGGCTACTGCGGAGCGGAATCCGGCTCGGTGCCGGTGTCCGCGGTGGCGCCGGCGATTTTAATTTCCGAGCTGGAAGTACAAAAAAAGCAAACCTCCACGGACCGGCCGCCGATTCTTCCGCCGCCCGCGCATGACGATGTGGCCAAGGAGACGGCGGGCCAATGAGAAAACTAAAGACGTTTGCAGTGCTGGCGCTTTTCGCGTCGTTCGAGATGCCACTGCTTGCGGCACAGCCGCGAGCGAATGCTGACACACCGGCACCGGCGCAGGCGGATCTGAAACCGCTTCCGCCGCTCCCGGCTGGCGACAACGATCAAACGCTGCACGCCATGCGCGATGAACTGGAGCGTTCCCGCACGCGGCTGAAACTTCCCGGCGTGGACAAGCCTTTCTACATCGAATACCGCCTGCTCGACGTGGATGTGCGCAGCGTGAACGCTTCCTTCGGCGCGCTGCTCTCGAGCGACGTTTCGCGCAATCGATTCATGAGCGTGGACGTGCGCGTGGGCGACTACCATCTGGACAGCTCGAATTTCGTAAGCGAAGACGGCTTCCGCGGATTTCTCGGTTCTACCGGGCAGGTGGGTATCGACCGCGATTACAATTCGCTTCGGCAGGATTTGTGGCTGGCGACAGACCAGGCTTACAAAGCGGCGGTGACGCAGATGTCGCTGAAACAGGCCTTTCTGCGCAGCCTGACCAAGGCGCCTGAAATCGACGATTTCTCGCAAGCGCCGCCGATGGTGAAAGTGGACCCGCGCCTGGAGCCGGAGTGGACCTCACGAAACTGGGAGAACGAAGCGCGCACGGCTTCGGCGGTAGTAAAAAATTTCGAACAGGTCGATGGTTCACGCGTCAACTATTACCTGGTTTACGTGACTTCGTACCTGATGACCAGCGAAGGCACCACCATCCGCACTTCGCAGAGCCTGGCGGGCATTGAGGGCGCGCTCGATACCCATGCCGAAGACGGCATGGATCTGCACAACTATTACGCCAGCTACGCCGGCAAGCCGGCGGAGCTGCCCGATGCGGCGACCGTCGGCAAGGGGCTGGCGCAGGCCGGCACGCAACTTATGGAGCTGCGTGCGAGCCCGCTGGTGCCGGATTTCACCGGGCCGATTCTTTTTGACGCTCCGGCGGCAGGCGCCATGCTCGCGCAAATTCTGCCCCCGTCGCTTTCGGGCGCGCGGCCGCCGCTTTCCATGGCTCCGGAATTCGATCAGTTGATGGAGCGCATGGGCGGGCGCAGCGAATGGACCGGGCGCGTGGGAGCACGCGTGTTTCCGACGAGCATCACCATCGCGGACGATCCCACCATGAAGGATTTTCATGGGCAGCAGTTGCTGGGCGCGTACGATGTGGACGACGAGGGCGTGAAGGGCGAAAAAGTCACGGTGGTGGATCACGGAATCCTGCGGGATCTGCTCATGTCGCGGCGTCCTGGGCCAGACTTTCAGCCTTCGAATGGCCACGCGCGCGCGGCGAACCTTTCCGACACCAAGCCGCTCAGCAGCAATCTGCTGTTTCAAACTGACGATCCGCTAAAGCCGGACGACCTGAAGAAGAAATTCCTCGACGCGTGCAAGGACGATGGACATCAGTGGTGCCTGGAAGTGAAGCGCATGGACAATCCAGCGCTTTCTTCGGTGGAGCAGGAGGATTTCTCGGACTTCATCGGCGGCGTGGCCGGCGGAATTGCCAGCGGCATGCGCATACCGTTGCTGGTTTACCGCGTATATGTCGCGGACGGGCGTGAGGAACTGGTGCGCGGCGCGATCATCCAGGGGCTGACATTGCGCTCGCTGCGCAACATTCCCGCGGTGGGTGACGACGCCACCGTGTTCCCCTACATGCAAAACTCGGCGGGCGGATTCGCCGGAACAGCTCTCGGCGCGTTTGGCTCGATTCAAGGCGGGATCCCCAGCACCGTGGTCACGCCGTCAATTCTGATTGACGAAGTGGACGTGCGTGGATTCCATGGCGAGCCGCGACGGCTGCCGCTGGTGCCTGAACCACCCCTAAAATAAAGCGCACCGGCCTGAAACAACCACCCGGGCCAACTGGGAAGGATTCCTCGTTCCCCCTTCTTACTGATAGGGCCACTCGAGACCGCGACCTTTTGGGGTCGTCGTATAATCGGCACAGCTATGATCGACGTCGCCGCCCAGGCAACACGCGAAAAGAAGCTGGCTGCGCTGGGCTCGGTGGGCTCGGCAGTGGTGCTGGTTTTTCTGAAGGTTTTCCTCGCCATTTCCACGGGCAGCCTGGGCATTCTCTCCGAAGCGCTACATTCCATTCTTGATCTGGTGGCGGCTATTATCACGTTCCTGTCGGTGCGCGTGGCGGACAAGCCAGCCGACGCCGAACACCTTTACGGACACGGCAAGGTGGAGAGCTTTTCAGCGTTCGTTGAAACGGGACTGTTGCTGCTGACCGCGATTTACATCATTTGGGAAGCGTTTCAGCGCCTGCTGTTTCATGCGGTGCATATCGAACCGAGCGCCACGGCGATCATCATTTTGGTGCTGGCCATGGGCATCGACCTGGTGCGCTCGCGCGCGTTGAACCGCATTGCCAAGAAATTTCCGAGCGAAGCGCTGGAAGCGGATGCGCTGCATTTTTCCACCGACGTGTGGAGCACGTTCGTAGTGATTGTGGGAATCAGCGCGGCGTGGCTGGGAACCC
>Ga0335085_10006837_pt1 | contig 17899 bp, 15 predicted proteins | sample Lox_Sample_45_FD_206712 | JGI IMG/M metagenome (GOLD analysis project Ga0335085, IMG submission 206712) | Soil microbial communities from Loxahatchee National Wildlife Refuge, Florida, United States - Lox_Sample_4.5 | ecosystem: Environmental > Terrestrial > Soil > Wetlands | place: USA...
CCGCGGAAGGCACCGGGAACGTCCTTTACCCGCTCCGCGACGCGCTGCGCGCCGACGCCACGCTGGGTGAGGTATGCGATGCGCTCCGGGATGTCTGGGGCGAGTACCACCCCAGCGAAATCTAGATTTCGCCTCACGCGCTGCATCAAACGCGGAGCACGGCACTCAGGTATCTAGCAAAAGGCACGGAGGCTGGGCATGGCTATCGAGTGGAATCCGTCCCGCGGCGCGACGCTCGGCGTCGAGTGGGAGGTCCAGCTCATCGACAGCGAGACCAAGCTGCTGCGCCAGGAGGCCGGCAAGCTGCTCGACGAGCTTCCGGTGGGTGCCGATACCGGGGAGCACCCGCGAATCAGGTACGAGCTGATGCAGTCCACTCTCGAGATCGTCACCGGTATTTGCAGTACGGTGTCTGAAGCGAAGGACGACCTCACCGTAACGATCACCGAACTCCAGCGGCTAGCCGCTGGGCACGGTATCCTATTGGCGTGCGCCGGGACGCACCCGGTGAGTGACTGGCGAGACGCAACGATGGCGCCCATCCAGCGCTATGTGGAGCTTGTCGAGCAAATGCAGTGGCTTGCCCGCCGGATTCAGACCTTCGGCGTGCATGTCCATGTGGGGATAAGGGACGGGCGCAAGGCGATTCCGATCGTCAATGCCCTGTCCGCCTACCTTCCGCATTTTCTCGCCATTACCGCGTCGAGCCCGTTCTGGTGCGGGTACGACACCGGGCTGGCCTCCAGCCGGTCGGTGACATTCGGAGCGCTGCCGACGGCGGGTCCGCCGCACCGGCTGGCGGACTGGAAACAATTCGAGGACTACATGGACACCCTGCTGCGGGCGGGGACCATCCGCAGCATCAAGGAGGTCTGGTGGGACATCCGGCCGCACCCGGACTTCGGTACCGTCGAGATCCGCATGTCCGACGGTGTGCCCACGCTGCGCGAGGTCGGCATGGTCGCCGCGTTGGCGCAGTGCCTGGTCCAGCAGTTCGACTCCCAGCTCGACCGCGGCTACACGCTGCCCAGCCCGTCGTCGTGGGTGGTCAGGGACAACAAGTGGCGCGCGACACGCTACGGCCTGGACGCGATCGTGATCACTGACGAGGCCGGCGCCACCGCGCCCCTGCGGGATGAGCTTTACGAGCTCCTCGCGCAGCTGGAGCCGGTAGCCTCGAGGCTAGGCTGCCTGGACGAGCTGTCCGTGGTTTCTGACGTGCTCGAGCACGGCGCCTCGTACGAACGGCAGCGAACCGTCTACGCACGGACCGGGGATCTAAGCAACGTCGTAGACGCCCTCGTTACCGAGTTCGCCGAAGATAGATTCTGCACGCACGGGGATGGTGGGCATGGCCGGAAATGAGCCGGGCACTGATCTGCTCGCGGATCTGGACGCGTTCCTGGCTGAACACGAGACGGAGCTGATCGAGTTCCGTCGTGACCTGCACGCTCATCCGGAGCTCGCCTTCGCCGAGCACCGGACGACCCGCCGGGTCGCGCTGCGCCTGGCGGCGGCGGGCCTGCGCCCTGTCATCCTGCCCAAGGGGACCGGGCTGCTCGTCGACATCGGCTCGGAGCAGGTTCCCCACACCGACCGCCAGGTCGTGGGGCTGCGCGCCGACATGGACGCGCTGCCCATGACGGACGTCAAGGACGTCCCGTACCGGTCGACCGTGCCGGACGCCTGCCACGCCTGCGGGCACGACGTGCACACCACCGTGCTGCTCGGCGCCGGGCTGTTCCTGGCCGAGCAGGCCGCGGCCGGCCTGCTGCCCGGGCGGGTCAGGCTGATCTTCCAGCCCGCCGAGGAGGCGGCCGGCGGCGCGCTCGACGTCATCGCCGGGGGCGGGATCGCCTCGGTCGGCCGGATCTTCGCGCTGCACTGCGACCCCCGGCTCGACGCCGGCCAGCTCGGCGTGCGCTCCGGCGCGATCACCGCCGCCTGCGACAAGATCTCGGTGCGGATCTCCGGGCCCGGCGGCCACACCGCCCGCCCGCACCTGACCGCCGACCTGGTCTACGCGCTCGGCAAGATCCTCACCGAGGTCCCCGCCGCCCTGTCCCGGCGGGTCGACCCGCGGTCCAGCCTCAGCCTGGTCTGGGGCCGGGTCAGCGCCGGCACGGTGGCCAACGCGATCCCGGACGAGGGGATCGTCGAGGGCACCGTCCGCTGCCTCGACGACGAGGCCTGGCACACCGCGCCCGACCTGCTCAAGGAGCTCATCGACGCGGTCGCCGCCTCCTACGGGGTGGACGCCGAGTTCAGCTACCAGCGCTACGTCCCGCCCACGGTTAACGATCAGGCCAGCTCGGCCATGATCTCCGCCGCGGCGCTCGACGTGCTCGGCGCGGGCTCGGTCGTGCAGACGCCGCAGAGCCTCGGCGGCGAGGACTTCGCCTGGTACCTGGAGTCCATCCCCGGGTCGCTGGCCCGGCTCGGCACCCGGGTGCCGGGCACGACCACCACGCACGACATCCACCAGCCGACGTTCGACGTGGACGAGCGCGCCATCAACGTGGGCGTCCGGGTGATGGCGGCCACCGCGATCACCGCCCTGTGGGACGACGGCGCGATCGTCGCGCAGCCCCTGCCCGGCGTGACCGGAGCCTAGTCAACGCCGTCGGCCGCCCCCACCCTCCCGCCCCTCGGCGTACCCTGAGCGGGTGGACAAGCCGCAGACGTTCCGCTCGCCGACCGCGCTGGTGATCTGGGTGGTCTGGCTGCTGTTCGCCGCTGGCAACTGGATCGACCTGGCCGTCCAGGGCCGCGACCACGCATCGGTGGTCGCGGCGGCCGTCTTGCTGCTGGCCACCGGCGTCGCCTACGTCACCGCGCAGCGGCCCCGGGTCATCGTCGACGACGCCGGGATGACCGTCAGGAACCCGGTCCGCGACCACCGCATCTCCTGGGCCGCCATCACCGACGTCGACCTGATGGACCTGCTCCGCGTGCACTGCACTGTCGATCAAGGCCAGGGGGAACGCAGGAAGACAATCAGCGCCTGGGCCGTCCACTACTCCCGCCGCCGCCAGTACTCCGCCGACGTCAAGGCCCGCCGCGCCGCCGGCCGGACCGCAGGCGGCCGCCCCTCCCTGTTCGGCGGCCTCCCCGCCGCCAGCCGCAGCCTGTCCTACGGCACCCCCGCCGCGGCGCGAGACACCAGCGACGAAGCCACCGCCAAGATCCTCGTCCGCCTCATCGACGAACGCGCCACCGCCGCCCGCGCCGAAGCCCTCTGGACCGCCAGCACCGCCACTCCCGCCAACGCCGCCACCCCCAGTACTACCGCCACCCCCAGTACTACCGCCACCCCCAGTACCACCGCCCCCACTAGAACCACCGCCCCCACTAGAACCACCGCCCCCACAAGCACCACCACGACCAGCGCCACGGACACAGACACTTCCGCCATCTCAGCCACTCCAGCCAGCACCGCCACAGAGACCCCAGCGGCTGACCGCCCCGGGCTTCTGACCAGCACCTGGAGCACCACCGCCGTCGCTGCCCTGGTCATTCCCGCGCTGATCCTGCTGATCGTCTGCCTGCTCTAGCCCAGCTGGAATGGGATTCCCATGATCGCGAAGGATCTTGTACCCACTTCGGGGATAAGATCCTTCGCGATCATGACCCACCCCCGCCAGCGCGGGGCAGGCGTGACTACTGTGTAACGTGGGTCGGCCGCCCTATGGTCACCAGGCCGAGGCGTTGGAGCCTGGCAGGCTCAGGGGCCTCCGGGGACCTCGTAGTCGTCGTAGTCGTTGTTGGAGTCGCCCATCTTGGCGCAGGGCAGGGCGCGCAGCGCCGACACGTAGTCCGCGGGCGCGCCTGCCCGTTCGGCCGAGTCGGCCAGGATGCCGATGCTGCGCGCCGACGGCAGGCCGCCCTCGTAGAAGTTCAGCACGTACAGCCACGCCAGCACGTCCCCGTCCAGGGTCTCCACCCGCACCTTGACCCGGCGGTAGTACCCCAGCGAGACCCCGTCCCAGTTGTCGAGTTCCTTCTCGTCACCCTCGGACAGGTCATACAGCACCACGAACACGCGCGCGCCGGCGGACTCCACCACCGTGGTCAGGGCGCCGTCCCAGCCGATGTCCTCCCCGCCGAACGTCAGCCGCCACCCCTCCAGCCACCCCGTGCCGCGCTGGGGCGAGTGCGGGCAGCGCAGCAGCATCTGCGCCGGGTCCAGGTTGCTGCCGTAGGCGGCGTACAGTGCCACGGGGGAAAGCGTACGGCGTCGCGCCCCGACCACAAGCGCATAAACAAGCGCCTGATACCTGACTGCGACCAACCCAGCGGAAAGAATCACCTATCGTGACCTTGCCACGTCAAAGAATCGCGATCCTCGGCGGCGGGCCCGGCGGCTACGAGGCCGCGCTGGTCGCCGCCCAGCTCGGCGCCGACGTCACCGTCGTCGACTCCGACGGGCTCGGCGGCGCCTGCGTGCTCACCGACTGCGTGCCGTCCAAGTCGCTGATCGAGACCTCCAACGCGATGACGCTGCTCAACCGCAGCGCTGGGCTCGGCATCGCCACCGGCGGGCTGGCCACAGTCAACGCCGCGCGGCTCTACGAGCGGATCACCGACCTGGCCCACGCTCAGTCGGCCGACATCACGGCCCGGATAAACGCCGAGGGCATCAAGGTCATCAAAAGCCACGGCAAACTCGACGGCCCCGGCACCATCACGACCGAGCACGGCGAGACCATCCACGCCGACGCCATCCTCATCGCCACCGGGGCCATGCCAAGGACAATCCCGGGCGCCGAACCCGACGGCGAGCGCATCCTCACCTGGCGCCAGCTGTACGACCTGACCGAGGTGCCCAGGGACCTGATCGTGGTCGGCTCCGGCGTCACCGGGGCCGAGTTCGCCTGCGCCTACCAGGCCCTCGGCTCGCGGGTCACGCTGGTCTCCTCCCGCGACCGGGTGCTGCCGCAGGAGGACGAGGACGCGGCCAACCTGATCGAGGACGTGTTCAAGCGCAGCGGCATGCACGTGATGGGTCACTCCCGCGCCCAGTCCGTGCACCGAGACCGCGACGGCGTCACCGTCACCCTCACCGACGGCCAGACCATCAACGGCAGCCACTGCCTGATGACCGTGGGCATGATCCCGCGGACCGAGAACATCGGCTGTGACGAGGCCGGCGTCACCATGGACAAGAACGGCTTCATCGAGGTCGACCGGGTATCGCGCACCTCGGTCCCCGGGGTGTACGCGGCCGGGGACTGCACCGGCGTGCTCATGCTGGCCTCGGTGGCCGCCATGCAGGGCCGGATCGCGATGTGGCACACGCTGGGCGAGGCGGTGCACCCGATCAGGCTCGGCCACGTGGCCGCGACCATCTTCACCAACCCGGAGATCGCCACCGTGGGCGTCTCGCAGCGGGCGGTCGACGCGGGCGAGGTCGTGGCCCGTACCCTGAAGCAGCCGCTGGCCACCAACCCGCGGGCCAAGATGGCCGGCTTCCGCGACGGCTTCGTCAAGCTGTTCACCAGCCCGGGCACCGGCGTCGTGCTCGGCGGCGTGATCGTGGCGCCCCGCGCCAGCGAGCTGATCCTGGCCGTCTCGGTGGCCATGGAGCAGCGCCTGACCGCCGAGGACCTGGCCCAGACGTTCGCCGTCTACCCGTCCCTGTCCGGCAGCGTCACCGAGGCCGCCCGCAAGCTCATGGAATTCACCAAAGACATATAACTAACGGGGTTGGCTCACGCCCCGGTTCAGTGCGACGGGCGGCCGAGGTCAGGGTCGTCCGGCGGCTCGAGCCCGTGGCGGCGCAGCCGGGACACCCGGATGTCGTCGGCGTACAGCGCGACGATGCCCACGGTGCACAGCAGGAAGAACCCGGCCACCATGATGCGGATCCACAGCGCGCCCGGGAGCAGCGCGAACACCACGCAGATGGGCACCATCACGATCACGTGGCGGCCGATGAGCCGGCCGCGCCAGCCCGCGTCGGTCAGCTCGTGCCTGACCCACTCCCGGTTCCGCTCCGGCAGCCGCGCGCCGAGCGCGAACAGCGCCTGGCGCCCCAGCCCCGGGTCGCCCGGAAGCCTGCCCATGGCTAAAGCCTAGCCGTCCGCGCGAGCCAAGCCGCCCGCGAGCCTAGCCGTCGGCGAGCTCGCAGATGGCCGCGCCTGCCGAGACGGTCTGGCCCACCTCCACCGCCAGCCCGGTGACGGTGCCGTCCTTGTGCGCGGTCAGCGGCTGCTCCATCTTCATGGCTTCCAGGACGACCACCGTGTCCCCGGCTGACACCTGCTGCCCTTCGGTCACCGCGATCTTGATGATCGTGCCCTGCATCGGGCTGACCAGGGAATCCCCTGAGGCAGCGGCCGCTGAACGGGAAGAACGGGCGGATTTCCGACCCCGTTCGTTCCTCGCGGGACCGGCATCGGTACGGCGGGAAACGCCCAGGCCGGCCGGGAGCACGACCTCGAGCCGCTTGCCGCCGACCTCGACGGTCACCGTCTCGCGCTCGGCCGGCCCGGCCACCTCGGTCGCGTCCTGGGCCGGCATGGGCGTGCCGAACTCGGTCTCGATCCAGCGGGTGTGCACCCGCAGCGAGCCGTCCGGCGCGGCGAACGCGGGGTCGGCCACCACCGCCCGGTGGAAGGGCAGCACGGTGGGCATGCCGCCCACCTCGAACTCGGCCAGCGCCCGGGCCGAGCGCTGGAGCGCCTGCTCCCGGCTGGCGCCGGTCACGATCAGCTTGGCGATCAGCGAGTCGAACACCTGGGGGACCGTCATCCCGGCGCCGAACCCGGCGTCGAGCCGCACGCCGGGCCCTGACGGCGCGTTCCAGGCCGTGATCGTGCCCGGGGCGGGCATGAAGTTCTTCGCCGGGTCCTCGGCGTTGATCCGGAACTCGATCGAGTGGCCGCGGGCCGGCGGGTCGTCGTAGCCGATCGGCTCGCCTTCGGCGATGCGGAACATCTCCCGCACCAGGTCGAGCCCGGTGACTTCCTCGCTGACCGGGTGCTCGACCTGGAGCCGGGTGTTGACCTCAAGGAAGCTGATCGTGCCGTCCTGGCCGACCAGGAACTCGCAGGTACCCGCGCCGACGTAGCCGGCCCGCCGCAGGATGTCCTTGGAGGCCCGGTAGAGGATCCCGGTCTGCTCGGCCGACAGGAACGGGGCCGGCGCCTCCTCGACCAGCTTCTGGTGCCGGCGCTGCAGCGAGCAGTCCCGGGTGGAGACCACCACCACCTGGCCGTGCGCGTCGGCCAGGCACTGCGTCTCCACGTGCCGCGGCCGGTCCAGGTAGCGCTCCACGAAGCACTCGCCCCGGCCGAACGCCGCCACGGCCTCCCGCACCGCGGAGTCGTAGAGGTCGCTGACCTCCTCTTCCTTCCAGGCCACCTTGAGCCCGCGCCCGCCGCCGCCGAACGCCGCCTTGATCGCCACCGGGTAGCCGTGCTCCCGGCCGAACTCCTTGACCTCGTCCGCGTCCCGCACCGGGTCCGGGGTGCCCGGGGTGAGGGGCGCCCCGGCCTCCAGCGCGATGTGCCGGGCCTTGACCTTGTCGCCGAGCGCCTCGATGGCCTCCGGCGGGGGACCGATCCAGGTCAGCCCGGCGGCCGTGACCGCCCGGGCGAAGTCGGCGTTCTCGGCCAGGAAGCCGTAGCCGGGGTGGACCGCGTCCGCGCCGGCCTCGTGCGCCACTTTGACCAGCTTGTCGATGTCCAGGTAGGTCTCGGCGCTGGTCGCCCCGCCCAGCGCGTAGGCCTCGTCGGCCATCCGTACGTGCAGCGCATCCAGGTCGGGCTCGGCGTATACCGCCACGCTGCCGAGCCCGGCGTCACGGCAAGCCCGCGCGATCCGCACCGCGATCTCACCGCGGTTCGCGATCAGCACCTTGCGCACTGCGACCTCCCAGGTTTCCTGCGCAGGACGTTTAGTCAGTTACCTCATGCTGCCATGCTGACGACGGCGTCAGCATGGCCCGGTTGCCGTCAAATGCGCCGCGCAGGTGTGATAACCGGCACATACTGCTGGTAGCAAACGAGTCAGCACCAGCCAGAACCCGTGACCGAGACGGCCGGGGCGAGTTTGTCGCTCGCTGGACGCCCTTCCTCAACCGAAGTGTGATCTCGGGTACGTAGAGTGAGCGTCAGACCGGTTGACGAGGCCGTCGCTTGGGGCAGTGTCCATTCCGGGCTCCGCTTGGGCGGGAGCCCGCTGTGGGCAGGGGACTTTCGGCGGTCGCCGACGCATGGATCTGCGCGGCGACGGCGACTTTTCGTTACGACGAGGTAACGAAAGCGTGACTTAGCTATCCGCTTTTGCCCGGCGTGCGTTGAGTACTTCAGGACAGCGGGGCGGAACGGAAGGAGCCCGGGTGCGCTTCATGATCTCGGAGCGCCGAGCATGACCGTCCTCGGCATGCTGGCGTGGTTCGCGGCGGCGGTGAGCCTGTGGCTCGGCGCGCGCCGCTACGACCATGCCATCGGGCGGGCCTACCAGTGGCTCGCCGGCGGGGCCGCCCTGTACGGCTCCGGGCTGGTCGTGATCGAAGCCCTCGGCGGCACCACCAACCCGGCCCCCGGCCTGTCCTTCACCAACCTGCCGGCCCTGCTGGGCCTGGCTGCCACCGCGGTGGGCACCGCGATCCTGGCCACCGCCGAGCGGGAGGGCGGCACCACGGCCCGCCGCCCGGACGGCCCGGACGGAGGCGGCGCCGGGAGCGGCGCCGGGACTTCAGGGGGCGGGGCCGAGGGCGCGGCGGGCGCCCGCGATTCCATCCTGCCGGGGCTCGCGGACGGCTACGTGATGGCCGTCGCGCTGCTGGTCATCGGCTGGACCGCGGTGTTCAGCGCGGAGTTCCACCGGTCGGGCGACCGGCCGGGCACCTTCCTGCTCGCGCTGGTCCACCCGCTGGCCGACCTGGCCGTGCTCGGCGCGCTGCTGCCCATGGTCACCGCCGCCTGGCGGCGGGTGATGCTGCCCTACCTGGCCCTGATCGTGATCACCGTGGCCGACGCGCTGGCCGTGGGCCAGCGGGTGCTCGGCGGCCACCCGGGCATCGCCGCCCAGCTGCTCCCGGTGCTGGCGGCCGCGCTGCTCGGCGCCGCCCCGTGGCGGGTGACCGAGGGGTTCGGGTCGAACTGGACCCGGCGGGCGGCGAGCTCGGCCGCCTCCACCGTCGTGGCCGCGCTGGCCGCGTCCGCGGCCACCCTGGTGGTGATCGCGAACGGGCTGGCCGGCGCGCCGGCTTCCGGGGTCGCGCTGGTCGTGGCCGGCGGCGCCGGGGTGCTGGTGCTCGCCGGACGGGTCTTCATGCTGGTCAGGGAGAACCTGGCCGTGCTCGGCATCTGGCGGGAGTCCAGCCGCAGCCTGCGCGACCTGGCCAGCCGGACCAGCGACGTGGTGCTGGTCTGCGACCTGGACGGCTCGGTCAGGTACGCGAGCCCGGCGGTCGCCGACTACGGGTACGCGCCGGGCACGCTGACCGGGCGCCGCCTGCTCGACTACGTGCACCCCGAGGACAGGACCGCCGTGCTGGCCTCGGTCCGGCTCGCGCTCGGCGGCTACCAGCCCTCCGGGGAGACGGCCGAGGGAACCGAGGGCACCGGCGGATCCGGCCGGTTCCGGGTCCGGGTCCGGGCCGCCGACGGGACGTGGCGGCACATCGAGTCCTCCCTGCTGCGCTACCAGGCGCCCGGGGAGCCGATCCAGATGCTGGTCACCGCGCGCGACGTGAGCGACCAGGTGGCCCTGCGCCAGCAGGTCACCCACCTGACCTTCCACGATGGCCTTACCGGACTGCCGAACCGGGCCTATGTGGAGGAGCGCGCCCGCGACGTCCTGGGCGACCCCCGGTCCGACGAAGCGGGCCGCACCGGCGTCATCTTCCTCGACCTGGACCGCTTCACCGCGGTCAACGACTCGGTCGGCCACGGCGCCGGCGACCTCGTGCTGGCCCAGGCGGCCAGGCGGCTGCGCGCCGTCGTCCCGGTGCACGACACGGTGGCCCGCTGGGGCAGCGACGAGTTCGCGGTCCTGGTCGAGAACGCCGGCAGCGACCAGGAGGTGGCCGAGATCGCCGACCGGCTGGCCGGCGCGGTCGCCGGGGAGCCGTTCCGGGTGGCCGGGCAGCAGATCGCCCTCACCGCCAGCGTCGGCGTGGCCCTGGCCGACCTGGGCCCGGGCGACCCGCCCGGCCTGGTGCTGCGCAACGCGGACGTGGCCATGTCCCGGGCCAAGGACAGCGGCGGGGACCGGGTCGAGGTCTACGCCGCGCACATGCACGCCGACGTGGTCCGCCGCCTGGAGATCGTCAGCGACCTCCAGCAGGCCATCAGCGAGAGCGAGCTCACGCTCCAGTTCCAGCCGGTCGTGGACCTGGCCACCTCGCGCGTGACCGGCGCCGAGGCGCTGGTCCGCTGGCGGCACGACGAGCAGGCGATCCCGCCGCGGGAGTTCCTCGGCGCCGCCGAGGAGTCCGGCCTCATCGTCCCGCTCGGCGAGTGGGTACTGCGGGCGGCGTGCGCGCAGGGCGCCGCCTGGCGCCATTCCTCCAGCGGGCCGTCCCGGGACGTCGGGATCTCCGTGAACCTGTCCGCCCGGCAGCTCACCGCGCCGGCCTTCGGCGCGCGGCTGGGCGCGATCCTGGCCGAGACCGGGCTGCCGGCCGAGGCGCTCACCGTCGAGGTCAACGAGCGGATCCTGGTCGAAGCGGACGAGCTGATCATCGAGCAGCTGGCCGCCCTGCACCAGATGGGCGTGAAGCTGGCCATCGACGACTTCGGCACCGGCTACGCCTCGCTGGCCTACCTGCGGCAGCTCCCGCTGGACATCATCAAGATCGATCCCTCGTTCGTCGCCGGGCTCGGTCACGACTCCACGCTCACCCTGCTGACCAGGACCGTGGTCCAGGTCGGCCGGGACCTGGGGCTCCAGGTCATCGCCGAGGGCATCGAGCAGCCACGGCAGCTGATCGCGCTGCGCGAGATGGGCTGCGAGTTCGGCCAGGGATTCCTGGTCGCCCGGCCGATGGCCGCTTCCGGCGTGGAAGCCCTGCTGGCCGGGCCCGGCGACGACGGCGACGACGGCGACGACGGCGATGACCAAGAAAGGCAGTCATCCGTCTCGGAATGTGAGACAAGTCGCGTCAGTAGTTGACGCGACCCGGGATGGCTGTAAGGTGTTACCCGTGAAGTACCCGCAGATCCTCGTACTTGGCCAGCGCGCAGGCAGCTGACCAAGCAGCTCTGCGCGCTCCCCTCGACTGCCGTCTGGCACGAGGGGATTTTTTATGCCACCGCCAGGTAATGGACACAGCCGAGTGACCACAGCCAATGGAGACTTACCGATGACCGAGCAGACGACGGGCCGCTCCGGGCCTGCGGGAACCCCGGGCCCCGCGGGTCCCAGCCCGCGGGACCTGGCCGCCCGTTCAGCCCACCATCCGCCCGCGCGTCCTGACCAGGCGCAGGCGGCCGAGCCGCCGGCCCCCGGGCAGGCGGCCGCCCCGGTGCCCGCCCAGAGCGGCGCGCCGGCCGCCGAGGCGCCCCGCGCTCAGGTGACCAGCCCGGGCAAGGTCCGGGTGACCGGGGCGCAGGCGCTGGTGCACGCGCTCGAGCGGGTCGGCGCGGACGTGGTGTTCGGCATTCCGGGCGGCGCCGTCCTGCCGGCCTACGACCCGCTGCTCGACTCGAAGATCATCCGGCACATCCTGGTCCGGCACGAGCAGGGGGCCGGCCACGCGGCCACCGGCTACGCGCAGGCCACCGGGCGCGTCGGCGTCTGCATGGCGACCAGCGGCCCGGGCGCGACGAACCTGGTCACCCCGATCGCCGACGCCTACATGGACTCGGTCCCGATGGTGGCCATCACCGGCCAGGTGTCGAGCAGCATGATCGGCACCGACGCCTTCCAGGAAGCCGACATCTCCGGGATCACGATCCCGATCACCAAGCACAACTTCCTGGTCACCAAGCCGGAGGACATCGCCCGGACCATCGGCGAGGCCTTCCACGTGGCCTCGACCGGGCGACCGGGCCCGGTGCTGGTGGACGTGGCCAAGGACGCCATGCAGGCCATGACCGACTTCGCCTGGCCGGTGCCGTTCGACCTGCCCGGCTACCACCCGGTGACCAGGCCGCACGCCCGCCAGGTGCGCGAGGCCGCCCGGTTGATCAGCGAGTCCCGCCGCCCGGTGCTCTACGTCGGCGGCGGCGTGATCAGGGCCCGGGCCTCCGCCCAGCTCCGCGAGCTGGCCGAGCTGACCGGCATCCCGGTGGTCACCACGCTGATGGCCAGGGGCGCCTTCCCCGACCGGCACCCCCAGCACATGGGCATGCCCGGCATGCACGGCACGGTGGCCGCGGTCGGCGCGCTCCAGCAGGCCGACCTGCTCATCGCGCTGGGCACCAGGTTCGACGACCGGGTGACCGGCAAGCTGGACACGTTCGCGCCCGGCGCGCTGATCGTGCACGCGGACATCGACCCGGCCGAGATCTCCAAGAACCGCCGCGCCGACGTGCCCATCGTCGGCGACTGCCGGGAGGTGATCGCCGACCTGAGCGCGGCGGTCAGGGCCGAGCACGAGCAGGGCCGCCGCCCGGACCTGACCGCCTGGCGGGCCCAGCTGGACACCTGGAAGGGCACCTACCCGCTGGGGTACGACGAGCCGGACGACGGCACGCTCGCGCCGCAGCACGTGATCAAGCGGATCGGCCAGATCGCCGGCCCGGAGGCGGTGTACGTGGCCGGCGTCGGCCAGCACCAGATGTGGGCAGCCCAGTTCATCGACTACGAGCACCCGGCCACCTGGATCAACTCCGGCGGCCTGGGCACGATGGGCTTCGCCGTGCCGGCCGCGATGGGCGCCAAGGTCGGCCGCCCGGACACCACCGTGTGGGCGATCGACGGCGACGGCTGCTTCCAGATGACCAACCAGGAACTGGCCACCTGCGCCCTGGAGGGCATCCCGGTCAAGGTCGCGATCATCAACAACGGCAGCCTCGGCATGGTCCGCCAGTGGCAGACGCTGTTCTACAACGAGCGGTACTCCAACACCGATCTGCACCCCTCCGCCGTCGCCGGCCCTGACCCGGTGGAGATCGCGACGAAGCTGCCGGGCACCCGGATCCCGGACTTCGTCAAGCTCGCCGAGGCCTACGGCTGCGAGGGCATCCGCTGTGAGGAGGCCGCCGACGTGGACAAGACCATCGAGCGGGCCATGGAGATCAACGACCGCCCGGTCGTGGTCGACTTCATCGTCCACCGGGACGCCATGGTCTGGCCCATGGTCGCGGCCGGCACGTCCAACAACGACATCAAGTTCGCGCGCGGCATAGCGCCCGACTGGGGAGGTTCCTCCGATGACTAGGCACACTTTGTCGGTGCTGGTCGAGAACAAGCCGGGTGTCCTGGTCCGGATCGCGGGGCTGTTCTCCCGCCGCGGCTTCAACATCGACTCGCTCGCCGTCGGGCCCACCGAGCACGAGGAGATCTCCCGCATCACGATCGTGGTCAACTGCGAGGAGCACCCGCTCGAGCAGGTGACCAAGCAGCTCAACAAGCTCATCAACGTGCTCAAGATCGTCGAGCTCGAGCCGGGCGCCACCGTGCAGCGCGAGCTGATCCTGATCAAGGTCAGAGCCGACGCGGAGAGCAGGTCGCGGGTGCTCGAGACCGTCAACCTGTTCCGGGCTAAGGTCGTGGACGTGGCCCTCGACGTGATCACCGTCGAGGCGACCGGGAACCGGGAGAAGCTCGACGCGCTGATCAAGGTGCTCGAGCCGTTCGGGATCAAGGAGCTGGTCCAGTCCGGCATGGTGGCCATCGGCCGCGGCAGCCGCTCCATCACCGACCGGGCGCTCCGGCCGGTGGAGCGCAGCGCTTAGTTCCTGGCTTCAAGTTCAGACAACACAGAAAGGCCCCGTTTCAAGTGGCAGAGATCTTCTACGACGACAGCGCCGACCTGTCCGTCATCCAGCGCAGGCACGTGGCCGTCCTCGGGTACGGCAGCCAGGGCCACGCGCACGCGCTCTCGCTCCGCGACTCCGGCGTGGACGTCCGCGTCGGGCTGCCCGAGGGCTCGAAAAGCCGGGAGAAGGCGTCCAACGACGGCCTGCGGGTCGTCACCCCGGCCGAGGCGTGCGAGGAAGCCGACCTGATCATGGTCCTGATCCCGGACCACCTCCAGCGGCAGCTGTACGCCGAGGCGATCGCCCCGGCCCTGGTCGAGGGGGACGCGCTGTTCTTCGCGCACGGCCTCAACATCAGGTACGACCTGATCACGCCGCCCGAGGGCGTGGACGTGTGCATGGTCGCGCCCAAGGCCCCCGGCCACCTGGTGCGCCGCCAGTTCTCCCAGGGCCGTGGCACGCCGGTGCTGGTCTGCGTCGAGCGCGACGCCACCGGCAACGCGTGGCCGCTCACGCTCTCCTACGCCAAGGCGATCGGCGGTACCCGCGCCGGCGCGCTGAAGAGCACGTTCACCGAGGAGACCGAGACCGACCTGTTCGGCGAGCAGGCCGTGCTCTGCGGCGGCCTGTCCGAGCTGATCAAGGCGGGCTTCGCCACCCTCGTCGAGGCGGGCTACCAGCCCGAGTCGGCCTACTTCGAGTGCCTGCACGAGGTGAAGCTGATCGTCGACCTGATGTACGAGGGCGGCATCTCCAAGATGTACTGGTCGGTGTCGGACACCGCCGAGTACGGCGGCTACACCCGCGGCCCGCGCCTGATCAATGAGCAGACCCGCGAGGAGATGCGCCGCATCCTGGGCGAGATCCAGGACGGCTCGTTCACCCGCGAGCTGGTGGAGGAGTTCGACGCGGGCAAGCCGAACTTCCTCAAGCGCCGCGAGGAAGAGCACAACGAGCAGATCGAGCAGGTCGGCGCCAAGCTCCGGCCGCTGATGTCCTGGCTCGCCGACGAGGATTAAACAGGTTTCGATGCCCCGGGCGGGGTAGCGGTCCAGGATGTCTGTCACCAGCACCAAGACCCTGACCCGCCCGGAGCCGGCCTGGCAGCACCAGCGGGATCTGCCCATCGTCGGCACCCGCCCCTCGCGCTCGGCCACCGCGGGCGAGGTGGTCCTGGCCTACCTGCGCGTGCAGGCGCACGAGCTGCGCTCGCTCGACCCGGCCGTCAGGGCCGACGAGTACGACGCGGTCCACCAGATGCGCGTGACCACCCGCAGGCTGCGTGCCACCCTGAGGTCGTTCGGCCGGGTCATCCCGCGGGCGCAGACCGCGCACCTGGCCGGCGAGCTCAAGTGGCTCGGCCAGCTGCTCGGCGCCGCCCGCGACGACGAGGTGCTCCCCGCGCACCTGCGGGACGCCCTGCGCCCGGTGCCCGCCGAGGACGTGATCGGCCCGGTCCATGCCCGCGTGCAGGGCCACTTCGCGCCCCGCCGCGCGGCCGGCCACGCCGAGGTGACCGAGGCCCTCGACTCGCCCCGCTACGCCGAGCTGATGGCCGAGCTCGACCTGCTCACCGCGGGCCCGCTGGCCGGCCGCCAGATCGGCCCGAAGGCCGGCGACCCGGCCCGCGACGTCCTGCCGAAGGCGGTGCGCAAGGCCTACCGGCAGGCGGACCGGCGGATGCGCCGCGCCCGGCGCGCGCCGTCAGGACCGGCCAGGGACACCGCCCTGCACCAGGCCCGCAAGTCCGCCCGGCGCGCCCGCTACGCGGCCGAGGCCGCCGCCCTGACGTCGGGCAAGCCGGCCCGCCGGTTCGCCAGCCAGACGAAGAAGGTCCAGTCGGTCCTGGGCGAGCACCAGGACGCGGTGCTGGCCCGCGAGGCCGCCCGGGACCTGGGCATCGGCGCGCACCTGGCCGGCGAGAACGCCTTCACCTACGGCCTGCTGCACGAGCGGGAGCGCCACCAGGCCGCCAGGCTCCAGGCCGCCGCCCGCAAGACCTGGAAGCAGGCCACCCGCAAGCGCCGCCTCAGGTGGCTCTCCTGACCCCGCCAGCCTGACCCTGACCTATACGGGCAATCACTAGGACGTCAAAATAGCGTCTCGGATACTGAGACGAGCGTCTTGAGGGGTGTCAGCCCGGCCGGGCGCTCGGGTAAAGTAGCAGGCACTATGCGGCGCTTCGTACTCGTAGCCAGCCGCAGCGGGATCCCAAGCACCTGATCCAAACCGGAGTTCAGGCAGGCCAGCGACCCGCTGCGGGGATGGCCGCTGGCCGTTAATCCGTTCTGGCTCACCATCAGGAGCGTCCTCATGTACGACATGTATCCCTGGGATTCCGCTGGCCAGGGGGAGTACCCCCCGCAGCCCTTGCGTTCGGTCCGGAACCCGGCCAGGAATCCCGCCCGCCGGGCACCCAAGCCCCGCAACGGCAGCGCACTCGACCGCAGCGCAGCCGACGGCACCGCACTAGACGGCCGGGCCGTCAACGGCCACGCTCGTGACATCTCCCCGGCTCAGGCCATCCAGATCGCGCTCGACCGCCGCGACAACGGGGGAGAAGGCCACCCGGCCAGCCACGCTGCGACTTCGCCCGCAGCCCGCCAGGCCCGCCAGGCCCGCCAGTAAGGTTCTGGCATGGATTCACGAACGATCAGGCTTGCCGTCGTCGGTGGCGACGGAATCGGCCCGGAGGTGACCGCCGAGGCGCTCAAGGTGCTCGGCGCCGCGGGCGTCAGCATCGACGAGACCAGCTACGACCTCGGCGCGCGGCGCTGGCACCGCACCGGGGAGACGCTGCCGGACGCGGTGCTCGAGGAGATCAGGGGGCACGACGCGATCCTGCTCGGCGCGGTCGGCGACCCGACCGTGCCCAGCGGCGTGCTGGAGCGCGGCCTGCTGCTCAAGCTGCGGTTCGAGCTCGACCACTACGTCAACCTGCGCCCGGTGCGGCTCTACCCCGGCGTCGCCACCCCGCTGGCCGCCGCGCGCCCGGAGACCCTGGACATGGTGGTGGTCCGCGAGGGCACCGAAGGCCCGTACACCGGCGCGGGCGGCGTGATGCGCAAGGGCACCCCGGCCGAGATCGCGACCCAGGAGAGCATCAACACGGCGTTCGGCGTCGAGCGGGTGGCCCGCTACGCGTTCAACAAGGCCCTGACCAGGCCCCGCCGCAAGCTCACGCTCGTCCACAAGACGAACGTCCTGACCTACGCCGGCGACCTCTGGCAGCGCACCGTGGACAGCCTGGCCAAGGAGTTCGCCGACGTGTCGGTGGACTACAGCCACGTGGACGCCGCGTCGATGTTCTTCGTCTCCGCACCCGAGCGGTTCGACGTCATCGTCACCGACAACCTCTTCGGCGACATCCTCACCGACCTGGGCGCCGCCGTGGCGGGCGGGATCGGGCTGGCCGCGAGCGGCAACATCAACCCGGCGGGCACCGCGCCCAGCATGTTCGAGCCGGTCCACGGGAGCGCGCCCGACATCGCGGGCCAGAGCAAGGCCGACCCGACGGCGGCCATCTTGTCCGCCGCCATGCTCTGCGACCACCTGGGCCGGTCGGCCGAGGCCGCCCGGATCGAGCAGGCGGTCGCCGAGGACCTGGTCGAGCGCCAGGGCGCCTGGGCCGGCCGCACCACCGTCGAGATCGGCGACGACATCGCCGAGCGAGTAGCCGGCTGACCCGGCCAGCCATGTCTATCGCGCCTGCCGGGCCTCCCCCGGCAGGCGCCGGTCAAGCGCCCCCGCCCGGCCGGTCCGCAGCGCGCCCCCGATAGGTGAGAACCTAGAGAAAAAGCCTGCCCGCGCGGGCGAGGAGGAAGTTCCGCACATGATTACCCTTGACAGAAGCAGCGCACATGATTGCCTTTGATATCCGCCCCTCCGGGCACCCGGTGCCCGACGCCGAGCGCGAGGCGATGCTGCGGTCGCCCGGGTTCGGCCAGCTGTTCACCGACCACATGATCACGCTGCGCTGGTCCGCCGAGCAGGGCTGGCACGACGGCCGCCTGGAGCCG
>Ga0335085_10006838_pt1 | contig 17897 bp, 15 predicted proteins | sample Lox_Sample_45_FD_206712 | JGI IMG/M metagenome (GOLD analysis project Ga0335085, IMG submission 206712) | Soil microbial communities from Loxahatchee National Wildlife Refuge, Florida, United States - Lox_Sample_4.5 | ecosystem: Environmental > Terrestrial > Soil > Wetlands | place: USA...
ATTCCATCCCCCCATTGCCCCCATGGCCCCCCGGCGGGGGGATAACAGCCGGCGGAGCCGGCTTGGCGCCCTTCCACGGGCCGAGCGCGGCGAGTTCGGCGCGCGCGGCGGCCGCGTCGGGCAGCCCCAGGTGCACGTCGAGTTCCTCGGCGATCGCGGCGAGCACGTAGAGGTCGGCGCGGATGCCAGGCACACTGAGCGACGCGGCAAACGAACCGCCGCGGCCCTCCCAGTTCACGAACGTCCCCGACTTCTCCGCCACCGCGGCGACGGGGAACACCACGTCGGCGCGGTCAGTGACAGCGCTCGCCCGCAGTTCGAGCGAGACGATGAACGGCGTCCGCTCCAGCGCGCGCAGCGCGCCCGCCGGGTCGGGCAGGTCGGCAACGTCGACGCCGGCCACGACAAGCGCACCGAGTTCGCCAGCCTCGGCGGCCGCGAGCAGCGCCGAGGTAGAGCGACCGGGCGTCGCGGGCAGCGAGGCCTTGTTCCAGGCGAGCGCCACCTCGGCGCGCGCCTTCGGGTCACCGACCCAGCGGCCGGCCGGCAGCAGGCCGGGCAGCGCGCCCGCCTCGACGGCGCCGCGCTCTCCGGCTCGCCTGGGAACCCAGGCCAGCTTCGCGCCGCTCGCGTCCGCCAGCCGCACCGCCGCGGCGAGCGCGCCGGGCACCTCGGCGAGCCGCTCGCCGACGAGGACCACCGCACCGGGCTTGGCAAGCAGGTCCGCCGCGGCCTTGATGTCCGGGTCGGTCCCGGCACCCGCGGCGAGCGCGGTCAGCGTGGCCGGCTCGGCGCCGGGCACGGCGGGCAGCAGCGTGCCGAAGACCTTCTCCAGGCCGGGCGAGGCGAGCGCCGCGACCGAGAAGACCTTCAGCCCTGTCTTGCGTGCCGCCTTGCGCAGCCGCAGGAACACGATCGGGGATTCGTCCTCCGGCTCGAAGCCGGCGAGCAGCACCGCCGGCGCCGCCTCGAGGTCCGCATAGCTGACCTCGATGCCGCGGCCCGCCACCCGGGCGGCGAGGAACTGCTCCTCCTCCGCCGAGTGCGCCCGTGCCCGCATGTCGATGTCGTTGGTGTTCAGCGCGAGCCTGGTGAACTTCGCGTACGCGTAGGAGTCCTCGAGGGTCAGCCGTCCCCCGGCCAGCACGCCGACGCCGGCCGGGCTGCTTTCTCCCGGCCCGCCCGCCCCCTCCGCCGCTCTCGCGTCCCGCGCCGCCGCGAGGCCGCGTGCCGCCGCCGCGTACGCGGTGGCCCAGGAGGCCGGCCGCAGCACGCCCTCGGCGTCGCGGACGAGCGGCGTGGTCAGCCGGTCGGGCTGAGTCGCGTAGTTGAACGCCCAGCGGCCCTTGTCGCAGTTCCACTCCTCGTTGACCAGCGGCTCGTCGCCCGCCAGGCGGCGCATCACCTTGCCGCGCCGGTGGTCGGTGCGCAGGTGGCACCCGGAGGCGCAGTGCTCGCAGATGCTCGGCGTGGACACCAGGTCGAACGGGCGGGACTTGAACCGGTAGGCCGCGCCGGTAAGCGCGCCGACCGGGCAGACCTGCACCGTGTTGCCGGAGAAGTAGGAGTTGAACGGCTTGCCGTTGGCGGTGCCTATGTACTGTCGCGGCCCGCGCTCGAGGAACTCGATGAAGTCGTCGCCCGCGATCTCCTCCGAGGTCCGCACGCAGCGGGTGCAGGAGATGCACCGCTCGCGGTCGAGCAGCACCTCGGTCGAGATCGCGACCGGCTTGTCGAACTCGCGCTTGGGCTCGCGGAACCGGGACTCGCCGCGGCCGTTGGACATCGCCTGGTTCTGCAGCGGGCACTCGCCGCCCTTGTCGCACATCGGGCAGTCGAGCGGGTGGTTGACCAGCAGCAGTTCCATCACGCCCTGCTGCGCCTTGTCGGCCACCGGCGAGGTGAACTGCGTCTTGACCACCATGCCGTCGGTGCAGACGGTGGTGCAGGAGGCGAGCGGCTTGCGCTGCCCCTCGATGTCCACCAGGCACTGACGGCAGGCGCCGATCGGGTCGAGCAGCGGGTGGTCGCAGAACCTCGGGATGCTGATCCCGATCTGCTCCGCCGCCCGGATCACCAGCGTGCCCTTGGGCACGTCGACCTGGTAGCCGTCGATGGTGACGCTGACCGTGTCGACCTTCGGCTGGGTGGTTGGCTCTACTGTCATCTGATCACACCGCCCACGCGGTAGAGGCGGCCGGATCGAACGGGCAGCCGCCATTCTTGGAGTGCAGGATGATCTCGTCGCGGAAGTACTTGATGGCGGAGCTGATCGGCACCGGCGCGGCGTCACCGAGAGCGCAGAACGCGCGGCCCACGATGTTGTTGCCCACGTCGAGGATCGTCTCCAGGTCTTCGTCCGTGCCTTCGCCCTGCTCAAGCCGCTCGACGGCGCGCACCAGCCAGTAGGTGCCCTCGCGGCACGGCGTGCACTTGCCGCACGACTCGTGCTGGTAGAACTCCGTCCAGCGCAACGCCGCCCGCAGCACGCAGGTCGTGTCGTCGAAAAGCTGCAGCGCCCGGGTGCCAAGCATCGACCCGGCGGCGCCCACGCCCTCGAAGTCCAGCGGGATGTCCAGGTGCTCGTGGGTGAGCAGCGGGGTGGACGAGCCGCCTGGCGTCCAGAACTTGAGCGGGTGGCCGGGCCGGAGCATGCCCCCGGCCAGGTCGATCAGCTCGCGCAGCGTGATGCCGAGCGGCGCCTCGTACTGTCCGGGGTTCTTTACGTGCCCGGACAGCGAGAAGATGCCGTAGCCCTTGGACTTCTCCGTGCCGAGGCCAGAGAACCAGTCAGGCCCCTTGGCGATGATCGACGGCACGCTCGAGATCGACTCGACGTTGTTGATCACCGTCGGGCTCGCGTACAGGCCCTCTACGGCGGGGAACGGCGGCCGGTTCCGCGGCAGGCCGCGGTAGCCCTCGAGCGAGGTCAGCAGCGCTGTCTCCTCGCCGCAGATGTAGGCGCCCGCACCCGCGTGCACCACCAGGTCGAGCTTGAAGCCGCTGCCGAGGATGTCCTCGCCGAGGTAGCCCGCCTCGTACGCCTGGGCGACCGCGAGCTGCAGCCGCCTGATGACGTGCAGCACCTCGCCGCGCACGTAGATGAACGCGTGATTGGCCCTGATGGCGTAACAGGTGATGATGATGCCCTCGATGAGCACGTGCGGGTTGGCCATCATCAGCGGAATGTCCTTGCACGTCCCCGGCTCGGACTCGTCCGCGTTGACCGTCAGGTAGTGCGGCTTGCCGTCGTTCTGCGGGATGAAGGACCACTTCATGCCGGTCGGGAAGCCGGCGCCGCCGCGGCCGCGGAGCACCGCGCTCTTCACCGTGGCGATCACGTCGTCCGGGTCCATCGCCAGCGCCTTGGGCAGCGCCTTGTACCCGCCGTCGCGGCTGTAGCCGTTCAGCGTGAAGGAGTCCGGCTGGTCCCAGTTCGCGGTGAGGACCGGAGTGAGGGTGTCGGTCATGAGCTCTCCTTGCCATCCCGGGGGGACGACCCCCCGGAACCCCCCGCAGGGGCCTTCCATCCGCGCTCCTTGGCCAGCTTGAGCCCGACCAGGCTGGCGGGCCCCGCCGAGGGCCCCTCGGCCGCGTGGCCGTCACCGAATCCGGCGAGGATCCGGTTGGCCTGCTTCCAGGTGCACAGCTTGTTCGGGCCGCGGGTCGGCGTCACGTCCTGGCCCGCCTGAAGGTCGTCGACAAGCTTCTTCGCCGACTGCGGCGTCTGGTTGTCGAAGAACTCCCAGTTGACCATGACCACGGGGGCGTAGTCGCAGGCCGCGTTGCACTCGAGGCGCTCGAGCGCAACCTTGCCGTCGGGCGACTTGATGTCGTGATGGCCGTCACCGTTGGCGTCACTGTGTTCAGAGTCACTGGCGAGGTGCTCAGCCAGCTCGGCGTAGATCTGGTCGCCGCCCATGATCGCGCAGGTGGTGTTGATGCACACCCCGACCTGGTACTCGGCGGCAGGCTCGTGCTTGTACATGGTGTAGAAGGTCGCCACGCCGCGCACCTCGGTCTGCGTGATGCCGAGCACCTCGGCGCAGAACGCCATGCCCTCGTCGGAGACGTATCCCTCCTCCGCCTGCACCAGGTACAGCAGCGGCAGCAGCGCGGAGCGTGCCTTCGGATACCTTCCGGTGATCTCGACGGCGTCCGCCTTCAGCCGGGTCAGCGTTTCCTCACTGAACGGCATTACCGGTCAACGCCTCCAATCACCGGGTCAATGGACGCGATCGCCGGGATCACGTCCGCGAGGTTGCCGCCTTCGCACAGCACGGAGACGGCCTGCATGTGGTGGAACGAGGGGTCGCGCAGGTGCGCGCGGTACGGCCTGGTGCCGCCGTCGCTCACCACGTGGCAGGCGAGTTCGCCCTTGGGCGACTCGATCGCCGCGTAGGCCTGGCCGGCCGGCACCCGGAAGCCCTCGGTCACCAGCTTGAAGTGGTGAATGAGCGCTTCCATGGACTGGCCCATGATGTGCGCGATGTGCTCGGGCGACGGACCCATGCCGTCCGGGCCGAGCGACAGCCGGGCGGGCCAGCCGATCTTGGCGTCCTGGATGAGCCACGGGTCTTCTCGCACGCTCGCCCGGTCCTGGAGCCGGTCGAGAACCTGCTCGACGATCTTCAGCGACTCTTCGATCTCCTGGATCCTGACCAGGTACCTGCCGTACGTGTCGCAGGTGTCGACGGTCGGGACGTTGAAGTCGTAGGTCTCGTAGTCCAGGTACGGCTGCGACTTGCGCAGGTCCCAGGGGAGCCCCGTGGCACGGAGCATCGGCCCGGTCACGCCGAGGGCCATGCAGCCCTCGAGGTCCAGGTAGGCGACGCCCTGAGTCCGCGCCTTGAACACCGGGTTGGCGTCGATCAGCTTCCGCAGGTCGGCCACCCAGGCCGGGGACTTGCGCAGGAAGTCGCGGATCGCCTCGATGCCGCCGGCCGGCAGGTCCTGGGCCACGCCGCCTGGCCGGATGAACGCGTGGTTCATCCGCAGGCCGGTGATCAGCTCGAACAGGTCGAGCACGTTCTCCCGCATCCGCAGGCCGTGCAGGAAGATCGTGGTCGCGCCGAGTTCCATGCCGAACGGCCCGAGGCCGCCGAGATGCGAGCCGATCCGGTTCAGCTCGAGCATCAGCACCCGGATCAGCTTGGCACGCTCGGGCAGCTTGTCCTCGATGCCGAGCAGCCGCTCCACCGCCATGCAGTACGCCGCCTCGTTGAACAGCGGCATCAGGTAGTCGGCGCGGGTGATGAACGTGGTGCCCTGCGTCCACGTCCGGTATTCCATGTTCTTCTCGATGCCGGTGTGCAGGTAGCCGATCGACGCGCGAGCGTCGGTGACCGTCTCGCCCTCCAGGGTCAGCACCAGCCGGAGCACGCCGTGCGTCGACGGGTGCTGCGGGCCCATGTTGACGACGATCTGCTCGTTCGGGCCGCGCTCATCGTCGCCTGCGACCAGCTCATCCCAGTCGCCGCCGGCCACGTTGTAGACGCGGCCCTCGGTGGCATCGGCCTCCGCGTCCGACGCGCCCGGAGTCGCGTGCGTCTCCGTACTCACGAGTAAGACCTTCCGCCTGCTAGCCCAGGGGGGCGACCCCCTGGACGAGTGATCCAATCTTGCCGTTGTCCGAGAGTCTTGATCCATGTAGGCGGGCCAAGATTGGAGTACTCGCTCCCCGATGCGGGGCTCCGCCCCGCGAACTCATGCGTGCTTTCCGCGATCACGAGTACGACCTTCTCTCGTCTGGCGGCGGCACCTTGGTGCCGCGGTACTCGACGGGAATGCCGCCGAGCGGGTAATCCTTGCGCTGCGGGTGGCCTCGCCAGTCGTCGGGCATCTCGATCCTGGTCAGCGCCGGGTGCCCGTCGAAGACGATCCCGAAGAAGTCCCAGGTCTCCCGCTCGTGCCAGTTGGCCGCCGGGTATACCGGGGTCACCGACGGGATGTGCGGGTCGGCGTCGGGCGCCGCCACCTCCACCCGCAGCCGCCTGTTGTGCGTGATCGACACCAGGTGGTAGACGGCGTGCAGTTCGCGCCCGGTCTCGGCCGGGTAGTGCACGCCGGAGACGCCGGAGAAGATCTCGAAGCGCAGCGCCGGGTCGTGCAGCAGCTTGTCCGCGACCGCGAGCAGGTGCTCACGGCGGACGTAGAAGGTCAGCTCGCCGCGGTCCACGACGACTCGCTCGACGGCCTCGGTGAAGCCACTGCCGTCGGCCGAGAGCGCGGCGCCGAGCGCCTGCGCCACCGCGTCGAAGTAGCCGCCGTAGGGGGGCTCGGAGACGAGGGGCGGCTGACGGTGCACCCGGAGCTGGCCGTACCCGGAGGTGTCCGGGGTCCCGTGCACGCCGAACATGCCGGTGCGGATTACCGGCCTGTCGTCGTCCTCATCGCCCTGCCGGGCCGGCAGCCCGGACTCGTCCCCGCCAGGGGTCGTCACAGTTCACTCCCGAGGTCGTTGCTCCCCGCGCTGACCCGCAGCGGGCTCAGGTGCAGCCGCGCTTCCTCGAGCTCGGTGATCTCCTTGTCCCTGTCCGGGCCGAGCTTCGTGTTCATGATCTTGTCGTGCAGCTTGAAGATGGCGTCGAGCAGCATCTCCGGGCGCGGCGGGCAGCCCGGCAGGTAGATGTCGACGGGCACGATGTGGTCCACGCCCTGCACGATCGCGTAGTTGTTGAACATGCCGCCGCTGGAGGCGCAGACGCCCATCGAGATGACCCACTTGGGCTCGGGCATCTGGTCGTAGATCTGCCGGAGCACCGGGGCCATCTTCTGGCTCACCCGGCCGGCCACGATCATCAGGTCGGCCTCACGCGGGGTCGAACCGGTCTTCTCCATGCCGAACCGGGCCATGTCGTGCCTGGGGCCACCGGTCTGCATCATCTCGATCGCGCAGCAGGCGAGGCCGAAGGTGGCCGGCCACACCGAGCGGGCCCTGGCCCAGCCGGCGATCTTCTCCACCGAGGTGAGCAGGACGCCGCTCGGCAGCTTCTCTTCGATGCCCATCTGCTAATCCCATTCCAGGCCGCCGCGCCGCCAGACGTAGGCGTACGCGACGAGCACAGTGATCACGAAGGCGACCATCTCGACCAGGCCGAACGCGCCGAGCTTGCCGAAGGTAACCGCCCAGGGGTAGAGGAAGACGATCTCGATGTCGAAGACGATGAACAGCATCGCGGTCAGGTAGTACTTGACCGGGATCTTCCCACCGCCGAGCGGGACCGGGGTCGGCTCGATGCCGCACTCATACGCGTCGAGCTTCGCCTTGTTCCAGCGCTTCGGGCCCATGAGAGTGCCCGCCGTGACTGAGACAACGGCGAAACCCAAGGCGAGCACCATGAGCACGAGGATCGGTATGTACAGCTTCACCGGGTAATCGCCCCCTTCCTGTGGTCATTCATCCTAGGCATCGGGTCACCTGGAAGCCGGTGCGAGTCGGGTCATGGCGCTGATGATGCGGTCGCTCGCGTCGCCGTCCCTCGGGTCGGACAGGTTGGCGAGCAGCTTGAGCGCGAACTTCATCAGCTGGGGGTGGTGCATGCCGCGCGCGGTGGCGTAGCGCATCAGTTTCGGCCGGCCGATCAGCTCGACGAAGATCCTGCCGAGCGTGTAGTACCTGCCGTACGTGTCCTGGAGCACCTCGGGGTAGCCGCGCAGCACCCGCTCGGTCTCGGCGGCCGTCGGCCTGGCGAGCGCCTGGGCGACCACGCGGGCCAGGATCTCGCCCGACTCCATCGCGTAGGCGATGCCCTCGCCGTTGAACGGGTTCACCATGCCGGCCGCGTCCCCCGCGAGCAGCAGGCCGCGGTGGTAGTGCGGGGTCCTGTTGAAGCCCATCGGGAGTGCCGCGCCCTTGACGGGCTCGGTGCGGTTCTCCTCGGTGTAGCCCCACTCCTCCGGCATGGACTTAAGCCAGCGGCGCAGCAGCGCCTTGTAGTCGGTGTTGCCGAACGCCGTCGACGTGTTCAGCATGCCGAGCCCCACGTTGGAGGTGCCGTCACCCATGCCGAAAATCCACCCGTAACCGGGCAGCAGCCGGTCGCCGTCCCACAGGTCGAGCCAGGACTCCAGGTAGTCGTCCTTGTGCCGGGGCGAGGTGTAGTAGGTCCGTACCGCGACGCCCATCGGCCGGTCGTCCCGCTTGCGCAGGCCCATCGCTATCGACAGCCGCGACGAGTTACCGTCGGCCGCGACCACCACGCGAGCGCGGAACGTGTTCCCTCGGGGGGTACGGGGGGTCGTCCCCCCGGGCGGACCCTCTCGGGGGGTACGGGGGGTCGTCCCCCCGGGTGGAAGAGTGGTACCACGCACCCGTTCCGCGTTATCAGATTTTGACCTTGGCTTTTCCTCGGCTTCAGCCTGCGTCCGCACGCCCACGATGCGGCCGTCGTCATCGAGCACCGGGCCGGTGACCGTGGTCCCCTCGAGGAGCTTCACGCCCGCGGCCTGAGCGCGGCGGGCGAGCTGCTCGTCAAGCGACGCCCTGGTACGCACCAGTCCGTAGCCCGGGTAGCTGCTCAGCTCCGGCCAGTCGAGCTCAAGGCGCATGCCGCCGCCGATGACGCGCAGGCCCTTGTTGCGCAGCCAGCCCGCTTCCTCGCTGACGTCGACGCCCATCGCGACCAGGGCCTTGACCGCACGCGGGGTGAGGCCGTCGCCGCACACCTTGTCCCGCGGGAACCTGGACTTCTCGATCAGCAGCACGTCCAGGCCCGCCTGCGCAAGGTAGTACGCGGCGCTGGAACCCGAAGGACCGGCGCCGACCACAATCACGTCGGCGTCGGCGTCCCGCTGGCCTGGATCCCGATGGGCTGGCACGTGCTCTGTCACTTGGTGCAATCCTGGGTTTCTTGTGAACAGCTTCACAAATTCTTTGCCGTTAGTTTAATCCTCGTCCCCTACGGGACGATTCGCCGCCCCTACCCTAGCGGTCCCTTGGTCAGGGCGTTAACAGAGGTGGGCGACTTGCCGGCTTTGCTAGAGTTTGCGTGCGACGTGGACCGCCACGATGCCAAGCGTGAGGTCACGCCACCGGACCGACGACCAGCCTGCCGCACTGATCACGTCGGCAAGCTCCCGCTGCGCGGGCCAGTCGCTGATCGACTCGGCGAGATACTCGTAGGCCGCGGGGTTACGCGCCGCACGGCGGGCGATCGCCGGGAGGACACCGGTCAGGTAACGCCGGTAAAGCATATCGAGCGGCGCGACCACGATCTCACTGAACTCGCACACCACGAGCCGGCCGCCCGGCCGCGTCACCCGGCGCATCTCGGCCAGCGCGTCGCGCGTCCCGTGCACGTTGCGCAGGCCGAACGAGATGGTCACGGCGTCGAAGGCGCCGTCCCTGAACGGCAGCCGCAGGGCGTCGCCCGCAGCGAACGCGACCCGGCCCCTGGTCTTGGTGCCAAGCGGGTCGGTCTTCACCTGCCTCGCCTGCCCCGCCTGGAGCATCCCGAGTGAGAAGTCGCACGCCACCACGTCGGCCCCGGCCGCCGCGAAGGTCACCGACGAGGTGCCGGTGCCCGCGGCCAGGTCGAGAATCCGGTCGCCCGGCCCCGCCTGCAGGATGTGCTGCACGCGCCTGCGCCACAGCCGGACCTGCCCCATCGACAGCACGTCGTTCATCAGGTCATAGCGCCCGGCCAGGGCATCGAACATCGCGGCCACCTCGGCCGGCTTCTTGTCAAGATCTGCGCGCGTCATGCGCTACAGCCTATGACCGCCGCAGCTCAACCCCATCCCACCCTGCAGCAACCGCAAAGAGTAGCCCACCAAGCGGCCCAGCAACGGCCACCACCGACTACGTACTCGGCGCCAAAGGCGCCGTCCCGGGCACCGCCCGGCGAGGGGGCTATGGGGGAGGGACTCCCCCATGCTTGGGGGGTCCCCGGGGGGGTCATCCCCCGGGGGAAAAAGAGCCGTCCCCCCGGGAGAGTTACGGGTCATCCCCCCGGGGAGATAACTTCATGTCGGTGATCATGACGGTGCCGACCGTGGTGTTGGTCGTCTCGTCGATGAGGATCATGCCGCCGGTGAGCCGGTTGCGCGAGTACGCGTCGACGAAAAGCGGCTGCGTGACCCGCATCCTGATCCGCCCGATCTCGTTGAGGCCGAGCTGGGTGGCGGACTCGTCGCGGTGCAGGGTGTTCACGTCGATCCGGTAAAGCAGCTCGCCGACGATGCCCTTGACGGTGCGCGTGGTGTGCTTGACGATCAGCCGCGACCGCGGCGTCAGCGGCCGCTCCGCGCTCATCCAGCAGACCATGCCCTCGATGTCCTGGGCCGCCTTGGGCCTGTTGTTCGGGCGGCAGATCATGTCGCCGCGCGAAATGTCCACGTCGTCCTCGAGCAGCAGGGTCACCGACATGGGCGGGAACGCCTCGGCGACCTCCTTGCCCGCGAGGTCGATCCTGCTGATCCTGGTGCTGAAACCGGACGGCAGGTGCACCACCTCGTCACCCGGCTTGAGCACGCCGCCGGCCACCTGGCCCGCGTAGCCACGGTAGTCGTGCAGCTCGGGGTCGCTGCTCGCGTGCGGCCTGATCACGTACTGCACGGGGAAGCGCACGTCGATCAGGTTCCGGTCGGACGCGATGTGCACGTGCTCCAGGTGATGCAGCAGCGACGGCCCGTCGTACCAGGGCATGTTGCCGGACCGCTCGACCACGTTGTCGCCGTTGAGCGCGGAGATCGGGATGAAGGTCAGGTCCTGGATCTCGAGCTTGGTGGCGAACTTGGAGAACTCGTCGCAAATGTCATCGAAGACCTGCTGGTCATAGCCGACCAGGTCCATCTTGTTGACCGCGAGCACCAGGTGCGGCACCCGCAGCAGCGTGGTGAGGAAGGCGTGCCGCCGCGACTGCTCGTTCAGCCCGTTGCGCGCGTCGACCAGGATGATGGCCAGGTCGGCGGTCGACGCGCCGGTCACCATGTTCCTGGTGTACTGGATGTGCCCAGGGGTGTCGGCGATGATGAACTTGCGTCGTGGCGTGGCGAAGTAGCGGTAGGCGACGTCGATCGTGATGCCCTGCTCCCGCTCGGCCCGCAGGCCGTCGGTGAGCAGCGCCAGGTTCGTTGTCTCCTCGCCCCTCATCCGTGACGTCCGCTCGACGGCGGCAAGCTGGTCCTCGAAAATCGCCTTGGAGTCGTAGAGCAGCCGCCCGATCAGCGTGGACTTACCGTCGTCAACCGAGCCGGCGGTGGCAAACCGCAAGATATCCATGAGTCTTAGAAATAGCCTTCCCGCTTGCGGTCTTCCATCGCTGCCTCGCTTGTCCGGTCGTCGGCGCGGGTCGCGCCGCGCTCCGTGATCCGGGTCGCGGCAACCTCATCGATCACCTGGCTGACCGTTGTGGCCGTGGACAGCACCGCGCCGGTGATCGTCATGTCGCCCACCGTCCGGTACCTGACCGTGGCGCTGAAGGACTCCTCGCCCTCGGCGCGCGGCAGGTACTCGTTGACCGCGAGCAGAATGCCGTCCCGCTCGAACACCTCGCGCTCGTGCGCGTAGTAGATGCTCGGGATCTCCAGGTTCTCCCGCTCGATGTACGCCCAGACGTCGAGCTCGGTCCAGTTGGACAGCGGGAACACCCGGATGTGCTCGCCGCGCCTGATCCGCGTGTTGTAGAGGTTCCACAGCTCGGGGCGCTGGTTCTTCGGGTCCCACTGGCCGAAGTCGTCGCGGAAGGAGAACACGCGCTCCTTGGCGCGGGCCTTCTCCTCGTCCCTGCGGGCGCCGCCGAACAGCGCGTCGAAGCGGTGCTCCTCGATCGCGTCCAGCAGCGTCACGGTCTGCAGCCGGTTCCTGCTCACCCAGCGGCCGGTCTCCTCAACGGCCCGGCCCTGGTCGATGGAGTCCTGAACGCTGGCCACCACGAGCCTGACGTTCAGCTCCGCCGCCCGCTTGTCGCGGTAGTCGAGCACCTCGGGGAAGTTGTGCCCGGTGTCCACGTGCATGACAGGGAACGGGATGTTCGCCGGCTTGAACGCCTTCTCGGCAAGGGCAAGCATCACGATGGAGTCCTTGCCGCCGGAGAACAGCAGCGCCGGGCGCTCGAACTCCGAGGCGACTTCACGCATGATGTGAATCGACTCGGCCTCGAGCACGTCGAGCTGGGACAGCAGGTAATCAGATCGCATGCGTAGCTTCCCTGATGGCGTTGAGCAGTACGGCGGCGTTTGCCGGCCGACAAACCAGGATATCTGGCAGCAACGGGTTGTCCTGGTTATAGCGGACTTGAGCTCCGTCGATCCGGGACACATGGAAGCCCCCGGCGCGCGCTATCGCCACCGGAGCCGCGGTGTCCCACTCGTAGAAGCCCCCCGAGTGGAGATACACGTCGTTCTCGCCCATGAGTACCGTGGCGACCTTGGCGCCAGCCGACCCACAGGGCACAAGCTCGGCGCCGATCTGCGCGGCCACATCCCTGACCAGCTGACTTGCCCTGCTCCTGCTGACCACCATGCGCAGCGGGCGGTCTTCTTCGCCTGCGTTTCCGGCGCCCGGCACCGGGGCTGCCGTGGACAGCACACGTCCCTGGGCCGGCAGTCCCACCGCGCCCGCGACCAGGTCTCCGCGGCCGCCGTCCGCGGCGCGTGACCACAGCGCCACGTGGACCGCCCAGTCCGACCTGCCCTCCTCGCCGAACTCGCGAGTGCCGTCGAGCGGATCGACGATCCACACCCGTTCGGCCGTCAGGCGGGCCCTGTCGTCGACGCCTTCCTCGGAAAGGACGGCGTCGCCCGGCCGTTCCCTGGCCAGCTCGGCCATCAGGAACTCGTGGGACTGCCGGTCACCGGCCTTCCGCAGCTCATCCGGGTCGCCGCCGTTGGCACGGAGCGTCAGTAGCAGGTGACCCGCGCGTTCGGCCAGGTCCGCCGCGAGGGCGTGATCATCGGTCAGAGGCACATAACACCCAACGACAGCGTCCGCCACGATCTTCCGCACCCTTCAGATCCGGTAAGCCCACCCGCGCCCTCGTCCCCCTGCCCTCGTCGCTCGACCACCGCCCCAACCCAACATGTACCGAGTTTGGGTGGGACAAAACATATGAAACCGGACGGGATTTTGCCCGAAACGCGGTATATCTTTCCGCGGCGGGAGATGGCACCATCGAAATCGTGACAGAGAGTATCAAGCTATCACTTTTCCGTAACGACGGGTTGGCGACGACGGCGGAATTGCTCGCGCATGGCGTATCGAGAGACGAACTCCGCCGCTGGGCGCGCACGGGGCGGATCACCGCGATCGCGCACGGCGTCTACTCGCCGACGGCATGGCTCGGCCGGGTGTCCGATGACCCGCGGCGCATGCACGCCCTGGCAGTCGGGGCGGTAATCCGGCGGAATCCGGGCCTGGTGGTGAGCCATGAGTCCGCCGCCTACCTGCACGGCCTCGACTTGCTGCTGCCAGGCGGAACTTCGGCCCCGCCGCTCATCCTGACCCGGAGCAGTCAGGCGCCCAGCCGCGCATCAGTGCGCGGCACGCTCATCCGGGTCGCGACCGTGCCCGATGACCACGTCACCGAACTCTTCGGCCTGCCTGTCACCACAGTGCCGAGGACCGTCATGGACATCGCACGGACCACTGGCTTCATGGAGGGAGTGGTGGCAGCGGATTGCGCGCTGCGCAGCCACGCCGCCATCAAGGTGGAGTTCGCCGTGGTCCTGGAAAGTTGCCCGCAATGGCGCGGGGTCGTGCGCGCGCGTCGGGTGATCGGTTTCGCCGACGTGCGCGCCGAGTCGGCGCTTGAGTCCGTTGCCCGTGTCAGGTTCGCCCAGTTCAAGATCCCGGCACCGGCCCTGCAGGCGAACATCAGCGGGGCACAGGGATTCATCGGCAGGGCAGACTTCTGCTGGCACGAATACCGCACGATCGCCGAGGCGGACGGCGCGCTCAAGTATGAGGACCGGGCCAGGGAGCGCGCCCGCGCTCAGCTTGCCAGGGACGAGAAATTCCACGATGCCGGGTGGGGGACCATCCACTTCACCTGGCGCGAGATCTACCACGAACCGCAGCCGACCATCGACCGGCTGCGGCGCGCCTTCGCCAGGAGGCGGCGGACGGCTTAGGCCGGGTCGGTGTGGAACTGGTTCTGGGCCTCGATGAGGCCCTTGGTGATCAGGGCTTCCGTCGCGTCGGCGCAGCGGTCGATCGCGAAGGGCAGCTCCTTGCGCTCGGCCGCGGAGAAGTCCTTGAGCACGAAGGCGGCGGCGTCCATCCGGCCTGGCGGGCGGCCGATGCCGAAGCGGACGCGGTAGTAATCGCGGGTACCGAGCGACGAGGTGACCGAGCGCAGGCCATTGTGGCCGTTGTCACCGCCGCCCAGTTTGAGCCGTACCGCGCCGAAAGAGATGTCGAGCTCGTCATGGATGACCACAACCCGTTCCGGCGACAGCTTGTAGAAGCCGAGCAGTGCGGCGACGGGACCGCCGGACAGGTTCATGTACGAATGCGGCCGCGCCAGGGTGACCGGCTGGCCGGCCAGGCGGCCCTCGGCGATGTCGTTGCGGGTGCGGTGCGACTTGAACCTGGCGCCCATCCGCTCGGCAAGCAGGGCCAGGACCATGGCACCGGCGTTGTGCCTGGTGCCCGCGTACTCCGGGCCCGGGTTGCCGAGGCCCACGATGATCCAGCGTTCGTCAGCCATGGGCGGGATTCCACGCGTGCCGGCGGGGCGCGGTCCGATGGCCGCGCCCCGCCGGAAACGCAGGTCTTACTCGGCCTCGGGCTCGGCCTCGGCGGCCGGGGCCTCGGCGCCCTCGACAGCCTCGCCCGCTTCGGCCTCGGCCGGGGCCTCGCCGAGGTCGGCCTCGATCTGCTCCGCCGTCGGCGCGGCGAGCACGTGCAGCACAAGCGCGTCCGGGTCGGTCACCAGGGTGGTGCCAGACGGCAGCGCGATGTCCTTGGCGTGGACGGCCGTGCCGATCTCCATGCCCTCGACGTCCACGTCCACGCCGTCGGGCAGGTTCGTCGCCTCCGCCTCGACGGCGATCTGCACGAGCTGCTGGTCGAGCAGGCCGCCGGAGAAGACCTCGCCGCTCACCCGGACCGGGATTTCGACGGTGACCTTCTCGCCGCGGCGGACCTCGATCAGGTCCACGTGCTCGATGAAACCGGTGATGGCGTTGCGCTGCACGGCCTTGGGCAGGGCGAGCAGGGACTTGCCCCCAAGGCCGGCGATGCCGAAGAGCGCGTTGGGCGTCTTCAGCGCGATCATGAGATCGTGGCCGGGCAGCGTGAAGTGGCGGTTCTCCGCGCCGTGGCCGTACATGACGGCGGGCACACGACCCGCCCGGCGGGTAGCGCGGGCAGCTCCCTTGCCGAACTCGGTGCGCGGCTCGGCTTCAATACGGACCTCAGGCACGGTCAGTCACTCCTTGTTGGGTATTCGTTGCGCCCGCAAAGTCTAGCCGATTTGCAGCGTGCGGCGGATGCGGGCAGCCCGCATCCGCACGCACTCTGTGCTGGACCGGCCTAAGGCTATGCCTAGGCTTCCTTTTCTTCCGGACCGACGGACGCCTCGGGACCGACGGACGCCTCCGGACCCACGGACGCCTCAGGCTGCAATTCGCTCATTCTGTTTCCCGTCCTTTGCTAATTCCGGCAACGAAAGTGCCGGAAGCCGCATCATTCCCCGCCAACGATCCTAGTGGCGCAGGACCCAATAGTCCGGCTAATGCGCCAATGACGCGAGCAGCGCGGCCGTCTCGTCCGCGTCCTCCTGGTACCCGATCTGCTCGAAGATCCGCAGCGCCTCGCCCAGCGACGATCTCGCGTCGGCCAGCCTGCCGGTCTCGGCCTGCGCCGCGCCGAGGCCCTGGAGCACGTACGCCTCGCCGTCAAGCGCGCCGGATGCCCGCTGCTTGGGCAGCGCTTCCTCAAATCTGGCGATCGCCTCATCAATGCGGCGCTGGCGCATGTAGACACGCCCGAGATTGAACAGCGCGAATCCCTCTGCGAGTGCGCCGAATTCGCGGCCTATTTCAAGTGCCCGCAGATAGCACTCTGCCGCCGCCTCCAGGTCGTCAAGGTCGTAGTAAACCTCGCCAAGATTATTCAGTGCGGTAACGCGGAGGGAGCTGGCCCCCATCGGCTCGAGCAGGTCCACCGCACGCCGCAAGTAGCCGAGCGCGTCCTCAATTGCCCCGTGCATCCTCAGGTGCTCGCCAAGCGAGATCGCGGTCTGGGCTTCGCCCCGTGTGTCACCGAATTCCTGCCTGATGGCCAGGGCACGCTCAAGGAGCGCCAACGCCTCCGGATCGTGCAGCCTGACCAGTGCGAAGCCGATCTGGCTGAGCGCCCAGGCCTCGACAAGCCGGTCACCAGTCTTTGCCGCACTCTCCGCCCCGATCCGGTGCGTGGTCACGCAGTCCGCCCAGTTGTTGCGGCGGTTGAACATCGGGTACAAGGTCGGCGGCAGCCGGCCGGCGACCTCTAGCAGGCCAGCCGCCGCCGCCGCGCGCGTCGCCGCGACCAGGTTGGCACGCTCGTCGTCGTACCAGGCCAGCGCCTCATCAAGGCCGACGAACTCCAGCGGCGGGTGACCCGGTTCGCGCGGCTCGCTCGGAACCTGGTACCGCTGCGGAGACACCGCGTCCGCCGCGGCCCGCGCGGTGTCCAGGTACCACCACAGGAGACGGCCCACCGCCTCCTCCCGCGCGCCTTCCGTCTCTTCCGACTCCGCCCGCTCCATCGCGTAGACCTTGAGGAGGTCGTGGAACCGGTACTGGTCGGGTGCCGGAGACTCGAGCAGGTTGACGTCCACCAGTGCCTCGAGCACGTCGGCCACGTCGTCTTCCGGCTCGCCGAGCAGCGCCGCCGCGGCGGACAGGCCAATCCATGTCCCCTGCCACAGGCCGAGCAGCCGGAACGCGCGTGCCGGGTCGATACCGCTGCTCGCCGTCCGCAGGCTGTCGTAGCTCACCTGGAAGCTGGCCCGGACGGCGAGGTCGCCGGTCTTGAGCTCATCAAGCCGGCGGTGCACATTACGCAGGCGGCCCGCCAGCGTCGCGATCCGCCACGACCTGCGCGCCGCCAGCCGGGCGGCGCAGATCCTGATGGCGAGCGGCAGCCCGGCGCAGGCGACCAGGATCTCGGCCGTGGCGTCGGGCTCGGCGGCGGCCCGTTCCTCGCCTACGATCCTGGCGAACAGCGCGAGGGCCTCGGTGTCCTCAAGAACGTTCAGGTCGAGGAACCGCGTGCTCGCCAGGTCCGACGTCCTGTTCCGCGTCGTGACCAGGACCGCGCACGAGGAACTGCCCGGCAGCAGCGACCTGACCTGGGCCGCGTCCTTGGCGTTGTCGAGCAGGATGAGCACCCGGCGGCCGGTGAGGGTCGTCCGGTACAGTGCCGCCCGTTCGTCGTCCCTGGCCGGCACCTTGTCGCCCTCGATGCCGAGCTCGCGCAGGAACCTGGCCAGCACTTCACCCGGGCTGGCTGGCTGTGCGCTTGCCCCGAGCAGGTCTACGTAGAGCTGGCCGTCGGGGAACTCCGCGCTTACCTGGTGCGCGGCATGCACGGCGAGCGCGGTCTTGCCGAGGCCCGCCGCCCCGTTCACCACGACGACGCGTACCGCGCCTGGGCTGCGCGTCGCGTTGCCCGCGAGCAGCAGCCCGCACAGGTGATCGACGTGCGTCTCACGGCCGGTGAAGTCCGCGATGTCCGCGGGAAGCTGCGCGGGCCGCGCGGCAAGCGGCACGTGCGCCGTGCTGTCGGCCTGCTGCGCCGCGGAGGCCGCCGACAGATCGGCGAAGGTGCCGATCGCGATCGCGCCGCCGATCTCCGCCGATGCCGGCTCGCCGGACGGCACGTCAGAGGCGTCTTCGCGGGGGACGGCGACCGTGCCGGAATCCGCGACAGCGGCGGCAAGGGCGTCGGCGTCATGCTCGGGCGG
>Ga0335085_10006840_pt1 | contig 17894 bp, 19 predicted proteins | sample Lox_Sample_45_FD_206712 | JGI IMG/M metagenome (GOLD analysis project Ga0335085, IMG submission 206712) | Soil microbial communities from Loxahatchee National Wildlife Refuge, Florida, United States - Lox_Sample_4.5 | ecosystem: Environmental > Terrestrial > Soil > Wetlands | place: USA...
CCGCGCGGCAGTTCGTCAACCACGGCCACGTCAAAGTGAATGGGCGGCGGGTTACGATCCCGAGCTTCCGGGTCAAGGTCGGCGATCTCATTGAGGTCAAAGACAAGTCGAAGCAGTTGGCCCTTGTGCTTGAAGCGACGGCACTCGCCGAGCGCGACGTACCGGATTACGTCGAAGTCGATCATTCGAAGATGACAGCGAAGCTTTCGCGCGTGCCGCTGATTGGCGAGGTGCCGTATCCGGTCGTGATGGAGCCGCATCTCGTCGTGGAATACTACTCGCGCTAGACAAACGCAGCGCGACCAGGCTTCACGGACTTTCCGATTTCAAAGTTGACTGTGCTGCACTGCGGCAATTGCCGCAACGCAGCGCAGTGCGCATCTTATGCACTGCTTTTTTGGTCGCAACTTGAACAATCAGATTCTCCCGCGTAGGTTTCGGCCGCGAGCTGTGCATCTATCGTGAATGCGTTCGCACGGGGCTGCTTAACAAACATAAGGGGAGAACGTACATGGATGCGTTAGGAAAAGTAAAAAGCTGGATCGGCGCTCTGACGGAAATCGGGCTGATGCTGCTGGCGTTGGCAATCGTTGCCGCGCTTCTCGTCGGAGCAAATTTGCCGTTCTTCGGCAATGTCACCGGCAACATCATGGCTCTGGTCAAGAGTCTCGGTGACGCCGGCCTGGTCGGGCTGATTGCGCTTGGCGTGATCATCTGGCTGTTCTCTTCGCGGCGGATGGCCTAGCGCCGCAGCTGAGCTACAGCACAGGTGTGATAACGTTGGGTGGCGAGGAAGCTCCCACCCAACGCCATGAATGAAATCCCGCTCGGTCATTTGTTGAACGTTGCGAGCTGAAGCGAAGCGTTCGTGAGGGCGTGCGATGCTGGACTACCTGCAAAAAGCCAAACAATACCTGTGGGCGTTCGTCGAAATCGGATTCTTGACGGTGCTCGCCGTCATGCTGCTGTATCTGATCCTCGGCGCCAATTCGGGCGTGTTTGTTTCCGGCGTCGCCGACAACGTCATCAAATTCGCCGCCGCCGTGCCCTCTCAAACTCTGGTTGGGCTTGCCATTGTGCTGGCGCTGGTATTCCTGATTGCCAACCGCATGCGCTGAGCGCGCATTCACTTTGGTCGCTAAAATGAAATGGCCGGGGCAAGCCCGGCCATCATCATTTTGGATTGTCTCGCCAGTGCGCGCAGACCGGTGCGCTCAGACCTGCGCGCTCTCCTTCAGCGCAATGCCCTTTTCCTTGAGCAGCGATTGCAGTTCGCCGGCCTGGAACATCTCGCGGATGATATCGCAGCCACCGACGAATTCGCCCTTGACGTAGAGCTGCGGAATGGTCGGCCAGTTGGAGTAATTTTTGATACCCCCGCGCAAATCATCGTTCTCGAGCACGTTGAGCCCCTTATAGGGGACGCCGATATAGTCCAGGATCTGGACGACCTGCCCGGAGAACCCGCACATCGGGAATTGCGGCGTGCCCTTCATAAACAGCACCACGTCGTTTGCCTTCACCTCGTTGTCGATGAATTGCTCGATGGACATCGCGGTCTTCCTTGTTGCGGTCGGAACGCCGTGGCGCCGACTCTCGTCGCTCTCAAACCCTAATATATGTAACTTAAAACGCCGGCAAAGCCCAAGTCGGGAATTTTCGGATCGTCAATTTACCCAATCGATCTAGCCAAGGAACGAATGCGCCGGCCACTCGTCTAATTGTGGCAAGGATTTCCACGAGAAGGCAAACCCGGGAAAGAAGGCCACCCGGCGGCCCTTCCCTCGCCTCCGAAATCACGCCTCCGGCGTACCGGTCTGCAGCGCAAGCGCGTGCAGTTTGCCGCCCATTTCGCCTTTGAGGGCTGCATAGACGATCTGGTGCTGCTGAACGCGCGATTTGCCGCGAAAGGACTCGGCAATGACCGTCGCGGCGTAATGGTCGCCGTCCCCCGCAAGATCGCGGATGGTCACCTGGGCGTCCGGAATGCTGGCCCGGATCAGCCGCTCGATATCGCCGGCAGCCATAGCCATGGCCGTCTCCTTACCGCCCCGAGCGCGTTGGGGCGGCTTAACAGATTCACCCGTCCGCAGGGAAGCCCGCGCGGCGACGCGGCTTCCTTAGTGCCAGAGTTCCTTGGTCGCGAGCCGGGCGCCGGCGGCCAAAGCCTCAAGTTTCGCCCAAGCGATTTGCGGGTGGATGCGGCCGCCAAAGCCGCAATCGGTGCCGGCGATCACGTTCTCCCGGCCGACAATGTTGGCGTAGCGCACGATCCGGTCGGCGACGACCTGCGGGTGCTCCACGATGTTGGTGGCGTGGCTGACGACGCCGGGGATGAGCAGCTTGCCGTCGGGGAGCTTTACGTCTTTCCAGACGCGCCATTCATGCTCATGGCGGACGTTGCCTGCTTCCACCGAATAGGCGGCGGCGTTGACGCGGAGTACGAGGTCGACGATGTCCTGCAGCGGAATGTCGGTGGTGTGCGGCCCGTGCCAACTGCCCCAGCAGATGTGAAAGCGGATGCGGTCGGCCGGCAAACCTCGCAAAGCGTGATTGAGCGCATCGATACGCACCTGCTCGAATTTTTTGAATTCGCCAAGCGGCGGTTCAGGGTTGATCATGTCCCAGTTGTCCGGCAGGCTCGGATCGTCGATCTGCAGCACGATCCCGGCATCGACGATCGCCTTGTATTCTTCGTGCATGGCATCGGCGGCGGCGAAGACGAACTCTTCCTCGGTCTTGTAGAAGAGGTCTTCGCCGCGGGCGAAGCTGCCCGGCCCGATCGAACACATGAAGCCTTCTTCCGCGCCGGCGGCCGCCATCGCCTGCTTCAGATTGGCGATGTCGGCCGCAATCGCGGCATGGCCGACATATTTGATCGGCGCAGTACACACCGGACGGCGCGTACCCCGCCGCGCCGCGCTGCCTAACAAAGTGCCGGTCGATTCCGGGTCCTGATAAAAATCCTTGAATTTCTGCCAGTCGCGGCGATTGGGCATCGTCGTCAGCGCCATGTCGGCGACGCTGGACTTTTTGTGCTGCGATTGCGGAACAGAATCCGCCGGCACGAAGCCTTCCATGCGCGCGAAGGCGTAATTCCACCAGACGCCGTAGTCGTAGTTTGACGCCATCGGCTTGCCGAACTCACCGTCATCGGGAATGTCGACGCCCAGTTCGCGCTGCTTGCGCACGACGTCGGCAACGGCGGCGCTCAGGCACCTGGCATAGGTGGCGTCGTCGACCTTTTCTCCCTGCGCCCGCGCCCGGTTTAGCGCGATGAGGTCGGCCGGCCGCGACAGGCTGCCGGAGTGAGTGGTGAGGATACGATCAGTGCTGCGTTTCATGTGCGATTGCCTCCCTGGGACGCGCACCTTCTTATAACTGGAACCGTCTCACAACCCGCGGATCGTTGGTCCGGGTATGCCCAAATGCCGATCCGCTTGGGCGGATGGGCAGCCGCTCAGTGGGAGCCGGCCATATAAGCGGGCAGCCATTGTTCGAAGCGCCTGAGAAGATCGGCGATCGGCAAAGGCCGCTCGTCGCCAAAGGCGAGGACCCGCCCGCCGGTCGCACCAAGACGCATAATGGGCACCGCCGCCACCTTGGCGAGATGCATAATCCGGTCGGCGTCTTTCGCCGTGATGACATAGCGCGCCTGATCCTCGCCGAACCAGAAAGCGTGTGCAGGAATGTCCGAAGGCGTTTCGAGTACGGCGCCGAGACGCGACGCCATCGCCATCTCGGCAAGCGCGATCAGAAGCCCGCCGTCGGAGACATCGTGCGCCGCCGTCACCAGATCGTCGCCGATCAGCGCGCGGACAAAGTCGCCGTGACGGCGCTCGGCGGTGAGATCAACCGGAGGCGGTGCGCCCTCCTCCCGCCCGCACACTTCGCGCAGATAAAGCGATTGGCCGAGCCAGCCTTTCGTTCCGCCAGCGAGCAGGATCGCCTCGCCCTCGGCCTTGAACGCGAGCGTCATCGATTTGGTGAAGTCATCAAGAATGCCGACGCCGCCGATGGTCGGCGTGGGCAGGATCGCCTTGCCGTTGGTCTCATTGTAAAGCGACACGTTGCCGGACACGATCGGGAAATCGAGCGCGCGGGCGGCGTCGCCAACGCCGCGAATACAGCCGACCAGCTGCCCCATGATCTCGGGCCGTTCCGGGTTGCCAAAATTGAGATTGTCGGTCAGCGCCAGCGGGCGCGCGCCGACCGCCGTGAGATTGCGCCACGCCTCCGCCACCGCCTGCTTGCCGCCCTCGAACGGATCGGCCTCGCAGTAGCGCGGAGTGACATCGGATGTGAGCGCCAGCGCTTTGGGACCTTCTTCGATCCGCACGACCGCGGCGTCACCACCCGGCCGTTGCACCGTATTGCCGAGGATAACGTGGTCGTATTGCTCGAACACCCAGCGCCTGGAGCACAGATCGGGCGAACCGATGAGCTTCTCCAAGGCATCCGCAACGCTCATCGGCGGCTTCACTAAAGCCGGGTCAATTACCGGCAATCGCGCGCTCGCGGCGAATGGGCGATCATAGAGCGGCGCCTCGTCGCCGAGCTCCTTGATCGGCAGGTCGGCCATAACGGTGCCGCCGTGCTCGATCAAAAAGCGCTTGGTCGGGGTGGTCTTGCCGACCACGGCAAAATCAAGTCCCCATTTGCGGAAAATCGCTTCGGCTTCTTTCTCCTTGTCCGGCTTAAGCACCATGAGCATGCGCTCCTGGCTCTCCGACAGCATCATTTCGTAGGCGCTCATGCCGGTCTCGCGGCAGGGCACCCGGTCGAGATCAAGCGTGACGCCGAGATCACCCTTGGCGCCCATCTCAACGGCGGAGCAGGTCAGGCCGGCCGCACCCATGTCCTGAATGGCAATGACGCAGCCCTTGGCCATGATTTCGAGGCAGGCTTCCAGCAGGAGTTTTTCCGAGAACGGATCGCCGACCTGCACCGTCGGCCGCTTCTCTTCGGCGTCGGCGCCAAACTCGGCCGACGCCATGGTGGCGCCATGAATGCCGTCGCGTCCGGTCTTCGAGCCAAGATAGACGATCGGCATGCCGACGCCCGACGCGGCGGAATAGAAAATCTTGTCCTTTTCGGCGATGCCGACGGCCATGGCGTTGACCAGGCAATTGCCGTCGTAGCGGCGATGAAATCGAACTTCGCCGCCGACCGTCGGGACGCCGAACGAATTGCCATAGCCGCCGATGCCCGCGACTACGCCGGAGACCAGATGCCGCGTTTTCGGATTTTTCGGATCGCCGAACGAGAGCGCGTTGAGACAGGCAATCGGCCGCGCGCCCATGGTGAACACGTCGCGCAAAATGCCGCCGACGCCGGTCGCGGCTCCCTGATACGGCTCAATGTAGCTCGGGTGGTTGTGGCTCTCCATCTTGAACACGACCGCGAGCCCGTCGCCGATGTCGATGACGCCGGCATTCTCGCCCGGCCCCTGGATCACCCACGGCGCCTCGGTCGGCAGCGTGCGAAGATGAATCTTCGATGATTTGTACGAGCAGTGCTCGTTCCACATTGCCGAAAAAATGCCGAGCTCGGTGAAGCTTGGCGCACGGCCAATGAGCTTGAGAATGCGCTCATACTCGTCCGGCTTCAGTCCGTGCTGAGCAACGAGTTCAGGGGTGATGGCAGGTTCGTTTGAAAACATTATTTTGGGCTGCGAACTTTCATCCAGTCGTCGAATGGTTTGGCTTTGACTCTAATTTCTGTAAATGGATTATGCGCTTTCAGAATACGATAGTTCTTAGGAAGCCGCGCGTTTGCCACGTCCTCCTCGGACAGCTTGTGCCGCCCTTCCCCAAAGCGCTCTTTGAGCCGTCGTTTCAAATCGTCTTCCGTCCACACCTCGCTCTCCACTGCGACTGCGGCGAGCGAACATAAGATTGCATCAATGTCATCGTCAGTTAGCTCTTCAATCACCTCATCCAAGCGAACATTGAGGCGTGCACACAAATTTCGGCGTGCGTTTGCGGCCTTTTTCGCATCTTTCTTGTTCTTGTATTCCTTCACATCCTTGTCGTCGTCGGACCACCAGAGTCTCAGCGTACCCTTGGGATAGGTTTCAAAAATCGTATTTTGCGTCTCAAAATCCTGACTCGACTTCGGTACAATAAATTGCCCTTCTTCAACAATGTGGCGAAACCTGGCGACTGGAGCACCGATCAGGGATGCCAGAGGGGCCAAGGCAGTCAACGCCTTGTCTACCGGACGGAAAGTAAGTTCCCACGGCCGTTTGCAAGACTTGGGCGCACGAAGATTTTGAAGGTCGATCGGCACGTCGATCGCGACAGGCCCGGATACTAAACACGTTCGGAGAGTTTGAATTTCTAGCGTAACAATCTTCGCAAGGGGTTCATTTAGGTCGAATTTTCGCTTCGGTGAAAACACAGATTTGAGGAGGAGGGTAACATCTGCGGCGTTGCCCTTGGGCTCTATTGCTGCCAGTGAAGTTTTTCCTTGGCCATAGCCTGCTAGGTCCAACCCAAATCCAACTGCGGGTCTGGACGCGTTCACGCCGCTTGCCTGAAATATTCCACCAGTCCAGCGAACAAGCCACGCCCATCGGTCCGGCCCATGGACGCTTCGACGTGGTTTTCCGGGTGCGGCATCAGGCCGAGCACATTGCCATGCTCGTTGATGATGCCGGCAATTGCGTTCATGGCACCGTTGTGGTTCCAGTCCGGATCGACCATGCCGTCAGGCGACGAATAACGGAACAGCACCCTGCCCTCGCCTTCGAGGCGCGCAATAGTTTCGCCGTCGGCGATGTAGTTGCCCTCGCCGTGCGCCACCGGGACGCGGATGACCTGGCCGGCATTGTAGCCGCGCGTGAACGCCGTGTCGGAGCGCTCGACCCGCAGGTAGACGTCGCGGCAGATGAAGCGAAGTTGCGCGTTGCGCATCAGCACGCCGGGGAGAAGCCCGGCCTCGCACGCGATCTGAAAACCGTTACACACGGCAAGCACGAGCCCGCCCTTTTGGGTGAAAGCGCGGACCGCGGTCATGATCGGCGCACGAGCGGCGATCGCCCCGCAGCGCAGATAATCCCCGTAGGAAAAGCCGCCGGGAAGAACGACCAGATCGGTGCCCGACGGCAACGCCGTCTCGGCATGCCAGACCACTGCCGGTTCCTGCCCGGAGATAAGGCGAAGCGCGCGCGCCATATCGCACTCGCGATTAATTCCGGGGAAAACGAGGATCGCCGATTTCATCGCAATTCCGGTCAGGCCCTCGTCATCCGGTGACCTCGACCCGATAATTCTCGATCACGGTATTGGCGAGCAATTTCTCGGCGGCTGCTTTCAGCGCAGCTTCTGCGCCGGCGCGGTCGGCGCCCTCGATCTCAATGTCGAACACTTTGCCCTGGCGCACGCTGGCCACCCCGCTCAAGCCGAGCGAACGCAGAGCGCCCTCGATGGCCTTGCCCTGCGGATCGAGGATGCCGGATTTCAGCGTAACAGTAACCCGCGCCTTCATGATCGAAGCTCCAGCTCCGGCCGTTTCAATAGGCATGAGTCGCGGGAGCCGCAATCGCGGCCGCTCTGCGACACACACTATTTTGATCGCGTGTGCTCTTTAGCTTTTGACCAGCACCGGGCCGGCGCCTTGCGGCCGCTCGCCTTCGCTCATGATGCCGAGCCGCTTGGCGACTTCGGTATAGGCCTCAACCAGGCCGCCGAGGTCGCGCCGGAATCGATCCTTGTCCAGCTTCTCGTTCGACTTGATGTCCCAAAGCCTGCAAGAGTCCGGCGAAATCTCGTCGGCAACGACGATCCGCATCAGATCGTTCTCCCACAGCCGGCCGGTCTCCATCTTGAAATCGACCAGACGGATGCCGACGCCGAGGAACAGTCCGGAGAGAAAGTCGTTGACGCGGATCGCCAGCGACATGATGTCGTCGATCTCCTGCGGCGTCGCCCAGCCGAATGCGGTGATGTGCTCTTCCGAAACCATCGGGTCGTTGAGCTGATCGTTCTTGTAGTAGAACTCGATGATCGAGCGCGGCAGTTGCGTACCTTCCTCGATGCCGAGCCGCTGCGACAGCGAACCCGCCGCAACATTACGCACCACGACTTCGAGCGGAATGATTTCGACTTCGCGAATGAGCTGCTCGCGCATGTTGAGCCGGCGGATGAAGTGCGTCGGCACACCGATGTCGTTGAGGTGCTGAAAGACGTATTCGGAGATCCGGTTGTTCAGGACCCCCTTGCCTTCGATCACCTGGTGCTTCTTGGCGTTGAAGGCGGTCGCATCGTCCTTGAAGTGCTGGATCAGAGTTCCCGGCTCGGGTCCTTCATAAAGGACCTTCGCCTTGCCTTCGTAGATGCGGCGACGGCGGCTCATCGGAGTATACCGTGGCTTGGTGAAATCCATCGAATGCCGTGGCTCCAGTTCTCGCGTCGAGGTCCGCGGCGGCGGCAGAGGGCTTGCGACTCAAACGCTGCCCCTCCGCGAACGAAAAGCTAGCTGAACGCCACGCGGAGTACAATTGACATAGACCTGCGCTGCCCGGACCGCAACGCCGATGTTTCGTGCGGCGCCCGGTTGCCTTGACGGGCTACCCTCGATATGCAAGGCGGCAACGCTTCTGCCAGTTCCATGTAACGCATCAGGACGCAACGGCATGACTACGTTTGACAAGCGCGAAGAAGGCTTCGAGCAGCAATTTGCGCACGACGAGGAGCTTCGCTTCAAGGCCACCGCGCGCCGCAACAAGCTTTTAGGCCTCTGGGCCGCGGAACAACTCGGGCTTTCCGGCGCCGAAGCGGAGAACTACGCCAAGTCTTTGGTGATGAGCGACGTCGAAGCCGGCGCGCATGACGTGCTCGGCAAAATCCATAAGGATTTTGCTGCCAAGGGAGTCGCACAATCGGACCACCAGATCGGTCGCATCATGACCGAGCTGATGGAAAAGGCGATCACCGACATCAAGGCCGGCAATTAGCCCCGGCGGCGAGCCGTTCATTCTCCTCAAAACGTTGCGCAACAGGCATCATGGCCATACCCGCATTCAGCCTTGCTCGCCGGCTCCGCGCCGGAGAAACGATATTCAGCGGCTGGTGCAGCCTGCCCTACCCGCTCGTCGCCGAAGCGCTCGGCCGCGAAGGTTTTGCGGCGGTGACGATCGAAGGTCAGCACGGCTTGTGGGACGTCGCCTCGATGCTCACCGGCATCGCTGCCGTTCGCCAAAGCGGGTCAGCGCCGGTGGTGCGCGTGCCGGTCGGCGATTTTGCGCTGGCCTCCCGCGTGCTCGATTTCGGCGCCGAAGGCCTCATCGCGCCGATGATCAACACCGCTGCGGATGCGCGCGCGTTCGCTGCCTCCGCCAAATACCCGCCGGTGGGTGAGCGAAGCTGGGGCCCGCATCGGGTGACCGCGCTCGCCGGGCTTCCCGATCAGTCGGTCTACCTGCGCGAAGCCAACGATCATGTGATTACGCTCGCGATGATCGAGACCCGCACTGCGCTCGACAATCTGGACGCGATCGTCGAGACGCCAGGCATCGACGGACTGTTTCTCGGCCCGTCCGACCTCTCGATCGCGCTCTCGAACGGCAAGAGCCTCGACCCGACGGCGAAGGAGGTCGATCACGCACTCGACCGCATGGTCGCTGCCGCGCAAAAAGCCGGAAAAATCCCTGGCGCGTTTTGCCATTCGGCTGAGCGCGCCGCGGCATTGGACCAGCGTGGCGTCCGTTTCCTGGCGGTGATGAGCGATATTGCGATGCTGCGCGCCGGCATCGCCGCGGCGCTGAAAGTGCTTAAGGGCTAAGCCGCACCGTCGGCTGCAATTGAAATTCCGTCAGCCGATGGCATCGGCGATGTGCTGTAGTGAACCGGCCAAATCGGATTCGATCTGTTCGGTCGGCAGCGCGATCACGGTATAGCCACGGGCCTTGAGCCACTGCCGTTTTGCAGCGCGAGCTTGGGCGGCTGCTGCGCTTTCATCACCTGACACAAGATCCAGCACCACTTTCAGCGGGAACGAGACGAAGTCGCAGATGTGCGCACCGATCGGGGTCTGCCGTTTGAAGCCGCGGCCGGCGAAACGGCGGTCGTTGACCAGCGCCTGCCAGAGCGCGCGCTCGGCCTCGGTCGGATTACGGCGCAACAATCGCGACAGCCCGCGCACCGGACCGCGCTCGTTCGGCACCCGCCCGCCGCCGTGCTCGGCGAGCAGAACCCGCAACAACTCGGCTTCCTCGCCGTCAAGCACGCCGCCGCGCGCCGGCCCCTTGCGGCCCTCGGCGATCGCCGTGATCACGCCGTGCAGCGTCTGAATATCCTGCTGCGTCGGCCGCATGCGGGTAAAAATATTGCGCAGGTTGATCTGCATGGTGTCGCGCTTGTCAGGCGGCCGGAAGAACTCCACTTTTTCCAACTCGCGCTCGAGCGAAGCGAAGAACGCGAGGAGCTGCTCCTTCGCCGCCGGTGCGGATTTTTGCGGCATTGCGAAGGGGAGCTTGCCGCCCGTCGCTAGCTTGAACCACTCATAGGCAACTACGACGACCGCCTGCGCCAGATTGAGCGAGGCAAAGGCCGGGTTGACCGGCAGGGTGAGAATGCGATCGGCGAGCGCGACTTCATCGTTCTCAAGCCCGTTGCGCTCGCGGCCGAACACAATGGCGACGGTTTCGCCGGCCGCAACATGATCTGCGATTTCGGCCGCGGCGTCGGCCGCTCCGACGACCGGTTTGGCCTGGTCATGGGCCCGCGCGGTCGTCGCCAATACAAAGGCGCAGTCGGCGATCGCCGCTTCAAGGCTGTCGTAGATGACCGCGCCGTCGAGAATGCGGTCGGCGCCGGCCGCCATCATCACCGCCTTGTCGTTCGGCCAGCGCTGCCGCGGCTTGACCAGACGTAACCGTTCGAGACCGAAATTCGCCATGGCGCGCGCGGCAGCGCCGATATTTTCGCCAAGCTGCGGTTCGACCAGCACCACGATTGGCGCCGGCCCGGCGCGCCATCTCTTGGTCTTGTCAGTGCCAGCGCCCGGCATGCGCGCTCCTCGGCGGGCAAATGACCCGAAGACGCAAGCCCGTGCCCAAGCCGGCCGCTGGCGTCAAGCGGCGGCATGTATCCGGCCGAAAACACCCGCCGGCTCCCGTCGGAAATTCGCTTCGGCGCGGAGGGCTTTTACCAGCGTAATGCGGATGCTATAGGGCGCGCACCGAACTCCCGTCAGTCGAATTCCCGGTTCGCGATGTTCGCGCCGAGAACAATTCATTTGAGGGCCAGCGGGAGAAATCATTTCAGCGCGCCCGGCAAAGTTCAGTTTCCGGTCGGTCCAAACAAGCACGGCGACCAAAGGTGCAAGCATGGCAGATCTCGAAATCATGTGGACAAAGGTCGACGAAGCCCCCGCGCTCGCGACCTATTCGCTGCTGCCGATCGTCGAAGCCTTCGTGGGCGCGGCCGGCGTGTCGGTCGAACTCAAAGACATCTCGCTGGCCGGTCGCATCCTCGCCAATTTCCCCGAGAAGCTCACCCCCGCGCAACGGATCAACGACGAACTCACCGAACTCGGCGAACTCGCGACGCGGCCCGAAGCCAACATCATGAAGCTACCGAACATCTCCGCCTCGATCCCGCAGCTCAAAGCCGCGATCAAGGAACTGCAAGGCAAGGGCTACGACGTTCCGGACTATCCGGATAACGCCACAACGGACTCCGAAAAGGAGATCAAGTCGCGCTATGCCAAGGTGTTCGGCAGCGTCGTCAACCCGGTCTTGCGCGAAGGCAATTCCGACCGCCGCGCGGCCGGCGCCGTCAAGCAATACGCCCGCAACCATCCGCATAAGATGGGCGCCTGGAGTTCCGCTTCCAAATCGCACGTGGCGTCGATGTCTGGCGGTGATTTCTACGGCTCGGAAGTCTCGACCACCGTCGCATCGGCGACCAACGCGCGCATCGAACTGGTCGGCACCGGTGGCGCCGTCACGGTGCTCAAGGCGAAGACGCCGCTTGCGGCCGGCGAGATCATCGACGCAGCGGTGATGAGCCGCAAGGCGCTGCGCGCCTTTTTTGCGGAGCAGATCGAAGCCGCCAAAAAGGAAGGCGTGCTGTTTTCACTGCACGTAAAGGCGACCATGATGAAGATCTCCGATCCCATCGTGTTCGGTCATGCCGTTTCGACGTTCTTCGCCGACGTGATCGAGAAGCACGCCGCAACGCTCAAGCGTCTCGGGGTCAATCTCAACAACGGCTTCGGCGATCTCTTGACGAAGATCGAGACGCTGCCGGCGGCCGAAAAGGAAGCCATCAAAGCCGACATCGCCGCCGAATACGCCAAACGACCGGGCCTTGCGATGGTCAACTCCGATAAGGGGATCACCAACCTCAATGTGCCGAGCGACGTAATCGTCGACGCTTCGATGCCGGCGATGATCCGCGAATCCGGCCGTATGTGGGGCGCCGACGGCAAGCTGCACGACGTCCTCGCCGCGATCCCGGACCGCAGCTATGCGACCATGTATCAGGCGGTCATCGAGGATTGTAAGGCCCACGGCGCGTTCGACCCGAAGACCATGGGCTCGGTTCCCAACGTCGGCTTGATGGCGCAGAAGGCCGAGGAATACGGCTCGCACGACAAGACCTTTGAAATTCCCGCGGACGGAACGGTCCGCGTCGTCGCCGACGACGGCAAGGTGCTGCTGGAGCGTCCGGTCGAGACCGGCGACATCTTCCGCATGTGCGAGCTTCGGGACGCGCCGATCCAGGACTGGGTCAAGCTTGCGGTGCGCCGCGCGCGCCTCACCGGTACGCCGGCGGTGTTCTGGCTTGACGCCAAGCGCGGGCACGACGCCCAGGTGATCGCCAAAGTCGAAAAATACCTGAAGGATCAGGACACCGCGGGGCTCGACATCCGGATTCTGCCGCCGGTCGAAGCGATCAAGTTTTCGCTCGAGCGCATTCGCAAAGGACAGGACACGATCTCGGTCACCGGCAACGTGCTGCGTGATTATCTGACCGACCTCTTTCCGATCATGGAGCTCGGTACCTCGGCCAAGATGCTGTCAATCGTTCCGCTGATGGCAGGCGGCGGCCTCTTCGAGACCGGCGCCGGCGGCTCGGCGCCAAAGCACGTGGAACAGTTCCAGCAAGAGGGCTACCTGCGCTGGGATTCGCTCGGCGAGTTTCTCGCGCTGGGCGCGTCGCTCGAACATCTGGCGCAGACCTACAAGAACGCCAAAGCGCAAGTCCTCGCCGAGACGCTCGACGCGGCCATCGGCAAGATCCTCACGTTCAACCGCTCTCCGGCGCGCAAGGTCGGCGAACTCGACAATCGCGGCAGCCATTTTTACCTCGCTTTGTACTGGGCGGTGGCGCTCGCCGCTCAGACCAAGGACGCGGAGCTGGCGGCCCGCTTCAAACCGCTGGCCGAGACGCTCGGTAAGAACGAGGCCAAGATCAATGGCGAGCTGATCGGCGCGCAAGGCAAGCCCGTCGACATCGGCGGTTACTACCTCCCCGATTCCGCCAAGGCATCGGCGGCGATGCGGCCGAGCGCTACGCTCAACGCCGCGGTCGCCGCGCTCTGAGGCGCGGCCCGCCGGCGATAGGTGTTTTCCCGCACCGTGTGCGTGTCAGTGCGATGTCGATCAGTGCGATGTCGGCGTCACGAGTACGCGTAGTACGCGGCTTTTACGGTAGGAAAGCCGGTGCTATAGACCCCGTCGTAGCTGTGGGTAGCGACATCCGAGCGCCCGCCCGATCACTGCCAATCCGGCCCGCAACAGACCGCGCTCCAACGGGATCGAAGCTCTATGGCGAAAATCAAGGTCACCAACCCTGTCGTCGAGATGGACGGCGACGAGATGACCAGGATCATCTGGCGGCTGATCAAGGAAAAACTGATCTTTCCCTATCTCGATATCACGCTCTTTTATTTCGATCTCGGCATCCAGAAGCGCGACGAGACCCGCGACCAGATCACCATCGACGCCGCCGAAGCGACCAAAAAGGTCGGCGTCGCGGTGAAGTGCGCGACCATCACGCCGGACGAGGCGCGGGTGAAGGAGTTCAACCTGCATGAGATGTACCGCTCGCCGAACGGCACCATCCGCAACATTCTGGGCGGCGTGATCTTTCGCGAGCCGATCATCTGCAAGAACGTGCCGCGGCTGGTTCCCGGCTGGACCGAGCCGATCATCATCGGCCGCCACGCCTACGGCGATCAATATCGCGCCACCGACTTCAAGGTCCCCGGCAAGGGCAAGCTGTTTCTGACCTTCGTCGGCGATGACGGCAAGGAAATCGAACGCGAAGTGTTCCAGTTCCCGGGCGCCGGCATCGCCATGTCGATGTACAACCTCGACAGCTCGATCTACGACTTCGCCCGCGCGTCGATGAACTACGCGCTCGGACGCGGCTATCCGCTCTATCTCTCGACCAAGAACACCATCATCAAAGTCTACGACGGCCGCTTTAAGGATATCTTCCAGGAAGTGTTCGACACGGAGTTCAAGGACAAGTTCGCCGAGAAAAAGATCACCTACGAGCACCGGCTGATCGATGACATGGTGGCAGCGGCGCTGAAATGGTCCGGTGGTTACGTCTGGGCCTGCAAGAATTACGACGGCGACGTGCAGTCGGATACGGTGGCGCAGGGCTACGGTTCGCTCGGGCTGATGACTTCGGTATTGACCACGCCCGATGGCAAGATCGTCGAAGCGGAAGCCGCGCACGGCACCGTGACCCGGCATTACCGCGAGCATGAAAAGGGCCGCGAGACCTCGACCAACTCGATCGCCTCGATCTTCGCCTGGACCCGCGGGCTCGCCCATCGCGCCAAGCTCGACAACAATCCGGCGCTGGCGAGATTCTCCACCACGCTGGAGCACGTCACGGTCGCCACGGTGGAATCCGGCTTCATGACCAAGGACCTTGCGCTCCTGGTCGGCCCGGACCAGAAATGGCTCTCGACCACCGGCTTCCTCGACAAGGTCGACGAGAATTTAAAAAATGCGATGGCCACAACGACGATGGCGTGAGGGCTGGAGATGCCGATGACAACGCGCGGCGCTGCTGTGTCGTTACTCGGGTTCGCGATGCTGATGGTTGCGGCCGATGTCGCGATGGCGCAGTTGCCGGCAGCGATCGCCGCCCCGGACGCTAAAGCGATCGTTACGCTGCACGCCGAGGGCGCGCAGATTTATCAGTGCAAGGCCGGCAGCGACGGCAAGCTTGCGTGGGCCTTCCGTGAACCGATCGCGACGCTGATCCTGGACGGCCGGACCGTCGGCCGGCATTACGCCGGTCCCAATTGGGAATACGCCGACGGCAGTACCGTGACCGGCAAGGTTGCCGGCAGCGCACCGGGCGCGACCAAAAACGATGCAGCCTGGCTCAAGCTCGAAGTGGTCGGGCGGCGCGGCAGCGGCGTGCTCAGCGCCGCTACCCTGGTGCAGCGCATCAACACCTCCGGAGGCGCGCTCTCGGGGGATTGCAGCACCGCCGGCGCCCTGCGCACCGTCCCCTACTCCGCCGACTACGTCTTCCTGCATCACAGCGGCTAGAGCGGCGCACCGACGCCAGGTCGGGCTGGCGGCCGAACGGCCGCCTGCTTATCTCACGTTTATGCCTAAGCGAAAGCTAAGCGTGCTCACGACAGCCGCGATTATTGTGCCGCTCCTTCTGATCCTTGGGGCTGCGTTATGGTTTGCGGCCGGCGCCTGGGTGTCGGTCAGCGGCCCGCCGATGCCCGCCAGCGGCTACCTGGCCATGGTGCTCGGCATCGTGTTTTCGCTGATTATTGGCTGCGGATTGATGGCGCTGTTGTTCTACTCAAGCCGCCACGGCTACGACGAGCCCTACCACGCCGACGGCGACGACCGCGACTAAGGGCAACGGCGCCTGAGGACGACCGCGCTCGGCGCCCGTCCACTCCAAACAAGCAATTGTGTGACGGCCATCAACTCAATTTAAGCATTTCGCCGGTACCACACGGATAACAGGAGAACTGGTTAAGCGTATCTCCCTGGATCAAAGAGTGCAGGACCGCGCAGCCGCTGCGCGAAGATTTCGGAGGCGACAATGTTTTTCTCCCGCAAGCATACCAGGTTGACCGCCATCGCATTGATTGCCGCGTCCGCGGCGCTCACCGCAACGCCGGGCTTTGCCATGCCCCGCTATGACGGCGTCTGGAGCGTTTCGATCGTCACCACGAAGGGCGACTGCATCGCCAGCTACCGCTATCCGATGCTGATCGATCACGGTGTCCTCGCCAATGGCGGCGCGATCGCCCTGAACGTCAGCGGCCGGGTCGCTTCAAGCGGCGCCGTGCGGGTCACCGTCTCGAGCGGCGACAAGAGCGCAACCGGCTATGGACGGCTTGCCGGCAATACCGGCGGCGGCTCATGGCGCGGCGCGTCCTGCTCGGGCTCCTGGACCGCCGAACGGCGGAGCTAGCAGGCTTTCTTCTGCTCGCCCCGGCCCAGTTCGCTGTTCTCAAAACGTCACAGCCGGAAACTCGCAACCAAAAACGTCATGGCCGGGCTCGACCCGGCCATCCACGTCTTTCGTTACGCTGCACCACGGGAAAGCCGTAGATGCCCGTGACATGGGCTAAGCGAAGACATGGGCTAAGCGAAGACATGGGCTAGGCTAAGCGACGCCGTTCTTCGAACAGCCAGGCACGGGCACGACAGCTAGAAAACGTCACGCTTCTGCGGCGTCATCGTCGGCGCTGTCTTCACCGGCGAGAATTTTTTCCGCGATCAGGCCGGCATTCTGACGGACCGCCGCCTCGATTTTCGCGGCGACGTCGGGATTGGCCTTGAGAAAGCTCTTGGCGTTTTCACGGCCCTGACCGATGCGCTGGCTGTCATAAGAGAACCATGAGCCGGATTTTTCCACGACGCCGGCCTTGACGCCGAGATCGACCAGTTCGCCGAGCTTGGAAACGCCTTCGCCGTACATGATGTCGAACTCGACCTGCTTGAACGGCGGCGCGAGCTTGTTCTTGACCACTTTGACGCGGGTCTGATTCCCGACCACCTCGTCGCGCTCCTTGATGGCGCCGATGCGACGGATGTCGAGGCGGACGGACGCGTAGAATTTCAACGCCTGGCCGCCGCTCGTGGTTTCGGGCGAGCCGTACATGACGCCGATCTTCATCCGGATCTGGTTGATGAAGATCACCATGGTGTGGGAGCGGTTGATCGAGGCGGTGAGCTTGCGCAGCGCCTGGCTCATCAGCCGCGCCTGCAGGCCGGGCTGACTGTCGCCCATCTCGCCTTCGAGCTCGGCTCGCGGCACCAGGGCCGCGACCGAATCGATCACCAGCACATCGACGGCGCCGGAGCGCACCAGCGTATCGGCGATTTCCAGTGCCTGCTCGCCGGCGTCGGGCTGCGAGATCAGAAGGTCGTCGACATTGACGCCGAGCTTGCGGGCATAGATCGGATCGAGCGCATGCTCGGCATCGACAAAGGCGCAGATGCCGCCCTTTTTCTGCGCCTCGGCGATGCAATGCAGCGCGAGCGTGGTTTTGCCCGATGATTCCGGCCCGTAGATTTCGACCACGCGCCCGCGCGGCAGCCCGCCGATGCCGAGCGCGATGTCGAGGCCAAGCGAGCCGGTGGAGACGGTCTCCACGTCCATCGTGCCCATGTTCTTGCCGAGCCGCATGATCGAGCCCTTGCCGAAGCTGCGCTCGATTTGCGAGAGCGCCGCATCAAGAGCCTTCGATTTGTCCATGGACGATCCTTCGACGAGACGAAGCGCTGCACTCATGTTCCGTGCTCCTTATGGCCGGGATGCCCGGGATTCGAAAGGCCGTTGCGGACGCCCGTTGGCCCTCAAAAACCAGACAATCCCGAAAGCCCCCTTCACTGGGTCATGATTGGGTAATGGCGAAGACCACAGTGTACACGATTT
>Ga0335085_10006841_pt1 | contig 17891 bp, 21 predicted proteins | sample Lox_Sample_45_FD_206712 | JGI IMG/M metagenome (GOLD analysis project Ga0335085, IMG submission 206712) | Soil microbial communities from Loxahatchee National Wildlife Refuge, Florida, United States - Lox_Sample_4.5 | ecosystem: Environmental > Terrestrial > Soil > Wetlands | place: USA...
GGGGGGCCGCCCAACGACTACTTCCCGTTTCACTGCCAAACGAACCTCGTGACGAGATCCCACTCCTCGCGCGAGCTCGGCCGCGGCCGCAAACCCAGGCCCCCGAGGTATAATTATTCACGAGGATGAATAACTAACCAGTGAGTGCCAGGGTTGGGATTGTCGGATTTCGGGGGTACAGCGGGGCGGAACTGGTTCGCATTCTGGACCGGCATGCACACGTGGAGACGGTGCTGATGGAGCACCGGAGCGAAGCGGGCGAGACGGACCGGCCGACCATCCCCTGCACACCGGAAGCGGTTCAGAATGAGGGGCTTGTGCTGGTTTTCCTGGCAACGCCGGCGGAAGTCTCGATGGAGCTTGCGCCGGCTATGCTCGATGCTGGGGTGCGCGTGATCGACCTCAGCGGCGCATTTCGGCTGCGCACGGTGGAGAACTACGCGCGATGGTACGGGGCGCAGCACACCTCGCCACAGTGGCTGGCGGACGCCGTCTATGGCCTGCCGGAGTATTTCCGGAATCGGATTCCGGGTGCTCGGCTGGTGGCCAATCCCGGGTGCTATCCGACGGCGGCGAACCTCGCGATCCGACCGCTGATTGACGCCGGCGCGATCGACCGTTTGGCGGGTATCGTGTGCGACGCAAAGTCGGGCGTGAGCGGCGCGGGGCGCAAGCCGAGTCTCAAAACCAGCTTCTGCGAGGTGACGGAGAACTTCTCGGCGTACTCGATTCTGAATCACCGGCACGTGCCCGAAGTGCTCATGACCTCCGGGCTCGACGAGTGCGAGTTCAGCTTCACGGCGCAGCTCATTCCGATTCATCGCGGGATTCTGGAGACCATCTACTTCCGCGGGAAGAACCTCAACTCCGCCGAGGACATTGTGGCGATCTACAAAGAGCGCTACAAGGCGGAGCCCTTCCTGCGCATTCACAAGGCGGGCAATGCGCCTGATCTTCATGCGGTGGCGGGGACGAACTTCTGCGATCTGGGAGCTGTTTACGATGGCCGAACGGGGCGCGCGGTGGTGGTGGCGGCGATCGACAACCTGACCAAGGGCGCGGCTAGCATGGCGGTGCAGAGCATGAATCTGATGCTCGGGTTTGCGGAGACCGAGGCGCTGCTGTGAAGGTGCTCATCAAGCTGGGCGGGACGCTGCTGGAAGCGCCCGAATCGCGGCGGCGGCTGGCCTGCGAAATCGCGGGTGTGTTCGAGAGCGGCGTGGCGGCGGTGGTGGTCCACGGCGGCGGCAAGCAGATGACGCGGTTCCTGGAAGAGCGCGGGGTGAAGAGCACATTCGTGAACGGGCTGCGCGTGACCTCGGCGGAAGTGCTCGATGCCGTTGTAAAGGTGGTGGCGGGGAGCCTGAACCAGGAACTGGTGGCTGCGTTCGCGGCGGCGGGCGTGCCTGCTGTCGGGCTGAGCGGGGTGGACGCGGGGCTGGCGGAGGCGGAACAGCTCAATCCCGAGCTCGGGTTCGTGGGCAAGCCGGTGCGCTCGAATCCGAAGGTGCTGGAAGTGCTGACGTCGAATCGGCTGCTGCCGGTGGTGGCGTGCGTGGCGGGCGATCGTGCGGGGAACATGTACAACGTCAACGCCGATCAGATGGCCGTTGCCTGCGCGCGCGCGTTTGGAGTGGACAAGCTGCTCTTTCTGACTGATGTTGAGGGCGTGCGGTCGGCGGCGGGCGAGATTCTGCCGAAGCTCTCGGCAGGGGAGTGCCGGCAGCTCATTGCCGATGGCGTGGCCACGGGCGGGATGCAGGCCAAGCTGGAATCCGCAATCTCCGGGCTGGCCGCGGGCATCGGAGAAGTGGTGATCGCGCCGGGAGCGCGGCCGGGTGTGGTTGGTGAACTGGTGGCCGGCCACGAAGCCGGGACCCGAATCTCATGAAGAATGCTTTCCTGCTACCGACCTCGCGAACGGACCGGGCTCTGACCATCCGCAAGGCGGTGATGCCAGACATTCACGCCCTGCTCGGGCTGATTAATGGCTACGCGGGCAAGGGCGTGATGCTGCCGCGGACCGAGTTCGAGATGTCGGAGAACATCCGCGATTTCACGGTGGCGTTCAGCGGGGACAAGCTGGTGGGCTGCGGGGCGCTGCACTTCTACACGCCTACGTCGGCAGAGGTTCGCTCGCTGGCGGTAGCGGAGGAGTACAAGCAGAGCGGTGCGGGACGGGCGATCGTCAAGGCGCTGGAGCAGGAAGCGCTGGATGCCGGGCTGGACACGATCTTCGCCTTCACCTACGTGCAGGAGTTTTTCCGGAAGCTCGGCTTCGTCGAGGTGGAACGAGGGGAACTGCCTCTGAAAGCGTGGCGCGACTGCCTTCGGTGCCCGAAGTTCCAGTGCTGCGACGAGATCGCGATGCTGAAGATCCTGCGGGAGGGCGTGCACCCGGCGCTGGTTCCGGCAGAGCCCCTGGCCGAGTTGATTCAACTACCTACAGTCCACCGCTAAGTGGTGCTGGTACGGTGAGTGTAGAATATTTCTACTCATAATACCGGACATCCAGTATAATCTGGTTAACTCCTCTCAATTAAGTGCGGGGAAAGCCGGAGGCGGGCATGAAGGCACAGACTGTCGATGTCAAGGAGTCTGCCGGACGCATCCTCTGTTGTACGATTTTCCGGCCCGGTGGGCGGAAGCTGCTCGCCAAGGGGCACGTGATCAGCGACGAGGACGTGCGGCTGCTCGAGACCGAGGGGATGGCCCAGGTCTGGGTGACCGAACTGGAAGAAGGCGAAGTCGGCGAAGACGAAGCTGTCTCGCTGGTTGGGAACGCCATGGGGTGCGGAGCGGTGGAGGTCCGGCTGGCTGCCGGTGGCCGCGCGAATCTCATGGCCATGGAACCGAGCTGCGTCCTTGTTGACGACGAGCTCCTCAGGCAGATCAACTGCACGGCGAGTCTGGTGATATCCACTGCGCTGAACTTCTCGTTCGCGCCCACCGGACAGCGCATCGCGACGGTCAAGAGTTCGCCATTCGCGGTTGCGCAGCCTCAGCTCGAGGCGGTATTATCGATCTTCAAAGAAAGAGGCCCTATTCTGCAGGCCCGGCCCGTACGGAGTCCGGGCGTCGGGATACTCTACACCGATCCATGCAACGGGGATCGGGCCCGGCAGATGTTCGAGTCGATCATGCGGCAGCGGCTGGAACGCTTCGGCGTGCAGCCGGGCTTTGTATTGACGTCGCTCGAAGAAGAGGCGGCGGTGGCGAGGAGCCTGAGTCATCTGCTCCGGGCGCAACCCGCAGTGATCATGGTGGCGTCGACGACGGCACCGGCGGGTCCGGAGGACGTGATTGGCCGGGCGATGTGCCAGGCGGGTTGTCATTTTGAACGGTTTCTCGCTCCTGTGGAGCCAGGCAATTTGCTGTTGCTCGGCTACAAGGACGATATACCGATTGTGTCGGCGCCGGGGTGCTTCCGTTCGGCAAAACCGAATGTGCTGGATCTGATATTGCCTCCGATGCTGGCGCGGTACAGGGTTTCCGGCTGGGAGGTCGCCTGCCTGGGGCACGGCGGGCTTCTCGGCTGACAATCTCCTCCACTACCACGGGCAGCCTCCTCCGGGCGCCTGTGGGTGCTCCTCAGCCGGGCGCCTGACCAGTGCCCGGCTTTTTTTCGTTGGCGGCGGGCTCGAGCGGATGCCATCCGTTGGCATTGAGCAGTTCGCTGGTCTTTTCGAGCGCTGATGGAGGGACGTAGAAGAACGCGCCCACTCGCTCGCTGCGGAAGACCAAGCCGCCAAGGTAGGTGCCGGTCTCGACCACGTAGTCGACGTCGCTGGCCGTGAGGAACTCCTCCAGTCTCAACGCCTCGCTCAGGCGTTTCGCAATATAGAGAAGTTCGAGTTCCTCACCGGGGAAGTGCTCGCGCTCGCGTCGCATGTGGCCTTGTAAGTCATAGGATCGCATGGGTTGCACGAGCATTGACGGGAGCATTACAATGGCGGTGGATGACGCGTCCCGTCCACATCCTGCTGGTGGAAGATAATCCCGGGGACGTCAGGCTGACGATGGAGGCTCTCAAGGAGAGCCAGTTTCCTTCGAATCTGCACGTTGTCAGGGATGGCGTCGAGGCGCTTGACTACCTGCGCAACGTGGCGCTGCCGGACCTGATTCTGCTCGACCTGAATCTGCCTCGGCGGAGCGGCCGAGAGGTGCTGACGGAGATCAAAGCCGATCCGGCGCTGCGGCGCATTCCGGTGATGGTGCTCTCGACTTCGCGCTCGGACGCCGACGTTCAGTTTTCCTACGATCACCACGCCAACTGCTACATTCAGAAGCCGATGGAGCTGGACCGGTTCTTCGACGTGGTGCGATCGATTGAGCAGTTCTGGTGTTCGGTGGCATCGCTGCCAGCGACGAGCTGAGATTTCAACTCCGGAATCGGCACCCTGTGGGCGTGAGCGCCACTCCGAGTGTCGAAGAAGAGCTGCACTGGCTCGCCCTCGCCACGATCCCCGGACTGGGGACTCGCAAGGCTTCGCAACTGATCGAGGAATACCGGACGGCCGAAGCGGTGTTTCGCGCCTCGGAAGGCGAGCTGGAGGGATGGGGGTTGCCGGGGAGCATCGCGCGAAGCATCGCGGGCGGCTGTTCATTCGACGACGCAGTGAGCCAGCAGGCGCGAGCGAAGGAGTTGGGGGTGACGGTTGTTCCGATTTCGGACCCGAGATATCCACAACGGCTTCGGGAGATCTATGATCCGCCCGTGGTGCTGTTCGCGCGGGGCCGGGTGGAACTTCTTCAGTCGCCCATGCTCGGAGTAGTGGGGACCAGGCGACCGACCCAGTACGGCATCGCGGTGGCGGAGAAGCTGTCGGGCGATCTGGCGATGGCAGGTCTGACGATTACGAGCGGCATGGCCCGGGGAGTGGATACAACGGCGCACAAGGCAGCGCTGGCCACGGGCGGGAACACAGTCGCGGTGTTCGGGTGTGGCGTCGATGTGGTTTATCCGGCGGAGAATCGGAAGCTGGCCGCCGAATTGAGCGAGAAGGGGCTGCTGTTGTCGGAGCTCCCTCTGGGGGTACCGGCACTGCCGCAAAACTTCCCGGTGCGGAACCGGATCATCAGCGGGATGAGCGCGGGGGTACTGGTGGTGGAGGGGGCCGAGTACAGCGGATCGGCGATTACAGCCCGGATGGCGCTGGAGCAGCAGCGGGAGGTATTCGCGGTGCCAGGATCGATTCTGTCCAAGATGAGCTGGGGTCCCAACCTGTTGATCAAGCAGGGGGCAAAGCTGGTCCAGGACTGGAACGATATCACCGGAGAGCTGCCCGAAGGAGTGCGGCGGGAGCTCTTGCGGAGGAGCCGGGAGAGGCTGCTGCCGGGGGTGGACGAGCCGGGCAGTGATGACGTGATAAGCCCCGAATTATCAAGGTGTTCCAGAGGAGTTCTGGGGCGTCTCCAGGTGGATCAACCGACCCACGTGGACCAGCTGGTAGAAACCGTGGAGGGGTATTCGTCATCAGAGATAATTGCTGCACTGTTCGACCTGGAGATGCTGGGACTCATCCGGCAGCTTCCCGGGCGGAGGTTTGTGAAAGTGTGGTAGTCCTATAGATTCCGGCCGACATTCGGCCCGAACACGCGTACGAGATCCAAGACAATGGCTAAATCGCTCGTCATCGTCGAATCGCCGACGAAGGCGAAAACAATCGGAAAATACCTCGGCAAGCAGTATGTCGTGATGGCCTCGCTCGGCCACGTGAAGGACCTTCCGAAGAAGGACCTGGCGGTGGACGTGGAGCGCGACTTCGAGCCGCACTACGAGATCATCGAGGGCAAGAAGAAGCTGATGACGGAGCTTCGCCAGGCGGCGAAGGGTGTGGAGGCGGTGTATCTGGCGGCCGACCCGGACCGCGAGGGCGAGGCGATCTGCTGGCATCTGCAGGAAGAGCTCAACCACAAGGGTTCGAAGAAAGAGGCTGCGCCGAAGTTCTTCCGGGTGATGTTCAACGAGATCACCGGGAGCGCGGTGCGGAAGGCGTTCGAGACCCCGGCGTCGGTGAACCTGCATCTGGTGGAAGCGCAGCAGGCGCGGCGGATTCTGGACCGGCTGGTGGGCTACAAGATCAGCCCGCTGTTGTGGGACAAGGTGCGGCGAGGGCTGTCGGCCGGGCGTGTGCAGACGGTGGCGCTGCGGCTGGTGGTGGAACGCGAGCGAGAGATCCGGGCGTTCCAGAAGCGCGAATACTGGTCGATCGACGTTCACCTGCATGCGAAAAAGCCGCCGGTGCTGTCGGCGCACTTCGCCAAGAAGAACGAGGAAACGATCGACGTCGGAAGCGCGGACGCAGCGGACGCGATCGTGCAGCAACTGGAGGGCGCGAAGTACATTGTGCGCTCCGTGGCGCTGCGGGAGAAGCGGCGCAATCCGGTGCCGCCGTTTATTACGTCGACACTGCAGCAGGAATCGTCGCGCAAGCTGCGGTTCAGCGTGAAACGGACGATGGGTCTGGCACAGCGGCTGTACGAAGGCGTGGAGCTGGGCAGCGAGGGCGCGGTGGGTTTGATCACCTACATGCGTACCGATTCGACGCGCGTGTCGCAGGATGCACTGGCGGAAGTGCGGGAGCTGGTGGCGAAGCGGTACGGTCCCGATTTTGTGCCGGAGACGCCCAACGTCTACAAGAGCAAGAAAGACATTCAGGACGCGCACGAAGCGATCCGGCCGTCGTCGGCGATGCGGACGCCGGACGATGTCGCGAAATATCTACAAGAAGACGAGCTGAAGCTGTACCGGCTGATCTGGATGCGGTTTGTGGCTTCGCAGATGGTGCCGGCGGTGTTCGACCAGACGACGATCGAGGTCAACGCGAAGGGGAAAGACAAAGCCGACTATCTGTTCCGGGCCACGGGCAGCACGCCGAAGTTCAAGGGCTTCCTCGAAGTCTACGAAGAAGGCAAGGACCAGCGCGATGAAGAGGACGAAGAACTGAAGAACCGCCTGCCGGTGGTGCACCAGGGCGAAGAGCTGAAGTTCAAATCGATTGAGCCGGAGCAGCATTTCACCGAGCCGCCGCCGCGATTCACGGAAGCGACGCTGGTGAAGGAGCTGGAGGCGGACGGCGTAGGCCGGCCGTCGACGTACGCATCGATCCTCTCGACGATTCAGGAACGCGAGTATGTGAAGAAGGAAGGCGGGCGGTTCATTCCCACGGAGCTGGGAATGGTGGTGACCGACCTGCTGCTGGAGAGCTTCAACGATCTGTTCGATGTGCGCTACACAGCGCGCATGGAAGAAGAGCTGGACGAGATCGAAGACGGCAAGATGGACTGGCGGGCGGCGATGGCGGAGTTCTACCAGAGGTTCGAGAAGGACCTGGAGACCGCCGAGCGCACCATGACCGACATCAAGCGCATGGAGAAGCCCACCGATCTGGTGTGCGACAAGTGCGGCAAGCCGATGGTGATCAAGTGGGGGCGGCACGGCAGCTTCATCGCCTGCACGGGATACCCGGAGTGCACCAACACGCGCGAGCTGACGGTGGATCTGCCAGACGTCGATAAGGCCGATTTGACGGAGCAGGACGCAGAAGAATACTGCGAGAACTGCGGACGTTCGATGGTGCTGAAGAAGGGCCGGTTCGGGACGTTCTACGCGTGCAGCGGCTATCCGGACTGCAAGACGACGAAGCGGATCGGCGCGAGCGAACAGAAGAAGGCGGACGTTCCGCTGGACGAGAAGTGCCCACAGTGCGGCAACAATCTGGTGCTGAAGTACGGGCGCTTCGGCGAGTTCACGGCGTGCAGCAATTACCCGGCGTGCAAGTACGTCAAGCAGAAGACGATCGGGGTGGCGTGTCCGAACTGCTCGCAGGGCGAAGTGGTGGAGCGGCGGTCGAAGCGCGGCAAGACGTTCTACGGGTGCAACCGCTATCCGGACTGCGATTTCGTGGCGTGGGGCAAGCCCATGAACGAGAAGTGCCCGGAATGCGGATCGCCGTATCTGATCGAAAAATGGCTGAAGGCGGGGCCGGTGGCGCAGTGCCCGAATCCGGAGTGCAAGCACAAGCACCCGATCGAGGTGCAGCAGCCGCAGCCTGCATAGCGACATGGCAGCCAGCGTGACAGTGACGGGGTCCGTGAAGACCGATTACGGCATCGATGCGCCGGAAATGCTGAAGAGCTTGACGATTCGGGGTGGCGTGTTCGCCGCGTTCGGTCTGCTGATCTGGTTCATGAACCGCGCAACGATGCCACGGAACGCGGCGGCGCTGCTCGTCGTGCTGGCGGGGATCGGCATTGTGCATTTCGCGATTGCCGGCGTGATGTTGTGGAGCAGCAGGGTGGGCAAACTCGCGATGCGCGATCGGCTGCTGGACGCGCTCGCGCTCAAGGGCGACGAAAAGCTCCTGGACGTCGGGTGCGGCCGCGGCCTGTTGCTGATTGGCGCGGCGAAGCGCCTGACGACGGGGCGCGGCACGGGGATCGATATCTGGTCTGAAGAACATCTGTCAGCGAATAGCGCCGATGCGGTGCGCGTGAACGCGAAGGCCGAGGGCGTGGCGGATCGCATTCGCGTGGAAGACGCCGATGCGCGGAAACTGCCGTATGGGAACGAGAGCTTCGACGTGGTGATGTCGAGCCTTGTCGTTCACAATCTGGACGGGCGCGAAGAGCGCGAGCAGGCCATTACGGAAATGGCGCGGGTGTTGAAGCCGGGTGGGCGGATTGCGGTGTTCGACATTGTGTTCTCGGGCGAATACGCGAAGATATTGCAAGAGCTTGGTTTGGTTGAGGTTGGTCTCTCCACTTATTCCTTCCTTTGGTGTGTTCCGGGGCGGTTGCTGACGGCACGCAAGAAGTAAATCAACCAATACAGACGTGGGCGCCGGCCGCGGGCTCGCGCTCCATCAAGAACCTCGTTCACAACTTTGTTTGAAGTTTATTGTGCGTGCGCTCAGTGAGTTAGCGCGACAGCGATTTTGTGCGCGCGGACGAGACTGTTATTCTCCGGGCGGGTCAGGAGGGCTTGTGGCAGTCAAAACGGCCGAAAAAGAGCAGGAAGAGAGCGCGAGACAGCCCAAGGCTGAGGGAGAGGGGGCGGGGAGCGGCCATTCATCGCGGGATACGATTGCGAAACTGCTGGACAAAATCGAAACGAAGCTGCAGGGCGAGGACCTGAAGGTGAGTCTTGGAGATTTCATCCGGCTGGTTCAACTGGAGAAGGAACTGGCGGACGAGGAAACTCCGAGGGAGATCAAAGTGACATGGGTGGAACCCCGGACGTCGCCCGATTCCGCAGGATAAAGTACAGCCCGCTGCCATCGCAGAAACGGTTTCACAAATCGGAAGCGCGGTTCAAGGGGTTTTCGGGGCCAATCGGATCGGGGAAGAGCCAGGCACTCTGTCAGGAAGCGATCCGGCTGAGTTACCTGAATGCGGGAAGACTGGGGCTCATCGGAGCGCCGACTTACCCGATGTTACGGGATGCGACGCTGGCGACTTACAGCGAGATACTCAGCGCGAACCGATTGCCGCACGAATACAGCAAGGCCGAGAACCTGCTGACGATGAAGGACACGGGGTCGCGGGTGCTGTTCCGGTCCGTGGATGAGTTCGAGCGATTGCGCGGGACGAACCTGGCGTGGTTCGGAATCGACGAACTGACTTACACGGCGGAGGAGGCGTGGCTGCGGCTGGAAGGGCGGTTACGCGATCCGTCGGCGACACGACTGTGCGGTTTCGGCGTGTGGACGCCCAAGGGGTTCGACTGGGTGTACCGGCGCTTCATCAAGGACCCGGTGGAAGGCTATGAGGCTATTCTGGCGAGGCCACTTGAGAACCGGTATCTGCTGGCGAAAGTCCCGGATTTCTACGAGCGGCTGAAGCGGAGTTACGACGCACGGTTTTTTGAGCAGGAGGCGCGGGGCGAGTATCTCAGCCTGAATTCGGGGCTGGTGTACCACGCGTTCGATCGCAATGTGAACCTGCGCGAAGTGGAGATGGATCCGCGTTTCCCGCTGCTGTGGGCCCTCGATTTCAATGTGGACCCGATGAGCTCGGTGATCGCGCAGAAGAAGGACGAGGTTGTGGCGGTGATCGATGAAATCGTGCTGCCGCGGGCGAGTACGACGGACGCCTGCGAGGAGTTCCAGTCAAGGTACAGCTTTCATGCGGCGGGCGTGGTGGTGTACGGGGATGCGTCGGGGGCGGCGCGGCAAACGACGGGAATCAGCGACTATGCGACGGTGCGGGAGTTCTTTCTGCGGCAGGGCTACAAGAACGCGACGTTCAAGGTGCCAGCGAGCAACCCGAGTATACGGGACCGGGTGGCGCTAGTGAATTCGCAATTGAAGGCAGCGGACGGGGAGACCAGGCTGTTCGTGCATCCGCGATGCCGGGAACTGATTCAGGATTTCGAGGAAGTGACTTTCAAGGCGGAGACGTCGGTGATCGACAAAGATCGCGATTCGAAGCGGACGCATTTGTCGGATGCGCTGGGGTATCTGGCGTGGCAGGAATGCCGGGCGCAAGCGCCGTTCGGGGAACAGGGGAAGCGGCTGCTATGAGGTGTGGGGAATGAAGACGGCAGTGGATGGAGGCGTTGTGCAGATGCTGCGCGAACATCCCGAGTACAGAGCGCGGAAGCCGATGTGGCGGATGTATCGCGATCTGTACGCCGGCGGCGAACAGATGCGGGCGAATGCGGGCGAGTATCTGATTCGCCGGAACAAGGAGCCGCTCGAGGTGTACGCGGAGCGGCTGAGCCGGGTGTTCTACGAGAACTACGCGGGGTCGATCATCGACTGGTATGCGGCGACGCTGTTCCATCGCGAGCCGGTGCTGACGTTTGAAGAGACGAATGACGCAGCGAGGCGATTCTACGGCGAATTCATCGGCGACTGCGACCGGAAGGGGACGGGTTTCACGGAGTTCTTCCGCAGCCGGTTCATCGAGGCGCTGGTATATGGGCGGAGCTACATCCTGATCGATTTTCCGCGGGCGTCGGGAACCGCGGGGACGCGGGCGGAGGAGGATGCGTTGGGCTCCTCGCGTGCCTACCTGCTGCACTACACGCCGGACGAGCTGATCAACTGGGGCCACGACGAGCACGGGAATTTCGAGTGGGTGGTGCTGCGGACGGGCGGGCTGCGCAAGCTGAACGCGGAGGACGCCGCGTGGACGTACGAGACGCGGTGGGCTTACTTCGACAAGGACAGCTACCGGATCTACAGCGAGCGGCAGGAGACTTCGACGTTTCCGACATGGGCGTGGCCGGAGGATGCGGGGAAGAAGGCGGTGCTCATGGACGCGGGCGTGCACGGGCTGGCGAAGCTGCGGAGGGTTCCGCTGGTGGATCTATCGGTGCCCGAAGGGATGTGGCTGATGAACAAGGCCGCGATGCTGCAGCTCGAGCATTTCAACAAATCGAACGCGCTTTCGTGGGCGCTGACGATGGGCCTGTTCGCGATGCCGGTGATCTACTCAGAGCGCGACTGGAACCAGTTACTCGGCGAATCCTACTACTTGCAGCTAGGCAAGGACGACAAGTTCGGGTGGACGGAACCGCAGGGTCACGTGTTTCAGATCGCCGCGGACAATCTGGCGAGGTTGCAGCAGGAGATCTACCGGGTCTGCTACACGGCGCAGGCGGGAGGCGATCTGGCGGGATCGGGGGTGCAGTCGGGGCTGAGCAAGCAGCGCGACTTCGCGATCACGCAGGAAGTGCTGCGGGCGTACGGAGACGCGGTGAAGGAGTCGATGAGGCGCGTGCTGGGGGCGGTGGACGCGGCGCGAGAGGACGAGGCCACGATCGACGTTTCGGGCATGGACGAGTTCGACATGGGCGATTTCGCCGCGGAACTGGCGGATGCACGCGGACTGCTGGATCTCGGGATCGAATCGCCGACGCTGCGCAAACAGGTCTTCAAGCGGCTGGCGCTGAAATATCTGTGCGACAGCCGGCAGAGCGCCAAGGATCAGATCGCACGGGAAATCGAAGAAGGACGGAACGGATGAGCGAAAGCGAATCGGGAGAGCAGACGGCGCAGAAGGCACCGGGCGACGAACTGCGCGACATCATTCGGAGCGCGATCGAGGAATACGTTCGCGCCGAGCAGGCCAACAGCGAGCCGGCGTACAAGACCGAACTTGTGGAAGAGCGGAAGCGGCGCGAGCAACTGGAGCGGCGGGTCAACGAACTGGCGGCGGAGAACGAACGAAGCCGCGCCGCCGCGGAACGGGCCGAGAGAGACGCGGTCCTGCGGGCGGAACTACAACGGCTCGGCGTGAACAAAGTGGACCTCGCATTTCGCGCAGTGAAGGAAGACATCCGGAGAGGCGAAGATGGGCGCATTGTGGCGCGGCGCGACGGCGGCGAGGTGGGGCTGCGCGAATATCTCTCGCAGTTCGTGAACGAGAACCCAGAGTTGCTGCCGGCGCGGATTGCGGGCGGTTCGGGTATGGAGTCGATTCCGCGGCCGGCGATTGGGGCGGGCGGAGTCGATCTGGACAGGATCCATCCGGGGATGGCCCCGGAGGAATTACAGCGGGCACGGCAGGAAATCGCGCGCCTCGCTTCGCAGACCCTCAAGGGGTTGTAGGCGGACTCCGCGGAGTCCAGGAGAAAGAGAGGAAGAATGTCAACAACGGCAATTACGTCCACCAATCTCGCGAGCGCGATTGTGAAGCTGGTTGCAGTGGACGCGCTGCCCGCACTGGTGGGCAATTTGGTGATGGGCAACCTGGTCAATCGCGATTACGAACCGACACTGGCGCAGTCGGGGGACACGATCAACGTCCCGATTCCGCCGTCGCTGGTGGCGCATAACATCGCCGAGGGCGGGACGGTGACGCCGCAGAACCCGAACCTCGGCAACGCGCAGATCGTGCTGAACACGCACGCGGAGGCAACGTTCCAGATTCCGGACGTAACGAAGGTGCTGGCGGTGCCGGATCTGTTGAAGCTGTACATGCAGCCGGCGGTGATCGCACTGGCGGAACGAATCGAAACCGATCTGCTCGCGCTGACGCCGCAGTTCACGGCGAACACGCCGGTGGGCACACCGGGAACGGCGCTGACGGAGGAGGCGGTGGACGCGGCGGAATCGACGCTCTTCAAAGCGAAGGTCCCGAGCAGCGCGCCGAAATATCTGGTCGTGGATTCGAACGGCTATTCGGTGCTGCGCCAGATTCCACGGTTCAGCGAGTTCTATTCCGCGGGCGAGGCCGGGCTGCGTGCGCTGATCGACGGGACGGTGGGCAAGATGAAGGACTTCTTCATTCTGCGCTCGCAGTTCGTGCCGAAGTCGGGGAGCTCGCCGGTGATCACGGACAATCTGGCGTTCACGCGCGACGCGATCGGCCTGGTGGTGCGCAGGCTGCCGAAGCCACTGCAGGGGACCGGCGCGGTAGCGGAATACGCGGAGATGGGCAACTTCGGGATTCGCGTGGTGATGAGCTATCAGCCGAATACGCTGACGCAGCAATTCACCGTCGATGTGCTGTACGGGTGCGCGGTTCTGCGGAACAACTGCGCGGTGCAGGTGTTCTCCTAGAGTGGACATGGCGGGGGCGGCAATGCCGTCCTGTGTTGGTGTAGCAGGGGAGGCTGTGGGTGGCCTCCCCTCTTTTTGTTTGACCGGGAGAATCACAGTGGATTTACGAGCGTTCTATCAGAAGATCAGGCAGCTCGAGACGGAGATTCCGGGGAGCCACGCCGTTGTGGTGAGCAACGAGACGCCGGATGGCGGGCGAGCGGGGCGGATATCCGAGGTGCCAAAGGCGCTGGCGGCGCGGATGATTGTCGAGGGCAAGGCGAGGCTGGCGACGGCAGAGGAGAGCACACGGCACCACGCCGGCCTGGAGCGGGCGGTTGAAGACGCACGGCGCGCGGTATTGCTGGGGCGGGCGTCGGAGCGGCTGCTCTCAGACGCCGACGTTGAGGCGTTGCGCGTCGCGCTGAAGCCGGGGAAGGGTTCGTGAGGCAGAGGCATGGCGCTATTCAACGATGGACCAATCAACCGCATTGAGGAACTGGTGCAGCTCGACAGCTCACTGCTGGAAACCGCAACGATCGAAGGGATCGACTTGGGGGCACGGATATCGAGCGTGCAGGACGCGATGGCAACGGAGATCCTGACGTTCCTGCTGAACGAGGCGGCGGATGGCGATGTGGCGGGGGGCGGGCGGCGGCGGGCGCTGGGCGTGAGTGACGTTGTGGTAAATGCCGAGCTGAAGCGATGGCACGCGCTCGCGACGCTGCAGAGTGTGTATCGCGATGCCAACGGGCATCAGACGAACGAACGCTATCAGTGGAAATGGCAGGAGTTCGGAATGCTCGCAGCGGCCGCGAAGGAAAAGTGTCTGAGGATTGGCATCGGGCTGGTGGACGATCCTGTACCGCGCGCCGATGCGCCGGTGGTGACCACCGTGCCCGGGATCGGGACGGGAGGGACGCTCGCATTTGCGGTGGCACTGGTGAACGCGGCGGGACAGGAAGGCGCTGCCAGCGACATTGTGGCGTTCACGCTGGCGGCGGATACACAGGCACAGGTCCGGCCGGGTGGCGCGGCGCCGGCGAATGCGTGCGGGTGGAATGTCTACGCCGGAAGCGGTGCGGGATCGCTGGCGCGACAGAACGACGAGTTGCTGGCGGCATCCGCCTTGTGGATACAACCCGGCGTGCCGCGTGCAGGAAGCGCTCCGTCCGGTGGACAGGGCGCGGCGAGGTACGTCGTCCTGAGTCGGACGATTCGGAGGGGGTGAGTCGTGGCGCTTGCCAGCACACTGGTGGTGCAGAAGACGGTTGCGCTGCTGAGCGGAGACACCGGGCTGAACGCGACGGCGCAGGAGATCGCGCTGATGTCCGGGGTGACGATCGCGCCAATCGGCCCGCAGCAGGTGGCCGCAAGGAATGTGTCGATCGAGATTGCCGCGGAGAGCAATGCCACGCGCTATCCGGTCTTCCACGTCTACTGCGAGCGGCTGACTAACTCGCAACAGGAACGCTTCCGCGTTTTTTCGGGCGAGGTCAGGGTGGTTGTGGAGGTGCGTATTTCGCAGGACAGGCTGGAGGGATTGGAAGATCAGTTACACGGCTGCGTAGATGCAGTTACTCAGGCACTGGATGAGAATCGCGGCGACTGGAGCGACGGCGTGTTCTACGCGGGCGGATATGAGGTGACGTACGCTCCGGTCAAACATGGCGGGCGTAACTTCATACAGACGGCAAAGGTGACGTTCGACGCCGCGGTGAGCAGGTAAGCAGAGCGGGAAGTTACGAGAGGAGCGATCGGCAATGCCATCGTATGTTTCTTCAAATGAGAATCGATGTTACGTTGCGCTTGAATCCAGCTATGGCATTGCGGCCGGAGTCGGCGCGGCGAACAGGATTCCTCCGGTCAGTCTGACGGTGACGCAGAAAACTGAGCGCGGACAAAGGCGCGACAAGACGGGATCGCGAACATTTATCGGCGATCCGCCGGGGCTGAGGCGCTCGACGCAATTCGACCTGAAGACTTATCTGAGCTCGTGGATGGATCAGACAAAGCCGCCGGCGCACGGACCGCTCATTCAGGCTACACTGGGCGGCGATGCGCGGGTGTTCGCCGGAGCTGCGCTGACCTCAGCGAACGGCGCCACGCTGGTTTTCGGTGCGGCGCATGGGCTGGCGGTGGGGCAGGCGGTATCGCTTGGCGGGGAGATTCGGTTTGTTGCCGGCTTGATCGACACGAATACGGTGCAATTGAACGCGCCGTTCTCGGGCGCGGTGGAGCAGGGGGCGATGGGAGGAGCGACGGCCACGTACGGCCCGGGCACGATGCTGCCGAGCGCAACGATCTATGACTACTGGAGCCCGCAGACGGCCGCACAGCGTGCATTGGGCGGCGCGGCGGTGAGCAAGGCGAAGATCGCGGCGAACGGCGACTACCAGGAGCTTCAGTTCTCGGGAATGGCGGCGGACGTAATCGACAGCGCGAGTTTCGAGGCGATGCAAGGGGGGATGGGCGCCTTCCCGGACGAGCCAGCCGTCGCGCCGGGCCAGTACAGCATTGTGCCGGGGCATCTGGGGCAGGTGTGGATGGGCGCCGTACCGACACAGTTCTTCACGCTGACGTCGGCGCAAATCACGATCGACAACGACCTGGATCTGCGGAACCGCGAGTACGGGTCCAATCTTCCACGGGGGATTTCGGCGGGGCTGCGGAACGTGTCGATCGATTTCAGTGTGTTTCAGCAGGACGATCAACAGACGCAGGCCCTTTACCAGGCAGCGCGGCAACGATCGCCGATGAGCGTGATGCTGCAGATGGGCGAACAGCAGGGACAACTGTTGGGGGTTTACCTGAAGAGCGTCGCGCTGGAAGTGCCGGGGTTCGACGACGGTCAGCGCAGACTGCAGTGGCGCTTCCAGAGCTGTCTTGCACAGGGTCTGGTGAATGACGAGGTGTTCATTGCATTCGGATGACTTAGTCAGGTATGCAAGCACGGTTCGCCGCGAATCAGTCTGCATGCCAGGGGTGAGTTACTCGATCTACCGGATGTCCTACGGGCGGCGATGCGAGTTACTGCGGCGGATACGAGATTTGGGGCGCAGGGCGGAGTATCTGAATGCCGGCAGTGAGGCCGGGGACAAGCTTGACGCCAGCCTGGCCGGGAGCGAGATCGACGCGGCGTATCTGCGGTGGGGCCTGCAGGAAGTGACCGGATTACTGATCGACGGCGAGCCCGCAGGTCATGACCTGCTACTGGAGCGCGGGCCGGAATCGCTGGTGCGGGAGATGTTGTCGGCAATCAGGGCCGAGTGCGGCCTGAATCCGGAAGAAACAAAAAACTGATCGTCGCCTTCCATTTCCAGTTTGCGAACGAGGCCGCATGGAAGTGCGACGAATGCAGGAAAGCGGGCCTGGAGCAGAAGCGGCGGTGCGCGTGGGCGGGCAACACGGCAGAGGCGGGGGAGCGGATCGTGTGGGGGCGGCGGCAGGTTGGTGTGACGCGCTGTCCCAGGTCGATCATCACCGCGGAGAGCCTGTATCTGCTGGATGAGTTCAATCTGTGGAAACGGTCTGCGGGACTGCCGCTGCGCGAGATGCCGGCGCGCGTGGTGGACGCGATCCTGATCCTCGATAACGAAACGCGGGCCGAAATGACAAAGGCGAGTCAGGAGAGACATGGCTAGTCAGCAAGTGCAGGATGCGGCGACACAGTTGGCGGGCGCGGCGCCGTGGCAAAGGGGGAGCGCGGATTCGGCGATGGAGAGCCTGACGCAGTCTCTTGTTGACGCACTCAAGGACGCGACGAACAGCGTGAACCAACTAACGTCGGCGCAGGAGAGCGGCTCAGGCGGCGTCGGGCGGGCGGCGGAAGATGTGCTGACTTCGATGATCGGCGGCGAGGGCGGATTGGGAGCGGCGATGTCGAGTCTCAGCGGCGGGAGTGGTTTCTTCACAGGCGGCGGGCTGCTGTCGCCGGTGATCGGCGGAATTCTGAGCTTGTTCGGGGCGGGCGGGCACAGTGCCCCTCCTCCACTTACTCAGTTCACACTTCCACGGGCGATAGAGGTGAATGCGACCGGGGGCGCGCTAACCGACGGCCAGCTTGCTGGAAGCGATTACAATGCCGCCGGGCTGCCACGCGCGCAGATGACTTCCAGCGTGACAGTGCAGGTGAACGCGATGGACAGCAGATCGTTTATGGATCGGAGCAGCGACATCGCGACGGCGGTCCGGCAGGCGATTCTCAGCTCGCACTCGATCAACGACGTGATCGCGGAGTTGTGACGATGGCTGACTTCCCGACGTTGCGCAGTGGCGCGGTGGCGCAGTTCCCTCTTTCGTCCCAAACACAATTTGCCACCGATGTTGTGAAGTTTCTGGACGGCACGGAGCAGAGGTTCCGGCGATATCCGGCGAAACTCCGGCGGTGGGCGGTGC
>Ga0335085_10006842_pt1 | contig 17891 bp, 14 predicted proteins | sample Lox_Sample_45_FD_206712 | JGI IMG/M metagenome (GOLD analysis project Ga0335085, IMG submission 206712) | Soil microbial communities from Loxahatchee National Wildlife Refuge, Florida, United States - Lox_Sample_4.5 | ecosystem: Environmental > Terrestrial > Soil > Wetlands | place: USA...
TTATGAGTTGCGGCAGGAGTCGATGAAATCGGAGGTGGCGGAGGAAGCGGTGAGGGAGGGGAGAAGGAAGAAGGCGGAGTGAAGGGAAGGCAGAAGTTAGAAGGTAGAATTTAGAAGGTGGAATGCCCCGCGGTTTTGATGACGGCCCTGATCGGCGGTGATTCTCTAATGAGCAAGTTTGCGGCGCTCTGCCCAGGCGCCGCTACGAAAAAGCTATACGTCGGCTTCGGGGAAGCGGTCGCGGATTTTTTTTCGGACGTCTTCTTCGTCGTCGGGTTGGTAGCGGCGGCGGACGACGAGGCGTTGGATGGCGTCGAGGAGTTCCAGCCAATCTTCCAGGGGCGGTTCGGCGACGGGTTGCCATTGGTCGAAGCGTTTTTCGCGGTGAAAGAATTTCCATTCGCGTCCGACGTGCTGGGCGTTGACCTGGAGTTTGAGGCCGTCTTCGGTGACACGTTTCCAACTGATTTCAGCTTTGGGCATGGTGATTTATTTTTTACAGGAGGGAACGGGGATAACGGAGGGTTGCGTTGAGTTCATGCTTATTGTTGCGGACGAGCGTGACATCGTTTCTGGCGCCCCTTCAGGGCGCTGGAGGTTTTGTGGTCTGTTACCCAGGGCATCGCTCCGCTCAGCCCTGGGCTGGGTTCTGCCGGCCCTTCAGGCCGCAGAGACTTCAAGCGTGGTGAAGTTTGGAGATTTGTTTGCGCGAACATCTATTTTTTTATTTCCTTAGAATCGTGGAATCGGGAGGGGTTTGCCAGTCGAGGTTTGGAATTTTTTCGGCGCGATAGTTTTCAATTTCGGTTTGAAGTTTGGAGGCGAGGGGATCGAGTTTGGCGGTGCGGGCTTCTTTTTGGGCGAGTTCGGCGGTGGTGGTGGCGTTGGTAAATTCTCCGGCGGCGGCGTAGGCGAGGGCGAGGGTGTGGAGGAGGTCCGGGGATTTACGCTCGGTGAGGTTGGTGGCTTGCGTGGCGAGTCGGATGGCTTGAGCGGGATTGCGCGGTGGCGCGTCGGGGCAGGTGGCGAGGAGGTAGGCGAGTTTGTCGAGGGCTTCGGGCCAATCGGGTTGCAGCGCGAGGGCTTTGGTGTAGTTGGTGACGGCGGCGGCGGCAAGGCCTTTTTTCTGTAGGACGATGGCGTAATTGAGGCAGGGCCAGGGGAATTGGGGGTTCAACTGGATGGCTTTTTGAAATTCGGTGGCGGCGGCGTCGAGTTGGCCTTGTTGAGAGAGGGCGATGCCGAGGTTGTTGTGCAGTTTGTCGCTGTTGGGCTGGTATTTGAGCGCTTCGGAGAATTGTTGTTCGGCGTCGGCGGGGCGCTGGGCATTGAGGAGTTCGAGGCCGAGGTTGTAACGGGCTTTGACGTCGTTCGGGGTTAATGCGAGCAGGGCTTCGTAGTGCGGAATGGCTTCCTTGCCGCGGCCGGCTTCGGAGAGGGCGTAGCTGAGGTTGCGTTCGCAGAAGACGTTGCTTTTGGTGACGGCGATGGCGTGGGTGAAAAGGGTGATGCTGTTGCGCCAGTAGTTGAGTTGGATGGAGGTGAGGAGGACGCAAGCCAATAACACGAGAGATGCGCCCACAATTAGAGGCAACTTGAGTCCATCAATATTTAAATTGGATCTACGCTCGCCCTCACCCCATCCCAATGACTCGTTCGCTTCCCGCTCACTCGGCCCTCTCGGGCCTCCGCCTTCGGCGGATTCCTTTCGCCACTTCCCAAGCGGCTCAAGTCCCGCGGGGAGAGGGTGAGACTTTGTCACCATTTCCGAGGCTCCCATGTTTGATGACTTAATCCAGCTTTCAGTGGAGGCGGCGTGCGACCATTTGAGCCAGGCGTCGAGGGACCAGGCGAGCATGATGAAGAGGCCGATGTAGGGGATGTAGGTGTAGCGATCGGCGATGAATTGATTGCCGACCTGGACGAGGCCGATGACGGGGACGAGTGTGCCGAGAAACCAGAGCCAGCCAACGATGAGCCAGGGGGCGCGGCGGCGTTCGCGGATGGCGATGCCGGTGAGGACGGCGAGCGCGATCAGCGAGGCGGTGAACAGGCTCCAGGAGGTGACGGCGGGCAGGGGATAGAAGACGGAGAGATGAATTGGCCAGACGGCTTTTCCCAGATAGGCGCCGTAGGCGTTGATCGCATCAACGAGGCGGGAGGACAGGGGGACGTGTTCGAGTGTTTGCACAGCGCCGCCTTTGTGCTGGGCGTAGACGGTGACGACGCAGGAGAGGAGGGAGAGGATGAAGAAGGGGATTTTTTCGAAGGCCAGGAAAAGAAAATTTCGGGTTTCGGATTTCGGGTTTCGGATTTCGGGTTTCGAGTTTGTGAATCTCGCGAGGGGCCAGTAGTCGAGGAGCAGGAGCACGAAGGGGAGCGTGACGAGCATGGGTTTGCTCATGAGGCCGAGGGCGAAGAGCAGCAGTGTTGTAAGATATTTTGCGGTGGTCGGTTTGGCGGCGTAGCGGCCGTAGGCCCCGAGGGTGAGGGTGAGGAAAAACATGCTGAGGACGTCTTTGCGCTCGCATATCCAGGCGACGGATTCGACGTGCATGGGGTGCCAGCCAAAGAGCGCGGCAACGAAGGCGCTGGGCCAGAGTTTTCCGGTGAGTTGTTTCAGGACCAGAAAGAGCAGGAGGATGTTGGCGAGGTGGATCGCGGCGCTCGTGAGATGATGGCCGCCGGCGAAGAGGCCGTAGAGCGAAACATCGAGCATGTGCGAAAGCCAGGTGAGCGGGTGCCAGTTGGAGGCACGCGTGGTGGTGAAGGCCCATTTGATGCCGTCCCAAGTGAGGCCTTTCAGGACGTTGGAGTTCTGATAGACGTATTGATGGTCGTCGACGACGATGAATTCGTAAGCGACGGTGCGCCAGTAGAGGAGGACGGTGATGAGCGTGAGAGCGGCGCTGACGTAGAAAGTCTTTCGGCGGTCGGAGAGGTGGGAAGGGCCCTTGGACATTTGGACGATTCCCGCGCCCGCTCAGGGCAGATCGATGCTGGCGACGGCCATGGCGGCGATGCCTTCTTCGCGGCCGATGAAGCCCATGTGTTCGTTGGTGGTGGCTTTGACGCCGATTTGCTGAATGTTGACGCCGAGGGCTTCGGCGATGCGGATTTTCATTTCGTGGATGTGGGGATAAATTTTTGGCGCCTGGGCGATGACGGTGGCGTCGACATTCACGATTTTGCCCTGCTTGAAGGCGGCCTGGCGCGCGGCTTCCTGCAAAAAGACCTTGCTGGGCGCGCCTTTCCAGCGAGGGTCGGTGTTCGGGAAGAAGTGGCCGATGTCTTCCTCGCCGAGCGCGCCGAGGATGGCGTCGCAGATGGCGTGCATGAGAGCGTCAGCGTCGGAGTGGCCGTCGAGGCCTTTGGTGTGGGGGATTTCGACGCCGCCAAGGATGAGTTTGCGACCGGCGACCAGTTGATGGACGTCGTAACCTATGCCTACGTGAACCATGGGCGGAGGGTAGCGAGCGAAAGGGGGGCGACCAAGTATTTTTGTGGAGGAAACGCCGGACATCAAGGAGAGGTTGGTGCGTCGACCTCCCTCACCCTTTCCCTCCCCCAAGGAGAGGGTGGTCCTTTGTGGAAATCGAGGGCACGACATGAGTCCCGGGCTTAATCCAGCGTCGGGTCGGTGAGCGATTTCTCTTGAGAACCAGATGATTTCTCCAAAGCACATCCAACATCGAATATCCAAGGAATGGGAATTTCGAGGACGAAAGAGGAATTTCGATTCGAAATTTGAGATTTGAAATTTCGGATTTGGAATGGCGCCGACTGACGTCGGCAGCTACGGATGCTCGTTAATTTTTCATTAAAGTGGGGATTGGGCCTGCCGATAAAGGGGAGACTGGTGGTTGTAATTCCCAATGCAAATATATGATTGCCACAGGTTCAACTTATCGCGAAAGGGCCGAGACGGAGGCGCGGGCGAGGATTTTTTGGGGCGAAGCGCGTGATGAGGTGGTTAAACATCTCGTCAACAACGGCGTGGAACGCGAAGAGGCAGGAGGGATTGTGGAGGCGTTTGTGCACGAACGGGCGGATACGATCCGCAAGATGGGGTTGAAGAAGCTTCTCATCGGTCTGCCGTGTGTGCTTGTGCCGGTGACGCCGTGGTTGGTGATGTCGGTGCTCATGCACAGGTTGTTCATGCCGCCGATCATAATTTTGTGCCTGCCCGGTTCGATCACGATTTATGGAGCGTATTCGCTCATCAAAGGCGCGCAGTTGTACCTGATGCCGGACAGTGAGCTGGGGGATATTGCGGAGAGGGAGTGAGATATTTCCGATTTCCGATTGGCGATTTCCGATTTCCGAGCAGTCCTTGCGGACCTCAGAGCATTATTTTCCGTTCAGTTTTCTGACCATCTTCGCGGCGAAGCGCCTGGATGCGAGGCGCGAGAGGAGGGCGGTGGTTTTGTTCAACATTCCCGGAATGACGATGCGTTTGCCGTGCATTAGTCCGCGGTAGCCAATTTCGGCGACGACGTTGGCATCCATCATGAGCGAATCTTTACGGAAGTTTTGCATGTTGGCGCGTTCGAAAAATTCCGTGCGCGTGGAGCCCGGGCAGAGCGCGGTGACGGTGACGCCGGTGCCGTCGAGCTCTTCAGAGAGCGCGGCGGAAAAGGAAAGGACGAAGGCTTTGGTGGCGAAATAAATGTTCGCGAACGGGCCGGGCTGAAAGGCCGCGGTGGAGGCGACGTTCATAACGCGGCCTTGCTTGCGCGTGAGCATCGGCGGGACAAAGAGGCGCGTGAGCGCGACGAGGGAATCCATGTTCACGTGCATCATGTCGAGGGTGTGGCGTTGCAAATCGCATTCGGCGAAGGCGCCGCGCCAGCCGAAGCCGGCGTTGTTGACGAGGACGGAAATGGGGGTGTCGTGGAGGGCGTTGAAAATTTCCTGCGGCGCGGAGGCGAGGGAAAGGTCTTTGACGAGGATTTTGGTTTGGATGTTGTGTTCGGCGCGGAGTTCGCCGGCGACCTGGTTGAGGCGGGATTCGTTGCGGGCGACGAGGACGAGGTTGAATTTATTGGCGGCGAAAACTCTGGCCAGTTCCTGGCCGATGCCCATGGAGCCGCCGGTGATGAGTGCCCAGTCGTTCATGGGCGGAATATATATTTGGGATTTGCGATTTGCGAGCGTGGTAATGGAACTGCCGGGAGGATGCCGGCAGCACGTTAATAACCGGGCGCGCGGAGCTGCCGGGATTAATTTAATCTTTCTGAACTTCCAGGCGGCCGTCGCGAACGGCTTTCAGGAGCACTTTGTAATCGCGTTCGGTTTGGTCGGCGTAGGCGATGGAGAATTCGGCGACGGCTTTGTCGAATTTGTCGCTGCGACCGAGATAACCGCTGATCATGGCGGGCTGGCCGGAGCGGGCGTGGGCGCGGGCCAGGGTCCAGGCGCACAGTTTGGCGTACTGCAGCATGGTGCCGCGGTTGAACGCCTCGACAAGGATCTTGAGCTTCATGTCCTTGAGTTGGCGGACGTAGAAGTGCCGGCCATTGGGCCCGACCATCCAGCCGAGGAAGAGATCGCTGGCGGATTGCATCAGGCGGCAGCCGTTCACGACTCGCTGGCCGTGGTGGGGGAAAAGGCTTTTTCCAGCATAGGCTTCGAGGACCGAAGGGCCGGCTTCCTTGATTTGGAGGAACAGGTAGTCGTCCTTGCCGGCCTCGAAAAGCGCGATGCCGCACCACGTGCCGACGCTGCCGACGCCGACGACTTTTATGGCAATATCGCGAAGTTCAAAACGCTCGAGGAGCAGCCGCCGGTCAGGTTCGAGGGTTTTGCGATAGGCGGCAAGGGCGTTTTGAGCGGTTTCGAAAAAGCTTTCGCCGCCGTGCTTGCGTTCATGATAAATGAGCGGAGGGTTGTCTTCGATGCGGGGCGGCTTGCCAGTAACTTGCATGAGGGCGGGAAAATGATGCTCATGTATGCCGCTGCGGTGGACCTCGGCCAATCGTTTTTGGAGGCGTTTGCGGACTTGTTCGTCCTTGATCCTGGGAATGGCGTCTTCGATGTCAATGCGTGCATACCAGACATCGAGAACCGCCATTTCACTGAACTCCAACATGTGCTGGCGATAGGACCGGACGCAGGCGAGAGCGGCGTCGCGGGCAAAACTGTCGCTGAAGCCGTTGCTGCGGCTGGCGAGCACGAAGCTGGCGGCGAGGCGTTTGAGGTCCCATTCCCAGGGGCCGGGCAGGGTTTCGTCGAAATCGTTGATGTCAAAAATTTCGCGCCTTTCGGGCGTGGCGAAAAAGCCGAAGTTGAGGAGGTGGCAATCGCCGCAGGCCTGGACGCGCAAGCCGGTGACGGGCGTGGAAGCAAGATCCGCAGCCATGCCGAGCGCGGCTCCGCGATAGAAGGTGAACGGAGATTGCAGCATGCGTCCATAGCGGATGGGGATGAGGCGCGGGATGCGGCCGCGACTCGATTCCTGCAGCATGAAAACGGGGTCGAGGCGATCGTGCGGCGGGCGCCAAATGGCGTGCGATTGGCGCGGGCATTTGTCGCGGAGGCGTTTGCCGGCGACATAGAGGTCCTCGCGCAAAGGTTGTGAGGCGAGGCGGAGGCCGGCGACGGGCGACGTTCTTCGGGGGCGTTGATCCGAAGATCTTTGAGGCTGGATCTGGTGGTGGCGCTTTATCATAAGAGCCCGGGATTTCAAGCGTCCAAGGTTCGGATATTCTACGCCTGCGCGCCAGCAGGAAGCGAATGGGGATTTTCCTGTTGAGCTTTGTGGTTATCAGGCTCGACCGAGTTTCGCCCCGCCGTTGTTGGAGGAAACATGGAATTTGGAACTGCCGGCAGCACTTTGGAGGCGGCGCGGGCGGAGCGACGCGCCCCTGCCTGCCGTGAACATCAAAAAGGCAGGATGCCTGTCCCCCGTTATTTAAAGGTTACGGTCCAATTGAATTCACCGCTGGTGGGCGTTTGAATCGTAGCACGGACGAGGTTGTTGTCCTGGTTGAAGGTGGCGGTGGCGTTGCCGGAGACTTCGACTTTGCCGGTGATCCAATTTTTGTTAGGGAGGACGATGCGCAATTCGTACGGGTCGCCACCGACGATTTTGCTGCGGCCGCTCAGGGTGCTGGAAACGGCGTCCCATTTTTCATCCATCACATCCACGATGCCTTGAGTGATGTGGCGGGAGGTGCTGATGAGTTGCGGATGGTCCGCGACGGGGCGCACGGCGAGGACGCAGCAGGATTCGCCGGGGACGGAGATTTGCAATTTGTTTTTGATGACGGGCACGAGCGTATTTTTCCAATAGTCGAATCCGACGTAGGTGGTGTTTCCGTCGAGGCCGAGTTTATCGAGCGGGTAGTCGAATTGTTTTTCGCTGCTGTTCCAGTTGAAGAGGCCGATGACGTCGCGGCGGACGGGATGGCGTGTGTCGGTCAGGAGCCAGATGCCGGGGAGTTCATTTTCAAAGAGATCGACGGGGCGGGCGGGCAGGCCGTGGCTGGGCATGGTGCGTTTGAGGAGATCGAGGCGGTCGGGTGGGAGGCCGGGATACCATTCGCTGCTGGTGTTCAGGTCGCCGCTGATGGTGACCCAGGAGCAGATGAGTTGCGCGTGATTGAGCGGGACGCTTTCGCGAACGTAGAGCGGGTCGGGGTCGTTATACCAGACGCGGCCGTTCAGGAAATAATGGCGAGAGCCAAACGTGGGGCCGCGCAGGAGACTTTTCCAATCGGATTTGTTGTCGGGACCGATGCGCATGCCGTCGACGAGTCCGAACGCGCCGCCGTAGGAGCGCATGTTTTGCGGGCCGTTGCAGCCGAGAATGAAAACATCTTTTCCGGCAGCCTGGCGGACGAGTTTGAGGCCGTCGCGGTAGGCTTCGAGGTTGGATTTGTTGGGATCGTGAAAGACGGCGTCGCCGAGATTGTCGTCTTTGTAGCTGGTGTTGACGTATTCGATGGGCGCTGCGAGGCCGGTCCAGAGGCCGTCGATTTTGATGTATTGAAAGCCCCACTGATGCGTGATGCGGTCGACGACGTCGCGGAGGTGCTCGCGCGCGGGCGCGTAGGTCATGTCGAGGCAGGTGCCGCCCCATTTGACGGTGTAGGGCGTGCCGTCCTCGTGCTTCACGAACCAATCCTCGTGGCCGGCAAAGAACGGATCGCCGACCGTGCCGGCGAAGGGCAGGAACCAGAGGCCGGGATGGAGGTCGTGGGATTTGATGTTGTCGGCGGTGGCTTTCATTCCGCCAGGGTAGGGGCCTTGTGGATCGTTGGTGGTGAAATTGCGTTTGGGGCCGTCGCCTTTAATGCCGGCCTGCCAGTGGTCATCGATTTGCATCACGGAGAAACCGAAGGGACGAAGATTTTTGTCGGCGAAGGCAGCGGTTTCGGCGAGGTGCTTTTCATCGGAAGCGCCGCCGTAAGGTTGCGAATACCAGGTGCAGAAAACGACGGGCTGCGGCGGGAGGTGGATATCGTAGACTTTGGCGATTTGGTCGGCCCAGGATTCCAGACCGAGACGAGCATCGGCGAAATAACCGACGGCGAGGGTTTCGAGATTTTCGGTTTTACCGGATTCGAGGCGCAGGCGACCGTAATCGATCTGGCCGCCGACGTGGACGGTGTTGTTTTCGGTTTTGCTGAAGAGGACACCATCGCCGCGATCGTGCGTGAGCCAGCCGAAAACGACGCCGTTGCGCGTGTCGGGGTCGGCGACGGTGAGCCAGTCGTAGCTGCCGGGATTTTTGTCGGGTGCGAGCAATCCGCCGGTGCCGAGGGTCTTCAGGGCCGAGGCGGGTTTGCCTAGATCAACGGCGGCCTGGAATGGTCGGACGGTGCGGATGACCGTTGGGGCTGACGCGTCATTGTGCAGGCTGGAGCGGATGAGCGCGAAGGGGAGTTTGGGAAATAGCATGACGATGTCGGAATCGCCGTTGGGGTAGGAGATTTCGATGCCCTGGCCGGAGCCGAATTTTGGGTCGGAGACGGAAACGATTTTCGCGATGCTGCTCGTGGCGTTGAAATTTCCGTCGTGAAGGAACACGCGGCCGGAGGATATGTCAGTGAGAGTCAGGTGGGTTGAATCCGGTGACAGTTTTGCTTCAAGGAGATCGTTGCTGATCGCAAGAGGTTTTGGGTTGGCGGCAGGGCGAGGAGATGCGCTTGCGGCGCGCGGCGGTTCCTGTTGAACGCGCGGGGCGGTCCAGTAGCGGGATGAGGGGCTGGCGGAGGCGGCGCTGGATTGTTCGTCTTGGGCACTCGCAAAAATGTTTGCGAGCACGAGAGCCCCGACGAGGAGGAGGCTTCGCCCCCTGTTCCCCGAGCACCACCTCACCCCGGCCCGCTCCCCCGCTCCGCGGCGGAGAGGGGGGCGAAATTGCGCGCCTGGGCCTGGTTGAGTCATGAGCGCCGAACGTGGGTGAATGTTTTTTGCCGACTTGATTCGGGAGTTTTCGAGGAACATTTTTGCAGGGGTGTAGGAGTTTTTAACCTAGTTTTTGGAGATTTCCGCGGGCGTTATCGGGCCGGAGCAGTCCAGTGCGATGACGGAATCGATCGGGTCAGGGGCGGTGGAGGGAACGGTGATTTCGAGTTGGTGCGCAGACATTTCGTGGACATCCAATCGTTGTTTCGTGGCGAGCAGCAATGTGCGGCGCGGCGTGGCGTTGATGCCGGTGATTGTGAGTTTCCCGTTGGCGGGCCAATCGAAGACATGGAGATAAAGTCTGTTTCCTTTTTGGGTGATGCGGCCCCAGGCGGGCGCGTTGTCCAGCGGGCTGGCGATGGTGCCGTAGATGGATTCGCCGTTGACGTCCATCCATTTGCCGACTTCGCCGAGAATGCGGACGGCTTCGGGCGGGAAAATTCCCTGCGAGGTGGGGCCGACGTTGAGGAGGTAGTTGCCGCCTTTGCTGGCGATGTCGGCGAGGTTTTGGATCACGACTTTTGGCTCTTTCCAATGATGGTCGTTTTTGTTGTAGCCCCAGTGACCGTTGAGGGTCATGCAGACTTCGAACGAGTTGGTCGGGCGCGCGCCGGGGATGTGTTGCTCAGGTGTGCCGTAGTCGGCGGGGAGGCCGAGGCGATTGTTCACGAGGCAACGTGGTTGGAGTTGGTGAATTTCATCGATGATTTCCTGGGAGTGCAACAAGGCCGGCATATCGGCGCGTTCGTCTTTGAAGGAGCCGCCGCCATCGAACCACATGATGCCGATGGGGCCATAGCCGGTGAGGAGTTCGCGGACTTGGCCTTTCATGTAAGTGACATATTTTTCGAGGTCGGCGTTGGGATTGGGATTGCCGTGGAAACCGTGCTGGGAATATTTCGCGGGGAAATTGGTGTTATGCCAATCGGGATCGGAATAATAAAAGCAGAAGGTGATGCCGGCTTTCTTGCATTCGGCGGCGAGGTCTTTCATCGGGTCGTGGTGCCAGGGCGTGGCTTTCACGATGGTGTAATCGGTGAGCTTGGAATCGAACATGCAGAAACCGTCGTGGTGTTTGGCGGTGATGACGATGTATTTCATGCCGGCGTCTTTGGCGACGCGGACCCAGTCTTTGGCGTTGAAGTTGGTGGGATCGAATTGGGCGGCGTATTTTTCGTATTCGGAGCCGGGAATGTTGGCCTGGAGCTGGATCCATTCGGCGTAATTTTTGTTGGTGCCGTATTCCCCGGCGGGCACGGAATAGATGCCCCAGTGAATGAACATGCCGAAGCGGGCCTGGTTGAACCAGGCCATGCGGTCAGCGGCGTGCGCGGGTTGAGTGATGAAGGCAAAGGCCAGGAGTGCGGCGAGGAGAATTTTGGCGAAAGATTTCATTGGTACGCGCGAGCGGTATTTATTTCTAGTTGGTGGGCAAGCGTGAATAGGGGTTCAGGTGCCTGGGGAATGAGAGTGTTCGGGAAGAGGGATGGTTACAGGGATATTTTCGGAAACATCGAACATCGAACCCCGAACATCGAATATGGAACTGCCGGCAGGATGCCGGCAGCACGTTAAGCCACTGCAAGTTCGTGGGGGGTCTTGGCGAGTTGCTCGTAGCCCCAGCGGAGCATGCGTTCGGTGGTTTCCCAGGAGATGCAGGCGTCGGTGACGGAAACACCGTAAAGGAGTTCGGAGAGTTTTTTCGGGATGGGCTGGCTGCCTTCACGGAGGTAGCTTTCGATCATGGCGCCGGCCAGAGACTTTGTGCCACTGATGCGCTGCTCGATGATGCTGTGCCAAACGTCTTCCTGGCGCGCGGGTTGTTTGCCGGAATTGGCGTGGCTGCAATCGACCATGAGCACGGCGGGCAGGCTGGCCTGCTGCAACCTGGCTTCGGCGTCCTGGATGCTTTTGGCGTCGTAATTGGTTTGGAGGCGGCCGCCGCGGAGGACGACGTGGCCATCCGTGTTGCCGGTAGTGCGGACGATGCTCGTGAAGCCGTCCTGATCGATGCCGAGAAAACTGTGGGAAGTGCGCGCCGAGGTCATGGCGTCGATGGCGATTTGCAGGCTGCCGTCGGTGGCGTTTTTGAAGCCGACGGGCATGGAAAGGCCGCTGGCGAGTTCGCGATGGGTTTGCGATTCAGTTGTGCGCGCGCCGATGGCGGACCAGGTGATGAGGTCGGCAATGTATTGCGGGATGATGGGATCGAGAAATTCCGTGGCCGCCGGGAGGCCCATGGCGGTGATATCGAGCAGGAGGCGGCGGGCGATTTTCAGGCCGGATTCGATGTCCTGCGAATTGTCCAGGTGCGGGTCGTTGATGAGACCTTTCCAGCCGATGGTGGTGCGCGGTTTTTCGAAGTAGACGCGCATGACGATTTCCATGCGGCTGGCGAGTTCCTTGCGGAGGACGTTCAGTTTTTCGGCGTATTCGAGAGCGCCTTTTTCATCGTGGATGGAGCAGGGGCCGACGATGACCAGCAGGCGTGGGTCTTTTTGGTGGAGGATTTTTTTCACGGCTTCGCGGCCGTGAAAGACGGTGGCGCCGGAGGCGTCGGTGAGCGGTTGCGCGCCTTTGAGGGCGGCGGGCTCAATCAACCGGACGATTTCTTTTACGCGTAAATCCTGAGTGCGAAACATCGGGAACAGTATAGAGGGAAGGGGCGGGGAAGAAAGGTGATTTTAAGGCCGAATTTTGAGGAAATCCGAAGGTCGAAGCTCGAAATCCGAAAGAAGGCCGAAATCCGAGGAGTGGCGTTTGAACTGCATGGAATTTCACCTGTTATTCCGCCGTTCGTTCGAGCTTCGGATTTCTTTCGGATTTCGGATCCCGGATTTCGGGTTTGGGTGAACGGCCGGTTTTCCAACCATCTCCATCAAGAGCCTGGCATTGTCCGGCGCGTGGACGTTGAGGTCGTTGTTGAAGTAGGCGTAGATGTTTTTGCCGGCGCGGGATTGGTGTCGGATGAATTTGGACCAGGGTTTCAGTTCGGCGCGGGTGTAGTTGTGGCGCGCGCCACCCTTCAGGCCGTGAAAGCGGATGTAGATGAAATTGGCGGTGACGGTGAGGTTCATGGGCATGCGGAGCGAACTGAGGTTGGCGTGGGCGATTTTGTATTTGTGCAGGAGGGCGAAGGTATCGTCGTTTTCGTACCAGGAGGGATGGCGGAATTCGATGGCGTGGCAGTAATTTTGGGGGAGGATTTTGAGAAATTTTTCGAGGCGCTTCAGGTCTTTTTTCATGAAGGGCGGGAGTTGCCAGAGGACGGGGCCGATGCGTTTCCGGAGCGGTTTGATGCGGGTGAAATATTTTTTCAGGCCTTTGCCTGCGCCGGAGATTTTCAGGATGTGGGTGATGAAGCGGCTGCCTTTGACGGCGAACACAAAACCAGGGGGCGCTTTATCGCGCCAGCCTTTGACCATTTTCGGAGTGGGCAGGCGGTAGAAGGTGGCGTTGATTTCAACGGCGGGAAATTGGGTGGCGTAAAATTCGAACTGGCGTTTGGCGGGGACGTTCGCGGGGTAGAAATGTTTTTGCCATTCCTTGTAGGACCAGCCGCTGGTGCCGATGTAGACGCGGTTCATTTTTTAACATAGTGGGAGCAAGGCGGATTGGCTGCGGGGTGATGACCTGCGCTCCAAAGTCCGAAGGTCGAAATCCGAGGGCCGAAGGAATGACGAAATCCGAATGACCAATGGCAAATGATGTTTGGAGTTTCATCTGGCGATTCCCTGCAAATTCGGGCTTCGGATTTCTTTCGGATTTCGAGCTTCGGATTTCGGGTTTTGGCGGAAGCTCCAAGTTCCAAGGTGTGGTGGGAATGCCGAACATCGAAGGGAGAGCAAAGGTGTCAAGATGCGCTGGGCGGTGATTTGAAGACGCGGAAGAGGTACCAGAGTGATGGGAAGAGCAAGAGAGTTCCGGCGGCGAGGGCGCCGAGGAGGATGTGGAGGACGCGGTTGGGGGCGGCGGCGTTGGAGAAGGTGAGGTCGGGTTCGATGAGATACGGAAATTGCGCGAGGCCCCAGCCGCCGATGATGAGGGAGATCTGCGTCATGGCGAGCACCCGCGCGAGGCGATAGCGGCGCAGCCAAACGGCGGCGAAGGCGCTGACGGAGAAAAGGCCGGTGAGGCATTGGAAGGGAACGGACCACCATTCTTTGGACAGGCCGCTGCGGATGCGCGGCGCGCCGCTTTCAGAAAGGAGGAAGCTCACCAAGGCAAGCGCGGCGACGACGAGTCCGGCGATGATGGCGCGGCGGCGGAAATCTTCGCGCAAATCGGGGTCGGTGGTTTCGTTGGTGAGATAGACGGCGGCGAGAAAGGCAAAGAGTGCGAGGGTCCAAAATCCGACGGCGAGCGGGAACGGCGCGAGCCATTGGGAAATGAAATTGGTTTGGACGTGGCCGGTTTGCAGGTCGACACGGATGGTTCCCGAGGCGACGGCGCCGACAGAGGTTCCCAGCATTATCGGCGAGATGATGCTGCCGGCGGCGAAAAGGCGGCCCCATTTGCGTTGGACGCCATCGGTTTGGACGTCGTAACTGCGAAAGACGAAGGCCGAGCCGCGCAGGACGATTCCGATGAGCATGATGGCAAGCGGGATGTGCAACGCGATGCTGACGGCGGCAAAGACCGGTGGAAATGCCACGAAAGTGAGCACGATGACGAGGATGAGCCAGACGTGGTTGGCCTCCCAGATGGGGCCGATGGCGTGGACTATGAGTTCGCGTTGCTGGCGGGTGCGCGGGCCGCGCGCGAAGAGGTCCCACACGCCACCCCCGAAATCCGCGCCGGCTCCGAGGGCGTAGAGCACGAGCGAGATGATCATGACGAACCCGACGAGGTCGCTGGCGGTGTTCATGGAGTGCTCCTTTCCGCGCTCACAGTTTTTGGGCTTAGGACGACCTGGCGTTTGAGCAGGAAGACGACAATGAACGCCAGAAAAATGTAGAGCACGGTAAAGGCGATAAACGGCACGATGAGTTTGGGCATGGGCGTGACGGCGTCGGCGGTGCGCATGATGCCGTAGATAATCCAGGGTTGGCGGCCGACTTCGGTGACAGTCCAGCCGGTTTCGATGGCAATGAAGCCGAGCGGACCGGCGAGGATGAGGAGGCGCAGGAACCAGCGGTGGTCCGCGAGAGGTTTTCGGCGGATGGCGAGCCACGCGCCGATGATGGCCACGAGCATCATGAGCGTTCCGCAGGCGACCATGATTTGAAATGAGAAATGGACGACGGCGACGGGCGGCCATTGGTCGCGCGGGAAATCATCGAGGCCTTTTATTTCGGCATCCGCGCGGTGATAAACGAGCAGGCTGAGGCCGCTGGGAATTTCGAGCGCGTATTTTGTTTCGCCGGTTTGTTCATTGGGGATGCCGCCGATGCGGAGGGGCGCGTGAGTTTCAGTTTTAAATTGGCCTTCCATGGAAGCGAGTTTGATGGGCTGAAATTTGACGACCTGATGGCCGAGAACGTCGCCGCTGATTGGTTGGAGGATGGCCATGATGCCGCCGAGGGCAAAAGCGATGGCGAGGGCGCGGCGGTGAAACGGGTTGCGCGGGTCGCGGCGCAGCATGAACGCGTGAATGGCCGCGACGGCGAAACCGACGGACGCGTAGGCGGCGATGACCATGTGAATCACTTGCTGGAGCGCGGCGGGGTTGAGCATGGCGGCGACGGGATCGATGTTGGTTGGCTTGCCATTGATGATTTCGAAGCCCGCGGGGGTGTTCATCCAGGCGTTGGCGGTGACGACAAAGACGGCGGAGATCATTCCGCTGAAGGCGACGACGACGCCGGCGAGCCAATGGGCCCAGGGCGAGACGCGTTTCCAGCCGTAGAGATAAATGCCGAGAAAAATGGCTTCGAGGAAAAAGGCGAATCCTTCAAGCGAAAACGGCATGCCGATGATGGAGCCGGCGTAGCGCATGAATTCGGGCCAGAGCAGGCCGAGTTCGAATGAGAGCACGGTGCCCGAGACGGCGCCGACGGCGAAGAGGATGGCGGTGCCTTTGGCCCATTGTTTGGCGAGCGTGAGATAGGTTTCGTCGCGGGTGCGGAGCCATTTCCATTCGGCGATGATCATCATGAGCGGCATGGCGACGCCGACGACCGCAAAGATGATGTGGAAGCCGAGTGACACTGCCATCTGTGAGCGGGCGGCGAGGAAATTACTCATAGAGAGCAGGCAGAAGGAAGAATGCAGAATGAACAATGGCGCGGATGCCCGGCCTGTTTGGAATTTGCAACGCGAAGTTTTCCTGGCGCCGGGACGGCGCCTGCGCTACGGAAATAATGCGGCAGCTTTTTCATAACATGGATTTATTCGAGCTGCGGAACGATTAAATCTTCTCATGAATCTCCGAACCGTCCAATGGGTTTAGGCGGTTTTTCAGTCCGCTTATCAATGAATGAAGGAGGGCGAATGCAGGATGAAGAATGGCATCCCCCGGTTGGAGGATGCAAAGGCGACGGATTTTTAAAATCGGCGGCTTATTGTTTCGATTTGAGGGCGGCGGCGATTTCGCGGGCGGTGATGATGGAGAATTTTTCGCGGGCGTCGCGGAAGGCGTGGAAATATTCTCCTTCAGAGGCCAGAAATGCCGCCGTCATGCCGCGGGTGTAGATTTGTTTGTGCCGCGGCTCGCCTTGTTTGGGTTGCACATCGATGTCGACGATGAGCCTGGCTTCCTCGGTCATGTACATGTCCGCGCTGCAGAGTTGGATGGTGCCGGAGACGGAGACATCGGCATCGGCGGCCTGGGAGGCGTCCACGACTTTGGCGCCCTGGGCTTCGAGGTCATATTTGAGGCCTTCGGCGAGCCAGGTTGAGGGGTCGTTCAGGGCGTAGACGTGGTTCATGACGATGCCAAAACCGTCGCGCATGTTTCCGATCTGGCGCAGGTCCTCTTTGGCGACCTGCTTTTGCAGGCCGCGCATTTCCTTGTCCCAGGTCATGTCCTGTTCGTGGGTGAGGTCCATGTATTTGTAGGGCTTCGGTTCCTCGACGATGGCGGTTGTTTTATAGGTGACCAGGTCGGGCGCGGATTTGAAATCCTTGATGCAGACGGTGTAGCCTTTCAAGCTGACATCGGTGAGCGCCGGGACGCCGGGGCCGTATTCCTTCATCAGGATTTTTCTGCCGTTGGTCACGCAGCCGGTGCCGAGAAGGATGGCCGCGAGTGCGAGCATTGTTGAGAGCGGCAAATATTTTTTGAGAGGGTGAATAAACCGGAGTTGGAGGTTCGGGTTCATGAGGTGGAGGGTATGGGCCAAATTGCGGCGTGGCAACAAAAACAGGGGGTATGAAACATCGAACATCGAACATCGAACGCCGAAGTGCCAGTATGTTTATCTCGCGCGGGAGAGGTCGGCGCCGCAGCCGGGGCAGGTCCTTACGGTTTCCTGGAGTTCCGGCGGAATCGAGGTCCGGCACATGTGGCATTGAGTGATGAGCTTCTTGATTATTTTCGGCGGTTCCAGGGAGGACGTGGCTGCTGCCGCGACTGCTTCCGCGTCTGCGTAGGCGTTGCCGTATTCTTTGACGAGCATGGCGACGGCCGCCCAAATGAGCAGCCAGTGGAACACAATCCAGGCAATGAGACCCGCCACGAAATTGATTCTGGGGATATTGAGGCCGAGAGAATACAGGAACTTCAGCCCAAAGAGGGCCAGCGGAGGCATGGTGATTCCCAGAATCAGGATGAAGAACCCGCCGATGCGTGCGCCGGTTCCGATGACGCCATAGTGTTTGGAAATGCGAAGCCTGCCGGTGATCATGATGAGCAATCCCACCACGACCGCTATCCAGTTTGTTCCGGGATGCCAGCTCTGTTCGTCGGTCAGCCAGTTCGTGGGGCCATCGATGGACGCAACGATTGTCCGCATATCTGCCCGCAGCTTGCTTTCGTCAAAGGCTGGTCCGGTGACGGTGAGTTGAATGGCGTGCGGCTTGAGGGGGACCTGGGCGTTGAAGGTGACGAAGGGAACGGAATCGGCGTTTTCAACGACCCTGACGACATTGATATTGAAACTTTTCCAGGTGGCTTTTTCGGCGGTTACATTGTTGGGCTGGTCGGTTTTTTTGGAAAAGTCTTCGCGGTCGAGCGCGGCTCCGAGGTCCTGGAGGACGATGATTTCGACGTGGCCGTTTTTGGAGGAGTCGAATTTTCCCTGAGCGACGAGGGATTTGACTTTGGTCTGGCTGGAAATATCGGAAAAGCCGTCAGGCAATGCGGCGGTGAAGCCGAATTGCTGATTCGTATAGGTCCACGCGAACAGCGGCGTGGAATAGAAGAAGAGCCACGCAACCGACGCGAGAGATTTAAGCGATTTGATCATATTAGTCTCTGAACTGCTTTACGCTCGCCCCCTATAAAACTACCGATTCACGTATTAGCCAGACGCATGCCAGTATCGAGTTTCCCACTGAGAAATGGCGGTTCGTCCTGTGAGTTTTTCAGCCGGTGT
>Ga0335085_10006843_pt1 | contig 17891 bp, 12 predicted proteins | sample Lox_Sample_45_FD_206712 | JGI IMG/M metagenome (GOLD analysis project Ga0335085, IMG submission 206712) | Soil microbial communities from Loxahatchee National Wildlife Refuge, Florida, United States - Lox_Sample_4.5 | ecosystem: Environmental > Terrestrial > Soil > Wetlands | place: USA...
GAGCCAGCCGAGGTCGATGTCGCGCAGCGAACGGGCCACCAGCCGCCCGGGCCGCGGCTCGATGGCGCGCAGGGTGGGCACGGCGACCACCGGGCACCCGGCGGCCTCGGCCGCCGTCACGCCGGCAATGGAGTCCTCCAGGACAAGGCACCGGCCCGGCTCCGCCCCCAGCCGCCGCACGGCGAGCTGGTAGGGCTCGGGGTCGGGCTTGCCGCGGGTCACGTCGTTCGCGCAGACCACCACGGGGAAGCGCAGGCCGATCCGGGCCAGCACGGCGTCCACGAGTCGGCGCTGGGAGGAGGTGACCAGCGCGTACGGCAGGCCCGCCGCCGCGACCTCAGCCACCAGCTCGGCAGCGCCCGGCATAATCGTCACGCCTCGCTCGCGGACCCGGGCCACGATCCCGCCGATCATCCACTCCGCGATCTGGGCCGGATCGGCCGGCGCCGGCGCCCGCTCCAGGAAGTAGCGGACGGAGTTGGGCAGCGAGCTGCCGAGCAGCTCCTGCTGGTCGGCCTCGGTCCAGGTGCCGCCGAGCCGGGACATCACGTCGCTCTCGACCTCGAACCACAGCGGCTCAGAGTCGATGAGCAGCCCGTCCATGTCGAACAGGACCGCCTGCAGGCCGGCGCCGCCCGGCGCCGGCCCGGGACCAGCGGGCCGTGAGCCATCGGGCCCGGGACCAGCGGGCCGTGAGCCATCGGGCCCGGTACCAGCGGGCCGTGAGCGATCCGGCCCGGCGCCACCGGGTACGGCGGCAGGCGGCGCGGCCGATACCGCGGCCATGGGGGCGTCCGTCACGTGCTGAAGTATTTCGCCTCGGGGTGATGAACCACGATCGCGTCGGTGGATTGCTCGGGAACAAGCTGCATCTCTTCGGTGAGCTCCACGCCGATGTCGGCGGGCCGCAGCAGCCGGGCTACCTTGGCCCGGTCGGCCAGGTCCGGGCAGGCCGGGTAGCCGAACGAGTACCGGGCGCCCCGGTACCCCAGCCGGAAGAAGTCCTCGATGTTCGCCGAGTCCTGCGCGCCGACGCCCAGCTCGCGCCGGATCCGGGCGTGCCAGTACTCGGCGAGCGCCTCGGTGAGCTGGACGCTCGCGCCGTGCAGCTCCAGGTAGTCGCGGTAGGAGTTCTTCGCGAACAGCTCGGCGGTGGCCTCGCTGAGCCGCGACCCCATGGTGGCGAGCTGGAACGCCACCACGTCGGTCCGGCCGGATGCGCGGGGCGCGAAGAAGTCGGCCAGGCACAGCCGCCGGTCCCGCCGCTGCCGCGGGAACGTGAAGCGTTCCCGTTCCTTGCCGTCCTCGTCCAGCACGATCAGGTCGTTGCCCTCGCTGACGCACGGGAAGTACCCGTACACCACGGCCGCCTCGAGCAGGCCCTCGGCGCGCGCGCGCTCCAGCCACATCCGCAGCCGCGGCCGGCCGTGCTCCTCCACCAGCTCCTCGTACGTCACCCCGCCCTCGCGGCGGGACGGCTTGAGGCCCCACTGCCCCATAAAGGTGGCGCGCTCGTCCAGGTAGGCGGCGTACTCGGCGAGCGGGATGCCCTTGACGATCCGCGTCCCCCAGAACGGCGGCTCGGGCACCTCGGCCAGCTCGGCCACGTCCGAGCGGGCCGCCGCGCCGTCGCCGTCGCCGGCCGCGCCGTCCGGCAGTGACCGCAGCGGGCGGCGCACCTGCCGGGCCCGGCGCTCGGGCAGCTGCGCGCCCTTCTCCCCCCGCTTGACCGCCATCACCGCGTCCATCAGCCGCAGGCCCTCGAACGCGTCCCGCGCGTACCGGACCTCGCCGTCGAACAGAGCGGCGAGGTCCTGCTCGACGTACGCGCGGGTCAGCGCGGCGCCGCCCAGCAGGATGGGCCAGCGGGCGGCCAGGCCGCGGGAGTTCAGCTCGGCGAGATTGTCCCGCATCACCACGGTCGACTTGACCAGCAGCCCGGACATGCCGATCGCATCCGCGCCGGCCTCGTCCGCCGCCGTGATGATCGCGGAGATCGGCTGCTTGATGCCGATATTCACCACGTCGTAGCCGTTGTTGGACAAGATGATGTCGACCAGGTTCTTGCCGATGTCGTGTACGTCGCCCCTGACCGTGGCCAGCACGATCCTGCCCTTGCCGTCCTCGCTCGTCCGCTCCATGTGCGGTTCCAGGTACCCGACGGCGCCCTTCATCACCTCGGCCGAGGCGAGCACGAACGGCAGCTGCATCTGCCCGGATCCGAACAGCTCACCGACCGTCTTCATGCCGTCCAGCAGGACATCGTTGACGATCTCCAGCGCGGGGCGCTGGGCCAGGGCCTCGTCCAGGTCGGCTTCCAGGCCCTTCCGCTCGCCGTCGATGATCCGGCGCTTCAGCCGATCCCACAGCGGCAGCGCGGCCAGCTCGGCCGCCCGGCTCTGCTTGACCGCCACCATGTCCACGCCCTCGAACAGGTCGAGGAACCGGCCCAGCGGGTCGTAGTCGGGGCGGCGCCGGTCGTAGACCAGGTCGAGGGCGACCTGCCGCTGCTCGTCCGGGATCCGGGCGACCGGCATGATGCGGGAGGCGTGCACGATGGCCGAATCGAGGCCGACCCGGACGCATTCGGCCAGGAACACCGAGTTCAGCACGGCCCGCGCGGCCGGCTTGAGGCCGAACGACACGTTGGAGACGCCCAGCGTGGTCTGCACGTCCGGGTAGCGCCGCTTGAGCTCGGCGATCGCCTCGATCGTCTCGATCGCGTCCCGCCGGGTCTCCTCCTGGCCGGTGGCGATCGGGAAGGTCAGGCAGTCCACGATGATGTCCGGCTGGCGCATGCCCCAGTTCCCGGTCAGGTCCTCGATCAGCCGGGTCGCGACGGCCACCTTCCAGTCCGCGGTGCGGGCCTGCCCCTGCTCGTCGATGGTGAGCGCGATGACCGCGGCGCCATGCTCGCGGACCATCGGCATGACGCGGGTGATCCGGGAGGCGGGCCCGTCGCCGTCCTCGTAGTTGACCGAGTTGATCACCGCGCGGCCGCCGAGCAGCTCGAGCCCGGCCTCGATGACCGCGGGCTCGGTGGAGTCCAGCACGAGCGGCAGGGTGGCGGCCGTGGCGAAGCGCCCGGCGATCTCCCGCATGTCCGCCACGCCGTCCCGGCCGACGTAGTCGACGCACACGTCCAGCAGGTGGGCGCCGTCACGGGTCTGCGCCCGGGCGATCTCCACGCACTCGTCGTACCGGTCGGCCGCCATCGCCTCGCGGAACGCCTTCGACCCGTTGGCGTTGGTCCGCTCCCCGATGGCCAGGAACGTCGTGTCCTGCTGGAAGGGGACGTGCGCGTACAGCGAGGCGACGCCGGGCTCGGGACGCGGCCGCCGCGCGGCCGGGACGCGGCCGCCGACCCGGCCGGCGACCGCGGCGATGTGCTCGGGCGTGGTGCCGCAGCACCCGCCCACCAGCGACAGGCCGAACTCACCGGTGAACCGCTCGTGCGCGTCGGCGAGCTGGCCGGGCGTGAGCGGGTAGCGGGCGCCGCTGGCGGTCAGCTCGGGCAGGCCCGCGTTCGGCATGCAGGACAGCGGAATGCGCGCGTGCGCGGCCAGGTAGCGCAGGTGCTCGCTCATCTCGCCGGGACCGGTGGCGCAGTTGAGCCCGATCACGTCGATACCGAGCGGCTCCAAAGCGGTGAGCGCGGCGCCGATCTCGCTGCCCAGCAGCATGGCCCCGGTCGTCTCGATCGTGACGTGCGCGATGAGCATGGCGTCGGCGCCCGCCGCGGCGATCGCCCGCCTGGCCCCGATGATCGCGGCCTTGGCCTGCAGGAGGTCCTGGCAGGTCTCGACGATGAGCGCGTCGGCGCCGCCGCGGAGCAGGCCGGCCGCACATTGCTCGTAGGCGTCGCGGAGCGTCGCGAACGTGACGTGGCCCAGCGTCGGCAGCTTGGTCCCGGGCCCCATGGAACCGAGCACCCAGCGCGGCCGGCCGGGCCCGGACGCCGCCGTCACCGCCTCGCGCGCGATCCGGGCGCCCGCCTCGGACAGCTCGCCGATCCGGTCCGCGATGCCGTATTCACCGAGGTTGGCGAAGTTGGCGCCGAACGTGTTGGTGGTGACGCAGTCCGCCCCGGCGGATAGGTATGCGTCATGAACGAGGCGGACGATGTCCGGGCGCGTTACGTTGAGGATCTCGTTGCAGCCCTCGTGCCCCTGGAAGTCGTCCAGCACGGCGTCGCTGGCCTGCAGCATCGTGCCCATGGCGCCGTCGGCCACCAGCACCCGGCTGGCCAGCGCGGATCGCAGGGCGCCGCCCCCCGGTCTTTTCGTTACATCTGTCTCAGGCGCGTTCATCGTGCCAAGTGTACGGATCGGTGGCTGCTGCATAATACTCAAGACAATCCCGGACGGGCCGGAAATACGCGTCGCGGACGCCGATCAGCGGCTCGCGCCCGCCGGAATGTCCCGCGCGCTGATGCGGCAGATGCTGGTGAGGGGCAACACGCACCCCGGCTTGAGGCCGATGATGCCCCCAGCTCCGCCGGCAACGTAGGCTGGGACCGACGACAGCGCTCGGTGACTGTGCGCGTCGTGCCCGGTGTCACCGGCCCGATGCCGCTGGCACAGCCGTTCTCGGCAAGGTGGATCGGCAGGGTGGAGTGGCGCACGCGGGCCTGCGCGGCGCGCATGTACAGGGAGGAGGGGGGAGACATCGAGTTCGATCGCCTGGGCCAGCTCACCTCACCCGTCGCGATCGCCGCCTTCGAAGGCTGGAACGACGCCGGGGAGGCCGCGAGCGGCGTAATCAGCCATCTGGGTATCGCCTGGCAGGCGCAGCCGATCGCCGCCATCGAACCCGAGGACTTTTACGACTTCCAGGTGACGCGCCCGGTCGTCGAGATAACGGAGGGCCGGATCGAGCGGCTCGTCTGGCCGACCACGCGGCTGTCGGTGGCCCGCGCGGGGGCCGCACCCGCCCCGGCCACGGCCACGGCCGCCGCCAACGGCGCGGATCCGGCCGGCCCGGACGACGCGGCGGAACGCGACGGCGCGGCCAGCGGAACGGGCCTGGACAAGGACATCGTCCTGGTGCACGGGATCGAGCCGAACATGCGCTGGCGCTCGTTCACCAGCGAGCTCGTGCAGGGCCTGACCGATCTCGGGGTCGAGACCGTCATCCTGCTCGGCGCGCTGCTGGCGGACGCGCCGCACACCCGGCCGGTGCCGGTCTCGGTGGGCGCGTCGGACCCGAAGCTGTCGGCCACCGTGACCGCGCCGTTCTCCGACTACAAGGGCCCGACGGGCATCCTGGGCGTGGTGCAGCACGCGCTGGCCGGAGCCGGCATCCCGGCCGTGTCGCTGTGGGCGTCGGTGCCGCACTACGTGGCCACGCCGCCGAACCCCAAGGCCACGCTGGCCCTGCTGCGCGGCGTCGAGGACATCCTGGACGCTCCGCTGCCGCTGGCCGACCTGGCCGAGGAGGCCCGGGCCTGGGAGCGCGGCGTCGACGAGCTCGCGCAGCAGGATTCCGAGGTGGCCGAGTACGTCCGCACGCTGGAGGAAGCGAAGGACGCCACCGACCTGCCGCAGGCCAGCGGGGACGCCATCGCGCGCGAGTTCGAGCGGTACCTCAGGCGGCGCGGTCGCCGGGGGGAGCCGGGCGGCGTCTGACCCGGGCGGCCGGCCGGGCTCCCGGCCGCTGGAGCCGACTGAAATCCCGGGGTTTGGTCAATGCAGACGGACCCGCGGGTCGAGGACCGCATACAGCGCGTCGACGATGATGTTCGCGACCACGACGGCGGCCGCAGCCACGATCACCACGCCGATGACGACCGGCAGGTCCTGCTGCTGGATCGCCTGCACCGCCGTGAAGCCGAGGCCCGGCATGCCGAATACGGTCTCGGTGATGATCACGCCGCCGAGCAGTACGCCGATGTCGATGCCGTACTGCGTGACGATCGGCGTCAGCGCCGCCCGCAGCTCGTGCTTGAAGATCACCCGCCGTTCCGGCATGCCCTTGGCCCGTGCCGTCCTGATGTAGTCCTCGCCCATGACGTCGAGCATCGCACCGCGGGTCAGCCGCGTGTAAATGGCGGCCTGGACGAGCGAGAGCGTGAGCCAGGGCAGAACGAGCCCGCGGAACCATAGCCCCGGGCTGGTCGTGAAGGGCGTGTAACCCGACCCCGGGAACGCGTGGATGCCGTGAATGGTGAACTCGTAATAGAACACCAGCAGCAGCAGCAGGCCGAGGACGAAGGTGGGCATCGAGTAGAAGACCAGCGCCAGGACGGTGAAGGTGCGGTCCATCGCCGACCGGGCGCGCACCGCGGACAGCACGCCGGTCAGCACGCCCATGATGATCCACAGGATGGCCGCCCCGATCACGAGCGACAGCGTGATGGGGAACGCCGCCTTGATGATCGAGTTCACTGATTGGCTGTGGTAGAAGGAGTAGCCCAGATTGCCGTGCAGCAGCAGCCACAGGAAATGGCCGTACTGGACGTAAATCGGCCGGTCGAGCAGCAGCCGGTGCGACACCTCCGCGACCACCTGCGGCGTCGCGGCCTTGCCGGCCAGGGTCCGGGCCACCGAGCCGGGCCCGGGGCCGATAAAGAAGATGAGGAAGATGCTGACGGTCACCAGCCACAAGACGAGGATGCCCTGGAGGATCCGGCGGATAAGAAATCGGGCCATGGGAGCTCCTAGACGAATAGCTGGTCGCCGCGCGGGTCGAACGCGTCGCGGACGCCGTCCCCGAGGATGTTGAAGGCGAGCGTCGTCACCAGCAGCGCGAGGCTCGGGAACACCAGGAACCACCACGCGCCGTACTGGTACTGGGCCTGGGCCGCGCTGATCATCTGGCCCCAGTCGGCGGTCGGTGGCGGTACGCCGACGCCGAGGTAGGACAGCGCCGCCTCGGTCACGATGGACAGCGGGATCAGCAGCGTCGCGTAGACGATGATCGGCGCCATCACGTTCGGCAGGATGTCGATGAACATGATCCGCCAGGGGCTGGCCCCCAGCGCCCTCGCCGCCTCGATGTACTCCTTCTCCTTGATGGACAGCACCTGGCCGCGGACGATACGGCCGACCGACGCCCAGCCGAAGAAGCCGATGACGATGATGACGACCGTCAGGCTGGGTCCGATGACCGCCACCAGGGAGATGGCGAGCAGCAGGAACGGGATGGCCAGCAGCCAGTCGATGAACCGGGCGATCACCGAGTCGGTCAGGCCGCCGAAGTAAGCGGACACCAGGCCGGCGACCGCACCGATGACGACCGTCAGGGCCGTGGCCGCGATCCCGACGATCAGCGAGATACGGGCCCCGTAGGCGATCCGGACCAAGATGTCGCGGCCCAGGTCATCTGTGCCGAGCAGGAACGTGCTATTCGGCCCCTTCGGCTGGCCGATGGCCGTGAGGCCGGTCGAGCTGAACTGCTGATTCGGCCCGTGCCCGACGATAGCGGCGATCACGGGAGCGAATATAGCCATGAGGACGACGAGCAGGATCACCCCGAGGGAGATCATCGCGGCGCGGTCGCGTACCAGCCGCTCCAGGCCGAGCCGCCAGGGGCTCCGGCCCTCGATCTTCTTGGCTGCCGATCCCTCGATGACCGCGGCGGACGGCGGTTCGGCTGGCGGCGGGGCGGCGCTGACGATGCGCTGGCTCATGACCCATCCCTTGGGCCCAGGCCGGTCAGGCTAGCGTCGGAGTCGGCCAGGATCCCGGTTTCGATGATGCGCGCCCCGGCGCTGATGGTGGGCCGGGCCAGCGAAATGTCCTCGCCGTCGGCCACGGGGAAGTGACATTTCGCCCGGTGGTCCGGGCCGTCGCCGAGGCGGGGCTGCAGGACCGGTTCCTGCTCGACGCAGGTGGGGGCGGCCTTGGGGCAGCGCGGGTGGAACCGGCAGCCGGACGGCGGCGCCACCGGGGACGGGACGTCCCCCACGAGGAGGATCCGCTCCCGCTGATCGGCATGGTCCGGATCGGGCACCGGCACCGCCGACAGCAGTGCGTCCGTATAGGGATGACGGGGGTGATCCCACAGCTGGCTGGTGGGCGCGATCTCGGAGATCTGGCCCAGGTACATGACCGCAACGGTGTCGCTGACATGGCGGACCACCGACAGGTCGTGGGCGATGAAGAGGTAGGTGAGGCCGAACTCCTGCTGCAGGTCGGCCAGCAGGTTGATGATCTGCGCCTGAATGGACACATCCAGCGCGGAGACCGGCTCGTCGCAGATGACCAGCTTGGGCCGGAACGCGAGCGCGCGCGCCACGCCGATGCGCTGGCGCTGGCCGCCGGAGAATTCGGCCGGGAACCGGTTGTAGTGCTCCGGGTTGAGCCCGACGAGTTCCATGACCTCCTGGACCCGCTTCTTGCGCTCCTGTCCGCTGGCGATGCCGTGGATCGCAAAGGGGTCGCCGATGATCGACCCGACCCGCCGCCGCGGGTTGAGGGACCCGTACGGGTCCTGGAAAATCATTTGGATGTCCCGGCGGTACGGGCGCATCGTGCGACGGGACAGCGTGCTGATGTCGTGGCCGTCGAACGTGATTTTCCCGGAGGTGAGGTCGTACAGCCGCATGATGCAGCGGGCCAGCGTGGACTTGCCGCAGCCGGTCTCGCCGACCAGGCCGAGGGTCTGCCCCCGGCGGATCTCGAGGCTGACTCCCTCCACGGCGTGCACGAAGTCGCGCTGCCGCCGGAAAAGCTGGCTGGAGCGCACCGGGAAGTACTTGACGACGTTCTCCACGCGCAGCAGGACGTCATCGTCGCCCGGCGCGCTGACCGCAGATTCGGTGCTCATCACTGGCTCCCTGCCGTTTCGGCCGGCGCCGCGAGGGCCTCGGCCGGCGCGGTCCCCTGTTCGGCCGGCCTGGGCAGGGCCCGGCCGATGACCTCCTTGCGCCGCGCGTTGCGGGCGCGCATGTCATGCGGCAGCCAGCAGGCGGACAGGTGAGCAGAGTCACCGCCCACGGGGTCGAGGTTCGGCACCTCGGTGCGGCAGCGGTCCATCACGTACGGGCAGCGCGGGTGGAACGGGCAGCCGGGCGGCAGGTTGATCAGGCTGGGCGGCTGGCCGGGGATGGGCCGCAGCCGCTCCCGGTCCCCGCCGTAGGCCGGCAGCGACTCCAGCAGGCCCTCGGTGTACGGGTGGTGGTTGGCGACGAAGATCGTCCGCCGGTCCGCGCGCTCCATGACGGCGCCGGCGTACATCACGATGACCTCGTCGGCGAGATCCGCGATGACCCCAAGGTCGTGGGTGATCATGATGATCGCGGTGCCGAACTCGTCCTGCAGGGTCTTCATGACCTGCAGCACCTGGGCCTGCACGGTGACGTCAAGCGCGGTGGTGGGCTCGTCCGCGATGAGCAGCGCGGGATTCAGCGCCATCGCCATCGCGATCATGGCGCGCTGCCGCATACCGCCGGAGAACTGGTGCGGGAAGTCATCCACCCGCCGGTCCGGCTGCGGGATGCCTACCAGGCGAAGCAAGTCCACGGCCCGGGCCCGGGCCTGCGCCTTCGACATGGCGCGGTCGTGCAGCCGGATCATCTCGACGATTTGCCAGCCGACCTTGTAGAAGGGATGGAGACTCGACAGCGGATCCTGGAAGATCATTCCGACCTTGGCGCCGCGGACCTGCTGAAGGTCCTGGTTGCTCATGGTCAGCAGATCCCTGCCCTCGAACAGGGCGGTGCCGCTGACCCGCGCCCCGCGGGTGATCCCCATGATCGTCTGAGTGGACACGCTCTTGCCGGAGCCCGATTCGCCGACGATGCCGAGGGTCTGCCCGGCATCGACGTCGAACGTGATGCCCCGCACGGCCTGGACGATGCCGTCCGGCGTACCGAACGAGACATGGAGGTCACTGACCTCGAGGAGCGCCACGCGCCCTCCCTACCCTGCCACGGCTGGAGAAGCCTTTGAGCAGTCAATATCATTCAGCCGAATGTAAGGCCAGACTGTTTCGCTACCGTAACTGGCTGGCACCGTTCCGTTCAGCCTTACCCACGGTGGGCAGCCCGCGCATGCGGGGGCTGCCCACCGTGGTCCAGATAGCCGGCTAGCTGCCGGGCGAGCTCAGCCAGATGTTAGTCGGGTCGAACTGCTGCAGTTGCGGCACGTACACAGCGTTGTGCACGTAGCTGGCGTGATAGAGCGGCTGCTGCTGCGCGGCGATCGGGTAGAACGGAGCGTCCTGCATGACCTTCTGGTCGGCTTGCGCCCAGATCGTCGCGGCCGCGCTCGGGCTGCCGGTCGTGGCGCCCTGGCCGATCAGCGCCGTGACGGACGGGTTGTTGTAGAACCCGAAGTTGCTGCCGACCGGCGGGTAAGAACTCGGGCCGGAGAAGAGCGGGCCGAAGAAGGACAGGGCCGCGTCGCCGTACCAGTCCGGCTGCCAGCCGGCGAACGCCAGGTCCCACACGCCGCGCTTGGCGACGCTCGGCACCTCCAGGTACTTCGTGTAAAAGTCCGCGGAGGGCACCTGAAGGAGCTTCGCCTTGACACCGATCTTCGCAAGGTCGGACTGCGCGGCCTGGGCGACCGCGATTTGGGCGGTCGTCGGCCGGTAGAGCAGCGTGACCGACAGGCCATTCGGGTAACCGGCCGAGGCCAGCATCGACTTGGCCTTGGACACGTTGTACGGGTACGGGTTGTACCCGGACGGGACGTCCTGGGCGCCGTTGAGGCCCGGCGGCAGGACATGGGTCAGCGGCGGGTACACCGTCGGGTTGATGACCTGGGTCAGGTGCGCGCGGCTGATCCCGTAGCTCAGTGCCTGCCGGACGGCAACCTTGGACAGCGCGCCGCCGTTGTTCGGCGAGACCGAGTTGAACCAGATGAACGGGCTCGACGAGTACGTCGGGCCGAGGTTGAAGTTGTGGTTCACGCCCTGCGTCATCTGCGTGACGAGTCCCGGAACGGCCCCGATCGGCGGGAACGCGTCGAACTCCATGCTCGCGCTCGCCGTGTTGGTCTGCAGCTCCTGCTGGACCGTTGACTGGTTACCGGTCTCGGTGACGACGATCTTGTCGACGTAGGCCTTGCGGATCGGGTCCGAGCTCGCCTTCCATGCGGGGTTGCGCACGTAGGTGATGCTCCGCGCGGGCGTGTAGCTCTGCACCGCGTAGGGCCCGTCGGCGATCACGTGCTGCTGCGCCGCCGCACTGGCCGGCACGTAGTTGAGGGACTCCACCGGCGCCGGACTGAACGCGTCCAACGTCATCATGTCCGGGAAATAGGACGCCGGATGGGTCAGCGTATAGCTGATGGTCTGGCCGGAGACCTTAACGCCGGAAACCTGGTGCGAGCTGATGTAGGCCTCGATGGCGGACGTGGTGTGGGCCACCTTGGCGAAGCCGCTGCAGAACGACGCGTATCCGGCGATCAGCGACTCGAAGTCGGGCAGGCCACCGAACGGCTGCACCGGGTTGCAGGAGCGTTCCAGGCCGCGAAGCGCGTCTGCCGCGGTGACCTGGCGGGCTGGCGAGGTGTTCCACATCGCACCCGTGCGGATCGTGACCGAGTACGTCTTGCCGCCGTTGCTGACCGCCGGCAGGGCCGTGGCCAGGTCGGGCGCCACCGTGGTCGTCTGCCCGGGCGTAGCGGGATAGGCGTAAAGACCCCGCAGCCACGGTCGCTCGCCGAGGTTGCCGATCGAGTAATAGCTGATGTTGTAGTCCATGAAGTCGACGTCACCCGTGCCGAGCATGTTCAGGGTGCCGCCGCTCGTCGGGCTGCCCGAACCGGGGTTGATGCCCTGCGTGCCGGACGACAGTGACACCGACGAGCCCGAACCACCGGAACCGCCAGATGACGAGCTTCCGCTGCACGCGGCGATGACGGACGCCACGGCGACTAGGCCGACGCCGGAGGCAAACGCTTTGGAGCGTTTCCGCATCGACACTCTCCTCTCAATTTCGTGCATCCCTGTGACGTTGTCCACGGGGCGCAATGACCGGGGGCCGAATCAGCCTCCGGGCGTGACGACACGCCAGCCTCGGCAGGCCGTCGCAATATCGTAGGAGCGCTTGTACGTGATGTGAACAGCCATAATTACAATGGGTTGAATCGTGACTCGACGGTAACCATATACGGGGATTTGCGGGCATAGTCACGCATAGGCCGCATTCACCCTTGGTGACAATGGGTTGCAGCTTGTCAGTAAGGCGGCCACGGGATGGCCGGCCAGCCCTCCGGCGGGTACGGGTGCACCCGGTGCTTGAGCAGCTTCTCCACCCGGATGCTCATGGCCGCCAGTTCCCCGGGGCTGAGCCACCGGGACAGCTCGGCGGCCAGCTCGCCGCTGTACAGCAGCGCGTACAGCCGCCGCAGGGCCTCCACCGCCCGCCGGGGCAGGCTCTTGCCGCGCCACTGCCACAGCACCGTGCGCAGCTTGTAGTCCTCGGCGAAGCAGACACCGTGGTCGCAGCCGAACAGCTGGCCGCCCGGCGCCGGCAGCAGGTGCCCGACCTTCCGGTCGGCGTTGTTCACGACCGCGTCGAAGACCGCGAGGTCGCGCAGGCCGGGGTGATCGCCGCTGCGGGCGAGCTGGATGAGGTCGACCTGCGGGTCGACGTCGATCCAGAGCTGGCACATGCCCGGGCCGTAGGGCCCGTTCCGCATCACCGTCGGCGGCACCACGTCCCAGCTCGCGGCGCGGGAGACCACGTAGGCGGCGACCTCCCGGCCGGCCAGCGTCCCGGTCGGGAAGTCCCACAGCGGGCGCTCCCCCGCGATGGGCTTGTACACGCACGCCGCCTGGTAGTCCCCCGAGCTCACGGCGCAGTACCAGGTCTCGTTGGACGCCTCGATCAGCCGGCCGAGGATCTCCAGGCTGCCGTGGGCCAGCAGCTGCAGGGCCGCTTCGTCCCCGGGCGGTGACCCCGCGCCGGGGGTGCTCGCGTTCCCCTCGGGCGGTGCGGCCCGGTCGCGGCGCTTGGCACCCGCGCGCCGGCCTGAGCCGGGCGGCCGGCGCCGGGGAGCACTCGCGAACCCGTCAAGCACTGGCGCGGTGCCCGTTCTGCCGCGGGCAGATGTGCCCGCCGGCGTTCAGCGGCAGCCCGCACAGCGGGCACGGCGGCCGGCCGGCGGCCACCACGCGCAGCGCGCGCCGGGCGAACGCCCGGGCCGCGCCCGGGGTGATCCGCACCCGCAGCACGCCGGGCCCGTCGGCCGGGACCTCCTCGGCCAGCGGCTCAACCGGCTCCTCCGTCGCCTCCTGCGCCTCGATGACGACCCGGCCGTCCTCGCCATCCCAGGCCAGCGCGATCGAGCCGACCCGGAAGTCCTCCAGCACCGGCATGTCGAGGGGCCCGTCGTCCGGCAGGCCGGCCGGGGGGGCGGCCGGGACGTCGGGGGACCCGCCGCTGCGCCGCAGCACCTCGTCGAGCAGCTCGTCGAGACGTTCCGCCAGCAAGTTGACCTGGAACTTCTCCAGCGAGACACTCGTGACGCGGCCGCGGGAGGTGGCCTGGAGGTAGAACGTCCGCTCTCCCGGCTGCCCGACAGACCCGGCCACGAACCTCTCCGGCGGGTCGTACATGTAGACCGGCATGCCCCTATCCTCGCGCGTCCGCTGATGGTTCGCGAACGGCAGGTGCCCCGGTCTGGGCCGCTTCCCCGCTGCGGCCCCGATCAGCCCCGGCTCCGCCGCCCACCATCGCGTCACTGTCGTCCCGCTGATCCTTCCCGGCACCCTTCGTGCCCGGCGCCGGCGGCATCAGGTCCTCGACGCCGCCGCCGGTGTCGTTCATCCGCAGCAGGAAGGGCCGCAGCGGCGTGTAGCGGATCACGGTCAGCGAGCAGGGATCGGCCTGGATCCGCTGGCTGAGGTCGAGGTGCAGTCCCAGGCAGTCGGCGACGATGCCCTTGATCACGTCCCCGTGCGAGCAGATCAGGTACGTCGCCCTGGGGCCCAGGACCGCGTTCCATTCCCGCACGGCGGCCACCGCGCGGTGCTGGGTGTCCAGCATGGACTCCCCCGCGGGGCCGGGGAAGCGGACAGCGCTCGGGTGCGCCTGGACGACCCGCCACAGCGGTTCCCTGACCAGTTTCCGCAGCGGCTTGCCGGTCCAGTCGCCGTACCGGCACTCGCCGAGCCGGTCATCCGGGCGGATCTGCAGGCCGCGGCCGTCCCGGGACGCGGCGACCGCTTCGGCGGTCTGGCGGCAGCGCTCCAGCGGGCTCGTGACGATCGCGTCGAGCGGCAGGCGGGCCAGCCGGGCGCCGAGCGCGCGCGCCTGCGCGCGGCCCCGGTCGTCCAGCGGTATCCCCGGCGTCCATCCCGACAACGTGTGGCCGGTGGCCGCGGTGAGGCCATGGCGCACCAGCAGAACCGTCGTCACCAGCCCGACTCTAGCCGGAGCCGGGACCTGCGCGATCCGGCGCGGGCGGGCCGGCCTCGCGCTGATCAGCGCACATGACGAACACCGCCGAGCCGAACATCACCCAGTCCCCGGCCTGGACCTGCACGGGCTGGCGGACCCGCCACCCGTTCAGCCTGGTGCCGTTGGTGGAGCCGAGGTCGGTGAGCATCCACTGGTCCGCCGCGCGCTCCAGCCGGGCGTGCCACCGGGACACCGACAGGTCCTCGATCAGCAGGTCACACGCGCCGTCCCGGCCGATCGTATACCGGCCGCCCGGGGCCGGGACGGGCGGGAAGAACAGTGCGGCCGGCTGTGCGCGGGCGGCCGGCGGGCCCGGCCCGGGCGGGCCCGGCCGGGGCCGGATGGCGTCCCGGACCGCGTCCGCCAGCGCCTCCTTCTCCGCGGCCACCAGCTCGCGCCCGCGCCGGGCGCGTTCCCTGATCCCGGCGCGCAGCCCGGCCAGGGCACCCAGGCCGGGGCGGCGCCGCGGCAGGTCGGTGAACAGGCGGTCCAGCTGCCGGCGGTCCCGGGCCCCCAGCGCCTCGTCCATTCGCCGCATGAACGTTTCCTGGGAGAGCCGCCCCTCCGCGAACCGCGCGCCCAGCTCGCTGATCGCCTCGTCGCGGTCCGCATCGGAAGCGCGGATGGCGTCCGGCTCGGTGGCCGCCTCCGGCGATGTGCCTCCCATAACAGGAGTATCAGCGCGTGATCCCCCACGGGCAAGCAAAGTGCCCGATTAACGCGGCGGCCGCGCCCCGGCGAGATCGCCGGGAACGTCGTGGGACTGGGTTACGCTGGCCGGGATGTCTACCATGAGTGACGAAGTGACCGCCGGGCTGTTCGGTGAGTTCTGCCTCGCCGGACTGTGGCCCGGCGTCGGCCGCGTGATGCTGGAGAAGCTGCGCGCGGCCGGGATCACCGGCCCCGCGGACGTCACGCCCGGCCGCCTGGAGCTCGTCGAGGGCCTCGGGCCGAAGCGGGCCGCGAGGCTCGCCGCGTCCTTCGCCCGGGCCCGCCCGGCGTACGAGACGGCGGAGCTGCTGGCCCAGTGCCGGGTCCCGGCGCGGTTCGCGGGGTCAGCGGTCACCCTGCTCGGGCCGTCCGCCGCCGGGCAGCTGCGCGACGATCCGTGGAAGCTGCTGCTGCTGCCGCAGATCCGGCCCGATCAGGCCGACTGGTTCGCCCGCAAGCTGCTGGACGGCCAGGCGCACCCGCAGGACCCGCGGCGCGGGCGGGCCCTCGTCGTGCACCTGCTGGTCAAGGCGTCCCGGGACGGGCACACGGCGGTGCCCGGCGACGCGGTACTGACCGCGCTGGGCGCGTTCAGTATCGGGGAGCCCGCCGGCGCGGTCGCCGCGGCGATCGATGACGGCTCGGTGCTTCCCTTCGAGGCGTTCGGGACCGAGGACGGGGCGGGCGCCGCGCAGTTCGCGGGCGCGCAGGCGACCGCCGCCGCCGACGTGGGCGCCAGTGGTGAGAACGCCCGCGCGGACGACGCCCGCGCGGAGGGCGGCGGCACTGAGGACAGCGGCCACCCGGGCCCGGGGCGCGGGACGCTGCTCGCGCTGACCCCGTACGCGATCGCCGAGGAGTCGGTGGCCGAGGGGCTCCAGCGCCTCGCCGCGACCGCCGAGCCGGTGCCGGGGGCCTCAGGCGGAGCGGCCGACGCCGAGCTGGATGACCGCCAGCTCGGGGCCGTGGAGGCGGTCGCCGACCACGGCGTCTGCGTGCTGACCGGCGGCCCGGGTACCGGCAAGAGCCGGACGGTCGCGGCCGTCGTCTCGCTCGCCGCCGAGCGCGGGCTGCGGGTGGCGCTGGCCGCGCCGACCGGGCGGGCCGCCAAGCGGCTGGAAGAACTCGCGGGCGCGCCCGCCACCACGCTGCACCGGCTGCTGGGCGCCCAGGGCCGGGGCGTGCCCCGCGCCGCGGCGGGCGACGATGGCCTGTTCGCGGACGCCGGGTCGGCCGGCCCGGCCGGGAACGGCGCCGACGGCGGTTTCCCGGGCGGGGCGGCGGCGGGCGGGACGGCGGGCGGGCCCGGCGTGGTGAGTGAGCCCGGCGGCCGCGAGGGCAGCTGGGTCTTCGCCCGGGGCGAGGAATGGCCGCTGGACGCCGACCTGGTGGTCGTCGACGAGAGCTCGATGCTCGACGTGGAGCTGGCCGCGGCGCTCGTCGAGGCGTGCGCGGACGGTACCCGGCTGCTGCTGGTGGGCGACCCGGCGCAGCTGCCGTCGATCGGGCCGGGCCGGGTGCTCGGCGACATCATCGACTCCGGCGCCGTCCCGGTCACCGAGCTGGTGACCCTCTACCGGCAGCGTGACGGCGGGACCATCGCCAAGCTGGCCACCGCGGTCCGGGGCGGCGACCTGCCGGCGGTGGACTCACCCGAGCGGGAGGTCGTGATCGTCACCGCGCGCGGCAGCACGGAAGCCGCGCACCGGGTGGTCCAGCTCGTCACCGACTCCATCCCGCGGGCGCTGGGCATCGCCGCCGAGGACGTTCAGGTGGTCACGCCGGTGCACAAGGGCCCGGCCGGGACGATTGAGCTGAACCGGGCGCTCAAGGCCAAGCTCAATCCCGGGCCGGGCGCACACCGGGGCTTCGACCCGGGCGACCGGGTGGTGGCCATCGCCAACCACGCCGAGGAGGGGTTCGCCAACGGCGAGGTCGGCACGGTCACCGGCAGCGGCAGCGACGGCCTCACCGTGTCGTTCAGCGGCGTGCCGGTCACGGTCCCGTTCAAGCTCCTGTCGGACCTGCGGCACGGCTGGGCGCTGACCGTGCACCGGGCCCAGGGCTCGGAGTGGCCGGCCGTGGTCGCGGTCTTCCCCGCCGAGGCGTCCGGGATGCTGTCCCGCCCGCTCGTCTACACCGCCCTGACCCGGGCCCAGCAGCACCTGTCCGTGGTGCACGGCGCGGGCCCGGCGCTGGCCCGGGCGGTCCGCACCATCGGCGAGCGACCCAGGGAAACCAGGCTCGCCGCCTTGTTGAGCGATGGATGAGAGGCGCACGCAGGTTACGGCGAGGCGCCGGCTTCCTGCCGCACGCGTTCGAGCGGTCCCGGCGGCCGGAGGCCCGCCCGCCATCTCAGCCAGGGTTCGGCCCCGCCGCCGGCGGCAGGGTCAGGGTGCCCGGATCCGGGCCGCCCACATCCAGCCGGAACGGCGGGTACTTGTCGGTCATCAGCCCGGCATAACCGGCCACCCGCAGCACCCACCGGTTCATGCCGAGCACGAAGCCGAAGATCCGCTCCGGGTACCGGCCGGTGACCAGCAGGACCACCGCGGCGATCACGGCCACGATGCCGATCAGCCCGAGACCGCCCCAGCCGAACATCCCCAGATGGCCCCCCAGACGGCCCCAGCCGCCGTAGGACAAGCCCCAGTCGTTGTAGGAGAAGTCGACCCAGGCCGAGTGGAAGTGGCCGAACCGCCACCCCCACCATGGCACGCCGCTCGTGAACAGGCCGATGATGATGTACTGCGGGATGGCCAGCAGCCACCATTTCACCAGCGCCAGCCCGCGGGACAGCCGCTGCGGGTACTCCACCTCCAGG
>Ga0335085_10006844_pt1 | contig 17889 bp, 17 predicted proteins | sample Lox_Sample_45_FD_206712 | JGI IMG/M metagenome (GOLD analysis project Ga0335085, IMG submission 206712) | Soil microbial communities from Loxahatchee National Wildlife Refuge, Florida, United States - Lox_Sample_4.5 | ecosystem: Environmental > Terrestrial > Soil > Wetlands | place: USA...
CTGTGGGGCCTGGCGGCGATGATTGCGGTGATTCTGCTGCTCGATCAGTTTCTGTGGCGCCCGCTGATCGCCTGGGCGGAGAAATTCAAATTCGAGCAGGTGGAGAGCGCGGAAGCGCCGCAGTCTGCGGTGCTTTTGGCGTTGCGCCATTCCGCGTCTCTCGCCTGGGTCCGCCGGCGCGCCCTCGCGCCCGCGTGGGAAGCGCTCACGCTGCGTCTGGCCCGGCATGAGGCTTCGGAGCAGCCCCGGGAGGGCCCCGTCTGGCGGCCGTACGCCGCGCGCGCCCTGGGCGTGGCCGCACTGGCCCTGGTGCTTTACGGGGCCATGCGCGCCGGACACATCCTGATGGGCTTGACGAGGGACGAACTGAGCCTGCTGCTTCATGGCGCCGGGGCCACGTTTGCCCGGGTGATGGCCGCGCTGGCGATTGGATTGTTGTGGACGGTGCCGCTGGGTGTGGCGGTGGGACTGCGCCCGCGCCTGGCCTCCGTGGTGCAGCCGCTGGCGCAGATTGCCGCTTCCGTTCCGGCCACCGCTTTGTTCCCCGTCCTGTTGCTGATTCTCTTCCGGGCGGGCGGGGGCATGGGCCTGGCGGCAATCCTGCTGATGCTGTTGGGAACGCAGTGGTATCTGCTGTTCAACGTGATTGCCGGCGCCCAGGCCGTGCCCTCGGATTTGCTCGAAGCCGCGCGCGTCTTTCGCATCCGGGGATGGGAGCGCTGGCGCCTGCTGATTCTGCCGGGGATCTTTCCTTACCTGGTGACCGGACTGGTGACGGCGGCCGGGGGCGCATGGAATGCGAGCATCGTGGCCGAGTATTCGCGCTTTCAGGGGCGGGTGCTGGCCACCACCGGCCTGGGCGCCACCATCAGCCAGGCCACGGATGCCGGCAACTTCGACTTGCTGCTGGCCTCGACCGTGGCCATGGCGGTGATCGTGGTGACCGTCAACCGGGTGCTATGGAAGCGCCTGTTCCGCCTGGCGCAAACGCGTTTCCGGCTCGAGACTTGAGCGCCTCGCTCTTTGCGCTGGGGCAGGCGGGCGCGCATCGGCTCAGGCGAAGCCTTCGACGAAGCGAATGTCGCGTTCTGCCGCTCCCTCCAGCGCCTTGAGTGCGACGTGATATGCCGCGCTCTGGTAGGTGGCGATGGCTTGTTGCACGCTGTCGAATTCAATCACCACGGTGCGATCCTTGATGCCGCCCTCGACCACTTGCGTGGGTGTGCCGCGCACCAGGAAGCGGCCTCCGCCCGCGGTGATCGCCGGGCCGGCCAGGCGCGCATATTCGGTAAGAGCTTCGGGCTTGGAGACCGAGCGGTACAAGGTGATCCAGTATCCTTTGGCCATAGACGCCTCCTCGCGGGTCACAGCATACCAGGGCCCGGCGCGGCCGCGGCACTCCTCGCTCCGGGGACGGGAGCGTCCGGAGCGGCGCTGGCCTTTGGAGTTTCCGGTTTGCCTTGGGTGTCGTAGAGCTTCACCGCGCCGTACTTCTCAAACGCGGGCAGCACGGTTTTGGCTTCGCCCACGCCGACGATCTGGAGTTTTTCCGGGTCCAGATATTGCGCCGCAACGCGGGAAACGTCTTTTGCGCTGACCGCGGAAACCTTCGCGGGATAGGTGTCCCAGTAATCGGCGGGCAGCGAATAAACCGAACGGTCCAGGGCGTAGCCGATCAGGCGTTCGGGCTGCTCGAGGGAGAGCGCGAAGCCGGCCACGACGGAGCGCCGCGCCTCATCCAGTTCCGCTTCCGGCACCGAGTCTTTGCCCAGGCGGGTAATCTCGTAAACGAATTCGTGCAGCGCGCCGGCGGTCACGTCCCGCCGCACATCTCCCGAGCCGGCCCATGAGCCGGCGTAACGCACGGCGGTAAACCCGCTGTAAACCCCGTAGGTATAGCCCTTTTCTTCGCGCAGGTTCAGGAAGAGGCGCGCGGAGGGCCCACCGCCGAGGATGCGGTTGGCCACCACCACCGGAATGTAATTTGGGTCCCGCCGGTCGATGGCCACGTTGCCCAGCCACAGCGTGGTCTGCACGGAATTCGGCCGGTCCACCAGATAGACATGCCGCGCCGCAACCGCCTTGGTGGCGGGCGGCGGCTGATCGGCCTGTTGGGTGCGTGCCCAACCACCCAGGTCCGTGGCCAGTTTGACCACCAGGGCTTTCGTGTCCACGTCTCCGGCGATGGCCAGCAGGCTGTTCTGGGGCACATAGCGCTGGTGATGCCACTCCGCCAGGCGTTGGGCGGTGAGCGCATCCAGTGACTCCGCGGTCTCAGAGACGCGCGCCTCGGGCAGACAGGTGGAGTGGTCATCCGGGTTGGTGCAATAGAGCGCCAGCGCGGTGCGTTCCCGCGCCAGAAACTGCGGGGAGGAGCGCTGCTGCTTCAAGCGCACGGCCAGGCGCTGCTTCAACTTGGCCAGCTCGTCCGCGGGAAACGCGGGGTTCAGCAACTGGTCCAGCGCCAGGGCAAACCAGGCATTGAAATTATCGGAGAGGCCGGAAGCGGACATGGATGCAGCCGTCCCCCCGAACGGGGCGGAGAAGCTGATTTGCGCGCCGAGCCGTTCGGTCTCTTCCGCAATTTCCTTGCTGTTGCGGTGCCTGGTGCCCTCTTTGAGCATGGAGGCCGTGGTGGAGGCCAGGCCCGCGGCGGACTCCGGCTCAGAGGTGGCGCCCGCCCCGAGTATCAACAGGCTTACATCCACCAGCGGGAAGCGGTGATCCTCCAGAATGAGCAGGCGGAGTCCATTGGGCAGCATGGTCTCAAACGGCTTGGGCAATTGCACCCGCAGCACTTCTTTGGAGACCGGCGCGCGGCCGAGTCGTACCGCTTTGCTAACGGAGGTGGATTTGTCTCCCGGTTGCTGCGCAGCGGCAGGCATGGCCGCGGCCAGGACGGCGGCCGCAAGCGCCAGGCAGGCGCAGAGAATTCTGTTTTTCTCCCCGGCGGGAGTCTGTGAGCGCCTCATTCTCCACCTCCCGCGGCCGCCTGCTTCGGATACGTCTCCACGATGCACCGCTGGTTGGCGCTCAAATACTTCTGGGCGACGCGCACCACGTCTGTGGCAGAGACGCTGTCCAGGCTGATTTCATAGGTGTTGATCAATTCGGGATTCCCGAATTTCGCGGTCAGGTCTCCGATCAGCATGGCGCGGGCCAGCGAGCTGCGCAAACGCTCCGCGCGCCGGCGCCGGCTGGTCAGGCGCACCTTTTCGAGCTCCCAGGCAGCCGGAGGCTCCTTCTGCAGGCGCACGATTTCTTCCTGAACGATTTCTTCGACGGCGGCAAAGTCTCCGCCGGGGCGCAGGGAGACCTGAATTTGAAACGGGGAAGGACCCGGCCGGTTCTCCAAATCCGTGTCGACGCCGGCGGCGAGCTGTTTTTCCTTCACCAGGCGCAGATAGAGCCGCGAGGACTGGCCGTCTCCCAGGATGGCGGAGAGGGTCTCGATCGCAAACCAATCGGGCTGGGCGCCGGGGGAGACTTTGTAAAGCACGTCGAGCCGGGGCGTTTGCGCGAAGGTGTCTTCCATTTTGCGCCGGCGCTCGGCGGTTTGCGGCGGCTCGGAAAGGTCCGGGCGCGCCGGGGTGGGTTGCGAGGGGATTCCGCCGAAGTACTTTTTAATCTTTTCCAGGGCTTCGGCGGGCTGGAAGTCTCCGACCAGCACGAGCACGGCGTTGTTGGGCGCGTAGTACAGCCGGAAGAACTCCTTCAGATCCTGCACGCTGGCGGCGTCCAGGTCTGCCATGGAGCCGATCACGGAGTGCTTGTAGGCGAAATTATCGTAGAGGACGTCGGAGAGCGCCTCGTCGGTGGCCCCGTACGGCTGGTTATCAATGCCCAGCCGGCGCTCCTCCTGAACCGCCTTGCGCTGGTTATCCAGGTTGGCCTGGTTCACCGCCAGCGCGCGCATGCGGTCGGCCTCCAGGTACAGGCCCAGGTCCAGTTGATTGGCGGGCAGGGTCTCGAAGTAATTGGTGCGGTCTTCGTTGGTGGTGGCGTTCATTCCGCCGCCATTGTTCAGCACCAGGATCATGTGCTCGCCCTTGCCGACGTTTTCCGAGCCCTGGAACATCATGTGCTCGAAGAGGTGGGCGAATCCGGTGCGCCCGGCATGCTCGTTGCGCGAGCCCACGTCGTAGGTCACGGCCAGGCCGAAAACGGGCGCGGAATGATCCACGGAGAAGACCACGCGCAACCCGTTCTCCAATTTGTGCTGCTCGATGGGGAAGTGCAGCGGTTTCGGCTCGGCGGACGGATTCGACCCGGCGCCAGCCGGCGTCTGTCCAGGGGCCGGTGCTGGAACCGCCAGCATCGCCGCGCAGAGCGCCATCCATAACCCTCTCTTCATCACTGTTCCTCCCGGCAGGAGCCTGCGGTGCATGCCCACGCGAATGAGGGTATGTAGTATAGGCGAATCGCAGAGGGCCTTCCACCGGTGGCGGCGGTGCGGCGCATCCCCTGCTGGATGGCGATCACCCCGGGAGCAACGCCCGCAGGGCCCGCCGCGGGCACAGACCCGCGTGATGCGGGTCACTGCGGCCAAATGGAAAGGAAGGCAGGCTGCGGGATTGGGACCTGTGTCTCCGTTTGAAGGGCCGTGGAGAGGCCAGCGTGTCGGGCCGGTTTCCTTCGCGGGACCTTCTGGAAGCGCTGGCCCAGTGCGCAGCCGAAGTGCGTCACATCGATTTGAGGAGAGCGGACCAGCGTTTCCAGGCTTCTTCGCGGGCCTTTTTGTTGGGCTCCGTACCTGCGGGATCCTCGCCGGAGCGCATGAAGCCGTGGCCAGCACCCTCGTACGTCACCGGCTCGTATTTCTTCCCGGCTTTTTTCATGGCCTCAACGGTGGCGGGAATAGTGGCGCCGATGCGCTCGTCATTGCCGGCGTAGAAGCCGTACACGGGCGCGGTAATGGTATCGAAGGAGTCGGGCGGCGGGCCGTAGAACACAAAGGCCGCGCGGAGATCCTGGCGATGGGTGGCAAAGCGGAAGGATTGGCCGCCGCCCCAGCAGAAACCAGTCACGGCCACTTTGCCGTTGGCCGCGGGGAGTTTCTTCACAAAATCGGCCGCGGCGTCGAGGTCCGCGGTGACCACCGCCGGGTCAAGTTTGGAGATGGCCTTGACCGCGTCCTGGGTGCTGGCGAAATCGCTGGTTCCTCCGCCCTTGGGCCCGAATCCGGAGAGCAGGTCTGGGGCGATGGCGATGTAGCCGGCTGCGGCGACCTGATCCGCGAGGTCACGCGCCCAGTCCGAGAGGCCAAAGATTTCGTGAATCACCACGACGGCTGCGGCCTTGTGGTTCACTTCGGGGTAAACGACGAAGGCCTGCAGCGAGCGGCCATCGTGCTTGAGGGTGACCCACTCCTGGTGGCGCGATGATTTTTCCAGGGCTTGTTTGGCCCAGTCTTGCGCCAGCAGCAGCGGCGCGCAGAAGAAGAAGGCGAAGAGAGCGAAGCGTGTGGTCCTCATGGCCGGGTAGTTTACCCGGAAATCGAGTGCGGGAAAACCGGGGCGCCTGCCGGGGCCGGGCCATCCCGTGCTCCCGCGGCGGGACCACCAGGGCCGGAGAGTCCAGGACAGACCTCGCGCGGTACAGTTGTATATAATGCTGGCCAAGGAAGACAGGGGCGGGCGCCGCGCCTCTCCCCTCCTTCCCGGGCAGCGGATGGAGACGACTATGAATCCCGTCAAACCAGAAACCGGAGTGGAGGAAGCGCCCTCACGTGCGAGACGCAGTGACTCGCTGAGCATCACCGATAACCGCACGGGGCAGCGTTACGAGCTGCCCATCCAGCACGGGGCCATCCGGGCGGCGGACCTGCGCCAGATGCGCACCGGGCCGGAGGACTTCGGCTTGATGTCCTATGACCCGGCGTTTACCAATACCGCCGCGTGTACCAGCCGCATCACGTACATTGACGGAGACAAGGGCATCCTGGAGTACCGCGGCTACCCGATCGAGGAACTGGCGGAGCGCAGCACGTTTCTGGAAACGGCCTACCTGATCCTGAACGGCGAGCTGCCCACCAGCAAGCAACTGGAGGAATGGACCTGGCACATCACCCATCACACCTTCATCCACGAGAGCATTAAGAAGTTTCTGGACGGCTTCCATTACGACGCCCATCCGATGGGCATGCTGGTTTCGACGGTCGCGGCGCTTTCCACGTTTTATCCGGATGCCAAGGACATATTCAACCCGGCCTCGCGGCTGAAGCAGACCTACCGGCTGATCGGGAAGATGCCCACGCTGGCGGCGTTCGCCTACCGCCACAGCCTGGGCATGCCCTTTGCCTATCCCGATAACGACCTGAGCTACGCCGGAAATTTTCTGAGCATGTTGTTCAAGACCACGGAGGCCAAGTTCAAGCCGAATCCCACACTGGAGCGCGCGCTGGATCTTCTGTTCATCCTGCACGCGGACCACGAACAGAACTGTTCGACGAGCGCGATGCGCGGTGTGGGCAGCTCGCACGTGGATCCTTACTGCGCGACGGCGGCGGCCACCGCGGCGCTTTACGGCCCGCTGCACGGCGGGGCCAACGAGGAAGTGGTGCGCATGCTCAACGAGATCGGCTCGGTGGCCAACGTTCCGGCGTTCATCAAGCGGGTGGAGAAGGGTGAAGCCAAGCTGATGGGCTTCGGCCACCGGGTGTACAAGAACTACGACCCGCGGGCGCGCATCATCAAGAAGGCGGCCTACCAGGTGTTCGACGTGCTGGGGCGCAATCCGCTGCTGGATATCGCGCTGGAGTGCGAGCGCATCGCGCTGGAGGACGAGTACTTCGTCAAGCGCAAGCTCTATCCGAATGTGGATTTTTACTCCGGCCTGATCTACCAGGCGATGAGTTTTCCCACCTCCATGTTTCCGGTGCTGTTTGCCATCCCGCGCACGGCCGGCTGGCTGGCGCACTGGCAGGAGATGCTGGCGGATTCCGAGCAGAAGATCGCACGGCCGCGGCAGTTGTTCCAGGGGGCGGCCAAGCGGGAGTACAGGCCCATCGAGCAGCGCGGGTAAGCGCGGGAGCGGCCCGTTTCCAGAAAGCGGTCCCCGGATGCATAAAGCGGTTGCAAAGGCCGGCATTCTCTGGCAGAAAGGCCGATTCGAGGCACGCGTGTGGCTCCGCGGGGCCGCTGGCGCTTTTCCGGAGAAAAGCCGAGGCTGATGGAGCACGCCGTCAAGCTCAATTTTCCCAGCGACCCGCGGTATCTGGGCGTGGTGCGCGGCGCGATTGAGCGCTTCGCCTCACTGGCCGGGTTTGACGAAGAGGATTGCCGCTGGATCACCCTGGCGGTGCACGAGGCGCTGACCAACGTGATCCGCCACGCTTATCAAAACCGCCACGATCAGCCAGTGGAGATGCGCCTATCGGAGCGCGACGGAGGGATCGAAGTCTTGATGGTGGACCACGGCAAGGGCGTGAAGCCGGAGCAGATGAGCGGGCGAGACCTGGAAGACGTGCGGCCCGGGGGGCTGGGGCTGCACATGATCCGCGAGATTATGGACAAAGCCGTGTATTCGCCCCTGGAAGGGCGCAACGAGCTGTTGCTGTTCAAAGTGAAGGGATCCAAGCCTTCGGTAGGAGAATGATCGATGAATATCGCGACCCGACAGAACGGCACGAGCACGGTGGTGGATGTAAAGGGCGACATTGATCTTTACAATTCCCCGGAAGTGCGCAAGGTGATCCTGGAAGAGCTGAAGGAGAAGAAGACCGCCCGGGTGATCGTGAATCTTTCCGGGGTCCGCTACATTGACAGCTCCGGGGTGGCTTCGCTGGTGGAGGGATTAAAAGTCTCGCGCACGCTGGCCAGCCGTTTTATGCTCTACGGCCTGAGCCCAGCCGCCCGGGAGGTTCTGGAGCTCTCCCGGCTGATCCGGGTCTTCGAAGTGTATGCCAGCGAGGAGGAAGCTCTAAAGGCGCAGTAATTCGCGCCGGGCACCAGACTATGGCTCTTCTGGAAGCAGTCGGACGCAACACCATCGGGGGCCTGGCCTACGTGGGAGGACTGGCGCGGCTGAGCGGCCGCGCCGCCTACTTCACGCTGATCGCGCCGTTCCGCGGCCACGCGGTGCGCTGGGGCCGGGCCATGCACCAGGCCATGGCTGTGGGCGTGGAAGCCCTGCCGATCCTTTCCGTGATCACCTTTTTCATGGGTTTGATTCTGGCGTTGCAAGGGGCCTATGAGCTGCGCAAATTCGGCGCGCTGCAATTCGTAGCCAGCGCGGTGGCGGTCTCCATGACCCGCGAACTGGGCCCGCTGATGACCGCGGTGGTGGTGATTGGGCGCTCCGGCTCCGCCTTCGCGGCGGAAATCGGCACGATGAAAGTGACCGAGGAGATTGACGCGCTGACCACCATGGCGCTGAATCCGGTGAACTTTCTGGTGACGCCAAAGTTCCTGGCCATGATCCTGATGCTCCCGTGCCTGACCACCTGGGCGGACTTCATGGGGGTGATGGGCGGATCCGTGTTTGGAGTGGCCGTAGCCAACTTCACGGTCGGCGGTTACATCCAGGCGACTTTGGACGCTCTGCTCATCCGCGATATTGTGACCGGCCTGATCAAGAGCGTGATGTTCGGGGCGGTGATCACGGCGGTGGGCTGCTACGAGGGGTTTGAGACCGGGGCGGGGGCGGAGCAGGTGGGCCGCTCGACCACCGCGGCCGTGGTCATGTCCATTTTCCTGGTGGTGATTGTGGACCTGATTTTCACCGCACTGTTCTACGTGCTGGGACGATGAGCGCGCCTCCCGCCGACGACGTGGTGCTCTCCGTACGCGACCTGCGGGTCCGGTACGGCGACCGCGAAATCCTGCACGGCATCAGCTTCGACGTGCATAAGGGCGAGACCCTTGTGATTCTGGGCGGCTCCGGCTCCGGAAAGAGCACGCTGCTGCGCACGCTGGTGGGCCTGCAGCGCCCCAGCGCCGGCGAGGTGTGGATCCGGGGCAAAGACATCGCCAAATTGAGCGAAGAGGATCTGGATGACACGCGCAAACGGATGGGGCTTTCCTTTCAGGGAGGCGCGCTGTTCGGCTCCATGACCGTGGGGGAGAACGTGGCCCTGCCGCTTCACGAGCACACGGAACTGGAGGAATCCACCATCCAGATCATCATGCGGCTGAAGCTCGAACAGGTGGGCCTGGCGGGATTCGAGAGCTACATGCCCTCGCAATTGAGCGGCGGGATGAAGAAGCGCGCCGCGGTTGCCCGGGCCATGGCCATGGACCCGGAAATTCTGTTTTTTGACGAGCCGTCGGCGGGCCTGGACCCCATCATCGCCGCGGGCATTGACAACCTGATTCTGAAACTACAGAAGGCCTTCCGCATGACCATCATCGTGGTGACCCACGAACTGGCCAGCGCCTTTCTGATCGCGGACCGCATGCTGCTGGTGAACAAGGGCAACATCGAGGCCCAGGGAACGAAAGACGAGATGCAGAACAGCAAACATCCCCGCGTCCGCCAGTTCCTGGACCGCATCGCGGAGCCCGAAGTCTCCGAGGAGATGGATTACCTCCAAATGCTCACCGGCGAAGCCCCGCCGCGGGCGCTGTAGCCGGGCCGCGCGCGCCGGAACAAAATAGCGAGTCTGAACGCGGCTCTGCAGGATTCGTAGCGCCGGCGTCCCGCGCCGGCTCAGTATCTTCGTCAAACTCATTGGGATGGGCTGGTGCGGGACGCCGGCGCGTCAAACAGGAGGAACTCATGGGGGAATCCATCCGGCAGGTAGAGCATTACTCGTTGTCGTTGGCAGACAAGGTGGGAGAGGGAGCGCGGGTGCTGGGCGCGCTGCGGGATGCGGGTGTGAACCTGATTGCCTTGTGGGGTTACCCGCGCAGCGCGGGCAAGGCGACCATTGAGCTGATTCCAGAAGACGGCGCCGCGCTCGTGGCCGCGGCCCGGGTGGCCAAGTTGAAACTCAGCAAGAAGCAGATTGCCTTTCACGTGCAGGGGGAAGACCGCCCCGGGGCCATTGCGGAATATTGCGCGACGCTGGCTGCCGCCAAGATCAACATTGGGGCAATCCAGGCGGTTTGCGCCGGCGGGGGACGTTACGGAGCCGTGATCTTCCTGCCGCAACGATCGGTGGGGAAGGCCACGAAGGCGCTCGGCGCGCTCTAGGCGTTGTTTCTTATGCAGGGCGGTTTCTGATCCGCGACTCTGGCGGTCCCCGGCTTTTCCAGTGCGGCGGATGCCACAGCTTTCACTTTGCCGCTCCGGGGCCGCGCCTGCGTCCCGGCTGCCGGACACCAAAATTAACGGAAGCCTGGAAGCCGGCGCTTTGCAACACTTGGCATCGGTCCTGCATCCTTGGCCGCAAGGTCGGTTCAAGGCACATGTTGGAGCGGCAGGGCGCTTTCTGCCCCTGCCACAACCCCAGCATGTGCTGGCAAGAAGTCGCACGATGTGCATGATCCGAATTGCCATGCTCTCCGCTCCGGTGCTGGCGCTGAGTTTGTGCGCGTATAGCCAGGACGCGCCGCCCCCGCCTGCTCCCGGCGCTGCCTCCCCGGAAATCATCGCCCCGGCTACTGGCGCGAGCGCGACGGCCCACTCCACGGACCAGGCAGCTCCCCTCATCCCGTTGCGCGTGCCGAAAGGGCTGCCGCTGCAAGTGGCGCTGGATCAGGAAGTGCGCGTACAGAAGGAGGGCCAGGCGATTCACGGCCGCATCTTGCAGCCGGTCTACGCCTTCGACCGCATCGTCATCCCCGTCGGCACGGAGGCGCGCGGACGGGTGGTGAAGATTGAGGACCTCTCCGGCAAGCATCGGACCCTTTCCGCGCTGGACGCGGACTTCACGCCGAATCGCAAGCTGGATCTCGAATTCGCCGAGTTGGTGCTCTCCGACGGGAAGCACATCCCTGTGCATACGGTGGTCAGCCCGGGCTCGGGGCGAACCATCGAGTTGGTGCATGCCAAGGGAGAGGAAGAGAAGCAGGGCGTCAAGTCCGCCGCCTCCGAACAAATCGACCAGGCGAAGCAACAGGCCAAACAGACCTGGGAAGAGGCCATGAAACAGGTGAAGGAACCGGGGCGCATGCACCGGCTGGAGCATTACCTGATCGCCCAGCTCCCCGCGCATCCGCAATATCTCGAAGCGGGGACGCTGTACGCCGCCGAGCTCCAGGACTCGCTGGAGTTCGGCACCACCCCGTTGACGCCGGAACTTGCCGCATCGCTTTCCAAGCCAATTCCTGCCGGAAGCCTGGAGCACGCCACGCTGATGACCGCGCTTGATTCCGCAACATCGAAGCGGGACGACCCGGTAGAAGCCATCCTGTGGCAGCCGGTGTTTGAAGGCGAGAACCCGATCGTTCCCGCCGGCACGCTTGAACGCGCGCCCTGACGCTTGATTGCGCTTCCGGGGAAATCAGGACGCTACCGCGTCTTGGAGACCGTGGATTCCATCCTTTGGTGCGAGTAAAATGAAACGAAGCGTAATCGCTTCGCTGGCACATTCACGTCCGAGGCCGCGGTTGGCTTTGAAATCGGATGTCGGTCTCGGACCGGGCGGAGATACGCGATCCGGATTTCCACCCGCTTGGAGCGGTCCCTCCCAGTTCTGAACGGAACTGCGCCCGATAGGACGGAACCCGCGCAGGGGGTTACTTGCCTGAGACACGCGACAGCCTTCGGCACCTCATCCGGACCAAACTCCGGAAGGCAAAGTTCATCGCCGTTTCCAACCGGGAGCCCTATGTCCACGTCTACCGCGACGGCAAGGTGGAATGGATGCGTCCCGCGAGCGGGATGACCGCCGCCCTGGACCCGGTGATGCAAGCCAGCCGCGGGCTATGGGTCGCGCACGGGAGCGGGAGTGCGGACGCCGAGGCTTGCGAGGAACGCGGTTTTGTGAGCGTGCCACCCGACCGGCCAACCTACCAATTGAAGCGGGTTTGGCTGACCAAGGAGCAGGAAGATGGCTACTACTACGGATTCTCCAACGCCGCAATTTGGCCTCTATGTCACATCGCTTACCGGCGGCCCATCTTTCGTCTGGAACAATGGAAGGCCTACGAGGCGGTTAACCGGCTGATTGCGGAAAGCGTGGCTGCAGAAGTCGGGGAGAGGCCGGCATTTATCTTCGTTCAGGATTATCACCTCTCTCTTCTTCCTAAAATGCTGCGCGGGCGGTGCCCGCAGGCAATTCTGGCTCACTTCTGGCACATTCCCTGGCCAAATCCTGAGATTTTCCGGATCTGTCCGTGGAAACACGAAATCCTGGAAGGGCTGCTGGGCAACGACATTCTGGGATTCCACACGCGGTACCACTGCGAGAACTTCATTGCCACCGTGGACCGGGAATTGGAGGCCAGGCCGGACCGCGAAAAAACCGCCATCGTCTATGGCGGGCACATGACCAAAATCCGCGCATTCCCCATCAGCATTGACTTCGAGGAAGTGTCGCGTCGAGCCGCATCGCAAGAGACCCTGCGGCAGATGAACACACTCCGGCGCAATTACCGGTTGCCCAAGGATTGCATCCTGGGAATCGGCGCGGACCGACTGGACTACACAAAAGGGCTTCCGGAGAGAATTGACGCGCTGGATTGGCTCTTCGAGCGGTACCCCGAATACCGCGGGCGTGTGGTGTTTCTCCAGGCGGGTGTGCCCAGCCGCACGCGGGTAGAGGAATACCAGCGGCTAAACGAGCAGGTGGACAAACGGGTGGCCGCTCTGAATTGGAAGTTCGGGCGCAAGGATTGGCAACCGGTGATCTTCGTGCGGGAGCATCTGCCACTCCCGATACTCCTGGCGCTATACCGCATGGCGCATTTCGCCGTGGTCAGTTCGCTCCACGACGGGATGAACCTGGTAGCAAAGGAGTTTGTTGCGGCGCAGACGGACGCCAACGGGGTGCTGGTGCTGAGCCGTTTTACCGGGGCGGCGCGTGAGCTCTCCGATGCCTTGATCGTCAATCCGTATTCTGCGCATGAAATGGCGGAGCAGATCCGTGCAGCAATCGAGATGGATCCGGTCGAGATCCGGCACCGGATGGGCCGCCTGCGGGCGCAAGTGCGGGAGAATAATATTTACAAATGGGCCGCCAGCATCATCCAAAAGCTCTCGAAAATGGCCTGAACATTCCCCGGAATGCGCTTCAGTCCTGGGGCGAGATCGCGCGTGCGATCGGCAGGTCGAAGCAGGTGGCGTTGTTTACCGACTTCGATGGGACCCTGGCACGGATTCGAAAAAATCCTCGAAATGTGTGGCTCAGCAGCCGGGCACGAATGCTACTGGCGGAACTGGCCCGCCGGGCGCAGCCGGTGGGCGTGGTGAGCGGCCGCGGGCTGGCCGATATCCGGAATCGGGTTCGCGTCCCCGGCCTCTGGTACGTCGGATGTCACGGATTGATTCTGCGGGATCCGGGCAACAAAACGCTGGTCCTGGCGACTCTTAAGGAGAGGGAGAACATTCGAGGTCTGGCGCGCGATCTGGCTCAGAGCCTGCGCAAGATTCCAGGCGTTTACCTGGAGTCCAAGGGAGCCAGCTTCGCCCTGCACTATCGCGGAGCTTCCGTCGCTGCGGTTCGCGCCGCCTGGAAAGCGCTTCAAGGGCAGCTGGCAGGGCAGCGAGAAGTCCGTCTGCTCTGCGGGAAAAAAGTATGGGAGATACTTCCCAACACACGAACAGACAAGTGGACTGCGGTATCCTTCATCCTGCGTCGCGAAACGCGCGAACGCCCGGGCGCTCCTCCCCTGATGATCTACTTGGGGGACGATTCCACGGACGAATTGGTGTTCCGGAAGATGAAGAGGGGAATTTCCATCGTCGTGGGCGCGACGAAGCGCACGGCGGCGCGGTACTCCGTGCCATCCCCCGGAGGCGCCTTTCGGGTACTGCAAAGACTGAAGGAGGAATTGGAGTGAAATCAGGAAGGGAACCGTTTCGGTTCGTCACCGCGTCCTACCTGATCCGCATTTGCGGACACCGGGCTGTGAACCTGCGGGAGTTTGCCGCTGCCCTGCGCGTCTGTCCGGATGCGTCCATATTCCACCATACGTTTCAGAGTCTTGAGCGGCATCACTATGCATCGTTCTCGAATGACTTTGCGCAATGGGTGCTTGCTTCCTGCAACGAGCCCGCGCTGGCGGAACGGCTGGCGGCGATCGACATTCGTGACTGCACCTCCATTGCCGTCCTGCGGAACTCCCTGGAAGGGGCCGTGCAGGCCTACCTCGAACGGCATCCGGTGAGCCCGGACCATGCCGTGTCGCAGCCATTTTATTTCTGTGAATCCCTGGAATTCACCGAGCAGCGGAATGAAGAAGCGAGGACGCTTGCGGAGCTGGCCGAGGGAATCGGGCGAATCAGCCTGCAGACGCTGCACCACCATTTCATCAATTCGCGCCTTCGCCTGCACCTGGAGACCAATGATTTTTCACACTGGATTCGGAATAGCCTGGAACAGCCCGAACTGGCCGGGAAGCTGGATCGAATCGACATCTACATGAACACGCTGGACGGACTGCGCCAGGAGATCCTGCGAACGCTGGAATCGTGGGTGCGGCGATGAGTGAAGCGATGAGCGCCGTGGCCGTGCCGGCCCCCCCGGGAATCGCCGAATATGCCGCGGTGGTGGGGGAATCGGAAATCGGCGCGCTGCGCGTTTTCGCGCGGCAATTGCAGGGGCGTCGGGTGCAAATGGTGAACTCGACGGCGGTGGGGGGTGGAGTCGCCGAAATATTGAACCGCCTCGTTCCTCTGCTCGGCGATCTGGGCATGGCCACCCGCTGGGAAGTGCTTAAGGGTGGAGAACAATTCTTTGCCGTGACCAAAGGATTCCACAACGCCCTGCATGGGGCGCCCTATCAGGGCAATGCGGATTGGTTCGACATCTTTGTGGCCACGAACGAGGAAAACCGCCGGCACTTAACCTTCGACGATGAGTTTGTGGTGATCCATGACCCGCAACCCGTTGCGCTGGTGAACGCCCGCGACGGCGCTCGAGGCAAGTGGGTATGGCGGTGCCACATTGACTTGTCACATCCCGCGCAAGAGGTGTGGGAGTTCCTGCACCCCTTCGTAGAGCGCTACGATGCAGCGGTTTTCTCCTCTCCTGCGTTTTCCCAGCGCTTGGGAATTCCGCAGTATCTGGTTTATCCGACCATCGACCCCCTTTCGGACAAGAACCGTGAACTGGAGCCCGAATTCGTCCATGCCGTCCTCGAGCGCTTCGGAATCGACCCCCAGCGGCCCATCCTGACACAGGTTTCACGTTTTGACCGGCTGAAGGATCCGCTCGGAGTGATCCAGGCGTACAAAATGGTGCGCAAGCACATCGATTGCCAATTGGTACTTGCGGGAGGCGGGGCCAGCGATGACCCTGAGGGAGAAACCGTGCTCAACGAGGTGAACTCGGCGGCCCAGGGCGATCCGGACATCCACATCCTGAACCTGCCCCCGTGGAGCCACCTGGAGATCAACGCACTACAACGTGCATCGACCGTGGTTATCCAGAAGTCATTGCGCGAAGGGTTCGGGCTTACGGTCGCCGAGGCGCTCTGGAAGCGCAAACCGGTGGTGGCTTCCGCGGTGGGGGGCATCCCCACTCAGGTGATCCACAAGCTCACGGGCATGCTGGTGCATTCCATAGAAGGCACGGCGTATCAGATCCGCTTTTTGCTTTCGAATCCGAGCATCGCGCGGAAGTTGGGGGAGAACGGCCGCGAGCACGTGAAAGAAAACCTTCTAATCACTCACAATCTGAAGCGATACCTGATGCTGCTGCTCGCCTTGCAGGGGCGCAAGTAGGCCGGATTGCAGGGAGCGGGTGGCGGCAATCCTTCTCATACCAGCCTCTTGCCCGTCGCGCACAGACCGCGCCACCACCCATCCGGAGCGAAACTCCCTGGAGTTATCGCGCCGGCGCAGGGGCGGAGGGATGCGCCCCTTGCAACTGGACTCCCTCGTGCAGATGGCCTCCGAACAGGTTATAAAGCCACCCGAAGAGCAGCCCAGCAATCCCCCCATCGACAAAGCCGTAAAATGCGCCGAGCAGTAGATCGCCAAAATTGCGTGCCGCATGGAATCCCGGATAGACGGAGCCCATCATCTCGAGAAAATTCACCGCGTAACTGGAGTCAACGAGGTGCAAAAGCCCTGTCAGCAGCATCGCGCCGCCCCCGAGCAGTCCCGCAGCCAGCGCCAAACCTCTAATGGAAAGCCGCATAACGCCTCCTCATAGAGTAGGATGCGCATCTCGACCCCTGGGTGGCCGTTTGGTCATGTTTCTGCGCGGTCCTTGAAAAGGGGCAGGAACGGCCAACTGCGCCGTCACAGGGAAGGCCTCCCTTGATCTCCAACCCGGGAACACGCGTGAGGGGTACCCTCACCGGCACGAAATGGTTTTGTACCGCGCGGGCCCAGCCTGAGGAGCCTTCTGAATGCATCCCCGGCGTGTGTTCACGCGAGCAGCGTCACTGTGGAAGGCACATTAGCCCGGCGGCCAAGGGCAACTCCGGCCGTCGCCCAGGCCGGATTGTGCGCCGTTCCATGCTCGGTATCCTGGACGACTCCCACCAGCTGTGCTTATCCCTGTTTCAATCGTGCGATTCCGCGCTTTGGATAGAATTGCACCCGGGCGTCCAGGGCGGGGGCCGCACTTTCCCCCCGTGTCGAATCCCCGGCCTTCGTGCGTCGTAGGGATGAGTGCAGGCCCGAGCCATGAAGCGTGCGGCACATGCTCCTTTGGAGGAAACGGCGCACTGGGATTCGTCCGGCACGCTCCACCGGGTTGCCTCCCGTCCGTTCGGCCCCGTGGGCGGCCGCGAGGCGACGATGGAAAAATCCGGCGCGGCAGTGTGGGAGGCCGGGAAAAGGGCGCTGTGGGATCTCAGCGAAGTCCGCCGGGTGAACGCCAGCCTGTTCCCGCGAAACCTGCCGCGTCTTTCGAATTTGGCCTACGCCGGCGTGTGCCTGGAAATCAGCGAGGCTGGAGGGGATTACTATGACTTCTTCGACTTCGGGGCGGACAAAATGGCTGTGGCCGTCGGTGACGTCTCGGGCAAAGGGATTGCGCCGGCGCTGGTGCGCGCCACGCTCCAGGCTGGTCTGCGCACGCTCTGGCTGGCGGGGTTCAGAGACCTCCGGACCATGCTCCGCCACGTGAACCGGCTGTTGCTGGAGAGCACGCCGGAAAGCATTTACGCCACCCTCTTCTTGGGCGTCTACGATGGAGGAAAGCGCAGATTGGAATTCGTCAACTGCGGTCATCCTCCGCCCATTCTGGCGAGCCGCAGCGGTTTCGTCCGGTTGGGCGCAACGGCAACCGTGCTGGGATTCTTTAAAGATTGGGAGTGCGCGCCGGGCGAAGCGCGGCTGGAGTCAGGCGAGACCCTTCTGGCTTATACCGATGGGGCCACGGAAACATCCAACGATCGCGGCGTGGAATTTGGCCCGGGCCGCCTGGAAGAACTCCTGGCCTGCTCCGGCCAAATGCCGGTTTCCGCCCTTCTGCGCAAGGGGGTAGAGTCCCTGCGCGCCTTTGGCGGAGAATCCCTGCAGGACGACCTGACTCTGGTTGCATTGCGGGCTCTGGACCCGCCGCAATGAACCGGACGGGGAGAAGATCCGGCCCGCGGATGTCGATTCCCGGAGGTTCGCGCGTCGTAAGGGTGAGGAGGAAGAAGCCATGCAATACGTGCTGCTGATCTACGACGAAGAGAAGCGCTGGACCAAGGGATATGACCAGGGTGAAATCGCAGAATATCGCGCGTTCGGCAAGGAGTTCGCCTCCGCCATCCAGGGCGGCAATGCCCTGCAACCCACCGGCACGGCCACCACGGTGCGGGTGCGCAGCGGCAAGCCGCTGACCACGGACGGGCCGTTTGCGGAGACCAAGGAGCAACTCGGCGGTTTCTACCTGGTGGA
>Ga0335085_10006846_pt1 | contig 17887 bp, 22 predicted proteins | sample Lox_Sample_45_FD_206712 | JGI IMG/M metagenome (GOLD analysis project Ga0335085, IMG submission 206712) | Soil microbial communities from Loxahatchee National Wildlife Refuge, Florida, United States - Lox_Sample_4.5 | ecosystem: Environmental > Terrestrial > Soil > Wetlands | place: USA...
CGAAACTTCAGCGCCGCGGGCCCCATCTCACATGACGTCTAGCCCGAGTTTCCGGTGATCATGGTCTTCTGACTCCTGGTCAGGGTGCCGTCTGACCTGTTTTCCCTTGTGACACGTGCTTGCGGTGCTTGACTGTGGCCCCGATTTAGCCTATGACCTAAATTCATGGCGAGCCTGTACAAGAAGGTGATCAGCGGGAAGCCGTACTGGTACCTGCGTGAGATGGGCTGGGTGGACGGCAAGCCGAAGATGGTCTCCGAGCGGTACCTGGGCACCGCGGCCGACATCGAGGCGCTGCTGGACGCCCGCGAGGCGCAGATGCTGCCCGAGCGGACCCGGCACCTGGACTTCGGGGCGGTGGCCGCGGCGTGGGGGCTGCTGGCCGATCTGGGCGTGGCCGCCATCATCGATGAGGAGGCCGGGGCCGGGCCGCCGGGGCTGCCGCTGTCACCGGGCACCTACCTGGCGCTGGCCGCGCTGAACCGGGTGGTGGATCCCTGCTCCAAACGCGGGTTCGCGGACTGGTGGCGTACCACGGCGGCGGACCGGTTCACCAAGATCGGCGCCTCGGCGCTGGATCACCGCCGGTTCTGGGACGCCATGCACGCCGTGCCACTGGAGGCGCTGCCGCGGATCGAGGAGAAGCTGGCGCTGGCGGCGTGCGCCCGGTCCGGGCTGGATACCAGCTCGGTGGCGCTGGATATGACGAACTTCGCGACGTTCATTGACACCGGCAACGTCAGGGCGCCGGTCGCGCAGCGGGGCAAGGCTAAGCAGAAACGCTCTGACCTGCGGCTGGTCGGCCTGGGCCTGGTGGTCACCCGGGACGGCGGCGTCCCGCTGCTGTCGCATGCCTATCCCGGGAACAAGCCCGACGTCACCCAGTTCCCGCAGATGATCCGGGAACTGGCTGCCCGGCACGCTGCCCTGGCCGCCGCGGCCGGCCAGGACGGCACCGAGATGACGGTCGTCTTCGGCGCGGGGCAGAACTCCGAAGCCAGCTTCGCGCTGCTGGCCGGCACGAACCTGCACTACGTGGGGTCGGTGCCGGCCAGTGACTGCCGTGACCTGCTCGCCGTGCCCGCGTCCGCCCGGGCCGTCGTCGATCCGGACCGGTTCGGCGGCCTGACCGCCTATGACACCCGCCGCGTCATCTACGGCACCGGGCGCCGGGCGATCTTGACCCATTCCCCGGAGCTGCACGCCCATCAGGCCCGCGGCTTCGACGGCACCACGCTGGCCAGGGCCACCCGGCAGCTGGATGAGCTGGCCGCCACCTTGGCCCGCGGCAAGACCCGCCGGGCCCGCGGCAAGGTCGAGGCGGAGATCGCCAAGATCACCCATGACGCCTGGGTCCGCCGGGTCCTCACCTGGGATCTCACCGGCGATTCCCCCCGCGACCTGCGGCTGGCCTGGTCCATCGACGCCGCCGGGCGGGCCGCGCTGGAGGAGGAGATCTTCGGCAAGCATGTGCTGATCACTGACCACGACGACTGGCCCGCCGCCGAGGTCATCGCCGGCTACCGGTCCCAGTCCGAGGCCGGGTTCTCCTTCCGCCAGATGAAAGACCCGCACGCGGTGTCGTTCTCCCCGATGTTCCACTGGACCGAGCACAACATCCGGATCCATACCTTCACCTGCGTCCTGGCCCTGCAGATCGCGCACCTGATGCGCCTGCAGGCCCAGCGCGCCGGGCTGCGCACCTCAGTCCGCGAGCTGCTGGCCCAGCTCGCCGGCATCGGCGAGACCATCCTGATCTACCCCGCCGCACGAGGCAGGCCCAAAGCCCGCCGCATGCTCACCGAGACCACCAGCACCCAGGACAAACTCACCCAGGTCTTCCAGCTCGACCGCTACGCACCCGCCGTTAGGTCATAGGCGCCAGCGGCCCCCTAAACCCATCCCCACCAGGCGGAACACCCTGACAAGGAGCATGATCATTGGAAACTCGGGCTAGCACCAGAGCGCCGACATGCCGCCGCGGGCCGCCAGCCGGTCGTACATCCCATCGATGTCGTACCGGGCCTCCATCCGGGCCCGGAGCGCCCGGGCCTGCGTGCTCACGTCAGCGAGGCGCAGGTGCAGCTCCTGGTCGGCGCCGTCCCGCTCGGCCGCATCGGCGAAAACGGCGCTGACAGCCTCAGCCAAGCGCTCGATGGCCCGGGCCCGCGGGTCATGGGCGCGATGGACGGCGTTCACAAGCTCGGCGAGCGGGTCCCTGTCCGCCACGCTCACCACCTCCCCGATGGCAGCGGGCGCGGCTTCCATCCCGCGTGCCGCTCCCACGCCACCTGGATCACCGGGAGCAGATGCGCCGCCGGGTGACCCTCATCAGCCGCACGCTGCCCCGCCGTTTTCAGGCACTCCCGCAGCGAATGCGCCTGGCCGTCGTCCAGGTCCGCGGGCGCCTCCAGCGGGCCGGTCCCGGCGGCCGAGCTGGCGAGGGCCGCCAACGTGGCAATCACCTGGCGGGCGGACGACAGTGAGGCGCCAGCCCCGGCCCGCGCCGCCGTCTCCGACAGCAGCTCCGCGAGCGCCAGCCGGGCCTCTGGCGCCAGGTCAAGCGGCACACGGAAAGTGGCGCTCGCGGTGCGGGGATTCAGGTAACGCCTGGCCAATCTGGCCTCCTTAGCGGCACATACGCGGTCATCTGCACGCGCCGTGCCGCCGGGCCGCTCGCATCGAGGCGGGGCCGCAGGCGCTCACGTCAATCATAGGGGCCGGGCTAGCATCAGGTCTAGACCATTGGTACTACCGCTGACCTGGAATGGCTCACTCGTGGCGGCTCGGAAGCTCACCGGGAAGACGCAGCCCCGGCTATGGACGCCGCCCCAGCGCACACTGACCCGCCGCACCAGCCTGGGCTACGAGGTCGCCGACTTCGCCAGCATCATCGGGGAGCCGTTCCTGCCGTGGCAGCGCTGGCTCGCCATCCACGCGCTGGAGCCGCTGCCGGACAGGACCCCCCGGTTCCGCGTCGTCCTGGCCATGGTCGGCCGGCAGAACGGGAAGAGCAGTTTCAAGCGGACGATCAGCCTGTACCGGCTGTACGTCACCGGCGCCCGACTGGTGCTCGGCGTCGCCCAGGACGTCAGCCTCGCCCGGGAGCAGCAGAACTACTGCCTGGAGACGGTCCAGGCCTCCCCGTACCTCGCCGAGGACCTGGCCCAGGTCCGCCGGGCCGCCGGTGACGAACGGTTCCGGGTCGCCGGTGACCTCGACTACGAGGACGGTGAGGGCGACGAGTCGTTCACTCTCGCCGGCGGCGGCCGGTACAAGATCGCCGCCAGCAACCGCAAGGCGGGCCGGGGGCTAAGCGTCGACGAGCTGAACATCGACGAGCTGCATGAGTGGCACAACTTCGAGCCCTGGTCCGCTCTGTACTACACGACCATGGCGCGGCCGGCCGCGATGATCTGGGCACTGTCGAACGCCGGTGATGACCGCTCGGTGGTTCTTAACCAGCTGCGGGACGCCGCCCTGTCCGGCCGTGACCCGTCCATCGGCCTGTTTGAGTGGTCCGCGCCCGATAACTGCGACCTCGACGACACCGGCGCCTGGCGGCAGGCAAACCCAGGGCTCGGCTACACCGTCAGCGAAGCCGCCATCAGGACGGCGAGCATCTCCGAACGGCCGGACGTCTTCCGCACCGAGGTGCTGTGCCAGAAGGTCGACCAGCTCGACGGGGCCGTGAACTACACCGCATGGCAGGCCTGCCATGACCCGGCGGGCACCATGGACAGCCTCCGGGGCCGCCTCGCCGCCTGCTTCGACATCGCCCCGGACGGCGGGCACGCCACCCTCGCCGTCGCCGCCCGGCTCGACGACGGCCGGGCCCGCGTCGAGATCGCCGGGGCGTGGAAAACGACCGAGCAGGCCCGCGCGGAGCTGCCCGGGCTGCTGGCCAGGATCAGGCCGCGCGCCATCGCCTGGTACCCGGCCGGGCCCGGCGGGGCGTTCGCCACCGTGCTCCGGCCCCCCGGCGCGCTACCGCCGCCGCGCGGGCCCGAATACGTCGAATTGGCCGGCGGCCGGGTCCCCGAAGTGTGCATGGAATTCGCCGACCTCGTGCGCGCCCGGCAGGTCGTCCACTCCGGGGACGAGATCCTCGACACCCACATCCGCAGCGCGGGCAAGCTCGGCGCCGGGGACGCCTGGCGATTCCAGCGCAAGGGCGGCGGCCACGTCGACGCGGCGTACTCCGCCGCCGGTGCCATCAGCACGGCGCTGCTCATCCCCGCAGCCAGGCGGGCGCGGATCCGCGTCCTCAACGCGGGCTAGCGGCGCCTCGCCGACGCCGCGTGCGCCTTCCGCATGTCCCGGACCGGGTTGACCGTCCGCGCCCGCTCCGGCCCGCGGCGCTGCTGTGCCCGCTTCTCCAGCTCGACCAGGACTCTCAGCACCTGCGGGGCCGTCTGCCCGATCATCGCCGCCCGCTCCGCGTTGCTCATCCGGTCCACTGTCCGCGCCAGGATGCGCGCCAGGGCGACGAGCGCGGCGTCGGTCTCGGGAGGGCCGAGCGCCTCGATCGCCCGGTCGAGCGCGGGCGTGAGCAGGTCATCCGCGCTGTGCAGCGGCGCTTTGCGGGCCATTTTTCACCCTCCTGAAGACCATCCGCACCATCGTCGCACGTCAGGACGGCGACCCCCCACCATCCGTCCGCGCGCAAAGAAGCCGGGCACGGCGCTCTGAGGCGGCCAGATCGCCGTGGACATTCTGTGATCGTGCGCACACGACATGTTGCTATCATGCGATCTACCAGCGGGTGCGTGAGCCGCTGAAGTCCGGGTCGCCTTCCCGCCGGGTGGCATTCGAGTCCCGCGCGGTCTTGGCTGCGTGACAGCTGCCGGGCCCGGAGCAGAGCGCCTGCAGGTTGCCGAGCGAGTGGTCGACCCGCACCGCCACCGGCGTGATGTGGTCGACCTGCAGGCGGCCCCGGCGCCCGCACTCCTCACACCGGCCGCCAGCCCGCCGCAGCACGATCGCGCGGTCCCGGACGAACTCAGGGTCCCGGTAGACCTCGGCGTCCCGCCGCCGCTTGGCCGGGGTGTTCGTGGCCTGCCAGGGCACGGCTCAGGTTTCTTCCGGGTCGTCGCCGACCAGCGTTAGCGATGGCGGCGGCAATGGCGACAGGTCTACTTCGGCGACTTGCATCCCGCCGCGCCGGTCGGCTTCGAGGCAGACGCCATAGAGCGGCCCGTTGGCCGCCAGGTCGTAATCGTCGTCTGCGTCCGGCTCGACGTACTCGAGGACCTCGCAGCGGTGCGGGCATCCGTTGCTGTAGTCGGTCCAGATGACTACATCGCCGATCTTGTACTTACGGCTTTGCTTGCCGGTCATGGTCTAGCCTTCCAGGTGAGAGAGTGAGCGGCCCGCCGATACTGGCGGGCCGCTCGTCTATTTGCCGGTAATGATGCCAGTCATGCTGGCCGCGGGCGTCTTGATGGCGGCGATGGCACATTGCAGGCAGAGCTGGATCGCCTGTCCTGGCAGGTAACAGGTCGGGCGGCCGCACACGGCGGGGCATGGCGCGTATATGACCTCGATGGGGCCGAGCGTGGTCCGCTCCGGCCGGGTCAGTGTCCGCGGTGCTGGCAGCCTGGGCGGTTCCTGGCCTTCCGGGTAAGGGACGCTGAGCCGGTCCCACTGGGCACGGGGTGCCATCATCCGGGCATGCCGTCGGCAGTAGGTCCCGTGCAGATAGGTATCCGCGGTGTCCTTGCATCCCAGGACGTCGCATGGCATTCGCCTGGCCTAACCTTTCGTGTGAGAGGCGGCCAGCCGGTTGACCCGGCTGGCCGCTTCGGCTTTGGGTTAGAACGGGCTGCGATCTGGCGCGTTCCATGGGGTTGCGCTGTCCCACGGATCGTCCGCGGCAGTGTTCGGTGCCACCGGAGCGGCGGGAGTGCTGGCGGTGGGCAGGTTGCGGGCCGCGGCCATGCGGTCCCAGTCGATCGGGGGCGGCGTTTCCTGCTCGAACTCGATGACGTACCTGTCCCAGGTGCCGTCACCGTTGGCCTTCGGCTGCGGGCCGTCGAAGCGGACGCCGACACGGTCGCCGGGTGACGGGCGGGCCATGATGACGTCGCTGGCCATGAGCGCGCAGCTGACGATGTACTCGCCGTCATCGGTTTTGACGATGAGAATCGGGTACAGGTTGCCGTTCTTGGCTTCCCGTGCCTTTATCTCGGTGATGGTGCCGATCAGCTTGTCCCCGGGCGCCGGTTCCCATTCCTGGCGCTGGAGCCTTTCTTCGAGCGTTGACAATGGTCTTCCTTTCATCGTGGCGACACCATTTCGGCGTCGTTTTGGCGTCCAGGCTGCGGAGCCTGGCAGTCGTAGCACAGGCCGGTGAGACTTACCGGCCTGTAGCGTCGCTGGCATTCAGCGCATTGCACCCAGCTACCCAGCGGGCCACAGTCACCGCAGTAGCAGCGGGCAGGCGCGCAGTAGCGGGCGGAGTCTGGCTCAGGGTGCCCGGCAGCCTTGGCGGGTGTGTGGTCGGCGCAGCGCCACCCTTCGGCGTACAAGTAGACGTCGGTTGAGGCACACGAGCCACAGGCACGGGCCGCGTTCATTGCCTGGCCTGCCGTGCCGCGAGTTCGGGGCAGTCGTCGTCGTGGTAGACGCTGATCACGTGGACGTCGGGGTGACCCTGCATGGCGCTGACGACCTGGTAGGCGTCGCAATGGGCGCAGCCGCCGGGAATGTGCGCGCCGTCGAGGGCGGCGATCTGGGCGCTGACGGGGTTCTGCGGTCTGAGCCTCCGGCGGTTGCTCACTGTGCGTCATCTCCCGACAGGGGCTCGTCGTGGCGAAGGGTGCCAAGAGTGCCAACTCTGCCTTTACGAACACCCTTGGCACTCTTGGCACCCTTCGCAGGTAGAGGGGTTTCGTCCTCCGGCGGCTTCAGGTCGTTGAGATCGCCTTCGTGCTCCGGGAGGCTCATGTACCAGTCGGTCCCGACCTTCCTCACTACGATCCGTAGCGACTTCCGGGCGCGGTTTAGCGTCCGCTCAGAGATCCGGTGACCTTCCCTCGCGTCTTCTTCAACCTCTTTGGACCGCCGCGGACCGTCCGCTAGCGACGTCCGGAGGAACGCCTCGGCGGTGGATAGCGCATCGCGCACTTCGGCGTCCTGGGCGCCGAGGATGTCCTGAACGGTGCGCTCGGTTGGGCCGTCGAGCACGAACCTGCCGACCTTCGCCGCGCCCTTCGTGGTCTCGACGGTGGCCTCGATGATGCGGTAGGCCAGGGACGGCAGATTGCTGCGCCCGAGTGAGTTTTTAGTCTGGGTAATTACCTGGGCACCGTCATCGTCGGCAGCGAAGGCGAAAATGAACCGGGCTACGTCTTTAAATGCACCGGACGCGGTAATGAGCGACGAGGCGTCAGAACCGTTGGACTTGTTGAAGTGGGCGATACCGGCCAGGATTGCGCCGGTACGGTCGGCCATTCTGGCAAGCGGGTCAAGCGCCTGGCGGACTTGCCGGTTTACGTGCGTGTCCAGCCGGTCGCTGATAGCCGACATGAGCGGGTCGAGGCATATGAGAGCGACCTTGTACTCGTGGACCGCTTCTTCAAGAAGTTTGTTGTCTGCAGGCAGGCTGAGCGTGACGGTCTCGTCTTCGATGGTTGCCACTTCGGCCCGGTAGACACGGCCCAGGTCGGCCCCGGCCGCGCGAAGCCGCGGCTTGATAGTGAACTTCCACGAGTCCTCGACGGCAACGTAGATCACCGCGCGCGGCTCGCCCTCGAACGCGCCAGGCAATTCGCCCTTGGTGACCTTGGCGGCCATCCAGATCAGATACGAACTCTTGCCGGTGCCTTCCCTGCCTGCGAAGAGACCGAAGGACCCCGCGGGTATGCGGCCTCCATCGCTGTCCTCCCATGCCCAGACGACGGGTTCGTCGTCTATCTCCGATGCAGGGGTGAGCACGAGCCTGCGGGCAGGCGCGTCCCCGGTGGCAGCTGCTGGCGCGGCGGGAGCCTGCTGCGCTGTGAACTGACCCCAGAACGCCTTGGCGTCGAATGGCTGGTCGGTCACGTGTGCCTGCTTTTCAGGGCGGACCCGATTGTCCGGTGCGCCTCGGCAGCGGTGAGCCCGGCCCGCAGCGCAGCGGCCGTGAGCGCCTCTGTCATCGCGTCTGCGCCGAGCTGGCCATCCTGGACGAACCGTGCGATTGAGTAAGCGGACTTGTTGAGCTGGTCGTTGCGCTGCCCCTGCGGCGCCCGGGCGACGGCCTCCGCTTCAGCGCTGACTGCGGCACGGACGTAAGCCGCAGCCTTGGCGGGAGCTGGTTCCGTACGCCGCAGCGGCTCAGGCTTCGCTTTCGACGCAAGGCCAGCCAGCCACTCCGGCAGCGGTACCGGATCGCAGTCGCTGATGAGCTCGTAAGCGCCTTCGGGGCGAACGGACCCGGCCGCCACGACGAACCCGCCATCGGCGCGCACGTCGATCATCGGCGCGATCTGCCCGGCGGAGTTGCGGATGCCGTGATCCCCGGCCTGGAAGTAGAAGTGCCAGCCGCCGCGGGGAGTGGTCACCGTGTAGGTGTCGGGCCAGCTGTCGTCGTGCGCTTCGGCGAGCACGGTGTAGATGTCGCTGCCATCGGTGACGCCGGGCACGGTGTCCCACGGCGGCGGCAGCGGTCCGCCGACGTCGAGGTCGATGACGACGAGCCCGGATGGGCCGCAGGCGATACCGATGTTGCCGCCGTCTTTCCACCATTCGGTGATGCGCTGGCGGTCGGTGGTGTGCCACTGTGCCCACTTCCATCCGGGCCGCGGTTCCTTGCCGCCGTCCTTGACGGGGAACACGTGCCAGCCACGATCAGCGGCGGCGAGCGCCTGGCCGATGACGCCGGTCATGACGCGCGGTCCTGCCCGGCGGCCCGGCAGAGCGTGCAGCGGCTCCGGTCGTGCGGCGCCAGGCCGAGAGTTTGGATGTCGTACGGCGGCACCTGGGCGCCCGGTTCGGGCGCCGGCTGATGCCGGACGCAGTCCGGGTCGTCGAAATACGGCAGCTTGGTCATGCAGCCGCACGGGCAGCCGGTCGGCCGCCGGTCCCCGCAGCCGTGCCGTAGAGTGCCAGCAAGCCCGTTGCTTGGCGGCGGCGCGGCGGTGAATGAGTGTCGTGGGGCCCGGCCTGGCGCCGGGCCTCCGGCGTCATTAGGCGACATCACCGGTCCCTCCAGCGATGCGCCTGACGTACGCCTCGATCCCGGCCCGGGTGATCCGCCGACTCGCGCCGATCTTGACCGACTCCAACTCGCCCTGGGCGATCAGCTCATAAATGGCCGACTCCCCCCACCGCGAGCAGCCGGGCTGCGTCACAGATCTTGTAGAGCAGCGGCATGTCCGCAGTGATGACGGCCGAAGGCTCCGGCGCAAGTCCGGAGGGGTATTCGAGCTGGAGCCGCACCACGACCTCGGTCATACCGGCACCCGCTCGTCAGGGTGCGCAGCGAGCCAGTGAGCCTCGCACATGCGCTGCATGCGGCTCGCCGAGACTCCGAGGGCCTTGGCGAGCTTGACGACGGTGCGCGGCCGGACCTGGACCTGGCCGTTGACGATCCTGGAGATGGTGCTGCCGTCTATGCCTGCGAGCAGGCCAGCGGCGTCCTGGCTGATGTCGCGCGCCGCCAGGAAAGCCCGGAGGTCCGGTGTCTGGGGCACTGTTTTAGGACCTGACATACCGATGATGGTGCCAGAGATCCGAAGCTGGTTCAAGTGGGCTCGCTGAATTTCAGATCCACTGTCTTGCACGAGGTCCTAAATTCGTGCATAGTCAAGGGCATGGCGCCAACCACCTACGTTGACGTGCTTGTGCGGAACATCCGGGCCGCGCGAAGCCGCCTCGGGCTCGATCAGGCCGACGTTGTTGCCCGCATGCGTGCCCTTGGTTATGAGACCTGGTACCGGCAGACGATGGGCAAGGTGGAGAGAGCGGAACGCCGCGTCAGCGCAGAAGAGATCCTCGGCCTCGCCGCCGCCCTGGAGACCACCGTGGCGCGGCTCATGACGCCGTTGTGGGAAGACAAGTGGATCGAGCTTCCATCCGGTGAATCCCTGCGCGTCGGCGCGGTGGTGACCCTGGTGACCGGCGAACTGGCCGCCGACGACAGCATCCCGCAGGACATCCACTGGTACGAGAACAAGCCGGTCCGGACGATCATCCCGCCACACGAGGGCGAAGCCGTGCAGTGGGGCACGCCCGCGGAAGAGGCCTGACATGGGCCGCCGGTCGCGCGGTGACGGGAGCCTCTTCCATGACGCTGACCGCGAGGTCTGGGTGGGCCAGATCGACGCCGGGCGCGACCCTGTAACCGGCAAGCGGCGGCGGCCGAAGGTGTCAGCGCCGACCAAGACCGAGTGCAAGGAGAAGCTGGACGAGCTGCGCGACGAGCTGCGGCGTACCGGCACCGTGGCCCGCCGCGACACCACGGTGGCGCAGGTCATGGACGACTGGACGGCGAACCTGCCGCCGGAGATCCAGTCGCCGAGTTCGGTCCGGTGCCACCAGGACGCCGCCACCCGGATAAAGGCCGGGATCGGCTCCGCCAAGATCGTGCGCCTGTCCCCCAGCCAGGTCGAGCGCCTGCTGCACGACATGGTCCGGGACGGCTACGCGACCAGCACTATCAGCCAGACACTGTCGGTGCTGCGCCGGGCGATCCGCCGGGCTCAGCGTGACGGCAAGGTGGGCCGGAACGTCGCCGAGCTGGTCGACTGCCCCCGGGGAAAGCGGCGGCAGTCCCGGTCCATGACCATCGCCCAGGTTGAGCGCCTCCTGGCCACCGACCTGACGGCCTGGTGGCGGGCGTACATCTTCACCGCCGTCATGTGCGGCCTGCGGCCCGGTGAGCTGCTGGGCCTGCGCTGGGAGGACGCCGACACCGCCGCCCGGGTGATCCGGGTCCGCAAGTCGATCGGCATCGTCCCGGCCGCCGGAGGGGCCAGGAGCCGCATCGTGCTCACGGACCTGAAGACGGAGCGGTCACGCCGGACGCTGGAGATGCCGAAGGCGGTGGCCTCGATGCTGTCGGCGCTGCGCCGGGAACAGGCCGCGGAGAAACTGCGTCTCGGCGCCGCCTACAGCGATCACGGGGTCATCTTCGCCCGGCCGGACGGGCGCCTGTGCTGGCCAGGTCCCGTCCGGAACCGCTTCAGGGCGATCTGCGAGGCGGCCGGGATCGGCGAGGGCTGGCACCCGCATGAGCAGCGGCACACGTTCGTTATCTGTACTGGGTTTTCGGCCTGAGGCACGCCGGAATCCGGGGCTTGCCGCATCGTGCCTCATGAGTATCCGGTACTCGGTGAGGTACGTGCTGCAAGGCCGGTACCAGGGTCTTTCTCTCTTCGATGCTGCTTTTGACCTTACGTGACTCACGTGCCTCAGTTCCAAAACGGGCATCTACCAGGCACTTTGCGAAGTCCAGTACAGATAACGTATGTCTCGATCCTGTCCGACGCCGGGGTCGACATCGACCAGATCGCCGACGCGGCCGGCCACATCAACGCGAGCGTGACCAGGACGGTCTACCGGCACGTGATCGCCGACCGGCTGGCGACCGCGGCCCGCGTCATGGATGAGCGGTTCAGGGCCTCCGGGGGTGCGTCGTGAGGGTCAATGGCTCCCGGATATGGCTCCCGGCCACCGGCCGCGCCGCGCTGACCTGGGCCGGGACCGGCCGGATTCCATGTCACCACCGTAAGAGCTTTCGTTCCGTCGTGCGCGGGCGGGTGCGTGCAACCGCGAGGGGGTGCCGCGGGCACGGCCCCGGGGAGACGCCGCCCCCGCGGGGCGTTCAGGCGGGCTGGTGGCCGGCGCGGAGCAGGCAGTAGGTGACGGCTTCCTCCAGGGCCTGCCACGACGCGGCGATGATGTTCTCGTCTACGCCCACCGTGCTCCAGGTGCGGCCACTCCCGTCGTCCGACTCGACCAGGACACGGGTCACCGCGCCGGTGCCGTGGCTTCCCTCCAGGATCCGGACCTTGTAGTCGGCCAGCTCCAGGCTCGCCAGTTCCGGGTAGCTCTTCTCCAGGCCGATCCGGAGCGCCTTGTCCAGCGCGTTGACCGGGCCGTTCCCCTCCCCCGTGGCGACGACGCGCTCGCCCTTGGCGGTCAGCTTGACGGTCGCCTCGCTGACGACCTCGCCGTCCGTCCGCCGCTCGACGATGACCCGCCACGACTCCACGGAGAAGTACCGCTCGCCGCCCGGCACCAGCTCATCACGGAGCAGCAGCTCGAACGAGGCGTCGGCGGCCTCGAAGGTGTATCCCTTCGCCTCTAGCTCCTTCACCCGGTCCACCACGCGGCCGAGCGCGGCCTTGTCGCCGGACAGGTCGTAACCGAGTTCCTTGCCCTTGAGCTCGACCGACGCCCGGCCCGCCATGTCGGAAACCAGCATGCGCATGTCGTTCCCGACCAGTTGCGGGTCGATGTGCTGGTACAGCATCGGGTCGACCTTGACCGCCGAGGCGTGCAGGCCCGCCTTGTGCGCGAAGGCCGACAGCCCCACGTACGGCTGGTGGGTGTTGGGCGTCACGTTGGTGACCTCGCTGATCGAATGGGCGATGCGGGTCATCTCGGGCAGGCAGCCGGCCGGCAGGACCGTGCGCCCCTTCTTCAGCTGGAGCCCGGCCACCACGCTGAAGAGGTTGGCGTTGCCCGCCCGCTCGCCGTAGCCGTTGGCGGTCCCCTGCACGTGGGTCACGCCCGCATCGACGGCGACGAGCGTGTTGGCCACCGCGCAGGCGGTGTCGTCATGGCAGTGGATGCCGAGCCGCGCCCCGGTCGCCGCGGCGACCGCCGTGACCACATCCCCCAGCTCACCCGGCATCATGCCGCCGTTGGTGTCGCAGAGCGCGACGACCTCGGCACCGGCCTCCGCCGCGACGCGGACCACCTCGAGCGCGTAGGCCGCATCCGAGCGGTAGCCGTCGAAGAAGTGCTCCGCGTCGAGGAAGACGCGCTGGCCGTTTTCCCTGAGGTGCTCGATCGTCTCCCGCACCATCGCGAGGTTTTCCTCGCATGTGGTGCGGAGGGCCAGCCGGACGTGCCGGTCGTGACTCTTGGCGACAAGCGTCACGACCGGCGCGCCCGACTCACGCAGCGCGGCGACCTGAGGGTCATCAGGCGCCTTGGCGCCGGGCCGGCGGGTCGCGCCGAACGCGGCGAGCTGCGCGTGCTTGAGGTCCAGCTCGCGCTGAGCGCGGCGGAAGAACTCGGTGTCCTTGGGGATGGCGCCGGGCCAGCCGCCCTCGATGAAGCCGACGCCCAGGCCGTCCAGCTGCGCGGCGATCGCGAGCTTGTCAGCGACCGTCAGGTTCAGTCCCTCTTGCTGTGCGCCATCGCGCAGCGTGGTGTCGTAGACATGGAAGCTGTCGTCAAGCATCAGCGATATTCCGTTTCTAGAGGTTTGTCTGGGCCCACAAAGCAAAAGACCCCTCGCGGCATGCGAGAGGTCTGCGCGTCCAGGCGGGGGGTCCGGGGGTCGTCCCCCCGGGCTAACACTGCGGGCTGGGGCGAAGCTGATCAAAGATCAGCGAGCAGCAGCCGCCGCCTCGGACGCGCCTGCCGATAATGAGGCGGCCGGACGTCATGAGGGCAGTCTGCCACATCACGCCGGCCGCTGGCACATCGATCTCACTATCCGAGACGACCGTTCAGCAGACCTTGTGGATCCAGCCGAACGGGTCCGGGCGCTGGCCGTACTGCAGGCCGAGGAGCTCCTCGCGCAGTCGCGTCGTGACCGGGCCGGGGCTGCCGTCGCCGATGAGCCATTCGCCGGCGGCCGTCCTGACCTTGCCCACCGGGGTGATGACGGCCGCCGTCCCGCACGCGAACACCTCGGTCAGCTCGCCGGACGCGCTGTCGGAGCGCCACTGGTCCGTCGAGATGCGGCCCTCGACGGCCGGGATCCCGAGATGGGGGGCGAGCTGGAGGAGGGAGTCGCGCGTGATACCCGGCAGCAGCGTCCCGGTGAGCGCGGGCGTCATGACCCGCGCGCCGGGGCCCGACCCGTACACGAAGAACAGGTTCATCCCGCCCATTTCCTCCACCCAGCGGTGCTCGGCGGAATCCAGCCAGACGACCTGGTCGCAGCCGTTGTCGACGGCCTCCCGCTGGGCCACGAACGCGGCGGCGTAGTTACCCCCGCACTTCACCTCGCCGGTGCCGCCGGGCGCGGCCCGGGTGAAGTCATCGCACAGCCACACCGTGACCGGCTTGACCCCGCCGGCGAAGTACGCGCCCGCCGGCGAGGCGATGACCGAGAACAGGTAGGACGAGGAGGGGTGGTTCACGCCCAGCCCCGGCTGCGTCGCGATCGCGAACGGGCGCAGGTAGAGGCTCTTCTCCTCCTCCAGCGGCACCCAGTCGCGGTCCTGGGTCACCAGCAGCTCCAGGGCGCGCAGGAAGGTGTCGGCGGGCAGTTCCGGCATCGCCATCCGGCGGGCCGAGCTGTTGAACCGGGCCGCGTTCGCCTGCGGCCGGAACATCACGATCGACCCGTTCTCCTGCCGGTAGGCCTTCAGGCCCTCAAAGAATTCCTGCGCGTAATGGAACACGGCCGTGGCCGGATCCAGGGTGAAGGGGCCGTAAGGCTCCAGCCTCCCGTCGTGCCAGCCCTCGTTCTGGGCCCAGCGCAGGGTGACCATATGGTCGGTGAACCGCACACCGAACGCGGGGGCGGCCAGCAGCCGTTCCCGTTCGGCCGCCGGGACCGGGTGGTCGGACAGGTGGACGTCAAAGGCGATCTCGGTCTGCGGAATCGCGGTCATCGCGGAAATCCTCCTTACCGCCGGCCGTGCGGCGGGGGCATGCTAAACCATACGCCGAGACCGGCCAGAAGAGGATTCCCCGCGGGCCGCCCCGGGCGTCAGGGACAGGCAGGCCGCGGGCGGCCCGGGGTAGCGCGCCGCCCGCGCGGGCGGCGCGTGCAGCACCGCCCTAGCTGGCTACTCGCTCGGCGATGTCGTCGCCGATTTCCGGCGTGCTCCGGCGCGCCCAGGCGCCCTGGCGCTCGACCAGGTCCTCCGCCACCGCCTGCTCGATCCTGGCGGCCTCGGCCGTCAGGCCCACGTGGTCGAGCAGCAGCGCGGCGGAAAGGATCGCCGCGGTCGGGTCGGCCTTCTGGCGGCCCGCGATGTCGGGCGCGCTGCCGTGCACCGGCTCGAACATGCTGGGAGCGGCGCCCTCGGGGTTGATGTTCCCGCTCGCCGCCAGGCCGATACCGCCGGCGACGGCGGCACCCAGGTCAGTGAGGATGTCACCGAACAGGTTGTCGGTCACCACCACGTCGAAGCGCTCGGGCTGGGTCACGAAGAACATCGATGCCGCGTCCACGTGGCAGTAGTCCACGGACACGTCGGCGAACTCCTTGGCCAGGCTGTCGATGGTCCGCTGCCAGAGGTCGCCGGCGTACGTGAGCACGTTGGTCTTGTGCACGAGCGTGAGCTTGCGGCGGGGCCGGGCCATCGCCCGGCCGAACGCGTACCGGGCGACCCGGTGCACGCCGAACGCCGTGTTCAGGCTCTCCTGGGTGGCAATCTCGCCGGGGGTGCCCTTGCGCATGACGCCGCCCGCTCCCGCGTACGGGCCCTCGGTCCCCTCCCGGACCACGACCATGTCGATGTTCTCGGCCCGCGCGGCAGCCAGCGGGGTGGCGACGCCGGGGTAGAGCCGGACCGGGCGGAGGTTGACGTACTGGTCGAGCTCGAAGCGGAGCCTCAGCAGCAGCCCGCGCTCCAGCACGCCGCTGGGCACAGCGGGGTCCCCGACCGCGCCGAGGAGGATAGCGTCGTGCCCGCGGATCTCCTCCAGGACCGCGTCGGGAAGCGTCTCACCGGTCCGGTGCCAGCGGCGTGCGCCCAGGTCGTAGCCGGTCTCATCGATGGTCACGTCGGGGGCCGCGGCGCGGAGCACCTTGAGCGCCTCGGTGACGACCTCGGGCCCGATGCCGTCCCCGCCGATGACGGCGAGCCTGATGGTACGAGAAGCCATGTGAGAACCCTTAACGAGCAGACGGGGCGTGCGCCGCCGCGGACAGGTGGCCGATCCGGATAACGACAATAGCTGATGCCCGCCGCGAGTGTACGCCTGCCGGCACAGACTATCTCATGATATGAGACAGAACAGACCCGGGCCGCCGTTCCCGGCACGGCGGCCCGGGGTGTCCGCTTACTCCTCTTCGGAGCCGATCCAGCTCATCAGGGGGCGGAGCCGCGCGCCGACCTGCTCGATCTGCTCGCCCCGCTCGGCCTCACGCCGCTTGAGGAAGTTCGGCTTGCCCGCGTCGAATTCCTCGACGAGTTCGCGCGCGAACCGCCCGTCCTGGATTTCGGCCAGGATCTTGCGCATCTCTTCGCGGGTCTGCTCGTTGATGATGCGCGGGCCGCGGGTGTACCCGCCGAACTCCGCGGTGTCAGAACACGACCAGTACATCTTGGAGATGCCGCCCTCGTACATGAGGTCCACGATGAGCTTCATCTCGTGCAGGCACTCGAAGTAGGCGATCTCCGGCTGGTAGCCGGCGTCCACGAGGGTGCCGAAGCCCGCCTTGATCAGCTCGGAGACGCCACCGCAGAGCACGGTCTGCTCGCCGAACAGGTCGGTCTCGGTCTCCTCGGTGAACGTCGTCTTCAGCGCGGCCGCCCGGGTGCCGCCGATGCCCTTGGCGTAGGCGAGGGTCAGCGGCCAGGCGTTGCCGGTCGCGTCGCGCTCGACCGCCACCAGCACGGGGACGCCGCGGCCGGCGTTGAACTGGCGCCGTACCAGGTGCCCGGGGCCCTTCGGGGCCACCATGCACACGTCCACGCCCTGCGGGGGCTGGATCAGGTCGTACCGGATGTTCAGCCCGTGCGCGAAGAACAGCGCGTCGCCATCGACCAGGCTCGGCGCGATGGCCTCCGCGTACAGCGAGCGCTGCAGGTGGTCAGGGACCAGGACCATGATCAGGTCGGCCTGCTCACACGCCTCGGCGGGGGTGGCGACCGGCAGGCCGTCATCTTCTGCCTTGGACCGGCTGCCCGAACCCTCCGGCAGGCCGACCCGCACGTCCACTCCCGAGTCGCGGAGCGAAAGCGCGTGCGCATGTCCCTGGCTGCCGTACCCGAGCACGGCGACGTGCCGGCCCTGGATCGCCGCGAGGTCGGCGTCGTCGTCGTAGAAAATCTCTGCCACTGTTCTCCCTAAAAGTTTCGGTTCTTCAGATTTCCGTGACGGTTCCCGCCGTGGCGCCTGCACCGACCGCTCGCACGGGCCAAAACCGCCCGTGCTCGCTAGCCGGTATCTGAAGAACGCTCCCTGGCTGGCCTTTCTTGATGATGTGTATGAGCGGAGCTGACGTCAGGCGCTGCGCTCGATGGGACGGAGCGCCCGGTCGGTGATCGACCGGCCGCCACGCCCGACCGCCACCATGCCGGACTGCACCAGTTCCTTGATCCCGAAGGGCTCGAGCACCCTGATCAGCGCGTCGAGCTTTTCCCGGTTGCCGGTGGCCTCGACGGTCACCGCGTCAAGCGCCACGTCGACCACCTTGGCCCGGAAGAGCTGCACGGTCTCCAGCACCTTCGAGCGGCTCTCGGTGTCGGCGCGGACCTTGATCAGGATGAGCTCGCGCTGGACCGCGAACCCCTGCTCCAGCTCCACGATCTTGAGCACGTTGATCAGCTTGTTGAGCTGCTTGGTGACCTGCTCCAGCGGGTGCTCGTCGCAGTTCACCACGATCGTCATCCGGGAGATCTCCTCGTGCTCGGTCTGCCCGACCGCCAGCGAATCGATGTTGAACCCGCGCCGCGAGAACAGCCCGGCGATCCTCACCAGAACGCCCGGCTTGTTCTCCACCAGCACGGACAGCGTATGCCTACTCATCTGGTTGTCT
>Ga0335085_10006847_pt1 | contig 17885 bp, 16 predicted proteins | sample Lox_Sample_45_FD_206712 | JGI IMG/M metagenome (GOLD analysis project Ga0335085, IMG submission 206712) | Soil microbial communities from Loxahatchee National Wildlife Refuge, Florida, United States - Lox_Sample_4.5 | ecosystem: Environmental > Terrestrial > Soil > Wetlands | place: USA...
GCCTCAGCCCTCCCACCAAGATGTCGTATTGGAAGACGACCGTTTGGTGGTTTGTGGGGTTTCTCGGTTTGTGGTTCGTCGCCATTGCACTGATGCCGGCGAATGCTCACAAAGCGAATGAATTCAGCCGCGAATGTGGCTGGATCGCGGATGCCTATGCCGCCGCTCTGGTCTTTCTGTGGTGGTTTATCTGGCGATACAACCACCGCGTGTTTCCGGTTCAGCGGAGACGTTGGGACCGGTCCTTCCTGTGCCGACGCTGTGGGAAAACCAGTCAATTCGGCCAATAGGTGAACGTCGGCGAAGTGTGAATCGAGTAGGGAATTCTGGAACAGGGCTCTGAATACAACCGAATAGATTGCGCAGGAGAAATTACACATTATGAGCGGCCTAATTCTCCCGGAAGGCTACGACTCCTTTCTCAGAAACCTAAAAGACCGTGTGCGGACCGCGCAGCTCCGTGCGTGCCTATCAGTAAACCGGGAACTTATTCTGCTGTACTGGCGCACCGGCCGCGACATTCTTGAACGTCAGAATCAGGCCGGCTGGGGCGCTAAAGTCATTGACCGCCTCGCCCGGGATCTGCATAGCGAGTTTCCGGACATGAAGGGACTCTCCCGGACGAATCTCCTTTATATGCGAGCATTTGCTGAGGCCTGGCCTGACGAGTCATTTGTCCAACAGGTTGTTGGACAAATTCCTTGGGGCCACAACCTCCGAATCCTTGACCTCCTGAAGGACCGGGACGACCGGGAATGGTATGTGCGGGCTGCGTTGCAGCACGGGTGGAGTCGGAACGTCCTTGTCCATCAAATCGAGACTGGCCTTCGACATCGGGAGGGAAAAGCGCAATCAAACTTCACTCAAACTCTTCCGCCAGGGCAATCAGATCTTGCGCAACAGGTTCTCAAGGACCCGTACAACTTCGAATTCCTGAGCCTTGCCAAAGAGGCTCACGAAAGGGACCTGGAGCGGGCGCTTATAAATCACCTTCGCGACTTTCTCTTGGAGCTTGGGATCGGCTTCGCGTTTGTCGGCAGTCAATACCCGATCGAGGTGGGAGGTCAGGAATTCCGCATTGATTTGCTCTTCTACCATGTGCGATTGCGTGCATACGTGGTCGTCGAGCTGAAGGCCCAGGACTTCAAACCCGAGTTCAGCGGAAAAATGAACTTTTATCTCTCCGCCATTGACGACTCGCTTCGCCACCCCGACGACCAGGCGAGCATCGGAATCATACTCTGCAAGTCGAAGAACAAAGTAGTAGCCGAATACGCACTTCGAGACCTTGGTAAGCCGGTCGGAATCTCTCAGTATCGGTTTACGGAGGGGCTTCCCAAACGCTTGCAGCAGAGCTTGCCCACCGTTGCACAACTAGAAGCAGAACTGAAGGATAGGACCAAAACCTGATCCGGCGCGTCCGGCCTCTCGACGCTGAAGTGGTGTTAGGCGTGCTGGTCCATCAAAGGAGTCATCATTATGAACGCCACCCAGGAAAATCCGAACGCCCGCCAGTCCGCCGACCAGTGCGAGACTCAAGGCCTCGAAGTGCCCGTCGATGTAAAGACAGCCGCACGGTTTCTTGGTGTGAGTCCTTCGCTGGTGTATGCTTACGTTGAGCGAAAGCAGATTCCCCATTTCCGAATGATGGGCCGCTCAATCCGGTTCAGCCTCGCTGAGCTTGAGAGATGGCGCCGTCAGTTCTTCGTGAATGGAGGAATCAATGTTTAGACGAGGCCGGCCTCAGAGGCCGATAATCTTCCGACGTAAGAAGTCAACTTTCTGGTGGATTCGCTACCGCGACAAAGAAGGCAAGCTACACAAAGAATCGACGGGAACTTCGGACCGAGATGCCGCGGAGCAAGTCCTTCAGGAGCGGTTAAAGGCAAGGGATGAGGGAAGATTGCCCATCCTTTTTGCATCGAGAAAGGTTACATTCGGAGCATGGCTTGATTGGTATTTGGAAACCCGCTCAAAACCACCCTTCAGGGCACAAAAAACACACGAGCAGAACCTCAATGCGGCGAAATACCTTCGGCCTGTCTTCGGTGACCTTCCGCTTTCAGAGATCACGGCGGAAGCAATCGAAGACTACATCCACCATCGGCTCCAAGACAAACGAAAGATCCACAAGAAACTCGGAGTCGAGTTCGGTGGCACCATCAAACCCGTTACGGTCCACCAAGAATTCAGGGTACTTAGACGGCTCCTCAATGTCGCAGTCAAGAAAAAGCTCTTGGCCGTCAGCCCTTGCAGCTCCGTCGAATTCCCAATGCTTCTACTTTCGGCAACGCGAAAGCCACACTATATGACGTCGAATGAACAAAAGACGATCGAGTTCTTTGCGCCAGACTATCTGAGACGAATCGTCACCATCATCTCCGAGATGGGCCTGCGTCCGCAGAAGGAACTCTTTCCAATGCTCAAATTGCAGGTCGATTTAGCGAATGGCGTCGTGCACATTCCCGATTCGAAGACTCCCAGCGGAATTGCGGATATGCCCATGACGTCTCTAGCGAAGCAGGCGTTTCAGGAGCAAGTCCAAGCGACGACGTGCAGCGAGTACCTGTTTCCTTCACCAAGCCCGCGAGCCACGAAGCCGCACATCTCGAAGGTGGCCAAAACGTGGCGAACCACCCTGAGGCGGGCTGGCATCGAGTATTTTCCTCTCTACCACCTTCGGCACACATTCGCGACTCGCCTCAGTGCGGGAGGAGTGGCCGACAACTTCGTTACCCAGATGCTTCGGCAAGGCGATGCCCAGGTATTTAAGCGGTACAGCCAAGCCAAGCTGAACATGATGCGGGAAGCTCTCGAAAAGCTCGATAGACAAGCTAATGAGCACCGGGAGAATTCTGGAACACCGGTCGCGAATTAGGGGTTTTTGGAACACTTTTGGAACACTGGAGTCAGATAACAGGTTGGAGATTATGGGCCGGTTCTTAAGAATGAATGAGTTAGTTGGTACGCCCGGGGTGATTCGAACACCCGACCCCTTGCTTCGTAGGCAAGTGCTCTATCCAGCTGAGCTACGGGCGCACATGATGTGGTCCGCCGTGGGAAGCATCCGCTTCCCAACCACTCTATAGTCTTGCACGGGTGCGCCACGGTGTCAATATTGTGCGCACTCCAGAACGATCCAATTTGAAGCGGACGGCCCACAGCCTTGTTCCCCGACAGGCAGGGCCGACCTGGGTGCGGGGTTGTTGTCGGCTGCCTCCGGAGCAAAACCTGCCACTCCCTAGGCCTCTCCCCCGGCCCAACCTTTATGATATAGTCGCGGGGAATTCCGAAAGGGAATGTGTCCATGTCTACTGTTGAAAGAGTTGAGAAGGATCTGGTGGCGGCCCTCAAGGCGCAGGACACGCTCAAGCTTTCCGTGCTGCGCATGATGAAAGCCGCACTGATGAACAAGAAGGTCGAACTGGGCAAAGCCGTTGACGACCAGGAAGCTCTGGCCGTGTTGCGGACACTTGCCAAGCAGCGCCGCGAGTCCGTCGAGGCCTTTCGCAAAGGCAAAAGGGACGACCTGGCGGACAAGGAAGAGGCCGAGATCAAGATTGTGGAAGCCTACCTCCCCGCCGCCGTGAGTGAAGAGGAAATCGATGCCGCCGTGGCTGCCGCCATCGCCGAGACCGGCGCGAACACCGCGAAGGATCTGGGCAAAGCTATGAAGGCCGCCATGGCCAAACTGGCCGGCAAGAACGCTGACGGCAAGCTTGTGAGCGAAAAGGTGCGGGCCAAGTTGGGCGCATGAGCCTGCGAGAAGAAAAGCTAATTGCGCCATAGGACGGCTTCGGAGTTTCCAAAGTTCGGCTCGTTGCATTCCTCTGCTGCATTCAAAACTATCGCTACGAAGCATGGAGTGTTGTCGTTAAAGGTGATGACGATGGCTGCTGAATCTGCTGAAAAAACCCAGGAAACCTCGTTTCGTCCTTATATACCACCGGAAGCACACACCTCGGAATTGACGTTGCGCGCAGTAATTCTTGGCGCGTTGTTGGGAATTGTCTTCGGCGCGGTCACTGTTTACCTTGCCTTGACTGCCGGACTCACCGTCAGTGCTTCCATCCCCGTTGCGGTGCTTTCCATCAGCATCTTCAAGTGGATCGGCAAGTCGACCATCCTCGAAAACAACGTCGTCCAGACGACGGGTTCGGCGGGCGAATCGATTGCTGCGGGTGTGGTCTTCACCCTGCCGGCACTCATATTTCTCGGTTACTCGCTCGATCTACCGGAGATTCCCCGCGTGCTGCTTCTGGCGCTGGTCGGTGCCCTGCTTGGTATCCTCTTTATGATTCCGCTGCGGCACCAGTTGAACGTGGTTGAGCACGGCTCGCTGACCTATCCCGAGGGCACGGCGTGCGCCGACGTCCTAATCGCGGGCGAGAAGGGCGGCAGCTTTGCCGGCAAGGTTTTTGGCGGCTTTGGCATTGGCTTGGTTTACAAGCTGCTGAATGAAGCGGGCCGCTTCTGGCAGCCACGACCCATCTACCAACCAGGCTGGTATCCCGGTGCGACTTTGGCCGCTTCGGTGACCCCCGAATACCTGGGCGTGGGTTACATCATCGGCCCGCGCACTGCCGGAATGATCTTCGGCGGCGGCGTGCTCTCCTGGCTCGTCGTGATCCCCATGATCAAATTCTTCGGCGGCGGCTTGCCCAGTGCAATTTTCCCCGGCACGGTTCCCATCCGCGATATGGATGCTTTTGCGCTGTGGGCCGCCTACATCAAGCCCATCGGCGCCGGTGCCGTGGCCACTGCGGGACTCTTCACCCTGGGCCGCACAGTGCCGACCATCGTACGCGCGCTGCGAAGTTCGTTTCGTCAGTTAGGGCAAGCGAAAGGCGAACGGGTTGCTGCAATCCGCACGGAAGAGGAACTGCCGGGCACGGTAATTTTTGGCGGCTCGATTCTCTTGGTGCTGGTGGTCTGGGGGCTGATTGCTCTGCGCATTAATCCCGGTCATCTCGGCGGCAACCTCATCGCGGCGATTCTCGTGGTGGTTTTCGGCTTCCTCTTTGTTACCGTCTCAGCGCGCATCGTGGGGCTCATCGGAGCCTCCGCCAATCCCATTTCGGGCATGACCATTGCTACCCTGATGCTGACGGCCATGCTGTTTGTCGGGGCGGGTTGGACATCCGGCGCCTATCCGGCGGTGGCGATCTCCATCGGCGGCATCGTTTGCATCGCCGCGGCGGTGGGCGGCGCAACATCGCAATCATTGAAAAGCGGATTTCTCGTGGGCGCCACTCCCCGTCGCGCGGAAATTGCCATGATCGTCGGTGCGCTCACCTCCGTTCTGGTGATTGGGTTCACCCTGGTCCTGTTGAACCGCGCTTACACGCGCGTGCAGCCGCTAGTGGTGGAAAACGTCGAGTTGACCTCGGAAATGAAAGTTGTTGGTGATGTCACCGAGAACGGCAAAAGCTACGAGCTTATCAACGTCATCGGGTCGCACCGGATACCCGACGGGCGATACTTCTACGACCCCGCCGCAAGGCGCATCGATTACCAGCGGCGTGAGGGCATCGGATCGGAGCGCCTGCCTGCGCCGCAGGCTTTGCTGATGAGCACGGTGATCAACGGCATCCTACGCCGGAGTCTCCCCTGGGGGCTGGTGTTGCTCGGCGTCTTCATCGTCGTAACCTTGGAACTCTGCGGGGTGCGCTCGCTGGCCTTTGCCGTAGGATCCTATCTGCCCATTTCCACGACTGCCCCAATCTTCGTGGGCGGCGTGGTGAGTTGGCTGCTCCAGGTTGTTACCAAACGCCAGGAAGGCGAAGTCTCAAGTGGCGCCTTGTTTGCTGCAGGACTGATCGCCGGCGGATCCATCGGCGGCCTGATTCTCGCTGCGCTGGTAGGATTCGAGGTTGATCAAAAAGTTGCCATCGGCCTCAGGCTTTGGCCCGGGCTCGCCAACTCGAGCGCCTTCGGCTTGCTGGTCTTTCTGGTGATCGCCGGCGCGTTATTTGCCATCGGGCGGAAGAAACTGGAGTAGGTCTCTATCACCGTTGCTCGCCAGCATCACCTGCCACGAATCCTGTCTCTTGTGGTAGGCTTTTAGGGATGGGGTTTCATCGCCAGGTCGCATTCTCGTTCGGGCCACCGTTCACGCCGATGGTCAAGAGGTTGGTCATCATCACGAGTGCGGCTTTTGTTCTCACTTACATCCCTCTCCAGGTTTTCCATTCAGAATTCTTTTCTTATCCCTTTGCATTGTTTGCGCTTCAAGCGGACCTGGTGATTCATAAGTTTTACGTTTGGCAATTGGTGACTTACTTGTTCCTCCACGGAGGGTGGTTCCACATCATCTTCAACATGTTTGCGTTGTGGATGTTCGGATCAGACCTTGAAAGCCGGTGGGGGGGGAAGAAGTTTCTCTTTTACTATTTCCTGACGGGCATCGGGGCCGGAATTCTGGATGTGACTCTGAACGCGCTGTTCCGGCCGGAAATGCCGTCGGCCACTATCGGGTGTTCCGGCGCTGTGTATGGACTCCTGCTGGCGTACGGAATGCTCTTCCCCGAGCGGCTCATTTATCTCTATATGATTATTCCCATCAAGGCCAAGTGGTTCGTGGTCATCATGGGAGCAATCGAATTCGTAAGCTCCTTCAGCAGCCCCGGCTCCGGCGTTAGCCACTTTGCGCACCTGGGCGGGATGCTGTTTGGGTACCTTTACCTGCGTGGCTGGTCTCTTCCTTATCGCTGGCAACTTCAGTACCACGATTGGCGGCGCGCCCAGTTGCGCAAGAAGTTCGAAGTGTACATGCGCGACCAGGAGAAGAAGGACAACCACGGGCGCTGGGTAAACTAAAGTGTTCGCAGCGCGAGTTTACCGGGCAACCGAGGGACTCAATGGTGGCGTAAAACCACCTCTGCAGGAGTTTGACCCATCCAACGGAATAACCCCCATTGACAGTGCTGCTCCTGTAATGCTAATTTGCAATGCGTTGTTGATGTTTTGACAACGTGTGTTCCTGCGGTGCCCCGTTTGAATAACGGGGAAAAAGGAAAGGCCGTTAAAGTCGGCCGCGGTCCCGCCACTGTGATCGGCGAGCCGCATCCTCCGAGTCCGTCAGGGGACGGACAGCCACTGTTGTGCCTTGCGCAGAATGGGAAGGCTGAGGATGCGGTGATGACCCGAAAGCCAGGAAACCTGCCCGGGAACCAATATTCAACCTAACTCTTCGACGGAAAGAGTCCTGGGGAAGACTGCGAAGCCTTCCGATTCCGCCTTGAGGAATAGGGAGGCTTTTTTATTTCCACCTCCTCCTCGGGATTCCTTCCGCCTGCCCTGTCGTGAGCACAGGGAGAAGGAGTCTTCGGCGATGCAGGATAATTTCAAAACCTTGGACGCGCGCATGGATGCACCGGTCATTCCCGCTAGAAGCAAAATCTTTTCCTCTCCGGCCGTCCGGCCATTTCTTCTGCTGGCCGCACTGGCATTTCTTCAATCTGCAACCGCCGCACAGGCGGGGACGCTGGCGGGTACGGTCCTCGATCCCAATAGCCGCCCGGTTCCTCAAGCACAGGTCACTCTGCTAAGGTCCCTGGTGGTCCTGGAGCAACGTCAAACTGATTCCCAGGGAACCTACAAGTTTGCCGGCCTCGCGGACGGAAAGTACCAATTGGCCGTGACGGCCCCCGGACTTGCCTCCCCCCAAGCGCAAGTGGAAGTTAGCGGAGCGGCGGTCCAGACTGTCGATCTGCACCTGCAATTGAGCGCCGTGCAGCAACAGGTGGTGGTTTCGGCTTCACTGGGTGATTCCCTGGTGTCGGAGCTTGGTTCATCAGTCTCTGTGGTCTCCGAGCAAGACATAAAAGAGCGCGCCGTGCAAAATGTGTATGAGGCCCTGAGCGGAATCCCCGGCGTCGAGGTGAGCCAGGCTGGCCGCCACGGAGGTGTGACCGGCGTCTACGTGCGCGGTGGTGAGTCCAATTATAATCTGGTGATGATTGACGGGATGGAGTTGAACCAGTTCGGCGGGAACTTTGATTTCGCCCCTCTCCCTGCCGATGGCGTGCAGCGTGTCGAGGTGACGCGCGGTCCGGAAAGCGCGCTCTATGGTCCAAACGCCGTCACCAGCGTTATCAACATCGTGACCCTCCAGGGAGAGGGCGCTCCCCATTTCACCGTGCAGGCGGAAGGTGGAAGCTTTACCACTTGCCGTTTTGTTGTGAACGGAAGTGGCCTGAATCACGGCCTAAACTGGGGCTTTGATGTTTCCCGGCTGGACTCAGGGGGATTGGTTGCAAATGACCAATATCGCAATCAAACAGCGTTCCTGAGCCTCGGCTATCACCGTAGCCAGCGCCGCCGGGTGGATTTCCATTTCTTTGGCAACGCCAATGACGCTGGGGCGCCCGGACCCTATGGATCCGACCCAGACGGCCTCTTCGGTGGCATCGACCTTATCTCCCGTGACAAACAAAACATGTTTGGAGGGGAGGGTTCGTACTCTGAGCAATTTACCTCAAAATTCCAGCAAGTCACAACCGGCATGGTTTCAACCAATGATTCTTACTTCCGCTCACCTTTTGGAGATTCCTACTCCAACAATTTGCGTGCCGTTCTGAACACACGTAGCGAAGTGGCGTTCTCCAGCAAGGATTTTTTCGTGGCGGGGTTTGAATACAACCATGAACAGGTGGAAGATACTTACATCGCAGATAACAACGGTGCGCCGTTCGTGCTGCCCCGCACCAGTCTGGCTTTCTTCGCGGAGAACCGTTGGAGCCCCACTTACCGCCTCTACCTCACCGCGGGGTTCCGTGTTGACGACATGCACACCAGCGCGCTGCCCCCCGACGATTCCGCCGGCCGCCCGCTGCTCGATCCCAGTACCTACGTCAAGGTGAATCCCCGTGTTTCGGTGGCGTATATGCTGGCGGATTCGAACGGCGGCTCGATGGATGGGACGCGCCTGCACGCAAGCTTCGGCACGGGTATCCGCGCGCCGGACGGCTTCAACCTGGCATTCACCAACAACCCCCACTTGAAACCGGAGGAGAGCATCAGCTTTGACGCCGGATTCGAGCAGCGGTTCTTCCAGGGCAAGGCGGCGTTGGACTTTACCAGTTTCTATAACCATTTCACGAACCAGATTGTGACGCTGGGAGGTTCGCTGACCAACCTGAGCTCATTTGCCTCCGACAATCTTGGCAACTCGAGCGCGCAGGGGTTGGAAGTCTCAATCCAGATCCATCCCACCAAGTCGTTACAGATTTCGGCGATGTACACCCTTGACGCCACCGCGGTTCTCTCCCTTAATCAAACGTCGGCAGTGCTGGCGCCGCTGCAAGTGGGGCAGCAATTGTTCCGCCGCCCGCTTAATTCCGGGGCATACAATCTCACGTGGCGGCATGGGAACCTGATGCTCAACACCAATGCCTATATCCGCGGGCCGGTCTTGGACATCGAGCCGAATTACGGAACTTTCGCCTGCACTCTCGGTATGCCCTGCCTGTTCACGAATAAAGGGTACGTCCGGCTTGACGGCGGGTTTTCCTACGGCCTGCCGCGGGGTTTTGAAATATATGGCCGGCTCGACAACATATTGGATCAAAAGTATGAGGAAGTATTCGGGTATCCGTCGCTGCCATTTAATTTCCTTGCCGGTGTGCGGTTTAGTTTCCCCGGGCGGTAGAGGCAGATGTCAGACGGACTTCCAACTCAGGACACCAGCTCCCAACTTCTTATTGAGGGACCAACGAGCATGTCAAAAGACATTTTCCTCTCCTGGAGTGGTGGCAAAGACAGTTCCCTGGCGCTTTTTGAAATCCAGAAGGCAAACAGCCACAGCGTGGCCGGGTTGCTCACCACCATCACGGAAGATTACGACCGCATCAGCATGCACGGAGTGCGCCGCGCCCTCCTGGAACAGCAAGCAGAGGCATTGGGATTGCCTCTGAGGAAGATACTGATTCCCAAGGATTCAACCAATGCCATTTATGAAGCCCGGATGCGCGCATTGCTGGAAGAGGGTCTGCGAGAGGGGATTGACACTGTCGCTTTCGGGGACATCTTTCTGGAAGACCTCAAGCTCTACCGCGAAAGGAATCTGGCCCAACTCGGAATGAAAGGCCTGTTCCCGATTTGGAAGCGGGACTCGGCGGAGCTGGCGCGCACATTTATTGATCTGGGGTTCAAAGCGGTATTGGTTTGTGTTGATGCCAACATTCTCGATTCCACATTTGCCGGAAGGCCCTATGATCGGGATTTGCTCCGTGACCTTCCGCCCCACGTTGATCCCTGCGGCGAAAATGGGGAGTTCCATTCCTTTGCCTTCGACGGTCCCATTTTCAAGCACAGGATCAATCACACGGTAGGTGAGGTGGTGCAGAGGGATCACTTTTGTTTTTGCGATTTGGTCCCCGCTTGAGGCCTTGAGGTGGAGTGGGCGTCCCGCCCATTGTGGCGGAGGCGTCCCGCTCTCGCGACACGGGCAGGATGCCCGTGCCACAGCGGGCGAGAAGCCCGCGTTACAAGTTCCCTCAGCGCGGCAATTCCGGAAGGTCGAGCAGGATGATCTCGGAATCCTTCGCGGCCTTGATGCTCAAGGCAGGTTCGTCAGCAATCCGAGCCTGATCACCCCCCGCGAGCTTTACACCGTTCACCGAAACTTCCCCTTCAATCGCGAAAATATACGTTTTGCGATTCGGCCGGCTCTGGTGCTTAACCTCGGTGTCGGCGGGGAGCGCTGAAACATAGATTTGCGCGTCCTGGTCGATGGCGAGTGTACCCTCGATTTCGCCGCCCGAAACGATGGGCAGAAGTTTGCCCTTCCTTTCGGAGGGCGCAAACTGGTGCTGTTCCCACCGTGGCTTGAGGCCGCGCTGGCGGGGGAAAATCCAGAGCTGAATGAAGTGCACGGGTTTTTCACTGGATTGGTTGGACTCGGAATGATAAATCCCCGTACCCGCTGACATCACTTGGACCTCGCCGGGATGAATGACCCCGCGATTTCCCGTGTTGTCCTGGTGCTTGAGTTCCCCGGTGAGAACGTAGCTGACAATCTCCATGTCACGGTGTGGGTGCCTGCCAAAGCCTTGGCCGGGTTCGACTGTGTCATCGTTGAATACCCGCAGCGCACCCCAGTTGGTATTTGCAGGGTCATGGCAGTCGCCGAACGAGAAGTGCCAGTGGGTGTCAAGCCAACCAAAGTTGGCGTGGTGTCGTTCTTCTGACTTGATGGTTTTGATCATAGGGTTCTCCTGGGTCGATCATGGCGCAGTCCTCCCCCTGACCACCAGCGCTACAGGCGCGCGGGAGCCCTGCACTTATGTTTTCATTGAGTAACGGCCGCTTCGGTTCACTCTCCGCCGAGCAGGCCGCTAATGGCGCGGTCGAGAGAGAAGGCTCCGCCGCCTCGAATCATCAGCGCTACGGTCATGGCCAGCACCAGCAGGTGGTACTCAAAGCCCTCCCCCTTCTGCTGGCCGGTCCAGTTCATAAAGAAGCCATTTGGCAGGTGCACCATCAAAATCGCCACGAGCATATTGACAGTGATCCCAAAGGCGGCGATGCGGCTCAGCAGGCCGAGTACCAATCCCAGCCCGCCGAAAAACTCCGCGGCAATCGCCAGAAAGGCGAACACCGCCGGAATATGTGCGGTTTGGGTAAAGAACCCCATCGTTCCCTTGAAGCCATACCCGCCAAACCAGCCCAGCATCTTTTGGGAGCCGTGCGCGAGGAATACCACGCCGAGCGCCAGCCGCATGATGGTCAAGACCTTGTCGTCCGGTGTCTGGAATAGTTTCTTAAGCATGTCACGCTCCTTGGTTTTGATATTCCGCAACCACCGTTGCGGCCCTCCCCCAACTACCGCTAAAGACAAAATCCGTCAGCGGCTTGCGCGTGCGCGTCGTCGGGTCTGCGGGCGGCCCTTCCTGGTAACCCAGCGCCAGCACCGCTACCGGTTCATACCCCGTGGGAACGGCAAATAGTTCACGTGCCGAGCGCGGATCGAATCCCCCCATCTGGTGGATATGCAAATCGAGAGCCGTTGCCTGGACTGTCAGGTTCGCCACCGCCTGGCCCACGTCATAGAGAGCGTGCCGATTGGGCCGGGCGACATGATCAAAGTCGAGCTTAGCGACCGCCAGGATTAGAACCGGCGCCTCGCGCGCCCACTGGCGATTCACATCAACCAAGGTGCTGAGAAGGCGGTTGTAACCTTCCGCGTCTTCACGCGTCGCCACGATGAAAGCCCAGGGTTGGGCGTTATAACTCGACGGCGCCCAGCGGGCGGCTTCGAAAAGCTGCGCGAGTTTCCCTGGCTCGACAGGGCGCGGAGAAAAAGCCCGCGGGCTCCAACGCCGAGCTAATAACTGGTGGATGCCGTCACGCGCATCCTGTTTAGATATTACGGATTTCGTTGCGTGCATGATTCCTCCCGTTTCTTTTCCGTCGGCCTGAGTCCTAACCTCCGCGCCTCCGGACTAATCTGTCAGACGATATTCGTTACAACACCTATATGATGCACAAAAGCCATTAAGTTCCACGGGCTGCCTCTAAAAGGTCCACGAGCTTCTGGAGTTCGCTCTCGTCCATGTGGCTCAACAGTTTGCGGTTACACTCCGCCATGGGTCGGTGCAGGTCCTTCAGAAGCTTCTGCCCCGCGCCGGCAATGCGCACGGTGATGACCCGGCGATCCTTGCTGTCTCGTCTGCGCGCGATCAAGCCCCGCCGCTCCAACCGGTCGAGGAGGCGCGTAATATCAGGATCGCGTGATATCATGCGCTCCGCGATCTCGCGGCAGCAAAGGCCCTGCTCCCCCGCGCCACGCAGGATTCGCAGAACGTTGTACTGGGGGTGGGTAAGTCCGGCCAGCTTCAGGATCTCTTCGGCGCCCCGCGACAGGGCATCCGCGGTGCGCACCACGTTCAGGAACACCTCGGCTTGCAGGCTATCAAAAGGCTTGCCCTGCTTGATCTCGTCCTTGAGCTTACCGGTCATGAGCTCACTATAGCTGTTACAACGACTATTGTCAAGAGGAAATTTGGATGGGGAGTTCTATGGAGCCGGTAAACCGGGGGGTGTTGTCATCCAAATCGTCTCTAGTCAACGCGCCAAAGTTGACGGCATTTCTCGCCGCGTTGGCGCCGCTCACTTCATTCTGGGGCGAAACCGCGAGCAAGTGGCCATAGCCGCAGTTTGAATCTCTGCTGAACGATAAACGTGGTATTGCGGCTGAAGCCCGCATCATTTTCCGCTTGACAAACGGCAAGTCCTTAGGCTATGATGGTTGCCGAACCTGGAGCCTGAGCTTCATGTCAAGCGCGCCGGCTAAAGCAAGGGCGACAAAATGTATCAAGAGCACTACGACACCATGTCTATGGGCAGACATTCTTCCCTAAGCTGACAACTTGCTGAAAACAAAGAGGCACTGACACGTATTTTCACCCTTCAAAGCTGACAACATACTGAAAACTAAATATCTTATCTAAGAGTGACGGGGAGTCCGATAGAGGGTGACAGATTGTTCGTATTGGAGTCGGTCAATTTGTCCATTCCTCGCGCGGAAAACGCTCTGAAGGAGCGAGTAGTCCCTTTACTGTTCCATCACATCCGTTAGGACACGTGAAGGCTGGCAGACTCAGTTGAGGAAATAATTGCGGTAAAGCGTGTCGCGTTTGATGGGGCGGAAGCCGGCGTCCTTAATCATGCGGCGGAGTTGGTCTTCGCTGGAGGTGCGGGTGACGCCCGCGGCGCGCACCACGTTCTCCTCGATCAGGATTGAACCCACGTCATTCCCGCCGAAACGCAGGGCGATCTGGCAGATTTTGTGGCCGGGCGTCAGCCACGAGGCCTGCACGTTCTCAATGTTATCCAGGTAGATGCGAGCGACGGCGAGCGTCTTGAGGTAATCCACCGCCGTTATTTCTTCCTTGATGAAGTTGCCGAGCGATGTGTAAGCGCGCTGAAAAAACCAGGGGATGAAGGCCGTAAAGCCGCCGGTCTCTTCCTGCAGTTCGCGGACGCGCTGAAAATGGTTGATGCGATGCTCGAGCGTTTCACCGCAGCCAAACATCATGGTGGCGGTGGTGCGCATGCCGAGGGAGTGCGCGGTGCGGTGCATGAGCAGCCATTCGCCGGTCGTACACTTCAGCCGTGCGATACGGCGGCGAACCTCATCGTCGAGAATTTCCGCGCCCCCGCCGGGAATGGAATCAAGCCCTGCGTCCATCAGGCGCACAATGGTGTCGCGCAGCGTAAGGCCGGAGACTTCCGCGATATTCAACACCTCCGGCGCGGAAAAGCAGTGCAGGTGAATCTGCGGAAAGCGCCGCTTAATGTTGCGGAGGAGATCTTCGTAGTAATCGATCTTGAGGTCAGGGTGGAGGCCGCCCTGCATCAGCACGCCCGTGCCCCCCAGGGCAATAGTCTCCTCGATTTTCTGAAACATGGATTCGAGCGGCTGGATATAACCCTCCGGCGAGCCCACCGGCCGATAGAACGCGCAGAAGGAGCAGTACTCGGTGCAAATGTTGGTGTAGTTGACGTTGCGGTCAATCTGATAAGTGACCACGTTGCCGGGATGCAGGCGCTTGCGGACGGCGTCCGCCTCCATGCCGATGCCCAGAAGGTCATCGGAGCGCAGCATGTCGCGAGCCTGTTCTTTAGTAATTGCCATAGTTTTGCTAAAAGTCCGCAGTCCGTTGTCCATAGTCCGTTGCCCGCCGGGGGGTCACGCAAGCGCGCATGGGGTGTGTAGCTACGGACCACTGACGACTGACAACTGACGTCGTTTGCCTGACTCACGCGAACAACAATTCCTTCTCGGCGGGAATGATGCCCACCTCATGCGCGAGCTTGTAAAAGAGCTTCAGCCCCTTTTGATTCTCCTCATCCAAAGAATAATCGATATTCCGGGTCAAGTAAACCTTCACTGCGGAAGGCGTCATGCCGAGTTTGGCCGCATATTCAGCGGCGATATCGTCAACGTGAGCGAGTCCGAAATCGAGCGAAGCAGAGAAGTCCGCGCAGTGACGTGAGAGATCTGCGCCGGAGTAGCCCAACCAAACGGCAAAGACGAAAGGCAGACCGGTAAACTTTCTCCACTCGCTCGCGAGGTCGTAGACCTGCGCCGGTCCGCTGTAGGTCAGAGCCGGATCACCGATTAGCAGAGCGGCGTCCGCCCGCTTCAGCATCTCGGCGGGTTCCGGCGCTGCGGGCATGAAACTGACGCGCCGCGAATAGAACTTTTGCATCAGGATTCGCACCAGCGCCGCCGATGTGCGGGAGGATTCATCCAACGCCACGGTTTGCACCTCGGCCAACGGGATTTTGCTGAGCAAGAGCACACTCTTTACCTCCCGCTTGGAAGCAATAGACATGCCCGGGAGAATCTCAACATCATCGAGCTGCTGATATTCGATGGAAGGGACAATTCCCACGTCCGCCTGGCGCTGGGCGATGGCATCGGCGCAGCCGCTGGGGACGGTCAACTGCAATTCAAATTTACCCCGTTGAGCGCCGTGGAGCATGCCCCAGATGAGGGGAACCGTGTTGAGATACTTGACGACCGACAGGCGCAAAACTGGCATGGTGGTTATGAACTTGGGCCTTTTATTTTAGCTCACGATCGCCGGCTGTCAAACGCCGCGGGATCTGGGTGCTGTCCTGATTTGGACGTAACGCCGCCATCTTGGCGGCTCGATCCCGGCTGGAAGCCGGCGCTTCGGCCCAAATCAGGACAGCACCGGGAGATGGGGAGTGGTGGTGGAGCACGAAATCCCGCATTACTTACCGGAGGTCGCGGCCTGCTGGATAGTTTGGATCAATTCTTCGCTGCCGCCGGCCACGCGTATGTCATTCAGATCTGCAGGCGCAGGCGTGAACTTGATTCCACGATCCTTGACGAGCTGCGCCACATGCTCGACAGGCACCCCGCCCTGGAGAAGGGATATAATTTCCTCCTTGCCCAAAGCCCGCGGATTTGCAGGAGCCGCTTTGGGGGTAAAGTGGGCAACAAATTGGAAGTGTGATGTCGCCTTGGCGGGGCTCGTGGCCACGATGTCAAAGGGGTTATCGCCGGCCTTGAGGGTGATGGGGTCCGACCAGAACTCTGCGGCGTTCTCACCCTTGGGACGGAGCGCTGCCGGCGCCCCGTTGATCGCTATGGTGGGCAGACCGGAGTTATCCATGGCTGCGCCGCGGATGGTGAGCGAGGACTCGTTGACCTCGATTGTTTGGTTCTCGCCCACTCCGGAAGGAGCCATGACCACAAGCGCCGGCGGAGAGGGTGGTGAAGCAGGCTTGGGTAGAGGCACTTCGGTGGGTTGCGCCACAACGGGCGGTGGCGTGGTGGTTTGCTGTTTGAGCTTGAAGTCCGCCACGACTCCGTCAAAACTCTGCAGCGCTCGCAGGATCAGTGATGTATGAAGGGAATCCGTCTTGCTGATGCTATTCACCGAAGAATCGGGCGAATCCGCCGCGTCCCAGTGATCTTGCGGCGAGTAGCCGAAGAAATGCCGCAGCCCGCGAGCACGGAATTCGGCGGCGTTGTATTCCATCGTCAGGCCGGCGATTTCTGTCCGGTTATACTCGAATCCCTGGTCCGCTTCCCTGGTAATCCGTGATGGCCGGGACATGGTATACCGGACGGTGTTGCGTTCGATTTCGAGCCATCCGTACGATGCCCTGATCCGCGGCTTGATAAGAGTCCAGTTCAAGCTGGAGTGGCCGACTGGAATGCGTATGGTGGGGTTCGTATCTGCGTTGACCAGTTGCACGTCATCAGGAATATTGGTGGAGGGAACGTAGAGCTGCTGCGTTGGCCGCGCCCTGGCAGCTTTCGCCTGTGGGTTCATCGCTCGGGCCGGCCCACCGCTGAAGAAACCCATCCCCATTGAAAGGACCGCCAGAAGCCAAACCGGGTTTGAATGTTTTTCGCAGGCCATATTACCGAGTTCTCAGACCTTCCGGCAGCTCCCCAAAAGTGCCCCAGCGCGGTGAGAGACCCGAGCTAGGGATGGGGAGCAGCTTGTTGAATTGCTTCGATCAGGTCGTCCGTTCCCCCTGCAGCTCGAATCACGTTCAGATCGTCCGCACTGGGTGAAAATTTGATGCCACGTTCTTTGACGAGGTCGGCAACGCGTGCAGACGGCACCCCGCCTTGGAGCAAACTGATGATCTCCTTCTGTCCAAGCGCCTTGGGATTAACGGGGGCCGTTTTGGGCTTGTAGTTAACGGTAAGTTCGAGCTTGGCCTCCACGTCAGCCGAGTTGGAAGCGACAATCTGAATGCGGTTGCTTCCCGGATGCAACGGCAGTGGGTCCGACCAAAATTCGGCCGCTTGCGGTGATTTGGGCCGCATGTTAGCGGGTGAGTCGTTGATCTTCACGACCGGGATGCCGGTGCTGTCCATGGCGACGCCACGAATGACCACCGTGGGTTCTCCCAATTCGAGGGTCGTGTTCTCCCCAGCGCCGGGAGGGGACGACAGCATAATCGCGGGTGGAGAAGGTGGCGCAGCAGGTTTGGGCGGCGGTGCAGGTGTCACGGGCTGCGCGATGACGGGTGCGGGAGGAGGGGCGGGAGGCTTCACCAGCGCCAGCACGCCATCGAAGTTCAACAGCGTCTTGTAAATGGATGACGTACCCAAGCTTTCGCGGCTGGCAGCCGCCCCCATTCCGGGACCCGTGTGTACTGAGCCCCAGCGATCTTGAGGAAGATAGATCAGCATCTCCCCCTTCTTGAGGGCCTTGAATGTGAGCCATTCCCCTCTGAGCCGGAGCGAGTCGATTGCAAGCCTGGGCACTTCGAAAGAATGACTGGCTTTGCTGGTGGGCTGCACCACGGTGTAACGAATCGTGCTGTTGCTAATGTCCAGCCAGCCGTAAGTGATGCTGAAAACTGATCCCCCTGCCCTCATA
>Ga0335085_10006848_pt1 | contig 17882 bp, 19 predicted proteins | sample Lox_Sample_45_FD_206712 | JGI IMG/M metagenome (GOLD analysis project Ga0335085, IMG submission 206712) | Soil microbial communities from Loxahatchee National Wildlife Refuge, Florida, United States - Lox_Sample_4.5 | ecosystem: Environmental > Terrestrial > Soil > Wetlands | place: USA...
TTTGAAACCTGTTCGCCTACCGACGGGTAGAAGGTAGGCTGCCAGCTCCATCGCTCGAAAGGGATGTGCTGGCGACCACTGCAGCCTCCGCTAAGAGACACAGTGGCCTATCTTGTGAGATCGTTTCGGACTTATGCCCGAATCCGCTCTCTCACGACTGGCACGTTCAACCGAATTTTCAAAGACCGAACCACACTCCGCCTGAGCGGCGCGTATTCAGTCCAGCCAGACCCACACAGGTGCGAATCTGACCGTCCTCGAAACCTTTTAACAATACCGTTTGCGCAACTTAGCGTCAACGCAACCCCTGCACAGCATTTCCACCTGTTTTCCACAAGGGAAAGTTCTACGTGGGACAGCCGCCATCGGCTGTCCAGTCGAGCAAAGCTCGGCTTTGCTGGCAAGCTGCGGACGCAACCGTGGAAGAGCGGCCCTTCCGGGCCGCCGTCCAGATTCCACTGAAAACAAGGGCTTTAGCCCATGAGGACGCGCGCAACGGTATAGCCTTCCGCCCCAGAAAAGCGCTTTTTCAGCGCGCACGCCGAAGCGGAAGACAAGAAATTGAGAAAAGAACTAAACTTTGGAGGTCCTTGCCTTGAAGGTACCCTTCGGAAGCCTACTCGGTGTTTCCGAATCAAGCCCCGTGGCCGGGGCGATTCAGGGATCCAATCCCTGTCAAATCATTAGATGCCGGACGCGCACGAGAGTTGCACAAATGCGCCCAGCCAGCCACACAATTGCTCTCGGTTCATTGTTTATACCAATCTCTTTCCAAAAGTGCAAGCCCTAATCGATTTTTCCGCGGGATTGTTTACCGGCAGGGTGCTACCACGGTTAGATACCGCATCAGCCCACCTTCCTTTGCACACGCTTCGGTTTTTCGAGGTCGGACAGAAACTCTCGATCGGATTCGGAAAGGAATCGGGAGCGAAGAGCCGTTCGCAAAGCGCCAGCATGTCGAGCGGCGTCCTTCGGACACAGGTGGTGGATGAATCTCAGTTGACCAATGAGGCCTTTGATATACATCTCCGCTCTCTCATCCGTCACCATTCCGGCTTCAAACTTGTGAATTCCAGATCGAATACGCGAGAGTTTTTCTCGAGGCGCTCGAATTCCCTGAGCTCCGAGTCGGGTACCAGTTATCACCTTGGGGTCGCGTGGGCCCATGATCCGTTTCTTCTTTCTCGAAACCCTCAGACCATTAGCGCGTAGCGTCGCAATCGCAATTTGGATCACATCTCTCGCGTGCTCGCCGGAGAATGCAAGGTCATCAATCCATGTGGAATAAGTTAACCCTAGCCGTTGGCATGCTTCCCTTATCGGCTCATCAATCTTCCAGATGAACAGATTCGCCAACAGAGGGCTCGTTGCAGCACCCTGGGGAAGATGACGATCTACAGTCGTCAGCCTTGTAAGCAGGCTTGCTACAGGCGGAATGCACCCCAGGAGATCATGCCAGACGGCGTATATATGCTTATTCGTGATACTGGGGAAGCATTGTTTAACATCAAGCGTGACAAGAAGCGAAGCACCGTGATGACGTTCAGCATTGTCGAATACTCCACGATTGCGAACGGCTCCCATAATATGTTCGGGAAAGCAGATCGGCGCAAGGAGTCTGCGATTGATCCGCTTCTGGATCCAGCGCAGGTCCTCGGTTGGATTATCGATGCGCCGCGCCTGCGAGAGAGGCTTTCTTTGAAATGGGCGGGGTCGCCTGACGTGCTCGAACGGGCTATAAACGGGAGCGATTCTAAGCAGTTTTTCGGCGGGAATCTTGAGCAGATCTGCTAAGCGATTTACGCTCCGAATGTTGAGTTTTTCGACTTGCAGTGGTGCGTCGCCCTGGTCCATCCTTGCCTCCTCTAAGCAGGAGCTTGCCGAGCCCCATCGCGAGCCGATTCAATGACTCGGAATCGCCCGTACTTAGGTCTTCCGTTTCGGTCGCCAACAGGGCAAACAAATGGAAAGGAATTTCTAATGCTTCCGCGATCCTCTCTAGAATCTCCCTTGTTGGCTTTCTCTTGCCACTCTCCATCATCGATATCAAACTCGGGTCAATCGAGACGCGCTCGGCAAGTTCTCGTTGAGGCATATCCGCTAGAGACCGCGCAATCCTGATGGCCCTCGAATAGTCCATTTACATTTCTCCCGTATTTCTTGGATGTGAGTTTTCCCTGGAACTAGACAGTTAGAGCAGCGTCACTTCTTGAAGGTTGTGAGAATAGCTTCAGAAACCAGTCGGACCGCCCGGTATACATCTTCGCGGGTCGGGTTCGCCCTTCGCCAAAGTTTTCTCAGTTCCCGCATTGCCACTTCTAAACGACTTCTCTGTTCCGGTTCAAGCTCACTTCGATTCTGCAAGGATCGAAGTTCGTCCATACAGAATTTTAGGTTTTTGTTTTTCATTTCGTTCCTCCCCGGCCAGTTGCCGGTGCCGCAGCGACAGCTTCCGAGTAGGAGTGGTTGAACCGGAAAACTCACACAAAGTGTGCCGCAATGAACGACATACGACACACAACTAACTACTGCACTTGTGCATGCTCATCACGAGGACTACACACGAGCAGCGTCCGAACTGGCGGTTTAAACATCACCGCCGCCGTGAGCGCGTGACGCGCCCACCGCTTTATGTCACCTGCCAGACGGCAGGCGACTCGATCATGCGAAGCTGATCTGCGGAGGAACAGTTGTCAAAGAACCTGCGAATGGCGCGTAATCGGCCATCCGAGATAAAAGATAATGGACTCCAATTCTCATGTCAAGAAAAATGACAAGCTGTTAAGTCTCAAGAAACGCATAGGACGCCTAAACCCGTGCCACGGATGCATCCCCGGGCACAACACTTCCAAATGTGCGCGTGGATCAGGTGCCCCTCTGGGGCACGGTGCCATTCTTCTCGTACATTACCCGGCGTTAAAACGCCGGGCTATTTTTTTCCGCCCCTTTCGGGGCTGGTTCCATTTTTTCAGGTCACTCCACGACCGCAGCCGTGAATGGCGGTGAAAGAGTGCAACCCACGCCGCACGGCGTGGGTCAGTCGAACCAAATGCATGCGGAGTCCCAGCGGGGCGACAGAAAACATTCAACATTCAAGAGCGTTTCTTTCGCCCCTGCGGGGCTGGTTTCATCTTTCTGCAGATCACCCACGGCTTGCGCCGTGGGCTGCATTCTTTCGCTCCTTCGGAGCTGCCCTAACCTCGATTCTTACGTTTTCTTCTTCGCTCGCCTCATTCTCAATTCCCGATTTGAAATCATGATTTAGGTTTTGTGACTTCCATCACCGCGCCGGAACTCTTTCCCTTCTCACAATCAATATCGGTCGGATGTGCGCGCTGCGCGTCGCTCGATGGAAAAACACGAGACGCTGTACCCGGCACGAACGAAGCCGCGAAGCGGCGAAAGAATGCAGCCCACGCCGTAAGGCGTGGGTACGCGCAAAAAATGACGCCAAGCCCCGGAGAGGCGAAAGAAAATGTCCCATACCTCGGGAAACATCCTGCTCCATTTCATCTTCTCGACCGCGCAACGCCGCCCTCTGATCAAACCCGAATTCTGCGAAGATCTCTTCGCGTACCTCGGCGGCATCATCCGCGAAATGCACGGCACCTCGCTCATCACAAACGGCGAACCCGATCACGTCCACATGCTGACCCGCTTACGCCCGACGCACTCCGCATCCGAAATCATGCGCGTCGTGAAGACAAATTCATCGCGTTGGCTCCGCGAAAAACACTCCAAAGATTTCGCATGGCAAACCGGATATGGCGTCTTCAGCGTCAGTGAATCTAATGTCGCCGCCGTAACCAAATACATCGCTGACCAACACGAACATCACAAAAAGCATTCCTTCCAGGAAGAGTTCATCGCATTCCTGAAAAAGAATCACGTCAACTACGACCCGAAATACATCTGGGATTGAACCGAAGGACTCCAGTAGCAGCCGTCGTTATTCGTACAGCACCGAGCAGCGAAGAGAGGGCTCCAAATCGCAACTATCCCTATGCTGCGCACCCATGATCTGGCAGGAACCCAGCCGCGAAGCGGCGAAAGAGTGCAGCCCACGCCGCAAGGCGTGGGTCAGGCCAACAAGATTGACACTAGCCCCGAAGGGGCGAAAGAAAATGCTGTAAACCCACAATTCAGTTCCGGGACCCGAATTTGCGAAAAAATCTTGCCCGCACCAACCGCAAGGTCCCGGGAACTCGTCCTTTCAAGTCATGCGGATATGCCGCAGGACATCATGCCAAAAGTTTTCCACAGCTCAACCTTGTGACATCTGACCTTGCGCACGAAATCCCAAAAATGCCACTTTGGGAACCATGCAACATCACCCTCCCACCGCGGCCAAGGTGTCAGGCTCCACAACGGCGGCGTCATCCCGACCGCCCGCGTTTTCTCCGGCGGGCGGAGGGATCTCCCCAAGCACAAACTCGACGTCGCCCGAACGACATTCCGCCGAAAAAACATCCACCATTCCCAAGACGGAACGCCCCACCACCCGTGCGGAGCGAGTTAAGTCCAATATCCGCAAGATTTTACTCGCAAGCCCTTTGTTCCCAAGATTTTACGCGGACATCGTCATCTCCTCCGCCCCTAACTCCAATGAAGCCAAGATTTTGCGCGATAACTACTCAAAAATTCTTTCTCAGGTGAATCTCAACATGGCCAACAATTCCTGCACTCATATCAAGGTCACCGGAGTCCGTTGCGGCTCCCCCATCGACCTCAAGCGCGCCACATTGATCCTTCGCGCCCTTCACATCGCCGTAAAAAACGCCCGCCGCGTGAAGTTCAACGCCAAGGCGGACATGGTCAAAGAGGTCCCAGAATTCGCCGCCCCCGACCCGTCGATCGCCGAACAGGACAACATCGATCAATCTCTGAAGATCCCTCCCTACAATCCCGATGCCTCCAAGCCCGGATACGTCCGCACCCGCGACGAAATGATCCGCGACGGCGTAATCCGCCCCGGCACCAGACCGAAACAAACCCGGGAAGACCTCTTCGCCCACTACTACGGCTATCCCAACGCAGCAGCCCGCGCCGCCGCCCTGGCAGAGAAATCAAAAAATGAATTGAGTGTGGAGCGGGCGCCCACGCCCGCGAATGCAGAAGCCACAACAAACGCGGCAAGCGCAGATGGCCCAAACCCCACCGTGGAAGAGCGGCCCTTCAGCGCCCGCCCTGAGGCGCGCGCCGAAGCGACCGCGGCAGGGACCATAAATAAAGAGGGAACTTCAGCCCCCGCAGGGAACAGTGCAGAAATATCACAACACGATACAAGTCGAACTAGCAGGAAGCCCGCGGCCGGAACCAGGACGATTCCGCATACCCGCATCAAAGCCCATCACCCAAGCGCCAATGCCTGAACTATGCCTGGAATTCGCTAGCTTCCGGAAAGCGCAGCTTGCACTTGGCCAGTGTGGTCGTGAGGAGTTCTTCGATCTTCGACTCTTCGCAGTTGCGTGCCATTGCCAACTCGCTGACCAGCAGATAGCGGGCGCGCTCCAGCATTTTCTTCTCCCGGAACGAAAGTGGCTTCGCTTGGTGGAGCGCGATCAGGCTCTTCAGCACGCCTGCCACTTCGATCAGGGAACCAGTGCGCATGCGGTCAGAGTTTTCTTTGAACCGGTCTTTCCAGTCGCCGCTCCCGTTTGTCTCGCTCAGAGACAGAAGATCGATCACCTTCTGGATCTCGCCGTTCCTGATCACTCGTCGAAGGCCGACGCTTCCCGCGTTATTGCACGGGACCATGACCTTCAGGCTGCTGGCCTTGATGTTGAGCAGATAGAACCGTTCGATCGTAGCGCCAATGGATCGGCTGCTGATCTGCTCGATGACTCCTACTCCATGGTTGGGATAGACGACTTTGTCACCAATGTGGAAGTTCAGATCGGAACCACTCATATAAGGCACCCAGTCGGCGGAGGGTTAGAGGGGAAACAACGTAAAGTACTGTAAATATGCTACTCCTCTGGCCTAGGGAAGGCAAGTTGGTGGCGGACTTTCCCCCTAAAACTGCGCGCCCGGGAAGTGCCTCTAACGGGCCCCCTACGGACATGCAGTCGGGAAAACCCAGTAAAACCAACCTGAAAGCCCTATCACCAACGTCAGGTCCGGATCATCCAACAACTCGTCTACACTGAGGCTGGAATGCGCAAGGTTGTCTGGCTGTTCATAATCGCGGGTTTCGCCGTCGCAGGATGGCTCGCCTGGGCACTGGTCTCGCCAGTAGAACCGTCCGGCCAGACATTTGTCATGCTGCGCCCGGGGTATTCCACACGCCGCATCGCCACCGAACTCCAGCATGCCGGCGTCATCCGGAGTAAAGAAGCATTCATCCTCTGGCACTACTATCATCATGGCCGCTCGCTCAAGGCCGGCGAATACTTGTTCGACAAGCCGGCGAACATCATTGATATCCAGAAGCGCTTGCGTCGAGGCGATGTCTACTTCCACACCGTTGTCGTGCCCGAAGGCTTCACCATGTTCGACATCGCGCACGCCATTGAAGCCGCCGGACTCGGCTCGGCGGATGACTTCATCAAGGTCGCAAAGTCCGACACAGAGCTCATTGCTGACATAGCGCCGAACGCCACTTCCCTCGAAGGATATCTCTTCCCCGATACCTACGAATTCTCCCGAATGATGACGATGCAAGAGGTCGCTGCGGACATGGTCTGCCAGTTTCGGGTGGTCGCCAAGGAAATCGGCCTGATCACCGCCGAACCCGGATCGACGGCACTGGAAAGCGTTTCGAAAAGGTCCGGCCGTCTGTGTGGGCCGGTGATCATGCCCATGAAAAATGAAGTCGACTCACCGTCTTCGATCCGAGTCGAGGAACTCACTCTGCTGGAGCGCACCGTGATTATGGCCTCGATCGTCGAGAAGGAGACAGCGGTGCCGGAAGAGCGTCCCGAGGTCGCGAGCGTTTACTACAACCGCCTGGCCAAGCACATCGCTCTCGATGCGGACCCCAGTATCATCTATGCCGAATTACTCGCCGGAACTTACCAGGGCGCGCTGCACCACGCGGACATGAGCTTCACCTCGGCGTACAACACCTACCGCAATGCCGGACTTCCGCCGGGCCCGATTGCCAATCCCGGACGGAGTGCCCTCGAAGCCGCGATTCACCCGGCCCAGACTGACTATTACTATTTCGTAGCAGACGCGCAGGGCCATCACCGCTTCGCCCGAACCATGGAAGAGCACAACAAGAACGTAATCGCCTACCGCAAAGCCCTCCGCGGACACTAATTCGCCGTCACGCGAGATCGATATAATCCTCCCGTGTCCACTCCACCCCGTGTTCTAGGCCTTGACGTCGGTGCCCGCCGCATCGGCGTGGCGGTATCCGACCCGCTTGGAATTACTGCCCAAGGTCTTGAGACGTTGCACCGCAAGAACAAGAAGTACGATTTTTCCTTTCTCCACCGCGTCATCCGTGACTATGAAGTTAAGGAGATCGTCGTTGGCTTGCCATTGCGTATGTCCGGGACAGAGGGTGCACAAGCGGAGAAAATCCAGCTCTTTGCCGAAGACCTTCGCAAGCATTTCAAACTTCCCGTCCACCTTTGGGACGAGCGCCTCACCTCCGCCGAAGCCAACCGCCTCCTCCGCGAAACCGATCTCTCGATCGAAAAACGAGGCCAAGCCGTCGACCGTATGTCCGCAATTCTCATTCTGCAGAGCTGGATAGACAGCCGCCAGTGAATCTCGAGACCCCGAGCTTTAAGCCAGACTACTAGCGAGGATTCACCCGAATCCTGAATCCCGAACTCAAAAACCCGGTTCTGCCAGGCATGTCAACTGCCAGTTCTGCCGGTCTAACTCTTTTCGCCAGAATGAGAACCAGCAAATCAAACACGTGCTCCAACCGTTTTGAACCCTTTGAATTCCGGTATACTCAAATAATCATAGGGGCGCCTTAATACTTTGATGAGAAGTAGATCGCCGTTTCTTGCAACGTTATTATTGCTGGCCTTAATGCCGACGATGGGATGTCTTTTTCATACCCGTCCGGTGGAAGAGCAGTATTCCAAGGCTCCGCTCAAAGAATCCACACAACAAGGCCTGATCGACAGCATTAACCAGCAGGCTGAAGCTATCCGCACCCTCAAGGCCACGGTCGACATCGACAGCTCGGCCGGGGGCATCAAGAAGGGACACGTCACCGACTACAAAGAGATCCGCGGTTACGTCCTGGCGAAGAAGCCCGATGCCCTGCATATGATCGGCCTGATGCCGTTCGTTCGAACGACAGCCTTCGACATGGTCAGTGACGGTCAGGATTTCAAGCTCTGGATCCCGCCCAAAAACAAGTTTGTGGTTGGCGAGAATCGCTATACTACGCCGAACCCTAATCAGCCGATGGAGAACATCCGTCCGCAGAATATCTACGAGGCATTGCTGATCCGTCGCATCGACCCGAACAACGAGATCGCGGTGCTGGAGAACGGCTACGAGACCCAGCACGATGCCAAGGGCCATCGTGTGCTTCAGGATGACTACGAACTTACGGTCATCAAGAAGGCCGAAGGCGGCTGGATCCTCGAGCGCAAGATCATCATCAGTCGTACAGACCTGAAGCCACATCGGCAATTTATCTACAGCGATGACGGCAAAGTCGCGACTGATGCGAAGTATGCCGACTACAAGGATTACGATGGCTTCAGTTATCCGTCGCGCATCGAGATCTACCGGCCGCAAGAGGAGTACGACATCACGCTAAACATGTTGAAAGTGGAGATCAATACGCCTTTGAAGGACGAGCAGTTTGTCCTGCAGCAGCCGGCAGGAGCTCAGGTCGTGCACCTGGATCGTCCACAGTCGAGTCTGGTCGTACCGATCGGCAATCAGTAACAAATCAGTGTTATCAAGGTGAGCCCGCGGATTGGTGAGTTGGAGGGCTCAGCCGTCGGCGTCACAGGAAACGAACGCCTATGATCAACAAGATGGTCGTGGCCAATCTGGTTCATCGGCCGATTCGGTCACTCATCAGCGTCATCGCGATTGCCCTCGAGGTCACTCTAATTCTGCTGATCGTCGGACTCGCGTTGGGACTGTTGAGTGACTCACGCCAGCGGCAAGCTGGTATTGGTGCCGATGTCATCGTGATGCCCCCAGGCTCTTCTTTCATCGTGGGATTGACTGGCGCTCCGATGTCGATCAAAGTTGGAAACGTCCTCGCGAAATTACCCCACGTCGACACCGTGGCGCCTGTGGTGACAACTGTCGCGACACAGGGAACCATCGAGCTGATCGCCGGAATCGATATCAACAGCTATGAAAAGCTTTCCGGGCCGTTTCAGTATGTCTCAGGCGGTCCCTTTCGCAGCCCAGATGATTGCCTCGTCGACGACTTATTCGCGCGAGCAAAGCACGTGAAAGTCGGCGACAAGACCGTCATCCTGAACCATGAATTCCGTGTAGCCGGAATCGTTGAACCCGGCAAGGGGGCCAGGAAATTCCTTCAACTTCCCGTGATGCAGGATTTGATCGGAGCCCAGGACAAAGCTACCATCTTCTACTTGAAGCTCGACAATCCCGCCAATGCCGACGAGGTCGTGAACGAGATCAAGAACGTGCCCGGCATGCAGAACTATGTTGCGACCTCCATGTCGTACTACCTGTCGATGATGACGACGAGCCGCTATCCCGGCGTTTCGCAGTTCATCAACTTCGTCATCGCGATCTCGGTGATCATCGGTTTCCTGGTGATCTTCCAATCAATGTACACAGCCGTAATGGAGCGTACGCGGGAGATCGGCATCCTGAAATCGATGGGGGCTTCCAAGCTCTATATCGTGAACATCATTCTCCGGGAAACAGTCCTGTTGGCCATCGGCGGAATTATCGTTGGCGTGCTTTTCAGTCTCGCAGCCCGCGCCGGAATCGATCACCGATCGACCCTGCGGGTCATCGTGACCGGTGGCTGGATCATCAGGGCAACAGGCATCGCGATTGTCGGCGCCATCATCGGCGCCCTGTACCCTGCGATCAAGGCGGCGCGCAGGGATCCCATCGACGCGCTGGCGTACGAATAGCGTTCCCGATCTCGTCGGCAAAACCAATACAGCTTTGACCTATTGCACGATGCGTCATGCGCCATCAGACAGAGGTCGCAGTCTTCGTGCTGGTTTACGGTTTTCTTCGGGGTGTAATCTGATGTTGGACCAGTCACAGGACTCGCACAACAGGCCGGGCTGCGGGAGGCCAGAGTCCAGCTTTATAATCTCGGCCCATGGGAAGCTACGAAGTCCCGTTTGGTATTGATCGATCTACTCTGCGGCTTGACGGCAAAGATCCCTATCTCTGCCTGCACTTCACGATCATCTATGTTCGCGATTTTGACCGCAGTCTGCGATTCTATGTCGATCAACTGGGCTTCCGGGTGGTAGTTGATCACCGTTTCGAGAACGGCCAACGCTGGATCGAGGTCGGCCCGCCGGATGGCAACGCGCACCTGGGCTTCGCTCTGCTTCAGCCCGAGGACGACCCTGAAAAACTCATACGGCCAGAGTCGCGCATCTGGTTTATTACGGAAGACGTCTACCGCAAGTATGAGGAGTGGAAGGCGCGAGGCGTGAAATTCCGATATCCGCCGGAGGTCCCGGTGTGGGGCGGCATTCATACCCGTTTTGAAGATCCTGACGGAAACTGCTTCGGACTTGCCGGGTTCGACGAACTCACGCGCAGCGTCGAAGCACAGCGGCGAGCTCTTGCTTTGAAGATCGAAACCGAGCGCCGCGCCGCCCAGGAAATCGAAATCGCCAAGCAGGTTCAGGCCCGGCTCTTCCCGCAAATTCATCCTGAAGCCAAGACGCTTGAGTATGCTGGGCTCTGCTTGCAAGGCGCGACAGGTTGGCGGAGATTACTTCGATTTTCTCGATCTCGGCCAGAATCGGCTCGGACTTGTGATTGGCGACGTTTCCGGCAAAGGCATCGCTGCAGCATTGCTCATGGCAAATTTGCAGGCGAACCTACGCAGCCAGTGTGCCGGAGCGTGCATGCACCCAGAGCTTTTCTTACAGTCGGTCAACCGCCTTTTCTTCGAGAACACGGTGGACAGCGCTTACGCATCACTCTTCTTTGCCGAGTATGATGACGATTCCAGACGGATTCGGTATGCCAACTGCGGTCACCTTTCTGGGCTTGTGCTTCATCCCGATAACCGATGCCAACGGCTCGAGTCGACCGGAACGCTGCTGGGCCTGTTTCCGAAGTGGGAGTTCTCGATCGCGGAAAGCGAATTGACTCCGGGAGACCTGTTAGCGCTCTACACCGATGGCGTTACAGAAGCGAGCAGTGACGATGGAACCGAATTCGGAGAGGAAATGCTGCTCGAAAAACTTCTGGAACATCGGGATCTATCTTGCGATGACCTGGCTAGAGCTGTAGCGGAAGATGTCCGCAAGTTCAGTCCGCACGAGCAGCATGATGACATCACGTTGATTGTGGCGAGATGTAAGTGAGTGGGACGACGCCCGGGACTGGGGGTCTGCGGTTTTGAGGTTTCAAAGTGCAAAGCAAAAAGCCAATGACTTTCGAAACGGGGCGACAGAATTGTCTTCTGATACCCCGCGATTAACGGAAAGGCTTTGCCTGATGCTGTCGAAGTTTTAAACTCGCTACCATGACTGTCCGCGGAATCGACGAACTCTTCGCTCAGGCGCTGTCCGGCGACTATGAGAATGACGCGGCGTGGGAAGCAGTCTGTGCCTTGCGAAGAATCGGGACCCGGCAAATCTTTGAAAGAGCTGCAGACCTCTGCAAATCGAACGATCGGGTATTCAGGGCACGTGGTGCAGATGTGCTCGGTCAGCTCGGTAAAACGGCCGATCACAGAAGCAACAGCTTCCCTGAAGAGTCGTACTCCGTGATTACAGAACTAGTCCAGCGGGAAACAGAACCGGAGCCCCTGGCAGCGGGTATCGCTGCGCTGGGACATCTCGACAACCCTCTTGCCGTTCCGCTAGTCACGAACTTCTCCGCGCATCCTAGTTCTGAAGTTCGATTCGATGTGGCGTTTGCCTTGGGCTGCTTCCCCAACCACCCCCTCAGTGTCGAAACTCTCCTGCGGCTAACGCAGGACGCGGATGAAGATGTTCGGGATTGGGCGACTTTCGGCCTTGGCGTGCAAGGCGATGCTGATTCCGACGAAATTCGTGAGGCTCTCGTCCGGCGACTTACCGATTCCGATTGGGACGTGCGCGAAGAGGCTATGGTCGGGTTGGTAAAGAGAAAAGACCAGCGAGTGCTCCCGACGCTCTTGACCGCATTGGAGCGACCCAACACGACGGTCAGGGTGATTGAGGCCGCATATCAAATGCTCGGTATGGACAACGAGCGAGAAGGATGGAAAGGAACCGATTACGCCAACGCCCTACGCCAACGCTTTTCTCTCTGACATTGGCTTGAGCTTGGGTAAGCAGTTTTTGCGTAGCCTGCTAGAAGCCTTTGAAACCAACTTTCAACAAAATTTGGAACTGGTTACCGGCTTACTTGTGCGGATCGAACTCCAGCTTCACGGTTAGCGTTTCATCGGCTGCTGCGGGCACGTACTTCCAGGATTTCACCGCTTTCATCGTGGACTGGCCGAGGATGGGATTGCCACCCAAGAGCTTCACGTTCTTGACTGATCCGTTCGGCGCGACCTGGACTTCGACGCGCACGACTCCACCGATATAGAGCTTTTTCAAGGCGTCAGGATAGTCCGGCTCGATGCGCGTGATTAATCTTCGATCGCTCACCTGTGCGGCGGTCTGCGCGACTCCTATCACTCCGACAAAAAGGGTGCTCATTAAGAGCACGCCCACCGAGAATCCCAACCCAAGCTTCTGAGTTAACCGGCGGGGTGCTTGTCCCATGTTCAACATTGCTCCCCTCGCAATCCGTTTACGGCAGTTCCAAGCTCAACTGATAAACCTCTTGCGTGCTGCGGTCCTTCACAAACATGAAGGAACCATCCGCAGCCCGGCCTTCCCAAGGACCAAGTGCCCCCGGGTAGCGTTCCAGACTTCCCAACTCAAACACCGTCTCCGCATCGCTGGCTCCGACCTTCACGCGGCGGATCGCCTCGGCTCCGGTGACGAAATCATCGAAGTACAGATACTGGCTGTCGGCGGACCACGATGGATAGCTGAACGCGCCAGCGGGCTCCTTCAACCACGTGGTCCACTTTTGCGTATTGAAGTCGAACAGCATCATGTCGGTGCCGTTCGGTGACATTGCCGCGATGTAGCGGCCGTCCGGGGACCATCGCGGACTGAACAAGCCATTCGATCCCGGGATGGTCGTGATTTCGCTGGTTTTGAAGTCGATGATGCGGATCTTCAGGCCGCTCTGATCGCGATTGAATTCTCCGAACATCATCTGCTCGCCGTCCGGGGACCAATTCGCGTCGATCTGACTGCTGTTCTCGTTCAGCATTTCATGCGCATCTCCGCCATCGCCAGAGACCAGCGAAAGCTTCCACGAAGCGCCGGCCTTGGTGCTGGCAAATGCGATCTGCTTTCCATCGGGAGACCAGTGTGGCAGGGCGGCGCGCTCGGAGTCGCTTGTCAGTTGCAGGCGTTCGGAACCATCGGCACGAGCACGCCACAGAGTTCCTTCCGGAATGGCAACATACGCGATCCACTTGCCGTCGTGCGAGAAGTCGACGTCGGTCGCAGAGAGCCCCGAGATCAAAGGAACAAACTGTTTTTTCTTTGCCTCATACTTCACGACTTCGACGGTCGGTTGGACACCAATCGCCCAAAGACTTTTGCTGTCACGTGCAGTAAACGCATTTCCAAACGACATGGGCCCAGAAGTGATTTGTGTTGGCTCATGATGGACAGACTTCGATTCTGGCAGAGCCCAGAGGCTGGTCACGACGATGTTGGTGCTCGAAAGCGTCTGGCTCGCCTGAAAAATGTAATACTTGCCATCGGCTGTCCAGCTTCCGCAGCAAGCAGTCGTCTTGAATGGCCAGTCGGCGAGAAGGGCATGCGCCTTCGTTCCGTTTCGGCCGACCTCCCACAAGGACACGGTGCTCTGCTCTGTATCACTGACGGTCAAACGAATTCTCTGCCCATCGGGCGAAAAGCGCGCGGCGAAGATCGAACCATTTGCCGTGTAGACCTTGTGCGAATCGCTGCCATCGGCATTGGCCACGTAGAGATCCGAGTCTTTCGCGAATACCAGATGCTTTCCATCCGCGGACCAGCTGGCATCGCGGCCGCCAAGATCGCCGACCCTCGCCGGCTTGCCTGAGGAAGTGGGCAGGGTCCAGAATTCGCTTTCCCCGGAACTCTTTGAGGTGGACGAAATCAGTAGCTGAGAATGATCAGGCGACAAATCTAAAGCTTGAAGACTCGAGAACGGTGTGGGCAGCACCACGCGCCCAGACCCGGCAAGATCCAACTTGGCAATCATGCGATTGGTTCCCGGCATTTCTGTAACGAAGAGGCTGGAGTCGTCCGACAACAGGTTCGTCTTGCGGTAGCCGTCATGCGTGACCTGCTTGATCGCGGTGACCCGCGGAACTGGACCATTCGCAGCGCCTTGCAGATCGTTGCGCAGCGTTCCCGCTAGTATGAATAAGCCTGTAATTGTAAGAATCGACAGCCAGATTCTGGTTTTCATGTTTGGATTTTTCCGCACTAACGCTTACGACGGAGTACTGCTTCGATGGTAGGCCTTTACAAATTTGTAACAAAAACGAAAAACACCACCCGTGATTACGGCCGTAATCACAGATTGGGATAGGCGGATTGAGAGTCGGTGAGGTTCCGACCGATTTGGGTAAGGAAGGATTAGGAACTCCCACCTCCCGCAATCGGCGAGAAGTGGGCGTCCCTAAGAATTAGACTGCCACGTCGTTGTGACTAGCCCTTATGCGGCGGGGGAGCTTGTTTTGATTGCATGTGCTCCTGCTGCTGCTGATGCCGCTGCTGCATCTGCTGAGTCTGCTGCTGGTGCCGCTGCTCGGTTTGCTGTCTTTGAGCCTGATTGGCATTCTTCTGCATCCTCTGGTCTTCTTTATCTTGCTTCTGCTGAAGTTTCTGCCTTTCCTTTTCCTGCTGGTTGTATAGCTTTTGCTGCTGTTGCTGATATTTCTGGTTTCCACCCATCTGATTTGCACCGGACATGCCCGGTTTCTGAAGCGGAGGAAGATCCCTGGCATGTACTGGAGGTTTGGCAGGCTCGTTTTCGTTGTGCGGCTGGCCCGCGTTTTCATTGTGCGGCTGGCTTGCGTTTTCGTTGTGTGGCTGTCCCGCGTTTTCATTATGCGGCTGGCCGGCTGCGCGATTCGCTGGCGGATGATAGGGGGCACCAGCTTCCTTGGCGGGAACACCTCCGCGGAAATTGTTAGGCCGGTCCGTCGCTGCGATCGGCGGTCTGCCCTGATTCGCCGAAGCGCGCAGCTGAGGGTTTGAGCGGGCTTCGTCACGGTGCTGCGTCTGAGTAGCAACTGGGGGCAGATGCCGGTCATGCTCGGCAGCCTCTTGTTGCTGATTGGGACGAGCATCGATGCCTCCGGGACCGCCGTTGTAGCTGACGTGGGTGACGTTCGTCACATGGACATTTTCGTTGTACACATTGTGAATGTTGACGACGTTCACGTTGGTGACGGAGCGGTTGTAGTAGAAGTGATTATCCTGCCAGCGCCCACCGTAGTAGCCATCACCGGTATAACCAAAGCCGTAGTGGACACCACCATAGAATCCGACATGCGGTCCCCAATAGCCCGGATGGAAGATGTAGACACTATTTTCCCAACCCCAGTAGGGCGGCGTCCATAGATAACCCGGCTGGGGTGCCAGCACCCAAGTACCTGGAACCCAAAAGTAATCGTCCAGGTCGGTATCCCATGCCCAGTATCCGGGAGTCCACAGATAGCCGTCGCCTGGACAGACAGGTTGTTCATAGACGGGAAGGGCAGGTGGACCGAATGAAACGGAAATTCGCACCTGCGCGAACGAGGGAACAGCAAGGACGAGCAGGGCGAGTAGGAACAGCAAACATCGATAAGAAGGAACCTGACGCATCAAACTTCCTCCTGCGGGGTAGTTACCCCGACATCACAGCTTAAGGCCGTCGGAACCGGCCGTTCAGATGCCTTGGTAATACGAAAAGGTTGAAGGTTGTTTCCCCTAGTAGCTGCTGGGAGATCATTGTAGAAGGTTTACTGGAGGCAAGCACGCGCCCGCTCCAGCAGGAGATTCCGTTCGCGTGTATTTCGTGTGATTGAGGCTGCTCTTTCAAACTCTTCACGGGCTTCTTCCTTGCGACCGAGCTTGTTCAGCAGATCTCCACGCACGCTGGGAAGCAGATGATAATTCTTCAAGGCTGGATCATCTTTCAGCGCGTCGACTAATTCAAGTCCCGCTGCTGGTCCGGATGCCATGGACACCGCTACCGCGCGATTTAATTCAACAACCGGAGATGGCACGATATTGGCAAGTTCACCGTATAGCTTCGCAATATGGGACCAGTCTGTCTCTACCGCGGTAAGCGCGTGCGCATGACAAGCTGCAATCGCGGCCTGGATCGCATACGGGCCACGTGCGCCGGCAAGTTTCTCAGCACGATCGAGCGCTGCCAGACCGCGGCCGATCAGCAAGCGGTCCCATTTTGAGCGATCTTGATCGAGAAGCAGAGTCGGCTCGCCGGAGGCATTCGTTCGCGCTCTGGAACGCGACGCCTGGATTTCCATGAGCGCTACCAAGCCGTGTACCTCAGGCTCGTTAGGGACGAGCGCAGCCAGAATTCGTCCCTGCCGCAGCGCCTCTTCGCACAGTGCAGGGCGCATCCAGTCGTCTCCGGCGGTCGCGGAGTATCCCTCGTTGAAGATGAGATAGAGAACCTGCAGAACGGACGACAAGCGCGCCGAGAACTCAGCACCGCGCGGCACTTCGAAGGGAGCATGCGCATCGGAAAGAGTCTTCTTGGCGCGAACGATGCGCTGCGCCATGGTCGACTCGGAAACGAGATAAGCACGTGCAATTTCATCGGTGCTAAGGCCGCCGAGCAGACGCAGCGTCAGCGCTACTTGCGCTTCGGTTGAAAGCACGGGATGGCATGCGATGAATACGAGGCGCAGCATATCGTCACCGATGTTGTCATCCATGGCGGCAGCAAGATCAGGCACCTGCATTTCGCGGTCGGCCATCTCGCGACCGAGAACTTCGTGCTTTTCGTCGATGAGAGAGCCACGGCGGAGAAAATCGATAGCCCGATGTTTCGCGGTGCCCATGAGCCATGCGCCGGGATTTTCAGGAATGCCGGACTCGGGCCACTTCTCAAGCGCGACAACCAAGGCATCCTGGGCGAGTTCCTCGGCGATACCCACGTCGCGGACGATGCGAGTCAGCCCGGCAATCAAGCGGGCCGACTCGATCTTCCAGACGGCTTCGATGGCGAGATGTGTCTCGGTAGCAGCCACTGCTACCGATCACATCATTTCCACGCGTCCAACGCAACTTCGGCCACATGAGTGATGCAGGGCGCGTCCGCAGCTTGTTCATATATCTGGCGAATCTCACACTCACCCTCGCCCGCAACTTTCAGGAAATCCTTCGCGAGCTGGATTGCTTCTGCTTTGGAGTCGGCCTTCAAAATGGCAAAGCCACCAACGACTTCTTTCGCCTCGGTAAAGGGACCGTCGGTGACGCTGATGTTATTGCCATTGCGGCGGACCTTGGCACCGAGTGCGGTGGGCAGGCAGCCTTCGGTCGCCAGCAGCCAGCCTTTTCTGAAACCCTCTTCGACCAACTTGCCCATCGTCTCCATCTCTGCGGCTGAGGGAGGAGTGTTGCGCTCAACGTTCTTGTAAATGCTCAGGAATTTCATGGCGATTCTCCTTTATATGTTTATATGTTTATGTGTTT
>Ga0335085_10006849_pt1 | contig 17882 bp, 16 predicted proteins | sample Lox_Sample_45_FD_206712 | JGI IMG/M metagenome (GOLD analysis project Ga0335085, IMG submission 206712) | Soil microbial communities from Loxahatchee National Wildlife Refuge, Florida, United States - Lox_Sample_4.5 | ecosystem: Environmental > Terrestrial > Soil > Wetlands | place: USA...
AGCGACCACGGTCGTTCGCGCAGCGGCCGCCGCGGCCGCGCCCGGCCGCCGGTACACCGCCGGAAGAACAACGGGGCGCGTCGCCGATTGGCGTTGCGCTCGCGCCCCGACGGGCGCATCGACCGGCCGGATCGTCTTGTGGCACGAAACGCAATCGTTGCCGTTCACCTTCCAGGTATGTGCTCTGTGGCAGAGCCCGCACTGATCCAGCTTGTGACCGCCGAGCCCGCGATGGAAGCCGGTCAGCGTATCCGCCGCTCCGTGGCATTGGGACTGGGCGCACGACTTGAAGGCGTCGGCCGGCTTCGTCTGTGTATGGGGATTATGACAGATTCCACAATTTCCTTTGTGCGGGTCCGCGGCCAGGTCATACGCGCCGATTTGCTGAGTCATCGCATGGCACGAAAAACAGTTGACGGCTTTCGGCGTGAGCTTCACCTTGGCTTCGGCCACCGTCGCGGTCAACGACACCCGACTCCGGAAGTCGTGACAGATCGTGCAGTGCGGAAAGCTCTGCCCCGACATCGCCCCGAGGTTCACCCGGATCGTCGTGTGGCATCCGCTCTGCTCGCACGTCGACTTGTTCGGAACAAAGATGTGAAAGTCGTAGCCGTGACAGGTGACGCACTGCACGTTCTTGAGCGCCGATGAATCGGACCGCAGGTGGACGGCGTGTCCGGCCGTGAGGCTGACGAGCGTGATCGCCGAGTCGGTGCCCTGTTGCATATGGCATTCGTCGCACACGGCGGTCGGCACTTTGTCGTGCTCCGGCACTTCCATTCGCCGCTCCGTCACCCAGTAGAACAGCTCGACCGAGCTGACATACAACGGCTGCCGGTGGCACGCGTGGCACTGGATGTTCTTGTGCGCGCTCACCTGAAAGCGGTTCCAGGCGGTGTCCATGATGTGGCACGACTGGCAGAAATCGTTTTGGTGCATGACGTAGTTGTAGCTCGCCAGTCCCGTCGCCGACGCTCCAGTTGCAACCACAAGGATGGCGGCGATGATCGTGAATCGTAGGGCAAGCGGCCTCGACTTCCACCACGCCCAGATCGCCGCTCGGCGCTTCCAGACCTGCCAGGCAAGAATGGCGGCGACGGGCACCCCCACCAGGATGCCGCCGAGCTGCACCCATTGCGGCACGGTCGAGAGCAGGAACCGAAAGAAATGGCCGGCGAGCGCGGTCGTCCCGGCCGTTTTCGACGAGGCGCCGCCCGCATATTCTCCAACAGGTCCCTGCGGGAGGAAGACTCCGATCACCGGGGACGCACCCGCCCGCGCCGACGCAGTCGGCCGGATGCGTCGGCACCCGGCCGGTTCCACGAACCCAGAACGCCCGCTATGCGCCTACTGTCGCAACGCGCCGTTCGCGGCCTTCCGACGCGGGAGTATGAATTGTGGCTTGAGCGAGACCGAGACGCTCGGCGTGACGCCATAGTCCTTCTGGAGCTGGTTGATCGAGGCGATGAGCAGTTGCTCGAGCAAGAACGGATTATGGACAAAGCCCCCAGGGGACTGCGCGAGCGTCACGTTGAATTGCGATCCCAGGCAGGACGTGTAGATCGGGCCGCCAAGTTTGCAATCGCCCGGCTTGATCGCGTTGACCTTGTTGATGGCGGAATTGAGCGACGTGACGAGCTGCAGGATCCGAGCCGAATCGGTCAGGTACAGCGATCGGGCGACGGTCTCGCTCGCGTGACACCCGCTCGCGACACACGAGCGGAACGTCTTGACCGAGATATCGCATGTCTGCGCGGTGGTCGGAATGCCGTTGGCATCGACGCACGGCGCCGCGATGAATCGGTGCCCGGTGCTCTGGAATACGAAGTTACCGCTCGCGCTGTCGACGGCGGTGTATCGATACACGTGGCACGTGGCGCACAGCTCGGGATTGGCGGACGGTGTTCCGTGCGTGCCGATGATCGAGTCGCCGGCGCTCATGCCGGGCGGGAACCATCCAGCAAGACCCAAGAGCGTCGGACCTTCGGGCGAATGCACCGAGTTGCGGGTCGTGACCTGCGACGGGTCAGCCCGCCGTTGGTGACATTTGATGCACAGATTGTCGTCGATGTTCGCCGCGCTGATCGAGAAACGCAGCTGGTGCGCGTTGGACGACCCATGCGGGTCGTGACACGTCGCGCACACGATCGGGAGTGCGTTCGCGGTCGTAATCGCGGCGCTCGAAGCCACACTCTCGACGTAGTTCTCGGTGACGCCGAACTGGAGGAGCGCGCCCTGCGCGGTATGACACCCCACACACGTCGGGTCGGTGTTCCCGACCGTTCCGGACTGCACGATACTGTGCGACAAGCCGCTGACGTTGGTCAGCTTCCATTCGTCGACAAACGGCTCGTGCACGCCGGTATGGCATTCGCCGCAACCGTTGGTCGCGTTAGTGTCGGCCTTGATCGACGCGAGCGGGAGGTTGTTGGCGTTTGGGTCGCTCGCGTGCGTCAGCCCAGGACCATGGCAGCTTTCGCACTGCACGTCGTGGTACCTGGCGTCTTTGGTCGATCGGTATCCCACCGCGGTATCCGTGACGGCGTTCCCTAGGTTGGTAACGCTGTGACACGCCTGGCACACACCGGTCGCTACGCCGCTCGCCTGCAGATCGGCCCACGCACCGGCGTGTTTCGTCGCGGACCAGCGCGTCTGGTAATCGACGTGGCACGACCCGCACACGGTCTGCTTGTTGGTGACGTCGTAGTACCCGATGAAACTCCCGGCGTTGGTCGCGGGAGCCGCGAAATTCGTCCCGCTTCGGTAGACAACCTTTTCGGTCGTGCACGCGCTGAGCACGATCAAAGCGGCTAAGCCTATTTCCCGAGCACGCCCTCCGGTCCGACCCATAACCCCCGCGCCAAGTCGATGTACGACCTCGCCGATAAAGTAGCCGACCTGATGATCAGGTCAAGCCGGGGAACGCCCGACAGCCGGTTAACTGCAGTTAACCGGCCGTTGTCAGCGATTCCCCTTCTTGACTCGATGCTCCACAGCACGGATACTGCCTACGGGCGGATGAAATTTTTCTGTCGCCATTTGCTCACTGGCGACGAGGGCGTGCGATGTGCCTCGGGATTCCGGGCAAGATCGTCCGGCGCGATGATTCCTCTGGGCTGCCGATGGGCACGGTCGACTTCGGCGGGGTTCGGCGCGATGTGTGCCTCGCGTACGTCGACCAGGACGTCGCCCTCGGAGATTATGTAATAGTGCATGTGGGTTTTGCCATCGCGAAGGTCGACGAAAGCGAAGCGCGCCGCACCTTCGCCGTCCTCCAGGAGATGAGCCGCCTCGACGAGCTGGAGTGGCTAGACGAACTCGCCTCACCATCCGCACCGCCGTGAAATACCTCACGGAGTACCGCGACGCGGCAGTCGCCCAACCGCTGATCGAGCACATCAAGCGCGCCGCCACACGCCCGTGGACGCTGATGGAAGTCTGCGGAGGCCAGACCCACACCATCGTGCGCCAGGGTTTGCACGACCTGCTCGACGGTACGATCGAAATGATCCATGGTCCCGGCTGCCCCGTGTGCGTCACGCCGCTCGAGCAGATCGACAAGGCCCTCCGGCTCGCGGCACGGCCCGACGTCATCTTCACATCATTCGGCGACATGTTGCGCGTGCCGGGCAGTGACTGCGACCTGCAACAGATCCGGGCCCGAGGCGGCAGCGTGCGGGTGGTCTACTCTCCGCTCGACGCCCTGGGGATCGCCCGCTGTAATCCCGACCGCGAAGTCGTGTTCTTCGCCGTCGGCTTCGAGACAACGGCCCCCGCCAATGCGATGGCCGCATGGCGCGCGCGCGAACTCGGCGTCGTGAATTTCAGCATCCTCGTCTCGCACGTGACCGTCCCACCAGCCATCACCGCTATCATGGAGGCTCCGGGCAATCGCGTCCAGGGGTTTCTGGCTGCCGGCCACGTGTGCACGGTCATGGGATGGACCGAGTACGAGCCCATTGCCACCCGATACCGCGTTCCCATCATCGTGACCGGGTTTGAACCGGTCGACATACTCGAAGGCATTCTCCTGGCGGTGCGCCAACTCGAGGCGGGCCGGCACATCGTCGAAAACCAATACGTGCGCTCGGTGCGCCGCGACGGAACGCCGGCCGCACGCGCGCGCGTCGAGCAGGTCTTTGAGCTCGTCGATCGCAACTGGCGGGGCATCGGCGAGATTCCCATGAGCGGATTCAGGTTACGGCCGGAATTCGCCGCCTTCGACGCCGAGCGCAAGTTCGGCCTGGAAGACATCCGTGTGAACGAGCCCCCGGAATGCCACGCCGGCGAGGTCCTCACGGGCCGCCTCAAGCCCCCACAGTGCCCGGCCTTCGGAACGCGGTGCACCCCGGAGCGTCCGCTGGGCGCTCCCATGGTATCGTCCGAGGGGGCCTGCGCCGCGTATTACCATCTTGCGCGGTATCATCGCCTCGAACCCGCCGAGGCGGGAGCATCCCCGTGACCACTGTCCCCGAGACCATCACGAGTGCGTTCAGTCTCGCCTGTCCGGCCCCGAGCGCTACCAACGACCGCGTCCAGCTTGGGCATGGGTCCGGCGGAAAGATGACCGCCGCGCTGCTCAACGAGTTGTTTTTCCCCCGGTTCGACAACGCCGCGTTGGCGCGCATGGGCGACGGCTCGCTCGTCCATATCGGCGGCGTCGACATCGTCGTGTCGACCGACACGTTCGTCGTCACCCCGATCGAGTTCCCCGGCGGGGATATTGGGTCCCTCGCGGTCCACGGAACACTCAATGACCTGGCCATGATGGGCGCGCGCCCCGCATGCCTCACCGCTGGGTTCGTCCTCGAAGAGGGCCTGCCATTCGACGTGCTCGACCGGATCGTCCGCTCCATGGCCCGCGCGGCGGACCAGGCGAACGTGCCGATCGTCGCGGGCGATACCAAAGTCGTCGAACGAGGAAAGGCCGATGGGCTGTACATCAACACCACGGGCCTCGGGATGGCCGACCGCCGTTTTCGTCCAGCCCCGGATCAGGCTCGGCCGGGCGACATCGTGATCGTGAGCGGCGCCATCGGACGGCACGGGATGGCAATCATGGCGGCACGTGAAGGGTTGGCCTTCGACACGACGATCACCAGCGACAGTGCGTGTCTGACCGATATCGTCGAGACCCTGCGCGCCCTGCGTGTCGACGTCCATACGCTGCGCGATCCGACGCGCGGGGGCGTCGCGAGCGCGCTGAACGAGATCGCCAGGGCGTCGGGGGTCGGAATTGACCTCGACGAACCTGCGCTCCCCGTACCGGACGACGTGCGAGCCGCCTGCGAAGTGCTCGGACTCGACCCGCTCTACGTCGCGAACGAAGGCGTCCTCCTCGCGATCGTGCCGAGCGACGCCGCGGGAGCCGCGGTGACGGCCTTGCGATCCGACGCGCTGGGCCGGGAGGCGGTCCCCATCGGCCGGGTCGTCGAGCATCACCCCGGGATGGTCACCCTGCGCACCACGCTTGGCGGCACCCGCATCGTGGACCTGCTGCCCGGTGACCAGCTCCCCAGGATCTGCTAGCTGAGGATGACGCATGACGCAATTCCACGCCAACACCCCATGAGGCGACGATGATTACTCCAACGGTCGACGTCTGGACCGAGGCCGAGACGCTTGGCGAGCATCTCGCGTCACGCGGCGTATCGCGACGCGACTTTCTCAAATTCTGCGGCGAGATCGCCGTCGTCCTCGGCCTCGGAAGCGCGGGCGGAGCCAAAGTGGCGGAGGCGCTCGAGGCGCTCAAGCGCCCAACTGTGATCTGGCTGCAGCTCCAGGAATGCACGGGCTGCGTCGAGAGCGTCCTCCGCACGGCCGACCCCACCATCGGCGATCTCCTGCTGGACGTGGTCTCCCTCGACTATCAGCATACGCTGATGGCCGCCGCCGGCGCGGCCGCGGAACGGGCGCTCCAGCAGTCGATGACCGCGAACAAGGGGAAGTATCTGCTCGTTGTGACCGGCTCCATTCCCACCAAGGATCACGGGATCTACACGACCATCGGCGGCCGCACCGCCCGGGCCATCATCGAGGAGGCGGCGGAGGGCGCCACGGCCATTCTCGCGGTCGGTGCCTGCGCCCATTGGGGCAGCGTGCAAGCGGCGCGGCCCAACCCGACCGGCGCCATGGGCGTCGGCGACATCATCAAGAATCGACCGATCGTCAACATCGCGGGATGCCCGCCAATCGGCGATACTGTCACCGCGACCGTCGTGCATTACCTGACCTTCGGGCGACTCCCGGAGGTCGATCGCGAAGGCCGGCCGCTGTTCGCCTATGGCGAGCGCATCCACGACCAGTGCAACCGCCGCGCCCATTTCGACGCCGGCCAGTTCGTCCAGTCGTTCGACGATGACGCGGCGCGCAAAGGCTGGTGTCTCTACGAAGTGGGCTGCAAGGGACCCGCGACGTTCTCGCCCTGCCCGATCTTTCTCTGGAACGACCGCACGAGTTGGCCCATCGGCGCCGGCCATCCGTGTATCGGGTGCACGGAGCCGTTCTTCTGGGACACGATGACGCCGTTCTACGGCCGACTTCCCGACGTCGGCGGCTTTGGAATTGAACAACACGTCGACACGATCGGGGCGGCGCTCGCGGTGGGCGCGGCAGCCGGCGTGGCCGCGCACGCCACCATGACCGTGCTCCATCAAATCAAACGGCGCAGGCAGACGCAGCAAGTGCCGGAAGCCGGCCCCGGCGAGGAGAAACCCAATGGCTAGGACGAAAGTCGTCGTCGACCCCATCACGCGGATCGAAGGTCACCTGCGCATCGAGGCGCAGTCCGAAAACGGAATGATCGCCAAGGCCTGGGCGTCGTCCACGCAGTTTCGCGGGATCGAAATCATCATGCAGGGCCGCGACCCCCGCGACGCCTGGGCCTTCACGCAGCGTATCTGCGGCGTGTGCACCGTCGTGCACGCGGTCGCCAGCTGCCGGGCGGTTGAAGACGCGCTCGGGATCACGATCCCGCCGAACGCGAACACGATTCGCAACTTGGTCCACGGCATGCAGTTCATCCAAGATCACGTCATTCACTTCTATCACCTCCACGCCCTCGACTGGGTCGACGTGGTCAGCGCCCTCTCGGCCGATCCCGCCAAGGCCGCGACGATCGCCCAGTCCCTCTCCCCGTGGCCCAACAACGGCGAAGCGAACTTGCGGGCGGTGCAGGACCGCCTCAAGAAATTCGTTGGGTCGGGCCAGCTCGGAATTTTCGCGAACGGGTATTGGGGCCACCCGGCGTACAAGCTGCCCCCCGAAGTCAACCTCATCGCCGTCGCGCACTACCTCGAAGCGCTCGATTGGCAACGCGACGTGATCCGCCTCCACACGGTATTCGGCGGCAAGAACCCGCATCCCAATTTTCTCGTCGGCGGCATGGCCTCGGCCATCAACCTGAGCAATGCGTCCACGATCAACGCCGTGCGCATCGCCGAACTCGCTGACCTCGTCGCGCGGGCCCGGAAGTTCGTCGAGGAGGTGTATTGGCCCGACCTCGTCGCGATCGCCGGCTTCTATAAGGAATGGGGCGCCATCGGGGGCGGCGTCCCCAACTTCCTCGCCTGCGGCGAGTTTCCGTCCAGCGACGTGCGCGACCTCGGGTCGCTCTACTTTCCGCGCGGCATCATCCTGAACAAGGATCTCAGCACGGTGCACGAGTACGACCAGAGCAAGGTGCAGGAATTCATCCACAGCGCGTGGTACGAGTATTCTAAGGGCGACGACGCCGGCCTGCATCCCTATGACGGCGAAACCCGGGCGAAGTACGACGGGCCGCCCACACCGTGGACCTACCTGCAGGACGAGCAGAAATACACCTGGATGAAAGCGCCCCGGTACGAGGGCCGCCCGATGCAGGTGGGTCCCCTCGCCCGGATGCTCGTCGCCTACGCCAGTGGGCACAAAGACGTCAAACCCATGGTCGATGCCACCCTGGCGAAGCTGCAGGTCGGGCCAAGCGTGCTCTTTTCGACGCTCGGCCGTACCGCCGCTCGGGGGATCGAGACCGTTCTGCTCGCGCGCAAAATGGAGGAGTGGCTTGGCGACCTCGAGACGCGCATCAAGAACGGCGACTCGGCCACCTTTACCAGGGACAAGTGGGAGCCGTCCACCTGGCCGGCGAAAGCGGAGGGATACGGGTACCTCGACGCACCCCGCGGTGCCCTGGGCCACTGGGTTCGCATCGAAAACGGCAAGATCGCACTCTACCAATGCGTCGTGCCCTCGACCTGGAACTGCTCGCCGCGAGACGCGCAGGGCCAAACCGGACCGTACGAGGCCGCGCTCGAAGACCATCACCCGCTGATCAATCCGGAGCAGCCACTCGAAATCCTCCGCACGGTCCACTCGTTCGATCCGTGCATGGCATGCGGCGTCCACGTGCTCGACGCCGAAGGGCGGCAAGTCGCCGAGGTACGGGTCCAATGACACCGGATCACGCCGCGAGCCGCGTCCGCCAGGCAACAGCGCCCTCGTTCGGACGAACCCTCTCGCGAGAACGGGGCGACTTCACTTGGGTCTACCTGTGGAGCGCGCCGGTCCGGGCCATGCACTGGATCGCGGCCGCGTGCATCCTCACGCTCGTGGTCACCGGGTTCTACATTGGGCGCCCCTACTTCATGACGTCAGGTGAAGCTAGTGCGCATTTCCTCATGGGGTGGGTACGTTTCATTCACTTCACCGCGGCCGCGGTCCTCGTGATGACGGGCATCGTGCGGGTCTACTGGCTCTTCGCGGGCAACCGATTTGAACGCTTGCCCGCATTGTTTCCCGTGTCACGCAGGAGCCTCCGCAACTTGATGCGGACCGTGATCGCGTACGCCACCCTCCGCCCGGAGAAGGCGCCCAATTTCGTCGGCCACAATCCGCTGCAGCAGTACTCGTACACCGCCGTGTATCTGGCAACGGTCGTGATGGTGGCCACGGGCTTCACGCTGTACGGGCAATCCAACCCGGATGGGCTCATCTTCCGCGCCTTCGCCTGGCTCCCGCCCCTGCTGGGCGGCCTCCAGGAGGTGCGCTTCGTGCACCACGTGCTGACGTGGTTCTTCATCATCTTCATCATCATGCACGTGTACTTTGCCGTTCGGTCCGATTACGTGGAGCGCGCCGGTGGCGTCTCGTCGATCTTGACGGGGGGCCGCTACATCCCCACGCACGAGCAGTACGCGGATTACGACGTCAGCGAAGTGCCGTCCCGCCCGTGGCCGACGGGAGAACTGCCGGTGCCCAAACAGGAGTCATGAGCGGCTCGGTCGTTATTGGATTGGGGAACCCGCTGATGGGCGACGACGGCTTCGGGCTCGTTGCCCTCGCGCTGTTGCGCGACCGCTGGGCCGTTGACGGCGTGGAGCTCGCGGACGGCGGAACGTGGGGGATGTCCCTGCTCCCCCTCGTCGAAGACGCCGATCGCGTGCTGCTCCTCGACGCCATCGCCGCCGGGGCGCCGCCAGGGACCGTCGTCATCCTCGAGCGGCGGGAACTGCCGATTTATCTCTCGCGCAAACTCTCACCGCACCAGGTCGACATGCGCGACGTCCTCGCCGCCGCGGAGTGGCGTGGACGGCTGCCGTCGGAAACCGTGGCGATCGGCGCGCAGCCCCAGTCCGTTGAACTCGGCATCGGTCTCAGCGCGGCACTCGACGCAGCCGTCGAAGCCACCGTGGATGCCGTGGTGGCCCGTCTGAGGGATTGGGGGCACCGCTGCGTGCCGCTGGCGGGACTGGCGTCGTGCACGAAATGAGTGTCGCGATGGAAATCGCCCGAATTGCCGAAGCCAAACTCGGCAGGGCCGCGCCGCAGCTGGTGACCGTCGCCGTGGATCTCGGAGACGACGCCGGCGTCGAGCCGGCGAACCTCGAGTTCTGCCTCGAGGCCGTCTTCGCCACCCCGCCCTTCGCGGGCGCGGCCCCACGCCTCCTCCGCTGCCCAGGCGACGTGCTGCGGGTGGCCTACCTCGAGATCGACGATGGCCGTCCGGACGATTGAGGTTCGCGAGCGCGTTATGGCGCGCAACGACGAGCTGGCCGCCCGGGTGCGGTCCCATTTGACCGATCGCGGCATCACCGCGATGAATCTCCTTTCATCGCCCGGCGCGGGCAAAACCACCTTGCTCGAGCGCACCGTTCACGCACTGGGCGAAGAACTCGACATCGCCGTCATCACCGGCGACGTCCGCACCCAGAACGACGCGGACCGCCTGGCCGCTCACACCACTCGCGTCGTCAGTGCCGTCGTTACCGGCGGCGCGTGCCATCTCGACGCGCTGCAGGTCCAGACGGCCATCGATGCCATCGACCTCGACCGCACCCGCCTTCTGTTCATCGAGAACGTCGGGAACCTGATTTGCCCCGCCAACTGGGACCTCGGCGAGCAGGAACGCATCGCGCTGTTCGCCGTTACGGAAGGCGAGGACAAGCCGCTGAAGTATCCGAAGGTATTCGAAACCGCGGAGCGGGTCATCATGACCAAGATCGACCTGTTGCCCTATGTGCCATTCGACCTCGACCGGGCCGTCGCGAACGCGCTCGCGATAAATCCCCGCCTCCGGTTTTTCCATCTTTCCGCTACAACCGGAAGCGGCTTGGCAGAATGGTTTGACTTCTTACGCAACTCGGTTCAGCCGGCACGGCGCCTCGCCTGAAGCGCCGTGCCGGATTTAGATGGTCACCATGATCTGATCGTCCACCGCGGCGACCCCCTGCGCCATCCACGCCGCGCGCTCGGCGTCCTTCTTCTCAGCGTACGATCGCACCCGACCGCGCAGCGTGACGATACCATCCGTCGCTTCAACAGTAATATGCGCCGCGTCGACTTCGGCGCTCCGCTTGAGCGCGCCCTCGATCCGGCTCTGGATGTCATTGGCCGAGGCGCGCTTCACCAAACGAATCGCGTTGGTCACGCCTTTGACACCAACGAGATAGCGCACGCTGCGCTCGGCCGCTTCCTTCTGATACTTCCAGTCGGTCGCGCCATCCAGCGTCACCCACCCGTCATTGACGCGCGCCATGACAGATCCCTTAGGCACATCGGTATTCCAGAGCAGCGCGTTGGCGGCCGCCCGGGCGAGATCCGAATCCGTCCTCTGGCCTTCGAAGGGCAGCTCGACGACGATCTCCTCGGCAATTGCCCGGACGCCGACGACTCGTTCCGCGGCCCGTGCGGCGGCGAATTTCTTCGCATAGGCGTCCACCTGGCCAGACAGCGTAACAACGCCATCCTTGACCGCAACGCCGATTTCCGCGCGGCCCACGCTCGGGTCCCACCGAAGCTCCTCGATCACATCGCGTTGAAGCCGTGAATCCGAGGGAACCATATGACCTCCTTCGTGAACTCGTTGATTGAAACCGCACCAGCCTGCTCCTGCACAATGCGCAAATGCGGCTCCCGGCACAGTCCGGGCAAACCCCACCGCGAGAAGGACATTGCCCGACACGGACCCGCCCGACGCAGCGGCCCGCCCACCCCCGATGCTCGCCGCGCTCTCGGGGTGAAGGGCACGCAGCCGCTGGAGAGCGCTCAGGCGGTTGGCGCCGCCTTCGGTCCAGACGTGGCCCACAAATACCGATCGAACCAATCTCCCGCGAGCCTCGTCACCTCGTCGAGCGCGCCAGGTTCTTCGAACAGGTGAGTCGCACGGTCGACGAGGACGAGTTCCTTCGTGGCGGAGATCCGGCGATAGGCGCGCTCGTTGAGCGCAATGACCTCCGTGTCAGCTCCGCCTACGATGAGCAGCGTCGGCGCGCGGACGCGGCTGAGGGCCGGCAGGGCGAGATCCGGGCGCCCACCGCGAGAGACGACCGCCGCCACACGGCTGGGCCGGGTCGCCGCGACGACTAGGGCCGCTGCCGCGCCGGTGCTCGCCCCGAACATACCCAGCGGCAGCCCGTCGACATTCCCTTGCGTCGCGATCCAGTCGATAACCGCGGCCAGGCGCTGGGCAAGGAATCCAATATCGAATCTCAACTCGCCCGTCACGGCGTCGATTCGGCCCTCGTCGGGCGTCAGCAAGTCGAAGAGCAGCGTGCCGAGGCCGCGGTGATTGAGGCCGCGCGCAACGGACTGGTTGCGCGGGCTATGCCGGCTACTTCCGCTACCGTGGACGAAGACGACAAGGCCGGTCGAATTCGCCGGGAGCGCGAGATCGCCGTCCAACATGGCGCCCTGGACGGGAACGCGAACGCACGTTGTCGCGGCCAACTCGATTCCAATACGCATAGCTACCCCGTTGATTGCCCGTGAAGAATGGGGCAAATGGCATCCTGGCGGAGTCAGGGCAATGGCGCGACTTTCGTCGGGCGATTGCTGACGCACCCGGTCGGCCCTGCATGCCGGGCACCGCACACGGCAACCTCTTCCCGCCTCAATCGTCGACACTCGCCATCCGCCACGCCATGAGCGAACGCGAAATCACCATCGCAGACGATGCCCAGGACCTCTCCGCGCGGGCGGCCGAGGAAATCGTGCGATGCGCCGGTGACGCGATCCGCGCGCGCGGCACGTGCACGCTGTGCCTCACGGGCGGCACCACGCCGGCCGCTACGTACGAGCGGCTCGCGACGCACTGTCGATCGCGCGTGGCGTGGAACGCGGTCCAGTTCTGGTGGGGTGATGAGCGATGCGTGCCGCCCGACGATCCCGCCAGCAACTTTGGGCTGGCGCTCCACACCATGCTTGGCACCCTGACCATCGCCCCCGCGCAGATCCATCGTATCGCCGGCGAGGACCCGCCGGACGCCGCCGCGCGCGCGTACGAAGCCGATCTGCGAGATGCCTTCGGGCTTGGACCCACCGGGGTCCCGCGGTTCGATCTCCTGCTGCTCGGTCTCGGGGAGAACTGTCACGTGCTCTCGTTGTTTCCGGGCATTCCGGAGCTCCACGAGCAAACTCGCCTGGCCGTGCCCGTGGTTGTCGCCGACGCGATTCCTCGTCGCGTCAGTCTGACCGTGCCGGTCATGAACGCGAGCGCGCGCCTGATGCTGATCGTGTCGGGGGGCAACAAGGCCGCGGCAGTCCGGCGCGTGCTCGAAGGGAACGACGAGTCCGACCAGGTTCCGGCGCGTCTCATCGGGCCGCGCGACGGCGTCGTGCTTTGGATGCTCGACAAGGCGGCCGCGAGCCAGCTGAGCGAGCTTCCGCCTGGACGACTCACTCGCGGCCCGTCGAATGCCAATGGTATGACGCGGCGCCCGACCCTCGGCGGTTAGATCCACCGGCGCCGCAACAGCCAGAACTTCGCCGCCTGCGTGAGTGCGCCATAGCTCAGGAGTGTCAGGATGAGCAACGGCCAGTATGCGCTGGGGAGGTCGACGAATCCCAGCGTGGACGCCAACGGCGAGGCCGGCAACCATACCCCCACGGCCATCACGAGAACCGTCGTCGCCATCAAAGGCCAGCTCGCACGGCTCTGCAGGAACGGGATGCGGTTCGTCCGGATCACGTGAATAATCAACGTCTGGGTCATCAGCGACTCGACGAACCATCCGGTCTGAAAGAGCGCGGCCTGCGCTGGCGTTCTGGCGCCGAATAGGAAGAACATCATCGCGTAGGTCGTGTAGTCGAAAATCGAACTGATCGGCCCGATCGCGAGGATGTAGCGGGCGATCTCGCCGATCTTCCACGGCCGCGGGCGCGCCACCTGCTCCGCGTCGACATTGTCCGCCGGAATCGGTACCTGCGAGACGTCATAGAGCAGATTGTTGGTCAAGACCTGCAACGGCGCCATCGGAAGGAACGGCAGCAGGGCGCTCGCCCCCAGCACGCTGAACATGTTGCCGAAGTTGGAGCTTGCGCCCATGCGGACGTATTTGACGACGTTGGCGAACACCTTCCGGCCCTCGATCACGCCGTCATTGAGAATGAGCAAGCTCTTCTCGAGCAGGATGATGTCTGCCGAGGCTTTGGCGACGTCGACGGCCGTGTCCACGGAGACACCGACGTCAGCCACGCGAAGCGCCGCCGCGTCGTTGATGCCGTCCCCCAGGTAGCCGACGACGTGATCGCGCGCCTGGAGCGCCACGATGATCCGCTCCTTGTGCGCTGGAGACAGCCGCGCGAAGACGACCGTGTCGGTCACACGCCGGGCGAGCGCCGCGTCGTCCAACTGCGCGAGGTCGCCGCCAAGCATGACGGAATCGACGGGAAGGCCGACGTGCGCGCAGATTGCGCGCGTCACCAGTTCGTTGTCGCCCGTGAGGATCTTGATGGCGATGCCGCTGGCCCGCAGCGCGTCGAGCGCCGGCTTCGCCGACTCCTTCGGCGGGTCGAAGAACGCGATGTACCCGCGCAGCGTCAGATCGCACTCGTCGTTCGTCGTGTAGGTGTCGCGGCGCGCCACATCCTTGTAGGCGACGGCGAGCACGCGAAAGCCCTGGCCCGCCAACGCGTCGCAGGCTTCGCGGAGATCGTCCACGAACGCGGCTTCGGCCGGCAGAACCTCCTCCCCGGCTTCGAACGACCCACAGCGCCGGAGGACCGCCTCGGGCGCTCCTTTGGTCAGCATGCGGCGCCGCCCACCGGGATCGTCGACCACCACGGACATGATCGTGCGCGAGAAATCGAACGGAATCTCATCGACCTTGTGATGGTCATCGAGACGGAGCTCCGGGTGCTTCGCGACATGCTCCAACGTGGCGCGGTCCAATGTGCTGCGGAGTCCCGTTTGAAAGTGACTGATGAGCAGCGCGTCGGTGAGCACTCGGGCGCTCTCATGCCCCTCCGGGTCGGAATAGCGCTCCAGCACCACGCTGTCCATCGTCAGCGTCCCCGTCTTGTCGGTGCACAGCACGTCCATCGCGCCAAAATTCTGAATCGCGTTCAGTCGCTTGACGATCACCCGCTTGTGCGACATGGCGACCGCGCCCTTGGAGAGGCACACGGACACGATCATCGGCAGCATCTCGGGGGTGAGCCCGACGGCGACGGCGAGCGCGAAGAAAAACGCCTCGCCCCAGTCGTGCTTCGTGAGCCCGTTGATCACGAACACGAGAGGCACCATCACGGCCATGAATCCAATCATGAGCCAGGTGAACCGATTCACGCCCCGATCGAACGCTGTCTGCGGTGGCGCCTGCGCGAGGCTCCGCGCCATCGTGCCGAACATCGTGCGGGGGCCGGTCTCCACAACCACCGCAGTGGCGGTCCCGCTCTGCACGCTGGTGCCGAGAAAACACAGATTCGGCGCATCGAGTGGTGCTCCCCCGGGCGTCCCCGCGAGGTCGCTGCCCTTTTCGACCGGCAACGACTCGCCCGTGAGACTCGATTGACTCACGAACAGATCCTTCGCCGTCAACAGTCGAACGTCGGCCGGAACCATGTCGCCCGCCGCGAGTAAGACGACGTCACCGGGGACGACCTCACGAAGCGGCACCTCGCGGGGCATGGAGTCCCGGAGCGTCGTCGCGGTCACCCGAATCATCGCCCGAAGCGACGCGGCGGCGGCCTCGCCTCGCGTCTCCTGGACGAAACGCAGCACCACGCCAATCACGATCATGCACGACATCACGGCGGCGGCTCGCCGGTCGCCGGTCGCGGCCGACACCGCCGCAAGCACTCCGAGCAGCACGACCAGTGGGTTGCGAAGTGCGTGCAGGAGTCGAATCGGCCAGCCGCCGGGCCGTTCCGTCGCGATCTCATTCGGTCCGACCCGCGCCAGCCGGGCCGTGGCCTCGACGGCGGTCAGTCCCCGCGGGGAGGCGTCACAAAGGCGTAGCGCCCCGTCAGGGGAACACGCTGACGCCTCGCGGAGCCGCGCGCTGTCCCAGTTGGGCGTCACGCCATGCGAACGGATCGTCTATTTCCGGCGGCGCCCACGCGTTATGGCCACGCCGGCGATCGTCAAGACGGTCGCTCCCGCCACCGCCGCGGCGACCACACGTCGCTTGCGCTTCTTCGCGGCTTCCGGGCTCGACGCCTTCCACCCCCGCGCCAACTCCGCGGCGCCCGCGGCGAGTGCCGCGTTTGCGCCCACCTTGGCCGCCACGACCACGGCGGACCGAGCCACCGTTCCCGCCCGCTTCGCCGTCTCGCGCCCCTGCGTGACCGCGCGCTTTGCCGACTTCTTGATCCCGCTCATCGTCTGCCTCCGGGCCAATGGACCGCCATATCCGATGCACACAACATTGCCTAATTGAAGATGGTTCGACAGTGGCGTCCCGGCGAGCGGCGACCCTTCGCCCGGCCCCGGGCCTGGGATTCGCGGGCGGAGTGCTGGGCGGCTGCAACTACCCTCCGGCGATAGCGCCGCTATCGTACCAGCGATGGATGGCTCACGGCCGGAGGATCCGCGTCTCACGGACCGCTCGGCGGTCAACACGTTTCGCGAATCGCTGCGGCTCCTCGGGACGCGGCGGTTCGGGACGTTCTGGTTCGCGAGCCTGCTGTCGAACCTGGGAACCTGGGCGCAACAGGTCGCGGAGCCATGGCTGCTCTTGACACTCGGCGCGTCGTCCTTCGTGATCGGGCTCGACTCGTTCGCGACAAACGCGCCGGTGCTGCTGTTGACGCTGGCGGGCGGAGTCCTCGCCGATCGATCGGACCGTCGGCGCGTCATCACGGGGTTTCAGTCGGTGCAGATGCTGTGCCCGACCGCCATCGTCGTCTTGCTGATGCGGCACGCCATCCAGCCGTGGATGGTCATCGCCCTCGCGGTCGTGGTCGGCGTCACCGATGCGCTGTCCGTGCCGTCGTTTCAATCGATCGTGCCCTCAATCGTGAGGGAGGAGCAGATTGGGACGGGGCTCGCGCTCAACGCAACCCAGTTCAATCTCTCGCGCATTCTGGGGCCCTCTCTCGCGGGCGTCTTGATGTCCGCCGTCGGCGCGACGGCGTGTTTCGTGGCGAGTGCCGTATCGTACGTTCCGTTCGTCGGGGTGGCGCTGTGGATTCTGCCGCGCCGGACGCCCCGACCGCCCGAGTCCCTGGCGCCCCCACGGGGTCACATACTCGCTGGCATCCGCGAAATCGCGCGTGACGGCGCCGCTCGCGGGGCGTTGTTGACCGTGCTGACGACCAGTCTGCTCTGCACTCCGCTGATGACATTTGCGCCGGTACTCGTCCGAGACGTCTTTCACGGGGGCGCGGGACAATTTTCCGCCGCGATCACGTCCTTCGGGGCCGGAGGGCTGCTGGGAGCGAGCGGCCTTCTTGCCATCCCGGCCACTGTGGACAGGGGGCGGCTCAGCGATGCGTTTGCCTTCGCCTATGCCGTCGCGCTCATCCTGACGGCGCTTAGTCCGTGGTTTTGGGCGATGTTGCCCCTCCTCATGATCGCGGGCGCGGCAATGACGGTCAGCAACACGGCGGCGAACACGCTCCTGCAGGCCAGGGCCGCACCGCACTTGCTCGGGCGCACGGTGAGCATCTATATGTTGGCCATGCGTGGCGGTGTGTCGATCGGAGCGCTGGGGACCGGCGCGGCGGTGGGCCTGGTTGGCGTGCGGCACGCACTCCTGGCCAACGGGCTCCTGGCCGTCGCGGGGCAGTTCGCGATCTCCCAGCGTTGGCGAAAGACAATGCGCTGAGGCGGGATTCATGTAGCCGCGCTCCGCGCGGCGGCCAGTCGCCAGTCCGTGCCCGGCATTCCCTGAGTCAATTTCAGGATTTCGCCGATAGGGCGCTTCTCACCCCACGCGCATCGTTGAGACATGGACTCACCGTGTACTCCCGACGCAGGCATGCTCCTATGACGACCCCTCGCTTCCAAAACCGGCGCGATGCGGGCAGGCGACTCGCTACCCTACTGCATGGGTTCGCGAATCGCCCGGATGTGATTGTCTTGGCGCTCCCGCGCGGTGGTGTACCGGTCGGATTCGAGATTGCGACCGCGCTTGGTCTTCCACTCGACGTGTTCGTCGTGCGGAAGCTCGGCGTACCGTGGC
>Ga0335085_10006851_pt1 | contig 17879 bp, 16 predicted proteins | sample Lox_Sample_45_FD_206712 | JGI IMG/M metagenome (GOLD analysis project Ga0335085, IMG submission 206712) | Soil microbial communities from Loxahatchee National Wildlife Refuge, Florida, United States - Lox_Sample_4.5 | ecosystem: Environmental > Terrestrial > Soil > Wetlands | place: USA...
CACCTCGAGCAGCTCGAGCATGCCGATCTTCTGCGGCGCGGAGGTGACGAGCACCGGGTAGAAGCTGCCCTGGGCGACCGCCTTCTCCAGGTCCTCGATGAGCACCTTGGGGTCGATGTCCTCGCCGGACAGGTACCGGTCCATGAGGGTCTCGTCTTCGCTCTCGGTGATGATGCCCTCGATCAGCTCACCGCGCAGCTCGGCCATCCGGTCCTCGTCCTCGGCGGCGGGCGCGCCCTCGGAGCGCTGCCCGCCCGAGTAGCTGTACAGCTTCTGGGACAGCAGCCCGATCAGGCCGTCGGCCGGCTCGCCGACCGGCAGGTACAGCGGCGCCACGGCGTCGCCGAAGGCCTCGCGGCACGCGTCGAGGGTCGCCTGGAACTCGGCCCGCTGGTGGTCGATCTTGGTGATGACGACCGCGCGGGGCATGCCCACCGCGGCGCACTCCTCCCACAGCATCCGGGTCACGCCGTCGATCCCGTCGGTGGCGGACACGGCGAACAGCGCCGAGTCGGCCGCCCGGAGCCCGGCCCGCAGGTCCCCGGTGAAGTCGGCGTAGCCGGGCGTGTCGAGCAGGTTCACCTTGATGTTGTTGTAGACCACCGGTGCGAGGGTCAGGTTGACCGAGCGCTGCTGCCTGACCTCGGTCTCGTCGAAGTCGCTGACCGTGGTGCCCTCTTGGATGGTGCCGGGGCGCTGGATCGTCCCGGTCGCGGCCAGCAGCGCCTCGACCAGGCTGGACTTCCCCGTCCCGGAATGACCGACCAGCACCACGTTGCGTACCTGATCGGCCGCCGGTGCCCTGCCCGCGGCTCCTCCTGATCCACTGCCTGTAGCTGCCATTGAGCTTCGCCTCCTTGCGATCGCTTCCTCTGCCGGACCGACGCTGCGCACGACCAGCCTTTACCCGTGGGTACCGTGTCCACAAGACCCACGGAAAGAATCTCCCCGGTTACCGGAAAGTGAAGCCCGTGCCAGTGGCGGAAAAGGCAAGCTCAGCCCGGCGGTAGGATCGGACGGCCATGCTGAACCCGTTGCGGCCCGCCATGACCCGGGTGTTCACCCCCGTAGGCAAGTTGCTCGCGCGCACCCCGGTAACGCCGAACGCCGTCACGGTCATCGGCACCGTGGGCGTCGCGGGCGGAGCACTGGGCCTGTTCCCCATCGGTGAACTGTTCCCCGGCGCCTTCACGTGCACGATCTTCGTGTTCCTCGACATGCTGGACGGCGTCCTGGCCCGGCTGAAGGGCACCAGCGGCAGCTGGGGGGCGTTCCTGGACTCGACCATGGACCGGATCGCCGACGCCGGCATCTTCAGCGGCCTGGTCATCTGGTTCATGCTGGGCGGGCACAACCCCCTGCTCGCCGGGGTGTCGCTGTTCTGCCTGGTGGCGGGGAACCTGGTGTCCTACGTGAAGGCGCGGGCAGAAGGCCTCGGCCTGCGCTGCGACGTGGGCCTGATCGAGCGGCCCGAGCGGATGCTGATCTCGCTGATCGCCGTCGGCGTTTCCGGCCTCGGCGTGCCGTACATTCTCAACATAGGGCTCTGGGCGCTGGCGGTCGGCAGCGCCTTCACGTTCGGGCAGCGCGTGCACGCGGTACACAAGGCAGCGAAGGCTCCCGGGGACCAGAGTCGCCCCGCCGGGAATCAGCTAGCTGAGAAAGGTTAGCGGTGGCCGGACTCAATGAACGGCTGACGGGCGTCGCCTACCGGCTGGGCTGGTCAGCGATCCGCCGCGTCCCGCTGTCCTGGGCGCAGTGGGCCTTCGCCAAGGCGGCCGGCATCGCCTGGCGCCGCCAGGGACCAGGCGTCCAGGTACTCGAGGCCAACCTGCGCCGCGTGCTGAGCTGGAAGTACGGCACCGACGAGGTGGACGGCAAGGAACTGCGCGACCTGTCCCGGGCCACGCTCCAGTCCTACGCCCGCTACTGGCTCGAGGTGTTCAGGCTGTCGGTGACCCCCACCGAGCGGCTGGTATCCGGGATGCGCTTCCAGGGGCCGAACGAGGCCACCATCTTCGCCCACCTGAAGGCCGGCCGCGGCGTGATCATCGCGCTGCCCCACATGGGCAACTTCGAGCAGGCCGGCGTCTGGGTCATCCAGCGCGGCGCCGGGAAGTTCACCACCGTGGCCGAGCGGCTGCGGCCGGAGTCGGTCTACGAGAGCTTCCTGCGGTTCCGGCGTTCCCTCGGCTTCGAGGTCCTGCCGCTGACCGGCGGCGGCAGCCCGTTCGGCACGCTGGCCCAGCGGCTGCGCGCGGGCGGCCTGGTCTGCCTGGTCAGCGACCGCGATCTGAAGGAGAGCGGCGTCGAGGTCGAGATGTTCGGGGAAAAGGCGCGGATCTCCGCGGTGGCCGCGCTCGCGGTGCACACCGGCGCGGCGCTGATGCCCACCGCGTGCTGGTTCGACGGCGAGGACTGGGGCGCCCGCATCTACGACGAGGTCCCGGTGCCTGAGCACGGGACCAGGGCCGAGAAGGTCGCGGCCATGAGCCAGCAGCTGGCCGACCGCTTCGCCGAGGCGATCGCCGAGCATCCCGCGGACTGGCACATGCTGCAGAAGGTCTTCACCGCCGACCTGGACCCCGACCGTCTGCCCAAGGTGCCCGCGCCGCGGAGCGCACCATGAAAATAGGCATCACCTGCCCGTACTCGTGGGACGTGCCGGGCGGCGTGCAACAGCACGTCAGGGACCTGGCCGAGGCGCTGATCGACGAGGGCCACGAGGTCTCGGTGATCTCCCCGGCCGACGACGACACGCCGCTGCCGCCCTACGTCACCGGCGCCGGCCGGGCCGTGCCGGTGCCCTACAACGGCTCGGTGGCCCGCCTGTCGTTCGGCTTCCTGTCGACCAACCGGGTCCGGCGGTGGATCAAGGACGGCGGGTTCGACGTGCTGCACGTGCACGAGCCCGAGATTCCCAGCCTGTCGCTGCTGGCCTGCTGGGTCGCCTCGGGGCCGATCGTGGCGACGTTCCATACCGCGATACCGCGCTCCCGCATCCTGCTGGTCACCTACCCGGTCGTGCGCACCGGCCTGGAGAAGATCAACGGCCGGATCGCGGTGTCCGAGGCGGCCAGGACCACGCTGGTCGAGCACATCGGCGGCGACGCCGTGGTGATACCGAACGGGGTGGCCACCCGCCACTACCGCAAGGCGGAACCGCTGCCGGGCTGGCCCGGCGAGGGCGGCGCGATCGGCTTCCTCGGCCGCCTCGACGAGCCCCGCAAGGGCCTGCCCGTCCTGCTCAAGGCCTTCGAGATCCTCGGCCCGCGGCACCCGGGACTGCGGCTGCTGGTAGCCGGCCGGTACGCGGACGCCGACGAACTGCTGCACCGGGTGCCCGCCGGGCTGCGCGACCGTATCGTGCTGCTCGGACAGGTCAGCGAGGAGGACAAGGTACGCGTCCTGCACTCGGTCGACGTGTTCTGCTCGCCGAACACGGGCGGCGAGTCGTTCGGCATCGTGACGGCCGAGGCCATGGCGGCCGGCGTGCCCGTCGTGGCCAGCGACATCGACGCCTTCCGCCAGGTGCTGCGCGGCGGTGAGGCCGGGGAGCTGTTCGCCAACGGGGACGCGGCGGACCTGGCCCGCGCGCTCGGCCGGCTGCTCGGCGACCCGGGCAGGCGGGCCGAGCTCTCGGCCGCGGCGCTGGCCGCGGTGGCCGAGTACGACTGGTCGGTGGTCGCCCGCGGGGTGTACAGCGTCTACGAGACCGTCGTCCTGGGCAGCACCGAGGTCGCCGTCACCGCGTCGGGCGGTGATTTCGGATGATCACCGACATCGTCATCGTGATCGCGGCCGCCCTGTTCATGGGCGTCTACGTGTCCTGGCGGGCGGGCCGGATCGACCGGCTGCACGCTCGCGTCGACATGGCGCGCGCCGCCCTGGACGCGACCCTGCTCCGGCGCGCCTCGGTGGCCCTGGAGCTGGCCACCTCCGGCCTGCTCGACCCGGCCACCAGCCTGCTCCTGGCCAGCGCGGTGCACGGCACGCGCGACAGCACCGGCACCGACCGGCCCCGCGACCTGGCTGAGAGCGACCTGACCCGGGCGCTGCGGGCCGTGTTCAGCCAGCCCGGCTTCCTGACCTCGATGAAGGGCAAGGAAGGGGCGGACGAGCTGCTAGCCGAGGTGGAAGCGGCCGCGCACCAGGTGTTCCTGGCCCGCAAGTTCTACAACGACGTGGTCGCCGCGACCCGGCTCGCCCGGAGCCGCCCGCTCGCCCGGGTGCTGCGCCTGTCAGGCCGGGCCAGTGCCCCCGAGTTCTTCGAGATGGACGATTCCCTGGTCGCCGAGAACACCAGCACCCCGCTCAGCCTGTAGACAGCTCCCCCTACCATGGGGGTAAGTAGAAACGACTGATCAAGTGAGGTGCTCCGTGTCCGTCAACGCCGACCAGGCCGCCACCGGCCCAGTCATCGGCACCGCGCGGGTGAAGCGCGGCATGGCCGAGATGCTCAAGGGCGGCGTGATCATGGACGTGGTCACGCCCGACCAGGCCAAGATCGCCGAAGACGCCGGCGCGGTCGCCGTGATGGCGCTCGAGCGCGTGCCCGCCGACATCCGCTCCGAGGGCGGCGTCGCCCGGATGAGCGACCCGGACATGATCGACGGGATCATCGCCGCGGTGTCCATCCCGGTCATGGCCAAGTGCCGCATCGGCCACTTCGCCGAGGCCCAGGTGCTCCAGGCCATCGGGACTGATTACATCGACGAGTCCGAGGTGCTCACCCCGGCCGACGAGGCCCACCACGTCGACAAGTGGAAGTTCACCGTGCCGTTCGTGTGCGGCGCCACCAACCTCGGCGAGGCGCTGCGCCGGATCACCGAGGGCGCGGCGATGATCCGCTCCAAGGGCGAGGCGGGCACCGGCAACGTGATCGAGGCGACCAGGCACATGCGGACGATCCGCGCGGACATCGCGCGCCTGTCCGGGCTGCCCGCCGAGGAGCTGTTCACCGCGGCCAAGGACCTCGGCGCGCCGTACGAGCTGGTCGCCGAGGTCGCGCAGGCGGGCAGGCTGCCTGTCGTGCTGTTCACCGCGGGCGGCATCGCCACCCCCGCCGACGCCGCGCTGATGATGCAGCTCGGCGCCGAGGGCGTGTTCGTCGGCTCGGGCATCTTCAAGTCCGGCGACCCGGCCAAGCGCGCCGCCGCCATCGTGAAGGCCACCACCTTCCACGACGACCCGGACGTGGTCGCCAAGGTCTCCCGCGGCCTGGGCGAGGCCATGGTCGGGATCAACCTGGACACCCTCCCGGCCGACCAGCACTACGCCTCCCGCGGCTGGTAACCCGCCCCCGTCAGCACCGCCCGCACACCTATTCGACCACTCGCAAGCTAACGTGGTTGATTTGGGCTATGTGGTTGATTTGGGGGTCTATAGGGCACCGGATCCACCGCATAACCCGGATCCACCGCACTATTTTCGCGGCGCGATGGATCATGCGTCACACACGCACCAGCATGCTCCTGCGTCGCTTCGGGAGCGGCCCCGCGGCCGCGTCCCGGGAAGAACAGGCTGCTGCCTCGGTGTTTTAACGTAAAGAACCCCGGAGCATGCCTGATCCGCGCGGTCCCCCAGGGCCGTGCCGTTCAGGCTTGCGCCATGTCCACCAGAACCCGGAGGAACGATGAAGCCCGTCATCGGCGTGCTCGCCCTGCAGGGCGACGTCCCCGAGCACCTGCGCGCGCTCGAGGCCGCCGGGGCGACGGCGACGCCGGTCCGCCGCCCGGAGGAACTCGAGCGCGTGGACGGCCTGGTCATCCCGGGCGGCGAATCGACCACCCTGTGGCGGCTCTCGGTCGCGTTCGACGTGCTCGATCCGCTGCGCAAGCTGATCGGCGAGGGCCTGCCGGCGTTCGGCTCCTGTGCCGGGATGATCATGCTGGCGGACCGGATCGCCGACGGGGCGCAGGGGCAGCAGACCTACGGCGGCATCGACATGACCGTTCGCAGGAACGCGTTCGGCCGCCAGGTCGACTCCTTCGAGCGGGACATCGACCTCAGCGGGCTCGGCAGCAAAGAACCGCTCCGCGCCATATTCATCCGGGCGCCCTGGGTAGAGCAGACCGGCCCGGAGGTCGGCATTCTGGGAACTGACCAGGGCACCGGTAGGATCGTCGCCGTCCGGCAAGGGCCACTGCTTGCGACGGCCTTCCACCCCGAGCTGACCCCGGACCGGCGCATCCATCAGCTATTCGTAGACATCGTGAAGGACAACACATGAGCGGCCACTCCAAGTGGGCCACCACCAAGCACAAGAAGGCGCTGGTCGACGCCAAGCGCGGCAAGATGTTCGCCAAGCTGATCAAGAACGTCGAGGTCGCCGCGCGCACCGGCGGCGGGGACCCGGCGGGCAACCCGACGCTGTACGACGCCATCCAGAAGGCCAAGAAGAGCTCGGTGCCGAACGACAACATCGAGCGGGCCGTCCGCCGCGGCAGCGGCGCCGAGGCCGGCGGGGCCCAGTACGAGAACATCACCTACGAGGGCTACGGCCCCGGCGGGGTCGCGGTGCTGGTGCAGTGCCTGACCGACAACAGGAACCGGGCCGCCTCCGACGTGCGCGTCGCGTTCACCCGCAACGGCGGCTCGATGGCCGACCCCGGCTCGGTGGCCTACCTGTTCCATCGCAAGGGCGTGATCGTGGTCGACAAGAGGGGGGGAGGGGAGGTGGGTGGGGTCACCGAGGACGACGTGCTGACCGCGGTGCTCGATGCCGGCGCCGAGGAAGTCAACGACCTGGGTGAGTCCTTCGAGGTGGTGTCCGAGGCGACCGATCTGGTCGCGGCGCGCACCGCGCTCCAGGACGCGGGCATCGACTACGACTCCGCGGACGTGGCGTTCCTGCCCAGCGTCGAGATCGACCTGGACGAGGAGCAGGCCAGGCGGGTGTTCCGGCTGATCGAGGCGCTCGAGGACTCCGACGACGTGCAGGACGTGTACGCCAACTACTCGGTGACCGACGATGTCATGGAGAAGCTCGGCTGACGGCTGATCCGGTGATCATCCGCGCGCTCACCCCCGACTTCACCTGGGCTCAGTACGACGACCTGGCCTCGCGCGCCTTCGGTCCGGCCCCGGAGCCGCTGATCCGGCCGGTCTTCGAGGCCGCCGCTGCGGCCGGGCGCTGTCTGGCCGCCTTCGACGGCGACCGGCTCGCCGGCACCGCGTTCTACCTCGGGCAGCGCCAGTGGTGGCACGGCCGCCCGGTCCCGATGGCCGGCGTGGCCTCGGTCATGGTCGCCCCCGAGGACCGTGGCCAGGGCGTCGGCCGGGCCCTGATGACCGCGCTGACCGGGCTGATGACCGAACGCGGCTACCCGCTCGCGGTCCTGTTCCCGGCGACCATGACGATATACCGGTCGCTCGGCTGGGAGATCGCCGGGCACCGGCACGAGGCGGTCATACCGAGCCGGGCGCTGGGCTCGCTGCCCCGGGCGGACGTGAAGGCGGCCCAGATCAGGCGCCCAGGCCCGGACGACGCGGCCGAGGTGCTCGGGGTGATCGACCGCGCTCACGCCCAGGCCCGCGACTGCGGCCCGGTTGGCTGGGACGAGGCCACCATGCGGCGCTGGCTGACCCGCCCCGGCTCGTACGCCGACCGCGACCGGTACGCCTACCTGGCGCAGGACGGCTTCCTGGCCTATCACTGGCGCCGCGGCCACGACGAGGTCTTCGTGGACCGGCTGGTGGCGTCCACGGCCGAGACCACCGCGGCCCTGTGGGCGGTGGTCGCGTCCAACGCCTCGGTGGCCGAGACTGTGCGCGCGGTGGTCGGCCCGTCCGAGCCGCTCTGGTGGATGCTGCGCGAGCAGGACGCGAACATCGCCGAGCGGGAGAGCTGGATGCTCCGCCTGCTCGACGCGCCGGCCGCCATCGCGGCCCGCGGCTTCCCCGCGACGGACCTCGCCGTACCGCTGCTCCTCGCCGACGACCTGCGGTCGGCCAACGCGGGCCGGTGGGAACTGACCGTCCGCTCCGGCCGAGGCAGCCTCACTAGGCACCGAACGGGGCTGGTCCACGCCCCGGCTACCCCCGCGAGCCCCGGTGGGCAGCACAGCGGGCCGGCGCTCGAACTGGGTCCCCGCGGCCTGGCCGCGCTCTACGCGGGCACCCCGGTGGCCACCCTGCGCCGGGCCGGCCTGGCGGCTGGCGGCAGCCCGGCCGCCGACGCCGCCCTCGACGGCGCGTTCGCCGCCACCCCTTACATGCTCGACGAGTTCTGACCCATGGCCGGACCTCCCGCCGACCTGGAGATCCGCCCGCTCACGGCCGACGACGACCCGGCGGCCCAGCTCGACCTGGCCGAGCGGGCCTTCGGCCCCATCCCGGCCGCCGAGCGGGAGCACCGCCTCCGGTCGCTGCCCGAGCACATGGCGTCCGGGCGGAACCTGGGCGCCTTCGCCGGCGGCCAGCCCGCCGCCAGCGCCACGTTCCACGACATGCGTCAGTGGTGGCACGGCCGCGAGGTGCCGATGGCCGGGGTGGCGGGCGTCACGGTGGCCCCCGAGCACCGCGGCCGGGGCGTCGGCCGCCGCCTGATGACCGCCCTGCTCGGGGAGATCGCGGCCCGCGGCTACCCGCTGTCGGCGCTGTTCCCGGCGACCATGTCGCTGTACCGGTCGCTGGGCTGGGAACTAGCGGGCGCCAGGGACACCGCGGTGATCCCGGCCCGGTCGCTGCTCCGCCTGCCACCGCCCGACCCAGCGGCCCGGCCTGACCCAGCGGCCCGGCCTGACTCATCGGCCCGGCCCGACCCAGCCGCCCCGTCCGGCGGCGTGACCTCCGGCCCGGCCGTGGACCTGCGCCGGGCCGGCCCCGCGGACGCCGCCGCGGTCATCGCCGCGCTCGGCCAGGCGCACCGGGCGGCCCGCGATTGCGGCCCGATCACCCGCGACACCGCCATGGTGGCGAACTGGCTGGCCGACCGGGACCTCTACGCCTATCTCGCCGGCGACGGTTTCCTGGCCTACCGGTGGCAGCACCACGACCTATTCGTCGCGTGTGCCGAGGCGGTATCGGGGGAGACCGTCAGAGCCTTCTGGACGCACGTCGGCTCGCACGCCTCGATCGCCGACAAGATCTACGCCAGGACCGGCCCGGCCAGCGCGTACTGGTGGCTGACGGCCGAGCGCGACGCCGACATCGCGCACCGGTCCCGGTGGATGCTCCGCGTGGTCGACGCCCCCGCCGCCATCGCCGCCCGCGGTTTCCCCGAGGCGGTCTCGGTGCACGTCGTGCTGCACATCGACGACCGCACCCGGCCCGCCAATTCCGGGCTCTGGGACCTGGCCGTGGCCGGCGGCACGGGCACGCTCAGCCCGCTGGAGACGCTGGACCCGAACGCCCCCGTCAATCCCATCAGCACCATGGACCACACCAGCGCTACAAACCCCACTAGCACCATAGACCCTGTCAGCACCACGGACCTCGCTGATCCCGTCAGCACCGCGTTCACCCTGGGCGCGCGCGGCCTGGCCGCGCTATATGCCGGGAGCCCGCTCGCCGCTCTGCGCCAGGCGGGCCTGGCGGCCGGCGGGACGCCAGCCGATGACGAGGCCCTGGACGCCGCGTTCGCCGCCACCCCCTTCATGCTCGACGCCTTTTGACGGACACGCCGCCCGCGTTGCACCCCGCACCGCCCGCGGGCCGGTAAGTTCGACACGAACAGATGTTCGCTGACCTAGCACGAGGAATGCCTGGTGGGCTTGTCATACGCGCGGCACCCGATCCGGGTGCTCGGGGTCGACCCCGGCCTGACCAGGTGCGGTATCGGAGTGGTCGAGGGGGCGCCGGGACGGGCCCTGACCATGGTCCGGGTCGGGGTGATCAGGACGCCGGCCGACGACGACATCGCCGCCCGGCTGCTCGCCATCGAGACCGGGATGGAGGCCTGGCTGGATGAGTGCCGCCCCGACGCGGTGGCCGTGGAGCGGGTGTTCAGCCAGCACAACGTGCGCACGGTGATGGGCACCGCGCAGGCCGGCGCGGTCGCCATCGTCTGCGCGGCGCGCCGCGGGCTGCCGGTGGCCCTGCATACCCCCAGCGAGGTCAAGGCGGCCGTGACCGGCAGCGGACGAGCGGACAAGGACCAGGTCACGGCCATGGTGACCCGGCTGCTGCGGGTCACGGACCCGCCCCGCCCGGCCGACGCCGCCGACGCGCTGGCGCTGGCCATCTGTCATATCTGGCGCGGCGGCGGCGCGGGACTGCGCCAGGCCGCCCTGACCGCCCGAGGAGGGCTCAGCGGAGGAGGGACCCCGTCATGATCGCTCATCTGCGCGGCACGGTAGCCGGCCTGGCGCCGGACGGTGCCGTGATCGAGGTTGGCGGGGTGGGGATGCGCGTGCAGTGCACTCCCGGCACGCTGGCCGCGCTCAAGCCGGGGGAGACCGCCCAGGTCGCCACCTCGCTGGTGGTCAGGGAGGACTCGCTCACCCTGTTCGGCTTCGCCACCGACGACGAGCGGAACGTCTTCGAGCTGCTCCAGACGGCCAGCGGCGTCGGGCCCCGGCTGGCGCTGGCCATGCTGGCCGTGCACAGTCCCGACGCGCTGCGCCGCGCCGTCTCGACCGAGGACCTCCGCGCGCTGACCATGGTCCCCGGCATCGGCCAGAAGGGGGCGCAGCGGATCGTGCTCGAGCTGCGGGACCGGCTGGGTCCGCCCGGCGACGCCGCCCTGCCGGGCATCAGGACCGCCGCCCGCGTGGCCACCTGGCGCGACCAGGTCCAGTCCGGCCTGGTGAACCTGGGCTACCCGCCTCGTGACGCCGACCTGGCCATCGCGGCCCTGGAGGAGGAGGGCGTGACCGGCGCCGACGGCGGTGAGGTCAACGTGGCCACCGTGCTGCGCGCGGCCCTGCGCAAGCTCAGTAAGCAGCGCTGATGACGGAGGACGAAGCCCTGCGCCGGGCCGAGGACGCCGAGCTGACCGCGCGCGCAGCGCGCCAGGACAACAGCGCCCGCCGCGGGCACCAGGGGGACGAGCTGGTCTCTCCGCTCGCCGACGCGGACGAGCGGGACATCGAGGGCGCGCTGCGGCCCAAGCGGCTCGCCGAGTTCACCGGCCAGGCCCGGGTGCGCGAGCAGCTGACGCTGATCCTGCAGAGCGCCCTGCGGCGGGGACGGCCGCCGGACCACGTGCTGCTGGCCGGGCCGCCGGGCCTGGGCAAGACCACGATCGCGATGATCGTCGCCACCGAGCTGGGCCAGCCGCTGCGCATCACCAGCGGGCCGGCCATCGAGCGCTCGGGTGACCTGGCGGCGGTGCTGTCCACCCTCAGCGAGGGTGAGGTGGTCTTCATCGACGAGATCCACCGCCTGGCCCGGCCCGCCGAGGAAATGCTCTACCTGGCGATGGAGGATTTCCGCGTCGACGTGGTCATCGGCAAGGGGCCGGGCGCGACCGCCATCCCGCTCGACATCGCGCCGTTCACGCTGGTCGGGGCCACCACCCGGGCCGGGTTGCTGCCGGCCCCGCTGCGGGACAGGTTCGGCTTCACCGCGCACCTGGACTTCTACCAGCCGGACGAGCTCGAGATCATCATCCGCCGGTCGGCCGGGCTGCTCGGGGTCACCCTCACCGACGAGGGCGCGACCGAGCTCTCCGTGCGGTCGCGCGGGACCCCGCGGATCGCGAACCGGCTGCTGCGCCGGGTGCGCGACTACGCCGAGGTGCGCGCCGACGGCGTGGTCACCAGGGAGATCGCCAGGACCGCGCTGGAGATCTACGAGGTGGACGAGCACGGCCTCGACCGTCTTGACCGCGGCGTGCTCGACGCGCTGATCCGCCGGTTCGGCGGCGGCCCGGTCGGCCTGTCCACGCTGGCCGTCTCGCTGGGCGAGGAGGCGGAGACCGTGGAGGTGGTCGCGGAGCCGTTCCTGGTCCGCTGCGGGCTGCTGGCGCGGACCCCGCGCGGCCGGGTGGCGACCGCGGCGGGCTGGGCTCACCTGGGACTCGAGCCTCCCGCGTCACTGGCGGAGCCGCCGAGCCTGTTCGACTCCTAGGGGCAAGATCGCGCCGAGGTTACGATCACTGCGAAAATACTCGTAGCCTGTTGGTGCGCGGTAGAAGCGCGGCTAAACTTCGGCAGTTGGTCGTTGGCCTCGCCGCGACCGTGCTCGCAGAACCAACTGGAAGGATGCCCCGCATCATGGGGATTACCGCAGCCGCTGAGGCGGCCACCAAATCGTCAGGAAGCTCGCTGACGTTCCCGATCCTGATCGTGCTGGTCTTCGTCGGCTTCTACTTCCTGATGATCAGGCCGCAGCGACGCCGTCAGCAGGCAGTCCAGCAGCAGCAGCGGACCGTTGAGCCCGGCGCCCGGGTCCGCACCACGGCCGGCATGTACGCCACGGTAGTCGAGGTGGACGGCGACGACGTCGTGCTCGAGGTCGCTCCCGGCGTCGAGGTCCGCTACCTGCGGCGCGCCATCATGGAAGTCATCGCCCCCGGCGACGCCGAAGCGGCGGAAGACGGCGAGTTCGCTGAGCCCGAGGACGTCCACGACGAGGAAACCGACGTCCACGACGAGGAATCAGACGGAACCGAGGACCACGCCGGCGGCGTTAAGTCAGCTGAGGAAAGCCTCGCTGATTCTCACGACGACCTGGCCAAGTCCGATAAGGGCAACGTGCGCTGAGCCGTCGGCTGGCACGAGGCGCTTTCGGGTAACGGCTGATCTAAGACAGGCGGAGAAGTGGCATCCCCATCACGAACCGTCCCGCATCCGGGACGGGCGCTCCTGCTTCTGCTCGTAATCATCGTGGCCATGCTACTGGGCATAGTCGCCCCCAAGCTGGCCTCGCCGGGGCAGTGGGCGCACCGGTTCAAGGTCGGCCTCGGCCTCGACCTGTCCAGCGGGACGCAGGTGACCCTGCAGGCCCAGACCCAGAACGGGAAGGCTCCGTCCAAGGACGAGATGAACGCGGCCATCTCGGTCATCCAGTCCCGGGTCAACGGCACCGGCAACTCCGGCGCCCAGGTCCAGCCGCAGGGCACCAACCTGCTGGTCGTCACGGTGCCGGGCAAGGGCTCGCAGCAGACGATCCAGCTGGTGAGCTCCACCGCCTTGCTCATGTTCCGCCAGGTGCTGCTCTTCCAGCCCTACGGGGCGACCAGCACCACGACGCCCTCGGTCAGCCCCAGCGCCAGCCCGTCGGCCAGCGCCAGCGGGTCGGCCACGGCCAGCCCTAGTGCGAGCTCGAGTGCCAGCCCGAGTGCCAGCTCCACCAGCACGGCGAAGACCTCCGCCAAGATCCTCCCGGCGGCGACCTCGAGCCCGTCGCCGAGCACCTCCGCCTCGGCCAGCGCCAAGGCGAGCGGCACCGCGTCGCCGAGCGCCTCGGCGAGCCCGAGCGCCAGCACGCCGGCCAGCAGCACCACGTTCGGCAACCCCAGCCTGGTGACCGACAAGGCCGTGCTGAAGCTGTTCAACGACCCGAACTTCGTCTGCAAGCCCGGCGACACCCAGAAGTGGAAGGCCCAGGTCGGGTACGACGAGCACCCCGTCTACGACGACCCCAACCAGCAGGTCGTCGCCTGCGGCAACAACGGGGGCGTCTGGGGCAAGTACGTCCTCGACAAGGCCAAGGTGCAGGGCAGGCAGGTCACCTCGGCCACCGCCGGGCTGTCCACCACCTCGAACCAGTGGCAGGTCAACCTGACCATGAACGGGGCGGGCGCCTCGGCCTTCAGCGCGCTGACCTCGCACCTGTACAGCACGTACTACACGGCCGCGCAGTCTGGCGACCAGAACGCTGCTTACCTGGACCAGGTGGCCATCGCGCTCGACGGCAACGTCGTGTCGGCACCGGAGATCCAGGGCGCCATCCCCGGCGGCAACGCCCAGATCACCGGCAGCTTCACCCAGCAGCAGGCCACCCAGCTCCAGGACGAGCTGAAGTTCGGGTCGCTGCCGCTGAACTTCAAGACTCAGTTCGTGACCTCGGTCTCCGCGCAGGTGGGCCGCAACCAGCTGGACGCCGGCCTGATCGCGGCCGGGGTCGGGCTGCTCCTCGTGGTGCTGTACTCGTTCCTCTACTACCGTGGCCTCGGCATCGTGTCGGTCTCGAGCCTGATCATCGCGGGGCTCATCACCTACCTGGCCGTGGTGCTGCTGTCCCTGTACCAGAACTTCACCCTCTCGCTGGCCGGCATCGCGGGCCTGATCGTGGCCATCGGCATCACCGCCGACTCGTTCGTCGTCTACTTCGAGCGATTGCGCGACGAGGTGCGCGAAGGCAAGCAGCTACGGCCGGCGGTCGAGTCCGGCTGGAAGCGCGCCCGGCGCACCATCCTGGTGTCCGACACGGTGTCCTTCCTGGCCGCGCTGCTGCTGTACTACTTCGCCATCGGCGACGTCAAGGGCTTCGCCTACACCCTGGGGCTGACCACGCTGATCGACGTCCTGGTGGTGTTCATGTTCACCAAGCCGATGGTGACGCTGCTGGCCGGGACGAAGTTCTTCGGCAACGGCCACCCGATGTCCGGCCTCGACCCGGCCCGGCTCGGCGCGAAGACGCCCTGGCGCTCCTCGGTCCGCCGTGACCGGTCCCGGCGCCGGCCTGATCCTGCGCCGCCGCGGCCAACCGCGTCGCGAAACCCGGGAGGTTCATGATGTCGCGCCTGGGCAATGTGGGCGCCAAGCTCTACCGCGGCGAAGTATCGATCAACTTCGTCGGCCGGCAGCGCCTGTGGTACACCATCTCCGGGCTGATCCTGCTGGTCAGCATCGTGGCCCTGCTGGTCCGCGGCCTGGACTTCAGCGTCGACTTCAAGGGCGGGGCGATCTTCACGTTCTCCTCGCCGTCCTCGTCGCTCAGCCAGGTGCAGAACGCCGTCGAGTCCGGCGGGGTCAGCGGCGCCATCGTGCAGCAGACTCACACCGGCGACAAGGTCGTCTGGGAGATCCAGACCAAGGCGCTGACCGGCCCCCAGACCGTCGCGCTGGAGAAGGACCTCTCTGCCAGCCTCGGCGTGAGCAGCGACAACATCACCGTCAAGACGGTGGGACCGCTGTGGGGCAGCCAGATTTCCGGCAAGGCGGCCGAGGCGCTGATCGCGTTCCTGATCGTGCTCGTGATCTACCTGTCGATCGCGTTCGAGTGGAAGATGGCCGTCGCGGCGTTCATCGCCCTGATCCACGACCTGGTGATCGCCACCGGCGTCTACGCGCTGGCCGGCTTCCAGGTCAGCCCGGCGACCGTCATCGGGCTGCTGACCATCCTGGGCTACTCGCTGTACGACACCGTGGTGGTCTTCGACAAGGTGCGGGAGAACACGGCAGGCCTGCTCGGCGGGGCCCGCTCCACCTACAGCCAGGCCGCCAACCTGGCCCTGAACCAGACCCTGGTCAGATCGATCAACACCTCGGTGATCGCGCTGCTGCCGGTCACCGCGATCCTGCTCGTGTCGACCTCGCTGCTCGGCGCCAACAACGAGCTCGAGGAACTCGCGCTCGTGCTGTTCGTCGGCATGCTCTCCGGTACCTACTCCTCGATCTTCATCGCGACCCCGGTGCTGGCCGACCTGAAGGAGCGCGAGCCGCAGTACCAGGCGCTGGCCAAGCGGGTGGCGGTGCGCGCCTCCGGCGGCCGGGCAGCCAGGCGGGCCGCGGCCAAGGCGGAAGCCGGCGCCCGCCCCGGGGCGGGAAGCGCGGGCCTCTCGGCCGCCCAGCTGGCCGAGGAGGCGCAGGACGACGACTACGCCGACGAGACGGACAGCCTGGAGCCGTCCGCCGACGAGCTGACCGCGACGCGTGCCTCAGCCGGGCCGGCCGGGACGGTCAGGCCCGGCCCGCGGCAGCAGCCCCGCCGCAGCTCCAGCGGGGCCAGGCACCGGCCGGCCGGCAAGAAGAAGCGGCGGTAGCCGGTGACCGCTCAGGCCGGTGACGAGCTGACCAAGCTCATCACCACGCTGGTGCGCGACGTTCCCGACTACCCGCAGCCCGGGGTGATGTTCAAGGACATCACCCCGCTGCTCGCCGACGGGGCGGCGTTCGCCGCGGTGATCGATGCCCTGGCCGGTATCTACGGGCCGGTGGACAAGGTAGCGGGCATCGAGGCGCGCGGCTTCGTCCTCGCCGCCCCGGTCGCGTGCCGGCTCGGCGCGGGCTTCGTGCCCATCCGCAAGAAGGGCAAGCTGCCCGGGGTGACGTTTGCCCAGGAGTACGACCTCGAGTACGGCACCGCCACCGTCGAGGTCCTGACCGACGCCTTCGAGCCGTCAGAACGCGTGCTGGTCATCGACGACGTGCTGGCCACCGGGGGCACCGCCCGGGCTGCCGCCGACCTGGTCCGGCAGGCCGGCGCCGAGGTCGCCGGCCTGGCCGTGCTGCTCGAGCTCGCCTTCCTGAACGGCCGGGCCAAGCTGCCCGGTCTGCCCGTCAGCGCCCTGCTCACCGTCTAGGCTTCCGAATCAGGTCCGCCGGCCGGGAATCCGGCGGACCTGATCTGGCGTTTAACACCTCCAAGTACACTGATGGCTTGGCAGATGTGAGGAGCGCGAGTGGCCGGTGAGGTGACCACGACCGGCACGGAAGCTACCGACGCTGCCCAGGCGGACGCGCAGCCGGGTTTGAAGCCTTCGACCCAGGGCGCGGGACCAGCCGAGGCGGCGGTACCGGCGGCCGTGCCGGGACTGCGCGCGCTCGACGGCACCTCGGAGCCCGTGACGCCTTCCGTCCCCTCGATGCCCTCGCCCCCTTCGGCCCGGGGCACGGCCCGGGCCCAGCGGACCAGGGCCGCGGCCGGGCCGGGAGAGGCCGCCGACCCGGTGCCACCGGGCGGCGGGACGCCCGGGGTCGGCGTCCGGCGCCGCCTGGCCCGCCTCGGCGCCCAGCGGGGGACCGGCACCAACCCGGTGCTCGAGCCGCTCATCAAGACCGTGCGCGCCACTCACCCCAAGGCCGACATCCGCCTCCTCGAGCGCGCCTACGAGTCGGCCGCCTACTGGCACCGGGACCAGAAGCGGCGCAGCGGCGACCCGTACATCACCCACCCGCTCGCGGTGGCGACGATCCTCGCCGAGCTCGGCATGAATACCGAGACGATCTGCGCCGCGCTGCTGCACGACACGGTGGAGGACACCCCGTACACGCTGACCGAACTGCGCGGCGAGTTCGGCGAGGACATCGCGGCGCTGGTCGACGGCGTGACCAAGCTGGACAAGGTCAAGTACGGCGAGGCGGCCGAGGCGGAGACCGTCCGCAAGATGGTCGTGGCCATGTCCCGCGACATCCGCGTCCTGGTGATCAAGCTGGCCGACCGGCTGCACAACATGCGGACGATGCGCTACCTGCCGCGGGACAAGCAGGAGCGCAAGTCCAGGGAGACGCTGGAGATCTTCGCCCCGCTCGCGCACCGCCTCGGCATCAACACGGTGAAGTGGGAGCTCGAGGACCTCGCCTTCTCGATCCTGTACCCCAAGCGGTTCGACGAGATCGTCCGGCTGGTCTCGGGCCGGGCCCCGCGGCGCGAGGCCTTCCTCCAGGAAGTGATCCAGGACGTCCGCTCCGACCTGCGCGAGGCCAAGATCAAGGCGTCGGTCACCGGCCGCCCCAAGCACTATTACTCGATCTACCAGAAGATGATCGCGAAGGACGTCGACTTCGACGACATCTACGACCTGGTGGGCATCCGCATCCTCGTCGACACCGTGCTGGACTGCTACACCGCGCTCGGCATCATCCACGCCCGGTGGAACCCGGTCGCGGGCCGGTTCAAGGACTACGTCGCGATGCCGAAGTTCAACCTGTACCAGTCGCTGCACACGACGGTGAAGGGGCCGGGCGGCAAGCCGGTCGAGCTGCAGATCCGTACCTGGACGATGCACCGCCAGGCCGAGTACGGCGTCGCCGCGCACTGGAAGT